>Ga0070711_100001322_pt1 | contig 13510 bp, 12 predicted proteins | sample LARL53metaG_FD_65452 | JGI IMG/M metagenome (GOLD analysis project Ga0070711, IMG submission 65452) | Corn, switchgrass and miscanthus rhizosphere microbial communities from Kellogg Biological Station, Michigan, USA - LAR L5-3 metaG | ecosystem: Host-associated > Plants > Roots > Rhizosphere ... | reverse complement strand
TTGCCAGCGCTAGAACACCGTCGGCTGCAGGCTCAGTTCTTCACACAGATCGGAAACCGGGACCTTGTCTAAAAGATGGCGCCGTAGGATGACCACCTTCTCCTCAGCAGTTGTAATGCTTGCGCTCTTTTCTCATACGTTCGCTCCGCTATCTTAACGGACGAACGCTTTCTCCATTTCCAACTGAGGCGGGACACAAGAATATCGAGCCCAACACCCGGCCCTCGGCTTGTCGGGACCGATATTTATGAAATCTCTATCCTTTCTTTACGAATTCTTTATGCGCATCCGGCTACGTTAAGGTCTCCGCCGCTCCCTTCATGATTTGATCAGGGAGATCTTTGGAGGATTGACGCGTCGGACTTGAAAACCGCCATTGCAAAACCATCGTGCTAAACAGTCGACGCTAAACGTAAAGGCAACCGGCGCTCAACGGGTGCTCGTCGCAACGACCGCCATGCTTGTATTTATCTCTTTTTGGCGAGCCGCAGCCGTCGTGCTCAACGACATGGGTTCGTCCGCATTCTACGCTGGCGCAATTGCTGAACACTTTGTCGGGAAAACAGCTCCTTGGTTCATCCTGGCCATCATGTTGCTCTCCTATGCCGTCCGAGCCGTTTACATCGAGAGCTGCAGCATGTTTGTGCGTGGCGGTGTTTATCGTGTGGTCAAAGAGGCCATGGGGGGAACCCTGGCGAAGTTCTCGGTTTCAGCCTTGATGTTCGACTACATCCTGACAGGACCAATCAGCGGCGTATCGGCTGGCCTGTACCTGGCGGGTCTGTTGAACGAGCTTTTGCACCATGCGCACTCCAGTTTCGTCCTTAACGTGAACTGGACGGCTGCGCTCTTTGCTGCCGTAGTTACCGTCTACTTCTGGTGGCAGAACATTAAAGGTATTCCCGAGTCCAGCGAGAAAGCTCTCCGCATCATGTACGTGACCACCGTGATGGTGGTCATGATGATCGCCTGGTGTGCCTATACGCTCTGGGTGCGGGGGGCTCATCTTCCGCCCTGGCCGCATCTCTCGAATCTTGTGTACTCGAACGACGCGCTAGGTTGGCTGCGCCATAGCTCGCTGCCATATACCGTCGGATTGATCGGTATTTTGGTTGGTTTGGGTCATTCCGTTCTGGCCATGAGCGGCGAGGAGACCATGGCTCAGGTTTACCGGGAAATTGAGCACCCCAAACTGCGGAACCTGGAAAAAGCGGGATTCGTCATCTTTCTATACAGCCTGATTTTCACAGCCGGCGTGGCGTTCTTCGCTGTGATGATAATCCCCGATTCGGTGCGCAACAATTTCTTCGATAACCCAATCGGCGGATTGGCGATGTACCTGGTTGGGCCTTTATCCCTGCGGCTTGCGTTCCGGGCTTTCGTCGTAGTGGTGGGCGTCTTGATGCTGGCCGGGGCGGTCAACACTGCCATCGTGGGCTCGAATGGAGTCCTGAACCGGGTTTCCGAGGATGGAATTCTTCCCCACTGGTTTCGCCACCCGCATGGTCGTTTCGGGACCTCCCATCGCCTCCTAAACCTCGTCGTTGGCCTTCAGCTCCTCACGATTCTCTTGAGTCGGGGAAACATTTTTGTGCTGGGCGAGGCTTATGCCTTCGGTGTGATGTGGAGCTTCGCCATGAAGGGTCTGGCAGTCCTTGTCCTCCGCTACAAGCGACCCGGCGAGCGGGAATTTCGTGTGCCCTTGAACCTAAAGGTTCGGAATATCGAGATCCCCTTAGGCCTTGGCCTCATAACGATCGCTCTGTTCGCTTTGTGCGTAATCAATCTCTTCACCAAGCAGGTCGCTACGCTTTCAGGAGTCGCTTTCACGATTATTTTCTTCGCCGTTTTCACAGCCTCCGAAAAGATGACCAGGAAGCACACTACGGCTCACTCCGAGCTTGACCAGTTCAATTTAGAACCTGGTGAAGACCTCACACCCGAGGCTGTTGGCGTTCAACCGGGGAACATCCTAGTTATGGTCCGTAACTACAACACGCTTTATAACCTGGGGGCGGTCCTCGACCGGGTCGATACTCACAAACACGACGTCGTGGTACTCCACCTTCGATTTCTCACGCGAGCGGGGTCAGGCGAGTACGAGTTGGAGGCCGAGCAGCTTTTTAGCGTGGAAGAGCAGCAGCTTTTTACGCGCGCCCTTGAGCTGGCGGAGAAGAAGGGGAAGACCATCCATCTGGCGGTCGCTGCGGCCACGGAGAAATGGGACGCGATCTTGCGGGCAGCCCAAAGCCTGCGATCATCTGCCGTTGTTCTGGGGCCTTCTCCTACTAGACCTGTCACTGAAGAAGCTCGTATCGCGGGCATGGCCTGGGAGCATCTATCTGATCCCAAACCCCAATTGACCCTTCAAATCTACTTTCCCGGTGGCCAGGAACATGTTTTTTATCTCGGGCCGCATGCGCCGCACCTCACGCCTAACGAGGTTGATCTCCTGCACACTATTTGGCTTGAACTCAGTAGCGATGTTGCCCCTGAGGAGATTCATCACCACGACGTCATCCACTTCGCTCTGGAAGAACTCCGGCAGGAGCTCAGCAATACGCAGCGAGAGGAAGTCCTCCGCCGGTTGCGGCAGCATCTTGAGGAAATCAAGGGTGGGCGCGTAACGCACCTTTAGGGGTCGGAGTTGCACATCATCGTGTCGTGTATGGCATACGGGAGGAAAGCGTGAGCGCCGGCCGGATCCTCGTGGTGGACGACGATCCGCAAATCCGCCGCGTGATGGGAGTGACCCTGACTGCACAAGGCTATGAAGTAAGTGATGCTAAATCCGGTGAAGAGGCGCTGGAAAGGCTGCACTGCGAGAATTACGACCTCGTCCTGCTGGACGTGAACATGTCCGACATGAGTGGGATCAAGGTTTGCCGGACCTTGCGGTGCGGCCGGCATGGTTTCGAGTTGGCGATAATCATGCTTACCGTGCGAGACACAGAGAAAGATAAAGTCGATGCGCTGGATGCGGGAGCCGACGATTACGTCACAAAGCCCTTTAGCATCTCGGAGCTGTTGGCGCGGATTCGTGCCGCGCTGCGACGAGTACCCGTTGATCCTGGCTTGGAGTTACAGCGTATCAAGCTCGAGAATGTTGAAATCGACTTCTCGTCGCGGCGCGTCACGGGTCCAGGCCGAGACGTGCGCCTCACGCCGAAGGAGTTCGATCTGCTTTCCTACCTCAGCGCGCGTCCAAACCGAACCCTGACCCATCGCGAACTTCTGCGTGCTGTTTGGGGGGCGGATTATGGCGACGAAGTGGAGTATCTCAGAGTTTTCGTCAACCGACTACGCTGGAAGATTGAGCCTGATCGCGCCGAGCCTCGTTTTTTGGTAACCGAACCCTGGGTCGGCTACCGCTTCTGCCTGCCTAAATAACCGTGACATTCCTCTAGTTTTTATGAAGTTTTTAGGGCTTGTTTATTCCTCATTTATACACCTTTGGCTAGCTTGAGAACGAACGGTGCTTATACGCAACCACATCGGCTGTAGCTCCATGGAGCTTTGGGAGCGCTCCATACCCCCAGACAGAGCGGCGGAGAACAACCCGGGAAACGAGCTTGAAATTAACGTGATCTTCACCGACCATCAAGGCACGCTCAGCGCCTTGAGGACTGCCGGGGCCCTGGCTCATCAATTGCAAGCGCATATCAATCTCCTGTTTCCTCGAGTCGTACCGTACGCGTTCCCGCTCGCAAGTCCGCCAGTTTCGATTCGGTTTACCGAGCGTCGACTTCTGGACCTTGCGCGTCAGGGAGGCCAAGGCCCCATGGTCATCTCTGTTCAGCTATATCTCTGCCGTGACCGGCGGCTGTGCCTCTTGGAGGCCCTAAACCCACAATCTCTAGTGGTCGTCGGGGGCAGGGAACGGTGGTGGCCAACGAAGGAAACCAAACTGGCAAGGATGCTTCAGTTTGCTGGGCACCAGGTTATTTTCGCTGGTCTCGAGTGAGGAACGATGGTCCACCAACCTTTGCCTTTCGGCCCACGATAGGGAGAACATGCTAAGCGCCTTGGGAACCTAGACTTCCGCGTGCGAAAAGTCTTGTTTGGACAGAATTCGACCTAGGCCTCCAGAACGCTTGCACACAGTTCGTAGAGCGGCGTTGCTTCCGTTATCGTTGCTGCTAGGTGTTCAAAATCGTCGGTGATAGGGACGCCAACAAGACCAAGGGCATCGAAAACCGTCCCAATGTCATCAATCGAAAGGCCTTTACCTGTTTCAAAGACCTTGCGTTTTATCCACCACGTCAGTCCCTCGGGGAACAGTGCGTTCTGAAGCTCACGCTTACGATGAAGTCCACCTTCGCGCCATGCCTGTTCGAAGTTGATCACCTCGGCCTCGGCCTGCTGCATCAAGTCTCTGTAACTTGATTTCTCGGCGTCCAGAGACCGCATTGTTTCTTCGATTCGGGCCATTTCTTCAGCGATGCTTGTCTTCATGGTCCTGAGGTCCTCATCAGACAGGTGGCGTCAATCTTGGATTTGATGGTTCGGAGATTCAGTGCTCGCTGCTCTTCCAGCCTGCGTGTCAACCCTTTTGCATTTTCGGCAATCTGCTCTTTCCGGGTCTCCCACGTCCGTGGAGCTATAGCGGGCAACTTCGCAAGTAGCTCCGCTGTGGGCTGGATCTGCGCCAGCAAGATGCAGAAGTTATCTTCTAACTCTTCTTTTGATGCGGCAGCCTTGCAACCTTTCCTCCAGCACCAATAACGTGCATATCGCTGACCGTTCCGCCCCCGCACCCAGCCCGCAGTCAAGGCCTTATCGCACCCAGCGCACCTATGGAAAGCATTACCGACTGTGATTGTCGCCACCGTCGGAAAACGATCAGCAAGACCTTCCGTTGGTTGCGGGCCTTCCCTGTGGCCCCTGCAAAAAGGCAGCAGCCAGATGGCATCTCTTGGCGCAAGACGTAGTGGACTTGTCCAGATGCCAGCCTGGTGGTGGCCTATGTCTTTGAGACATTGTTTCAGATGCGCTACGCCGCACACTGCGGATTCCGTAGACGGCTGTTGCTGATCTTTCGAGCCCTGATTGGAGGGGGAAGGCATGCACCCCGTTGCGCCCCTTGTGTTTGTCCATTAGATAGCCCCGCGATTTGAGGAAAAGCTGGCGTTGGACCAATAATCACGGCCGTACAGAGCAACAGGGAGCGCGCAAGTCGCGACGCAAGATTTGTACTTCGAGCGGTGGACATATTCTTTGGAACTCCTTTGCAAACCTCGTATGTGCTCTGAATCGGAATCTTCTTGGTGCGTATTCTCAGAATTCGAAATCAAAAAAGAACTGGGTTTGGCGGTACCGGTGCCGACCATCGGGTGCCTAAACCCAGGCGTCGGCGACAGGAGCCGGGCCGAACCCAGGATTGAGATAGGAAAACGTTCGCACGTTTGAGGGAGAACTAATCACGGCTGCTATCGGCCTGATCGGAGGTCGCACCTCGGCGATTCACATCACTCGGTCCTTAGCGCCTCAAGTGGATTCAAGTTCGCTGCATCGCTGGCGGGGCGGTAGCCGAACAGCACACCAATTCCGCTCGAGACTACGAGCGCGACTACAACAGCCATCCAAGAAATATCGAGCGGCAGGACATGTTTGGTCGCCACGGCGACAGACCAAACCAAAACAAGAGCGATTGCCACTCCCGCCAGGGCGCCTGCCAAGCTGATGAAGAATGCCTCCAACAGGAATTGCAGCCGGATCTCAGACGTTCTTGCACCGAGGGCTTTGCGAAGTCCAATCTCATGAGTTCGTTCCGCAACGTTGACGAGCATGATATTCATGATGCCCGTTCCAGCCGTAATCAGTGTCAATGCGGCGATCGCGAGAAGTACAACGCTCATTGCGAACGCGATCTTGCCGGCAGTCTGAAGGAGAGAAGATAAGTTCTCGACCAGGTAATGTGCCCCTTTGCGGTGGCGGCTGGTCAACAGCTGCTCCATTTGCACGGTCATGGTCGCAACCTCTTCGGGGGATACCGCCTGGGCATACAGAACTTGAAAGAAGTTGTCGCCTGTTATGTCTTTGACCAGGGGAAATGGAATGAGCAAGGTTTCGTCCTGGATCTCGGATCGCCCGAAAGTGGGCACGCCTTCCGTAAAACTTCCGATGATGGTGCAACGAAGTTGTCCGACCTGAATGGTATTGCCTACCGCGGGATCCGGGCCAAAAGCGGTTTGAACCATGCGGTCTGTAATCAGGCAAACCTTGAAGCGGGAAAGAAAATCGTCCCGGTCGAAATATCTACCGGAGATAATTCGCAAGTTGCGGATACTTTCGAAATCCTGAGTAACTCCGACCAATCGAGGATGGAACGCTTTGCCCCGGAGTTGGAGCTCGACCGGCAGGTCGTATGTGCCAGCAACCGCTCGAACGCCTGGTAGAGTCTGACGCGCGGCTGAGAGGTCGCCGGGCGTTAACTCATCCTCCGGCACGGTAGTGGTTCCAGTCCGATCAAGCGAGGCATACGCCAGGTTTGAACCGATCCCTTCGATCTGAGAGATCATGTAGACCTTGCCGGTGGAGGCGATGGTGACGACCAGCACTATGGCGGCGCTGCCGATTACAACTCCCAGCATTGTGAGAGACGCCTTCACCTTGTCTACCGCGAGAGCCCACACAGCAAAACGAACGCTCTCCTCCCAATGGACAATGGATCCGTTGTGGGCATCAAGGAAGCGCATAGTTTGTCAGTAAGTAGTTCCCGGAATTCTCAGTCACGATGCGCAAGTTGGACTCGCCGACGAGTTGCGCCAGATGCGGTATTTCCGTGCCGTAGGCGAGAAGATAGCATCGGCCCGGTCCCGTCCATAGCGATGCGAACTCGTGGTCATCGATGAACCTTCGGGGGGCGCTGGGGGCATAAGATCCGTACTCGAGGTTGTTGTTGCGGCCATTCAGCAGCAATGCCGTCTGACCCGTATAGAAAAACACGGACGAGAAAGCGTAGTAAGAGTTGGATTCGATCAGCTGACCTGGGGGACTCTGTTCCAGGCTTTGAGCCAGAGGATAAGAGCCCAGATATGTGTTGAAGCGGGTCAGCGCAATCCGGGCGGCTTGAAAAAAGATGATCATGCCGACCGCGACAACAAAAACTACTCTGCTGGATTCACTTCGCCATTTTGCGGTCCCAATAGCGATCCCTCCGAATGCCAACGCAGCAAGAAACAGGGGCAGTTTCAGGTAGGCAAATGCGCTGAGGGTCAGGTCTCGGATGTGTCCCATCGACAGCGTGTAAAGTTCCGGGTGTTGAGTCAGGGCTATCGAAATGTTGCCGGGTGTAGGCAAACGCCAAACCAGCACAAGCAGGGCCGTGAGCACCACGCAAACGACCGACGAAATAGTGAAGAGAGCGGATGTGGCCGTGCAAATCCTTCGACCTCCGGCGCTGATGGCTGAACCGACAAGCATTGCTAACGCAGGATAGACCGGCATAGAGTAGTACTCCTGCGTGGTGGAAAAGGTGAAGAACAGCAGCACTACGCCTACCCAGCAAACCGCCATCAATCTTGTTCGTTCAGCTCGGGAATCGGGATTCAATGACACCCTTGGAACGCTGATCAGAAAAGCGGTCCAAGGGAATATCCACACCAAGTTCAGCAGCCAAAACCATAGCCTTGGCACTGTGTTGTAGTCGCGTGGGTATCGCAGGTTCAGAAAGCGCAAGAGGTGTTCATTGATGAAGTAGAACCAGAAAAATCCCCGATATTCGCCGGGCACACAATTCATGGAAAATGCAAAGTAAGGCGGGTTGCGGAGGGTCGCGAGTACATGCCACGGCACGGCGATGACTAAGGCGATGGTAATGGCCGTGCCTAGAGTCAATCGACGCCACGACTTGATGGAGAACAGTTGCTGAGTGAGGGCCATGTAGGCAACACTTGCCAGCACCGGGAAAACCACGGCGATCAGGCCCTTGAGCAACAAGCCGGTTCCCAGACACGCACCCAGCATGACCGACCAGCGAAGCGGCAGATCTTGTTCTGGTTCAAGCAGCGACAACCACGCCCAGATGGCGCACGTGATGGTCAAAGTAACCGCGGCATCAGGGATCAAGATCCGCGTGAACAGAAAGAGTCCAACCGAGGTAGCGATAGCGATGCCGGCGTACAGCCCTGCTTCCTCGTCAAACGCCCAGCGTGCAAAGCGATAGGTGACCCAGCACAACGTAACTGCCGCGAAGGCGAGCGGCAGACGTGCAGCCCAATCATGAACCCCGAAAGCTTTGTATGACAGCGCCATCAGCCAGTAAGTGAGGGGCGCTTTCTCGAGATAGGCAATGCCATCAAGACGCGCCGTAACCCAGTCGCCACTGGCCAGCATGTTCCGAGCGATCTGTGCCTGGACTGCGTCCACGTCGTCCATGAGACGAGGCGGGCTCACGATATTTACCAGAAAAACGAGGGAGGCTACTAAGACTACAATCCAGCCCCGTCGAGGACTTCGACGCTTGGGATCAAGGGTCTCGCCTCCTCCGAAGCTGGCTCGATCTTCCATCGTTTCATCCAGATCAATAGAACCATTAAGCCCCATAGGTGATATCCGAGATTCGCCCTTCTTTGCAGATGCGCGCTGATCTGTTGCTTAACAGCAGGCCAGTGAAATAGCCCAGTCGCCATGACGGCTTCCTGCGACAACGTGTCCAGCAAGAGAGGCCGCAGTACTCCGCGCAGCCACTCATGAATGGGGACATCGAAGCCGATTTTCGCCCGCCGCAACACAGTGTGCGGCAACTTATCTTTCATGAGGCGGCGCAGCACATACTTGGACTGAGATCCCCTCAGCTTGAAGCGTTCCGGCAAACTGGCAGCGAAGTCGACGATTCGCTGATCGAGAAAGGGTGGGCGGACCTCCAGCGAATGAGCCATGCTGATGCGGTCCACCTTATATAGAATGTCGTCGGGCAAATAATACCGCTGATCGAAGTCCAGATAGCGATGTAGACCACGGCCGTCAATCATCGTGTCTAGCACCGCATCCAGCGGGCCGGGATCCGCAAACAAGAATAGTCTCTGCTTTTCCGCCTCCGAAAATGTTCCGTTCCAGAACACGTGCGCAAATTCTGGCGATAACAGAGAGCCTTGTAGAAATCGCTTGACCTTGTATTCCAGGCTGATCTTTTCGTTGGACACGGGAAGAAGTGTGGCCAGCGACAAAGCAGCCCTGCGCAGTTGATGGGGGATCTTGCGGGCCAGTGCATTGTAGCGATCGGCTCGGTAGGTCAGATAGCCCCCGAACAGTTCGTCGGCGCCCTCGCCCGTGAGGACGACTGTGACATCACGGCTCGTCATCTGGGCCAGAAACCAGAGCGGCAAGGCTCCGGCATCCGCACTGGGTTCGTCGGAATAGTAGGCGATCCGGTCGATAGCATCCACAAGATCGGCGCTGTCGCTAAGATCAAACTCCGAATGCTTTGTGCCGAAACGGCGGCTGACTTCCCTGATGTATTTGCTCTCGTCGAATGAACGTCCCCGAAAAGTGATGGAATAGGTTTGCAGCGACCCCTGATGAGCTTGTGCGGCGTAATGCAGGATAGTCGATGAGTCCAGGCCGCCGCTGAGCCAGATACCAACGGGCAGGTCGGAAACAAGTTGCTCTTTCAACGATTGGGCCAGCAGGTTGTCCAGTTCGTCGCAAGCGTCATCAATTGATTTCGAGGTCTTTTTCACGTGTGAAGCGGTGACGAAAGAGTGCACGCGGCAACATCCGTCCTGCCATTCGAGAGATTGCCCCGGCATGAGCTTGACGACACCCTCGACCAGAGTGAGAGGGCCAGGAATGTAATTGAGACTGAGAAAGCAGTTAAGGCCAGAGAGACAGATGTTACGTCTGACCGCGGGATGGAGGAGAAGACACTTCAGCTCAGAACCGAAATAGATTTCGCCATTCTGAAGACAGTAGTAAAGAGGCTTGATACCCACACGGTCGCGGGCGAGAAGGAGACGACCTTCGGATCGGACCCAGATCGCGATCGCGAACATTCCACGCAGCCGCGAGAAGCACGATCCGCCCCAGCGCAAGAAGGCATTGAGGACGACCTCGGTATCGCAACGCGTTTCGAATCTAAATCCCTCGGCTTCTAACTCGGCTCGTAATTCCGGATAATTAAAAATCTCTCCGTTAAAAACAACAACCACGTCGCGGTCCGAACTGAACAGGGGTTGATCACCTCCATCCAGATCGAGGATGCGCAGCCGAGTCGCCCCTAGAGAAATCCGTTCCGAGTAGAAAGTGCCGTGATGGTCGGGACCCCGGTGCGCCAGGGCTTCCAAAGCCGTGGTGAGAAGTCCTGCGGGCAATGATCCAGCAAGATGGGAATACCCGAGAATTCCACACATTTGCGGCAGCTCCGATTGGCCAGGGAAGTTATCTGACACGCACCATTGGTACTAAGTCTTAACCACTTAAGACTTGTTGTCAACTGGATGCACCCGGCAGGGCAAATGGTTGTCCTCAACCTAGGCTCTTGACCCGACGTTTCGGAGGTTATATGTGCAGTCGGATTCCCGATTTCAGACGCCGTAAATTCTGGGACGATGAGCGAATCATTCAGTCTAGAGTCTTACTGTCATAACAGCGTCTGTCAAGGCTGATGGGGGCGAATCCCTCCTTGACAAAGGAAGTCTTAACCACTTAAGAACTAGATAGGCAGTCGCGATAGGCAATGCAATAGGGAAAATTGGAGAGGGCGGACGCCTTGCCGAATCTGGACGAGTCGAATTCCGAATCACAAGTGGTGTGTGAACAGTGCCAAACGAGTCCCGCCTTCCTCAGCTACAACCGTTCTCCGCCGAGCGTCCCGTTAAAGGCAGTCGCTGCGGTGGCTGCTTTCTGGATCTGCACGAGGCTTGCGGTGTGCGGAGCACTAAGAGCGAAATCCGGAAGGGAAAACTGATGTTTGGCGAAGTAAAAGATGAAAAGTCACCCGATTGGCGTGTTCTTTACTCTGATGGTCGTATCCAACCTAGCTCTTGACACGGGACTTGCACAAACCCGATCCGCCAAAGAACCGGCCAAGGCTGTGCAAATAACGGGCTGTTTAGTTAAGGGCGATGAGCCCGGCGAAGTCTGGCTCGCGCAAAAAAATGGGAGAATATACAGTCTCGAGGGTGAGAAGATCGACCTGAATGCACACCTTGGCCAAAAGGTCGTGGTGGAAGGGTACGTTCTGCCGAAGGGTAAGGAAGAAGCCGCCGAAGAATCGCAAAAGGAAAGGGAAGCCGGCAAACGCGAAACTGCCGACCTTCGTGTACGCATGCTGAAGACGATCAGCAAAAGCTGCACACACAGTGACTGAAAGACCCTCTATCGTCGAGCGACGATAACGAGAGCACTACGGCGATATTGAAATTGGATAAACGCGGCTAGCGAGTTCGCTTGCGTGGTCCGCCTATATCATCTGGATCAATCCCCCCCGTAGCCATTCCAACAGCTCCGGTGATGGCACCAACCGCAAGAGTGCGCCATTTCGGGGGACTCGCGAGGGGCATGGGAGTTTCGTCCCATACAGTATTTCGGCTTTGTAAGCCGGCGTCCTTTTTGAGGCTCGGGGACTCTGTTGCGGCAGAATCGTTGCCGGCGATCGAGGGATTCAGCACGGGCAAGGATGCCGGTGGAATGTCTAGAAGAGATTTGATTGATTCCTGCGCCCCCGATCGGGGCCTCATTTGCAGTGTTTCCATTGTCAACGTCTCGGGCGCGGAAGGGTGTGCAGCTTTGATCGCTGCCCTTTTCTGTCGCAAGTAGGACGAAGGAGGATTGCCAAGTCGCACCGAAAAGCTGGTCAGGCGAACCGGCGTATACAGTGATAGTCCAAGAGCTGGCAGCCAAAACAAGACAATGATCGCGACAATGGAAACAAGTCCGGCACGGGCAGCTTCGCGAGAAGAGGAGTAGATCGAGGGTTTGCTAAGAACGGCCTGAACTCTGATTTTGAGCAGAGATTCGGAAGAAAAAAAAGTTATTCCCGACGATGACATTTTTCTCGCCATGAACCAACGGGCGAGGTCGGTAAGACACTCTGCATAGCGCAGGCGCGCTTCGCTGGATTCCCCGACGACCTCATAGTCGCAGGCCAATTCTCGCTGCCGCCGCAGATGTCGATAGGCCAACCACACCAAGGGATGAAAGAAAACCACTCGACAACCCAAAGCTGCGAGCCGATCCCACAAATAGTCATGTTGTCGGACGTGGAAAAGTTCGTGCCGCAGAACATCTTCGAGCTGAACAGTGTTGAGGTGGGGGACCAGTGCAAGGGGCAGCAAAATATGACTGCGCCACCAGTAGCAAGTGGCTGGAGAGCGAAGGTCGGCAGCCAAGCGTAATTCACAACGTCCGACACGTAATTCTTGGCATAGCCGTTCAAAGCAAATCTGCAACTGGGGGGATGGCGGGTGAGTTCGTCGCAGAGCAGATTTGAGTCGCATTGACTCGACAAATAAGGACAGGATTAAGATCAGTAAAAAGGAAAAATAAAGGAAGGCGGCAGTGGGAGCGACTCTGGCGAAGTACGACGCCCACGATTCCGCCACTGGCATGGCGACATGCACTCCAGCCATTGGCGGCAATGGCAGCGAGTGAAATCCCGCAAGAGCTGGTCGGGTTTCCCCCGCTGGTATCCATAATAAAACCCAGGCCGAAATCGTCCAAACTAGAAAACCGCCCCAGATTCGGACACGGAGACGAGCCTTGTGAATGAAAGCACAGATCGACAGCGTCGTTAGGTAGGCGATGACAACCTGAAGAAAGTATGTGATCCCAAGGCCGAGGCTAGCAATTGATCGGTCGACGTGCATCATATTGCCGTTCCTTTAACGGTAATTCTTGCGTTCCGCGACGTTTGCCTTGCGATAGCTTCGGATCAAGCCTTCCAGTTCTTGCAACTCTCTATTCCCGATCCGCTCATCCTCCAACAGATTGACCAGCAGCTCAGTACGGGAACCGCGAAAATATCGTTGAATTAGAGACCGCAACGAAACACGGCTAACCTCGCGCCGCTTCACCCGCGGCCGGTACACAAAGGCACGACCACGGATCGAGTGGCTGACAAACTTTTTATTCTCCATGATACGCAAGACGGTTTGGACTGTCTTGTAATTTAGCCGGCTATCCTTGGAAGCCTGCAAAAGATCGTCGATCGTGCCTTCTTCGAGGACCCAGAGAATCTCAAGCAGGCGAAATTCTGCGGCGGTGGGCATCACAATTGGTCGGGACAATTGATCCTCGTTTAAAACTGAAACGACGCGCTGCATCTGTCCCCCCAATTGCAGAAGGACAAACTCATTCGAAAGCTTAGCAGTTCACCTAAGGGCTATCAATAGCGGCGGAGTAATGCTGAAGCAAGATGTCCCCCTTTTGACGATCCGACGCTGATTTGGCACAACGTTGCCGACACCACAGACCTCTCTTGCCGCATCTAATCACCTTTACCCCAACAAACCAGTACGAGGTCCTGCTTGAAAACATCTCTACTTACCATCGCAGTATGTTTGTTGTT
>Ga0070711_100001321_pt1 | contig 13514 bp, 8 predicted proteins | sample LARL53metaG_FD_65452 | JGI IMG/M metagenome (GOLD analysis project Ga0070711, IMG submission 65452) | Corn, switchgrass and miscanthus rhizosphere microbial communities from Kellogg Biological Station, Michigan, USA - LAR L5-3 metaG | ecosystem: Host-associated > Plants > Roots > Rhizosphere ... | reverse complement strand
GCCCATACGCTTGACGTACGCGGACTGCTGGTGGACGTCATGAAGGACAAGTCAAAGCCGGAGGACCCGGGACCGAACGTGATCCGGCGCACCCCGCAAGGCGTGCTGCAATCAGGGGGTGTGGACATCCAGATCGACACGGTGACCGGCGCCGGCCTGGTGACCTATCGCGAACGCGACTCGACAGCGGCGACGCACGGCACGCTCACGTTCGGGGCGCTGCAGATTCACGGATACAACTTCAGCACCGACCCGGCGCGCATGACGAGTGCGACGCCGTTCCGGTTGATCGGCGACGCCAAGCTGATGGGAGCCGGGGCCATGCACGTGGAATGGACGGTTCCGCTCCTGGCCCACGATTTCGCGATGCACTGGCAAGGATCGCTCGGACCGATGGACCCGAAGGCGATGAACCCGTTCCTCGTGAACGCGGTGGGAATGCGCTTCAGCGGCGGTACCTTCGACGGCGCACAGTGGGATGCCGACGTGAGCAAGGGCCTGGCCAGGGGCAAGATGACGCCGCGCTGGCACGACCTGCAGATTGAATTGCCCGGCATCGCCCGGAAGGATTCGGGGGTAGTGGGAGGGCTCAAGCGTGGAATCGCCAAGCTGGCGGCGAACGCATTCGGGATTCATGGCGACAACGATTCCACCGGCGGGCATCGGCCACGCGATGCCAGCATCACGCATCAATGGATCAACATCGAGACCTTGCCGCAGTTCATCTGGTTCCAGCTGCGCGACCCGCTGCTCCTGCTGCTGAAGAAGTAGGGCGTCTACGGCCGCGAATCTGTTGCGATCAGCGTGACCGTCGCTGCTGTCGTGCCGCGCAGGGCACGGATTTCGGTGGCATTCTGGCCCGCCGCCAGCATCTGCTCGGTGGTTGACAGCGCAGCGCTCCGGACGGCGCCGGAGGCGGACATCGTCATGGTGCGCCTGCCGATGATCATGCCCGTGCCAGCAACCTGTCCGCTCACCGACACGACAACCGCAATATCTCCCTCGATTCTGGCGTCACCACCGGTTGCGGGCACGACCCGCCATCGCGTGATCGCCGGCCGGCTCTCGGTCCACCGTTCCGTCGCGGTCCGAATATCGAGGGTGTCGACCCAGGCGTCACCCACTTCCGATTTCCGGTTCACCGGCGGAAAGAGTTCAAGCGTCACCTGCGCGATGGCGTCGGTGAGCGGATTGCGGACCGACGGCCGGGGGAGCACCTCGGCTCCGCCGCGGATGAGCACGACATCGTACCAGACGCCCTTCGACCCACGGCCGACGGCCGGATCGTAGGCCATCGAGAGCAATCCCGTGCCGCTGCAGGTCACCGAATCGATGACGACACGACCGATCATGCCGTTCGTCGTGTCGCGCAGGGTGGTGGAGACGAATGCTGTCGCGGTGAACTCCCCGCCGGTGGTGTCGCTCGACGATCGATCGAACCGGCGAACCGCCCTGAAATCGACGCGATAATGCAAGGTGACCGGAGTCATGGGGGAAACCCCAGCCATGACGACGGTAAGAAGCCCGAGCAGCACGGTGCCTCCTGATGATGCGGTAACGGGAAGGTAGCCCCGAGTACCGGTCGCCGCTCAAGCGGCTCGGCTGAACCCCGAATGACCGCACAGCGCAGACCCGGATCCGCAGCGACGTCAGCAACGTCATCGTGTCGGCGGAGAACTCGTGCCGATTCGCAACGAGCTGCTGGCCGCTGAGCGCCATTTCGCTAATTTCCGGTTACCCACGCAACAAAGCCCCAACATCTGGAGTGATCAGTGCCTGGACGCGAAACCCGCCGTGACTTCCTGATCCGCGCCGGTCAAGTCGGTGCGCTGTCGATCGTCGGCCCGCTGGTAAGCCGCGCCGTCCTGACTGCCGCCGCTCCGGGCGGCATCGACGAGTATCTCCTGCATGATACCGGTCGCCAGCAGCCGCCATCGCCCTGGTCCGGCCTCCGCTGGCGAATGCTGGGCCCCTTCCGCGGCGGACGAGTGGACGCGGTCACCGGCGTACCCGGGCGGCCGAACGAGTTCTACTTCGGGGCCGTCAACGGCGGAGTGTGGAAGTCGATTGACGCCGGGCGGGTCTGGACGCCGGTGTTCGATTCGCAGCCGGTTGCGTCGATCGGCGCGATCGCCGTGGCTCCATCCGCACCGGATGTCGTCTATGTCGGCAGCGGCGAATCGACGCTGCGGGATTCCACCGGCTTCGGGAACGGCATGTACAAGTCGACCGACGCCGGCAGGAGCTGGACCCACATCGGGCTCGACGACACGCACCACATCGGCAAGATCGCTGTTGATCCGAGAAACCCGAACGTGGTCTTCGTCGCGGCAATCGGACACCTCTATGCGCCGAGCACCGAGCGCGGTGTGTTCCGGACGATAGATGGCGGGAAGAGCTGGAAGAAAGTGCTCTACAAGGACGAGAACATTGGCGCCGCCGAAGTGGTGATCGATCCCACCAACTCACGCGTCGTCTACGCCGGTCTCTGGAACACGCGACGCCCGCCGTGGTACACCTATGCCCCGACCAATGGTCCGGGTGGCGGCATCTTCAAGTCGATCGATGGCGGGACGACGTGGAAACAGCTCACGGTCGGCTTGCCAAAGGAAGGCATCGGCAAGACGGGGATCGCCGTCGCCGCGAGCAACCCGCGCCGGGTGTATGCGGTGGTCGACTGCCTGGTACCGGAGGCGCCGACCGCGCCGACACCGGCACCGGACACAGCCGCGGGTGGCCGCGGGGGACGTGGCGCGGGCAGGGGCGGCGCGGCGCCGGCACCGGTCCAGGGCGGATTCTTCCGTTCTGACGACGCCGGGGCGACGTGGACCAGGGTGTCGTCCGACACTGCGCTCTCGGGACGGGGCTGGTACTTCGAGCACATCGCCGTCGATCCGAAGAACGCCGACATCGTGTACGTGCCGAATGTCGCGGTCAGTCGTACCAAGGATGGCGGCCGGACGTGGGTGGCACTGCGGGGCTCACCAGGCGGTGATGACTATCACCAGGCCTGGGTGTCGCCTGACGATTCGAACACGGTGATCGTCGCGAGCGACCAGGGCGCGATCATCTCGCGCAACGCGAAGGCCGACGATCCGACGACGGTGACATGGAGTTCGTGGCTGAACCAGCCAACGGCACAGATCTATCACGTGTCGGTGGACTATCGCTTTCCGTACTGGGTTACCGGCGCGCAACAGGACAGCGGGAGCGTCGCGGTCTGTTCGCGCGGCAAGTTCGCGGAAATCTCGATGCGCGACTGGGAACCCATCGGTGCCGGCGGCGAAAGCGGCATGACGGCCGGCGACCCGCTGCATCCGGGGATCATCTATGGCGGTCGCGGGGGACGATTCGACCTCGAACTCAATGCAAGCGCTCCCGCGACGCAGGCGCCGGGGGGACGCAGCGACTGGACGCAACCGCTGGTGCTCTCGAAAGCCGATCCGCGCGCGCTTTACTACGCGGGAGAATCGCTCTACAAGAGCACGGACACCGCCCAGACATGGACGGCGATCAGTCCCGACCTGACGCGTCCCGATCCGGGCGTTCCGGCGGCCCTCGACGCCGCGGCCGCGGCACAGGTGGACCGCAACGGCAAGCGCGGCGTGATCTACACGATCGCCCCGTCGCCGCTGCGCGCTCCAATGGTGTGGGTCGGAACCGACGATGGCTTCATCCAGGTCACCACCGACGACGGCAGGAGCTGGCAGAACGTGACGCCGACGGCCGTGGGCGCGTGGAGCCGGGTGACGATGATGCAGGCGTCACACTTCGACCCGAACGTCGCATACGCGTCCGTCGACCGGCACCAGTTGCAGGACTTCGAGCCGTACATCTACCGCACGCACGACATGGGGAAGAGCTGGCAGAAGATCACCCAGGGACTTCCGGCCGGGGTGTACGTGCACGCCGTGAAGGAGGACCCGGTTCGTCGCGGCCTGCTCTTCGCCGGAACCGAGCGGGGCGCATTCGTGTCATTCGACGATGGTGATAACTGGCAATCGCTGCAGGCCAACCTTCCCGTGACGTCGGTAAGGGACTTCGAGGTCTACCAGAATGACCTGATCGTGGCGACGCATGGGCGCGGCTTCTGGGTGATCGACGACATCAGCCCGCTTCGCCAGACCAACGATGCGGTCCTGAGGAGCGACGTGCATCTTTTCAAGCCGGCTGACGCCATCAACGTGATCCAGGGCGGCGACAACGGCACTCCGGTGCAGAAGGACGAGCCGCAGGCGCAGAACCCGCCGGACGGTGCGATCATCGACTATTACCTGAGGAATGCTGCGCCTGGAGTGGTGACGCTGGAGATCCTTGACGCAGCCGGTACGGTGGTTCGCACGTTCAGCACCGAGCCATTGACGCAGGGCACGCCCGGAAGCGGCCGCGGTGCAGGCGGCGGCCCCGGAGGCGCCAATCGCATTCCCAGCACATCGCCGCTCTGGCGAACGACGCCGGAACCGTTCTCGGCGAGCGCCGGAATGCACCGGGTGGTGTGGAGTCCGCTGGGTGGAGGGCGCGGAGGAGGCGGAGGCGGAGGCGGCGGCCGGGGCGGGCGCGGGGGCGGTGGCGCAGCGGCTCCGCAACAACTCATCGGAACCTTTACCGCCCGACTCAACGTGAACGGGCAGAGCTACAGCCAGACATTTGCAATGAAGCCGGATCCGAGAGCTCGGTAGAGCTGAGCGGTGAGAGGTGAGAGGTGAGAGGTGAGAGGTGAGAAGTAGCACCAGCGTGCTGGGCCTTCTGGCGATGGTCGCCGCCTGTTCGACGGAGACCCCGCCGGGTTTCGACGGAAAGATCCCGCTGGGAATGTGGGGCGGCGACAGTGCGGGGATGATCGTGAGCGACACGGCGATGCACCTGCACATCGCCTGCAGCTTTGGAGACGTGTCGGGACGCGTGCCGGTCGACGAGAACGGAAACTTCGACGTGACCGGCAGTTACACGTTGCAGGCGTATCCGATCGCGGTGGGGCCGTCCCTGCCGGCGCGGTTTGTCGGACGGCTGGACGGCAACGAACTGACGGCGAAGGTGACAGTGACTGTAGATGACACCGTGGGACACCAGACCGTCGTGCGGGGGCCGGTGCAGGTCACCCTTGGCGACGACCCGAGACTGGGGCCCTGCCCGATCTGTCGCCGGCCGATCGTGACGCGGAAGCGGCACGTGATATTCAAGTGGTGATGGTGGTGACTTGCCGGCTGACATGAGACGCCGATCTGGCGGGGGCCTGAGGTAACCGGGTCGGTGCGCAGCGAGCGTCCGGGTTAGCGCGTCGCGGCCGTCACGTCAGCAGCTGGTCGGTCGTCCGCCCGCCGTGCCGCCGGGTAGGCAAAGGCGTGGCACCGCTCCGCGACCACCGCCAGATCCACCGTCTGCCGGGCTTCGCCGGTCTCCATCGCCACCCTTGCCACCGCCACAGCCACACGCGGGGCCACGCCGAAATCGAGCGCGTGCGGAATGATGAAATCCGGTCCCAGATCGGCGTCGGCCACGCACGCCGCGATGGCATGCGCCGCCGCGACCTTCATCGGATCGGTGATCTGGCGAGCGCGCGTGTCGAGCGCGCCGCGAAAGATCCCGGGAAACGCGAGCGAGTTGTTCACCTGGTTGGGCAGGTCGCTGCGTCCGGTCGCACAGATGACGGCGCCCGCGGCCTTCGCCGCGTCGGGGAAGATTTCGGGCGTGGGATTGGCCAGTGCAAAGACGATCGGGTGCGGGTTCATGCTCCGCACCATCTCCGGCGTCGCCGCGCCCGCCGCCGACAATCCGATGAAGAGGTCACGGCCCCGCATCGCATCGGCGAGTGAGCCGCGTACGCCGGCGCGATTGGTGATGAGGGCCATTTCCGCCTTGACCCAGTTCATGCCTTGCACGCGGCCCTGATAGATGGTGCCGGTGGTGTCGCACAGGACCACGTCCCCCACGCCCACGCTGATCAGCAGCTTGCTCACCGCGATTGCGCTGGCACCCGCCCCGTTGACCACGATGGCGAGATCCTTGAGGGCGCGTCCGGTGATCTTGCAGGCGTTCATCACCCCGGCGAGCACGACGACGGCGGTGCCGTGCTGGTCGTCGTGAAAGATCGGAATGCTCGTTTCGCGCTTGAGGCGTTCCTCGATACGAAAACAGCGCGGCGCCGAGATGTCCTCGAGATTCACGCCCCCGAAGGTCGGCTCCAGGCGCTTGACGATTTCGACGATCTCATCCGGATCCTGCGTCGCCAAACAGATCGGAAACGCCTCGACACCCGCGAAGGTGTGGAAGAGCACCGACTTCCCTTCCATGACCGGCAGTGCGGCACGGGCGCCGATATTGCCGAGCCCGAGCACGGCAGATCCGTCGGTGACAATGGCAACCAGGTTGCGCCTGATCGTGTAGTCATACACCCAGCCCGGATTCTCGGCGATGCGGGCCGCCGGTTCGACGGCGCCGGGCGGAAGGTAGAACAGGCCCAGGATGTGGTCGTCCGTGATCGGCACCTTGCTCTTGATCTCGAGCACGCCCTGGTAGCGCCGGTGCAGGTCCACCGATTGCTCGGCATACGACGCGGACGCGCCGACCGTCGCCGGGGCGACCGGGAGGCGACCTTCCGCGATGAATTGCCGGGTGCGCGCGGCGATCGTGGCCGGATCGGCGGCCGCGGTCTTCGCGGCGCCGGTGGCGATCGCCGCGGCGGCGACCGCTTCGGCGATGGCCGGGGCGACCCGGAAATCGAGCACGCGCGGCATGATGTAGTCGTGGGAGAGTTCGTCCTCGGACACCATTCCCGCGAGCGCCTCGGCTGCAGCCAGGAGCATCCGGTCGTTCACCCGCCGCGCGCGCACGTCGAGGAGTCCGCGGAAAAGCCCCGGGAATACCGACGCGATGTCCATCTGGTTGGGGTATTGCGACTGGGCCGTCGCCACGATGGCCGCTCCGGCGGCATAGGCCGCCGCCGGCTCGATCTCCGGAACCGGCCCGGCGAACGCAAAGATGACCGGCCGGGTCGCCATGCTGCGGATCATGTCCGGCGTGAGGACATCGCCCACCGAAAAGCCGATGAAGAGGTCGGCACCGCGAATGACGGTGGCGAGGTCCCCGCGAATCCGGTCCGGATTGGTCTTTTTCGCCAGCTCCCACTTGGCCCAGTGCATCGACTGCGGCCGGTACGGCAGCAGCGCTCCGTGGCGGTCGCAGACAATGATGTTGGTGACACCGATTCGCAGCAGGATCTCCGCCGTGCCGATCCCCGCGGCGCCACTGCCATTGATCACGACCTTGAGCGCCTCGGGGCGCTTGTCCACCAGCTTGAGCGAGTTCAGCACACCCGCGAGCACGCCGACCGCCACGGCTTCACGATGGTTGTTGACCACCGGAATGTTCATGGCCCGCTGCAGCTCCTCGCCAATGGTGAGGCACGCCGGCGCCACGATGTCTTCGAGGCAGATCCCGCCGAAGGTGGGGGCGAGTTCGATCACCGTCTCGACAATCTCGCTGATGTCATGCGTGCTGAGGCAGATCGGCAGCGCATCCACGCCGGCGAACGTCTTGAACACGACGCTCTTCCCTTCCATCACCGGCAGGATCGCCTCGGGGCCGACCATGCCGAGGCCGAAGGCGGCCGAGCCATCCGATACGATCGCGACGGTATTGCCGCGCATGGTCTGCTCGAACGATTCACCGGGACGGCGCTGGATATCGAGGCAGGGCTGCGCGACGCCGGGCGTGTAGACGGTGCTCAGGACGCTGGCGTCGGCGATGCGCATCTTGGAAGCGACACCGATCAGTCCGGCGTACTGCTGCCGGTAGCTCATCGCCTCGCTGAGCGGTGGCTCGCCGCTCGAACCGGCGGGGTCCGGCACCGCGGGCGTCAGGTGATCATCGCGCGAACGCCGAGCAGTTCGCGCGCGATCACCAGTCGCTGCACCTCGCTGGTGCCTTCGCCGATGGTGCCGAGCTTGGAGTCGCGCAGATACCGCTCCACCGTGAACTCCTTCAGAAAGCCATAGCCACCGTGGATCTGCACCGCATCGAGCGAGGCGCTCACACCCAGTTCGCTGGCGAAGAGCTTGGCCATCGACGACTGCATGGTGTGCGGCATTCCCGCGTCCCGCATGGTCGCGGCACGCCACGTGAGCAGGCGAGCCGCATCGACCTGGGTGGCCATGTCCGCGATCTTGAACTGGATCGCCTGGAACTCGCCGATGGCATGCCCGAACTGGCGCCGGTCCCTGGCGTACCGGATCGACGCCTCCAGCGACGCCTGCGCAATGCCCAGCGAAAACGACGCGATGCCGATCCGGCCCCGGTCGAGGATTCGCAGCGTGTCGATGAATCCGTCGCCTTCCCGGCCGAGAAGGTTCGCGGCGGGAATGCGGCAGTTCTCGAGCACGAGCTCCACCGTCTCGGAGGAGCGCACGCCGAGCTTGTCTTCCTTCTTGCCGGCGCGAAATCCCGGGGTGCCCTTCTCGACAATGAAGGCCGAAATACCACGCTTGGATTTCGACTTGTCCGTGACCGCCATGATCACGGCGATTTCGCCGGTGGCCCCGTTGGTGATGAACTGCTTGGAGCCGTTGAGCACCCAGTGATCCCCGTCGCGGACGGCGGTCGTGCGGGTGCCACCTGCGTCGGAGCCGGCGCTGTTCTCCGTCAAGCCCCAGGCGCCGACCTTCTCTCCCTTCGCGAGCGGTACCAGGAACGTCTGCTTCTGCTCTTCCGTGCCGGCCAGGAAGATGTGCCCCGAGCAGAGGCTGTTGTGAGCCGCAATCGAGAGGGCCACTCCGGCGTCGACCCGGGCGAGTTCCTCGATCACGATCGCGTACTCGAGGGTGGACAGTCCGGCACCGCCGTATTCCTGCGGCCAGACCGCCCCCATGAGTCCCAATTCGCCGGCCTTCGTGAACACCTCGCGGGGAAACTGCTGCTGCTCGTCCCACTCGCGGGCGTGCGGCCCGATCTCGCGCTCGGCAAATTCGCGGACGGTCTGCTTGAGGAGCAGCTGCTCCTCGTTGAGGCTGAAATCCAGGGGCACATCCCGCGTGAGGCGTATGATCCAGCCTCGGATGTTAGCGGACCGTGCGCAATGCGGGCAAGGCTGCCGGCGTCGGGCGGTCCCGCCCGGAACCCGTCTGTCATGCTCGCGACAGCCTCGTTCACGGGATGGTTTAGGTTTGGGCGCAGGCAGCCACCCCGGCCTGGAGCACCGTGCCCATGACCGCGTCCGCAAGTTCGCCGCGAGGCCTCTTTTCCGATCGCACCAACCGGATCGGCACCGAGAACGCCTTCAAGATCGGGCCGTATGTCCGGGCAATCGAGGAGGCCGGTCACCGGGTCATCAAGTGCAACATCGGCGAGCCGGATTTCAGGCTGCCGCAGCACATTGCCGACGAGGTGAAGCGCTGCATCGACCTCGACATGACCCACTATGTCGATCCGCAGGGTATCCTGCCGCTGCGCGAGGCGATTGCCAGCCAGATTTCGAGCACCCGCGGCATCAACGTCACGCCCGATCACGTCGTGGTTTTCCCCGGCGCCAAACCCTCGATCGGGCTCTGCCAGCAGACGTACTGCAATCCGGGCGATGAAGTCATCTACCCGAGTCCCGGGTTCCCGATCTACGAGTCGTTTGCGACCTACCTCGACCTCACTCCGGTGCCGCTCCAGCTCCGTGAGAGCGCCAATTTCTCGTTCACGGGAGCGGACATCGAGCCGCTGATCACGCCGCGCACCCGCGTGATCGTGCTGAGCTTCCCGTCGAATCCCACCGGCGGTGTCGCCACACAAGCGCAACTCGAGAGCATCGCCGAGGTGATCCTGCGCAAGGCACCAGCCGATGTGCGGGTGTTTTCCGACGAGATCTACGAGAACATCCTGTTCGACGGCCATAAGCATCTCTCTATTGCCTCGCTCCCGGGGATGCAGGAGCGCACCGTGATCGCGAGCGGCGCGTCGAAGTCCTACGCCTGGACCGGCGGGCGAATCGGCTGGTCGGTATATCCGACGGTGGCCGAGGCGGTGATGTTCAAGAATCTCAACATCAACTACTTCTCCTGCATTCCAGGCTACAACCAGATGGGCGCCAAGATGGCCCTCGAATCAGGGGAGAGCCGGACATCGATCGCGGAGATGGTGTCCGCGTTCCAGGCACGCCGCGACATGATGGTGACCGGGCTCAACTCGATCCCCGGCATACGTTGCGCCACTCCGGGTGGCGCGTTCTACCTCTTCCCGAATGTCAGCGGCGTCTGCGAGTCCCTGGGAGCCATTGACGCGCACGCAGGCTTGCCCGCGGCGGATCGCGACCGGACCAGTCCGTCAACCCTCTTCCAGATGTTCCTGCTCTGGGAGTACCATGTCGCGACTCTCGATCGTCACTCGTTCGGACGGATCGGGTCGGAAGGACAGCACTATTTGCGGATTTCCATCGCGACCGGACTCGAGGACCTGAAGGAAGCGGTCGCGGTCATCGGGAAGGCGGCAGCGGACCGGGAAGGCTTTCAGAGATTCGTCCGGAAGGGCGAGCACTTCTCCTAGTTGCTTGTGACTCGCGCTTGTCCGATCGCGGCAAGCAGCTTCGCAAACCAGTCCGTGTCCACACGGAACTCCTTTCCTCCCCTGATCCGGTCGAACTCGATCGCGCGCAGGACGTCGCCGCGCTCCTCGTCCTCGCCAATCACGCCGGACACGCCATCCAGCGCGCACTGCACCGCCAGCTCCGTACAGCGGCGGATCAGGCGCAAGTCCTCGGCGTTGGCTGCGGCCGAGCGGGCGAAATAGCCGCTTTTCTGCACCAGGGTCTTGTCCGCCCCGATCATCGCGGCGAACTGCTTGCCGAACCAGGCGCCCGGGTTCACCGCGTCGAGCTTGACGTGACCAAACGCATCGCGGGGGACGGTCTCGCCCGCGGCTTCCATCTCCGCCACGATGCTGGAGACACCAGCGCCCTCCGAGACAAAGACATTCACGCACCCCAGCCGATCCATCACGGCGCGCAAACGCTTCGCCTCGGACTGCAGGTCGATGCGCATTTCGGGAAGGTACACGCCGTGAATCTCGTGCCGATCCCGGGAGAGGCCGAGCTCCGGGAGGAAGGTTTTCTGGTCGAGCCGGACACGATACGCGCGCGCCGTCGCCGCGGTGAGCCAGCCGCACCCGCGGCCCATGACCTCGTGCACGACCAGCATGCGCGGATTCGCGCTGTGTTCCGCGACCACGTGCTCGAAAAAGGTGGCGCCGTGTTCCGCGGCAGTCCACGCGCCCAGGCTCTGCCTGATCGGATGGACATCGTTGTCCACCGTCTTCGGCAGGCCGATCACTGTCAGCGAATACCCATTGGTCGCGAGAAACGCCGCGAGGGCTGCCGCGGCCATGTTGGTGTCGTCGCCGCCGATGGTGTGCAAGACGTCGATGCCGTCGCGCATGAGTTGCTCGGCCGCCACCCGTTGCGGATCCTCGCCTGCCTGGATCAGGCCGCGCTTAAGGCAATCGGCCGCATTGGTCAGCTTGACCCGGCTGTTGCCGATGGGGCTGCCACCAAATTGATGCAGCAGGTGGGCGCCGGCGCGAATGGCGGGCGTTACCTCCAGGCTGTCGCCCGTCAGCAGGCCGCGATATCCATCGACATAGCAGCGGATCGCTGTCGCGGGCGCAACCTGGGTGTAACGCTCGATCAACCCGGCGATGGATGAGGAGAGACAGGGCGCGAGCCCACCCGCCGTGAGGATGCCGACTTTTCCAGGCCGTTGCATGGCTCCAAGCATAAACGATCCAGCGCGGTCAGCGCTTCCATTCGCGGACGATCCTCATGCTCCGCACATGATCCAGTCGCGGAAACGCGCGCCGGATGTAGGCATCCCCCTGCCTGCTGATGGAATCCTGCACCCGGCCGGGCATCTTCCCCTCATACTCGGCGTCGAACTGGTCGACGAATTCCATTCCTCGCACCACCTCGCCGATGGGTGGATACCCGCCGCGCCCGCCGCCGTCCAGGCGCGGATTGTCCACCAGGTTGATGAATAACTGGGTGGTACGCGTCCCCGGACCCGCACTCGCGAACGAAACCGCGCCGCGCACGTTGGAGTGACGCACGCTGTCGTCCGGAATCGCCAGCTTCTTGAAGGTCGCCGTGAGCGCGGGATCGGCCGCGAGGCCGAACTGCGCCACGAATCGGGGGACGACGCGATACACCGGCGCGTTGTCGTAGTAATGCTGGCGCACCAGGCTGTAGAACCGGTCGACCCCGTGCGGAGCCCAACCTCGGATCGCCATCATCACGATCTGGCCGCGGGTCGTCTCGATGGCAACCTGAAAGCTGTCCGGTGCAGTGCGGTCAGCGCGCGGCTTGGCGGGACCGCCCGGATGGCCGCAAGCCATCAACGCGACGAGCGCGGCCGTCACCAGGGAGGCCGCGCTCGGCAGGCGGACGGGGCCGATCGACGACAGGACTACGCGATCCCCTGCTTGATCGCGCTGAGCACCAGGTCGGCGAAGGTATCGACCTCGTCCGTCGTGGTGTAGATGTTGGGGGTGATCCGGATGCCGGCGAACTCGGGGTGCACGATCGGCGTGGTCACCACGCGGTGCTTGTCGAGCAGCCAGGTGCCAAGCTTGCCGGGATCGAGCCCGTCCACGGAGAAGAGACAGATGGCGCCGGAGTATGGTGTGCCGATCTGGGTCGGGATGTGGACGCGATCGCTCTCGGCGAGGAGCCGCTTGGCCCACCGGTCGCGGAGATAGCGGAGCCGCGCCACCTTGCGATCCGAACCGATCGCGCGGTGAAAGGCGAGCGCCGCGCCGATCGCATTGTGATTCGCCGCCGGGTGCGTGCCGATTTCCTCGTACTTCCGGATGTTGTCGTCCATCGACGTCGGCGCCGCCATCAACGGCCAGAGTCCCTTGATCTTCGACTTGCGGACATAGAGGAAGCCGGTACCGATCGGCGCGAGGAGCCACTTGTGAAGCGAGGTGCCGTAATAGTCAGCGTCGAGCTGGTCGCGCTTGAACGGGAAATGCGCGTAGGCGTGGGCGCCGTCGACGAAGACCTCGATATTGCGTTCGCGAGCCAGCTTGACGATTTCGTGCACCGGAAAGATCTGTCCGGTGAGGTTGGTGATGTGAGTGACCTCGATCACCCGGGTCTTCGGCGTGATCGCGTTGCGGAAGACGTCGACCAGGTATTCCTGGGACGGCGGGGGCACCTTGAAGCTCACCTGCTTGAGCACGATGCCGTGGCGGCGCATCCGCGTGTCCCAGCTGGTGAGCATGCGCCCGTAGTTCTGGTTGGTCACCAGCACTTCGTCGCCGCGCTGCAGGTCGAGCCCGAAGATCAGCGTTTCGAGCGCCTCGGATGCGTTCCGGGTGATCGCCAGCTCCTCGGTGTCGCAGCCGAAGTCGGCTGCCAGGTCGCGGCGGACGCTCTCGATGCGCGGTTCCAGTACGGACCACATGTGGAGCACCGGAAGCTCGTTCGAGAAGCGGAGGTCGCGGATCATCGCCTCGAGCACGTGCGAGGGCGACGGGCAGACGCC
>Ga0070711_100001317_pt1 | contig 13526 bp, 10 predicted proteins | sample LARL53metaG_FD_65452 | JGI IMG/M metagenome (GOLD analysis project Ga0070711, IMG submission 65452) | Corn, switchgrass and miscanthus rhizosphere microbial communities from Kellogg Biological Station, Michigan, USA - LAR L5-3 metaG | ecosystem: Host-associated > Plants > Roots > Rhizosphere ... | reverse complement strand
CAGCGCTATGGCCGCGCCGAAGCGGTCGCGCGAACCGGCGATCCGCACGCTCCCGCGACGCGATTCCGGTTTGGCAACGGGTTGATCGTCGGCGTCGTCTCCTCGACCACCGCGCCGTTCTGCCGCGACTGCGACCGTGCCCGCGTCACCGCCGACGGCACGATGTTTCTCTGTCTCTATGCCGAACAGGGGATCGACCTCCGCGAGCCGATGCGCCAGGGCGCGAGCGATTCGGAACTCGCCGGCCTGGTGACCGCAGCCTGGACGGACCGCCGCGACCGCGGGGCGGAGGTCCGGCTGGCCATGGGGAATCGCGGGGTCCTGGTGCCGCTGGAGGGCCTCCGGGCCGACCCGCGGCGGGAAATGCATGTTCGCGGCGGCTAGGGTCCGGTACAACGTTCGAAACCTCCTTGCGACCAATCTCGTTTACGGGGTGTCTTAGCTATCGTCCGAGTCGGCTCAATTCCTTCCAATGTCGGGGTGTCACCTGATGCAGCTCATCCGCGGTATGGCAATCAGAGGGGTTTTCGTCATTGCAGTGGCTGCGGCGCAGGTTGGTGCGCTCGGGGCCCAGGACGCCGGCAAGCCGCTCCCGCTCAAGTACGTGGGGCCGGCGACCGTACCGGCGATCACGGCTGGCGATCTCATGACCCGGCTCTACAAGTACGCCGACGACTCGATGATGGGGCGGGAGGTCGGAACGCCATACCATCTCAAGGCCGTCGCCTATATCGAGAGCGAGGTTCGGCGCCTGGGCCTCAAGCCCGGCGGGACGAACGGCTACTACCAGGATTTCCCGATCTGGAACACCGTGCTCGATCCTGCGTCGTCCTTGAAGGCCGGCGAGATGACCTTTCCTGTCGGCAGGCAGTTTGCCGCCTTCAACGCGGAAGGCGCGAAGCGTTTCATAGACGTGCCCGTCGTTTTCGCCGGGGCGGCCAATGACACGCTCACCTCGCTCGACTCGGCGGCGGTTGCCGGCAAGCTGCTCCTGTTGATTCCATCGCCGCGCATGTCGGCCGCCGACCAACAGATCATCACGCAGTCGGCGCCGTACAAGGCCTACCGCCGTGCGCTTGCCGGCGCGGCAGGTTTCCTCCAGTTCCAGGGCGACTCACTGTCACCGGCGCTCGTCGCGTTCATCTCGGGCCCGTCGGAGACGATGTCATCGCCCGACCCCAACGCTCCACCCTTCGCGCCGAATCTTTTCGTTACCACGCCTGTCGTTCAGGCTCTGTTCGGGGCACCGGTGGCGGGCCTGACCCGGGGCCAGGTCGGCAAGGCGGTGACCACGGACCTGCGTTACACGCGCTCGCCGGCATCACCGGGCCGCAACGTCGTCGCGATCCTCCCGGGGTCCGATCCGAAGCTGCGCGGTGAATACGTGGCGATTGGCGGTCACAGCGACCACATCGGCTTCGGGCCGATGACCGTGCAGCGCGAGCACGATTCGCTCAGGATCTACAACGCCGTCGGCCGCCCCGCGGGCGCCGAGGGCGGCCGTGACCTGCGGGCGAAGCCGATCACTCCGGAGGAGTGGGCCAAGATCAATTCCGATATCGCGGACCTGCGGAAGGTCTATCCGCCGCGGCTCGATTCGATATCGAACGGCGCCGACGATGACGGATCGGGCAGCGTCTCGGTCCTCGAGATCGCCGAGGCCTTCGCGAAAGGCACGGTCAAGCCCCGGCGGTCGATCATCTTCGTCTGGCACGCGGGCGAGGAACGTGGCATGTGGGGCTCCGGGTACTTCATGGGAAACCCGACCATTCCTCGTGACTCGATCGTCGCCCAGCTCAATATCGACATGGTCGGGCGGGGCGCCGCAACCGATGTGACCGGGCAGGGGAAGGACGGCGGCGTGCTGCACGGTGGCGACAAGTATCTCCAGCTGGTCGGCTCGCGCCGCCTGTCCACCGAGCTCGGCGACCTGGTGGAATCGGTGAACAAGGACAAGGGATACGGCTTCAACTTCGATTACAACATTGACGCTGACGGCCACCCACAGAATATCTACTGCCGCAGCGACCACTGGTCGTATGCAAAGTGGGGTGTGCCGGTGGTGTTCTTCACGACGGGCGGTCATGCGGACTATCACCAGGTCACCGACGAGCCACAGTACATCCGGTATGGGAGCATGGCATTGATCGACCGGCTGATCTTCGATATCGCGGTCAGGGTGGCCGACCTCGATCACCGGATCGTCGTCGACCACCCGAAGCCGAACCCGGCGCCGGCGATGGTCTGCAGGCAGTAGCTATCACGGCGTTAGCTTCGTGGGCCGGGCGGGCGGTGGCGCGAGGTGCGCCATCGCCCGCGCCTGCGTGATCCTCCACCCTTTTTTCGGACCCATCGTGACCCTCCGTAGCTTCGTGTCTCTCGCGCCGTTCGCATTCCTGCTGGCGACCCGGCCCGCGGTCGCCCAACAGCAGTGTCCCGTTACCCGTGGCGGCGACCTGCCGCTCAAGTACAGCGGTGGACCGACGGTTCCGGCGATCAGCGCCTGCGACCTGATGACCCGGCTCTACATCTACTCCGATGACTCCCTGCTCGGTCGTGAAGTCGGCACCGACGCGCACCTCAAGGCCACCGCCTACATCGAGCGGGAAGTCCGGCGCCTCGGCCTGCGGCCCGCCGGCGACAGCGGCGGCTACTTCCAGAATATTCCGGTTGTCGTGCGCGGCTTTGACACCACGTCGACAATCACCATTGCACCGACCGTCTATCACGGCGGCGTCGACTTCATCGCGCAGAGCAGCGGCAAGGTTCAGCAGCTGGCGGGAGTTCCGGCGGTGTACATCGGGGCAATCCTCGATACGCTCACGGTGCTTCCGCCCGAGCAGACGACGGGAAAGGTCCTGATCTTCCTGCCGCCGTCACCCGGAACAGACCAGCAGGGCATCGAGGCCCATCCGGGATTCCAGCGCTGGTACCGCATGTACCTGAGCGGCGCGGCGCGCGTGATCGTCGCCGGACCGCAGCTCCCGCCGCAGATGGTCGCGATCGCGACGACGCCCTCGACGCCGGCCATGTTGAATGGTGAGGCGCCGATCGAGCTGGTCACCACGATCCGGCTTGCCGAGGCAATGCTGGGGACGCCGCTGCGCAGTGCCACGAACGGTGCCGTGGGGAAGACGATCACCACGAACGTGCGGTTCGTGGACCAGTCGCGTCCGGGACGGAACGTCGTCGCCATTCTTCCCGGTTCCGATCCGGTGCTCCGCGGCGAATATGTCGCCATCGGCGCGCACAACGACCACATCGGCGTCGCCGATACGGCGGTCGATCATGATTCGCTCAAGGTGTTCAACGAGCTTGCCCAGCCGCAAGGCGCCGACGGCAGCCCAAAGACTCTATCCGCCGCCGAGTGGAGTCGCGTCAACGCGATGATCGACTCGCTGCACAAGCTGCACGGCGGTCCGCGCGCCGATTCGATCTACAATGGCGCCGACGACGACGGCAGCGGCACGGTATCGGTGCTGGAGATCGCGGAGGCGTTCCAGAAAGGGAGCATCAAGCCGAAACGCTCCATCCTCTTCATCTGGCACGCGGGGGAGGAGAAGGGGCTCTGGGGGTCGGAGTATTTCACCGATCACCCCACGGTGCCCCGCGATTCGATCGTGGCCGAACTCAACATGGACATGGTGGGGCGCGGCCAGCCGACGGACGCGACCGGCACCACGAAATCCGGCGAACTCATCCATGGCAGCTCGAATTATCTGCAGTTGATTGGCTCGCGACGCCTCTCGACGGAGCTCGGCGATATCGTCGAGCAGGTCAACAAGGATCGCGGGCTGGGATTCACGTTCGACTATGCGCTGGACGCCGACGGGCATCCGCAGAACATCTACTGCCGGAGCGACCATGCGGAGTATGCGCGCTATGGCATCCCGATCGTGTTCTTCACCACCGGCGGCCACGCCGACTACCACCAGGTGACCGACGAGCCGCAGTACATCCAGTATCAGCACATGGCCAAGGTCGATGAGCTGGTCTTCGATATTGCCCTGCACGTCGCCGACCTCGACCACCGCGTCAAGGTGGATCATCCCAAGCCCGATCCGCACGGGACGTGTCAGCAATGACGACAAGAGGAGTCAGCAGTAAGAAGTAAGCAGTAAGAAGGTCGAGGAGCTGCAGGATGGCACTCCCGCGGTCCCCCGACCTGCTTACTTCTTACTTCTTACTTCTTACTTCTTACTTGTTAGCTGTTACTTCCGTCCGTAGATCGCCGTCAGCGTCGTCTTGGCGATCGTGTGCGCGTGAAGATTGAATCCCACGTACGCGGCAGTAGCCGACGCCGGAATGTCCAGCTTGGGCACATCGAGCGCATAGAGCGTGAAGATGTAGTGGTGCGGCTTGTCGCCCTGTGGAGGGCACGGACCGCCGTAGCCCGGCGTGCCGAAATCCGTATTGCCCTGGGCGCTTCCGGCGGGCATCAGGGCCTTGGCGGGATCACCGGCACCCGCAGTCAGTTGCGTCGTGCCCAACGGGATGTTGTACGCGACCCAGTGCCACCATCCGCTGCCGGTTGGCGCGTCCGGATCGTAGACCGTGAGTGCGAAGCTCTTGGCTGCGGCCGGTGCCCCGTGCCATTGCAGGGCGGGAGAGATGTTGGCGCCGGTGCACTTCATTCCCTTGAACACCTGCGCACTGGACATCTGCTGGCCGGCGTGAACGTCCGGGCTGGTCAGCGTAAATGGGGACTGGCCCCTGGCGGCCAGCGGGGCCGCCATCAGGGCGGCGGCGATAGTCAGGATCGGCAGGTGTCGCGGCACGCAGCGCCTCGTGGAATTGGTTTGGACCGGAGCAAGCGACCGTAGTATAGCGGGCAACCGGGGTCACGGCGCCAACCTTCGGGCAGCGTCTCGCGTATGAGCCGGCGAGACCTTCGTTATGCCCCCTGTTCGACGTCAACCCGGGATGATGGTGACACAACCTGCACTCATGCGGACCGCGCTGTCGGCCGCAATCACGATTTTCGCCGCGGGTGCCCTCTCCGCCCAGCAGAAATGTCCGGCAGTCAACGGCGGCACCATGCCGCTCAAGTACAAGGGCGGGCCCACGGTGGCGGCGATCACGCCGTGCGACCTGATGACCAGGCTCTACATTTTCGCCGACGACTCGATGCGTGGCCGCGAGGCTGGCTCTCCGGATGCGCAGCGCGCGACCCAGTATATCGAGGAACAGGTTCGCGGTCTCGGTCTCAAGCCGGGCGGCACCGGCGGGACGTTCTATGAATACATGCCGGTGACCGCAACGTTCGCGGATTCCGCGTCGACCCTGACCGTAGGATCCCGGACCTTTCACGCCTATCGCGATTTCACCTTCAACGGGAACGGCGACGTTCGCGGGCAGGCCATCTTCGGCGGCACGCAAGGGGATACGGCAAACGCGCTGACGGCCGACCAGGTCCGCGGCAAGGTCGTCGTGCTCTTGGCGCGTGCGGGCGGAGCCGGTCGAGGTGCCGGTGGATTTGGCGGCGCCGCAGGACGCGGCCGTGGCGGCGCCGGATTTGGCGCGGCGAATCCGCTCTCCGCTGCGGCGGCCGTGTTGACCGTGGAGGCGTCGCTGGTGGCGAGCAAGCCGACGTATCAGCTGCATGATACTCTCCAGGACGAAGGGCGCGCGGCCTATGCGGCTGCGCATCCTGACACCACCGCACGGGGACGGGGTGGTCGTGCGGGTGGTCGTGGCGGGTTTGGCGGCGCCGGCGGGACGCCCAACGGGATCATTACTCCGGCTGTGGCGGTTGCGCTGCTCGGCAAGGAGCCGGCTGCCGCCTCGAAAGGGGACCTCGGCCGGGATGTCGTCATCAGTGCGCACATGCGGACCGTTCCATCGCCGACGCGCGACGTGATCGCCGTGCTCCCGGGTACCGATCCGAAGCTCAAGGGTGAATACGTGATCATTGGCGGGCACTCCGATCACATCGGTACCAGCATGCGGGCGGTGGCCGAGCACGATTCACTCAAGGCGTACAACATGATCGCCCAGACGGAGGGCGCCGAGCGGACGGGCCGGATCGTGCCGAACGCGGAGCAGTGGGCCCGGATCAACGCGATCAAGGATTCGCTGCGCAGGATCTACCCCGAGCGGATGGACTCGATCAACAACGGCGCCGACGATGACGGCAGCGGCTCGGTGTCGGTGCTCGAGATCGCCGAGGCATTCGCCAGGGGCCCGGTCAAGCCGAAGCGCTCGATCATCTTCATCTGGCAGATGGGAGAGGAAAAGGGGCTCTGGGGTTCGCAGTACTTTACCAACCACCCCACGTTGCCGCGCGACTCCATTGTTGCCGACCTCAACATCGACATGGTCGGGCGCGGTGAGGTCACCGACGTAACCGGCGAGAGCAAGGATTCCGTCGTGCTTCACGGCAGTCCCGATTATGTCCAGCTGGTGGGTGCCGGTCGCCTCTCGACCGAACTTGGCGATATCGCCGAGGCGGTGAACAAGACCGAAAAGGTGCCGCTCACGTTCGACTACAGCATGGACGCCAACGGCCACCCGCAGAACATCTATTGCCGCAGCGATCATGCGAACTACGCGCGGTACAACATTCCCGTGATTTTCTTCACCACTGGCGGTCACGCCGACTACCATCAAGTGACCGATGAACCGGAGTATATCCGCTACCAGCACATGGCGCGGGTTGACCAGCTGATCTTCGACATCGCCGTGCGGGTCGGCGATCTCGACCACCGCCCGCTGGTTGACAAGGCGAAACCTGATTCGCCATTCGCGCGCTGCCAACAGTAGGATATTGGAGTATCTTCCGCGCGCATCGGCACCCCGCCGGTGCGCGCGGTCGTTTCCACCCATCCCGGTCGCTTCCGATGCCCCTGCATGTCGCCCTCCTCGAACCGAGAACACCGGCCGTCACCGGCGACCTCGCCAGGCGCTGCGCCGCCGTCGATGCGTCGCTCCATCTGGTGAGCCCGCTCTTTTCGACCGACGACCCGGATTTCCGCGCCGCCGGCCCCGCCGACTGGGAAACGGTCGATCTCTGGGTGCATCCGATGTGGCGCGATTTCCGCGACGCCATGAGCCGCGAACGGTGCCTCTACTTTGCCGCCGATTCCGATCGGGATCCGGCGGATGCGCCGTTCCGCGCCAACAGCGTCCTGGTGTTCGGCACCGAAGCGCTTGGCCTGCCGGACCGGATTCGTGAGAAGTACCCCGAGCGGGTGTTCGGCCTCCCGCGCGCGGCCAAGCGCAAGCAGGGCGACACCGCCAGTGCAGTCGAGCTGACCCTGAAGTTTGCGGCCCAGCGGAGCAGTCCAGCGCCCGCTGCGCGGTCGCGCGGGAATCGCCGGCCGCGATAATTCCCGCCATCACCGGTCAGTCGACCAACTTGGGTCGGATTCCGGTCCCGATTACCTTGCGATCCGTCACTCAGCAACGACCGGGACGGCCATGTTCGAGAAGATTACGGTAGTCGGAGCGGGGAACGTCGGGGCCACGGCGGCGCAACGTGTCGCCGAAAAACAGCTGGCGCGCACCGTGGTGATGGTCGACGTCGCCGAAGGGATCCCGCAAGGAAAGGCACTCGATCAATGGCAGTCCGGTCCGGTCGAGGGCTACGACACGCGGATCGTGGGCGCCAACGACTACGCGGCCGCGGCCGGATCCGAGCTGTTCATCGTCACCGCCGGCATCGCCCGCAAGCCGGGAATGAGCCGCGACGACCTGGTCAAGACCAACGCGGGAATCGTCAGGTCGGTCGGCGAGCAGATCAAGCAGTCGGCGCCCGGCGCCATCGTCATCGTGGTCTCCAATCCCCTGGACGTCATGTGCTACGTCATGCGACAGGCGACCGGCTTCCCGCGGGAGCGGGTGATCGGCATGGCTGGCGTGCTGGACACCGCGCGCTACCGGACCTTCCTTGCCGAGGCGGCTGGCGTCTCCGTCGACGACATCCAGGCGATGGTGCTGGGGGGGCATGGCGACACCATGGTGCCGCTGATTTCCACGACTACCGTTTCCGGCATTCCGATCACCCAGTTTCTCGACCAGCCGACGCTCGACAAGATCGTCGACCGGGCCCGCAACGGCGGAGCCGAGATTGTGGCGCACCTGAAGACCGGGTCGGCCTACTATGCGCCGAGCGCTGCCGCAGTGCAGATGGCGGCGGCGATTGTCCTCGACAAGAAGAGGGTGCTGCCATGCTCGGCGTGGTTGCAGGGCGAGTTCGGCCTGAAGGACGTGTATTGCGGCGTGCCCTGCCTGCTGGGGCGTCGCGGCCTGGAGCGGATCATCGACATCCCGCTCAGCGCGGACGAGCGCGCGGCGCTGCACAAATCGGCCGAGGCGGTGCGCGCAGTCCAAGCGATCGTCTGAGCCGGCGATGAATCGCCTCTTCGCACTGTGGGAAACCACGGTCGGGAAGAAGGTGGCGATGGCCGTCACCGGCGCGGTGATGATCCTCTTCCTGATCTCGCACATGATCTCCAACGTGCTGATCTTCAGGAACCCCGAACACCTCGACCGTTACGCGGCATGGCTCCGCTCCCTCGGCCCGGCACTCTGGATCGCGCGGGCCGGGCTCCTCGCCTCGGTCGTCATCCACATCATCGCGGCGTACCAGCTGACGATGCGGGCTCGCCGGGCACGCCCGGTCGCATACGACCAGCATGAACTCCAGGTAGCCACCTATGCATCCCGGACCATGCGATGGGGCGGCGTGCTCCTCGCCGTGTTCATCGTGTTCCACCTGCTGCACTTCACCACCGGGACATTCCATCCGGATTTTCGTCCCGGGGCGCCTGGACGGAACGTGATCGTGGGCATGCAGGTCTGGCCGGTCGCCGCCTTCTACCTGGTGGCAATGCTCGCCCTCGGCCTGCATTTCAGCCACGGGATCTGGTCGGCGCTGCAGACGCTCGGCCTGAATCATCCAGCGTACAACCGTTCGCGCCGGATCCTGGCGTGGGGGTTGGCGATTCTGGTCGCGGGTGGCTTCGCGACCATTCCTGCCGCGGCGATCCTGGGGTACTGGCGATGAAATTCGACGCCAGGATTCCCGGCGGGCCTCTCGAGGACAAGTGGGACCGGCATCGCGCCGACCTGCGGCTGGTCTCTCCGGCGAACAAGCGGAAATTCCACGTGATCGTGGTGGGATCGGGGCTCGCGGGCGCGTCAGCGGCGGCCTCCCTGGCCGAACTGGGCTACCGGGTGTCGTGCTTCTGCTTCCAGGATTCGCCGCGTCGCGCCCATTCGATCGCCGCGCAGGGCGGCATCAACGCCGCGAAGAACTACCAGAACGACGGCGACTCGATCTGGCGGTTGTTCTACGACACGATCAAGGGCGGTGATTTCCGGTCACGCGAAGCCAACGTCTACCGCCTGGCCCAGGTGTCCGGCAACATCATTGACCAGTGCGTCGCGCAAGGGGTGCCGTTCGCCCGCGAATACGGCGGCATGCTCGCGAACCGCTCGTTTGGCGGCGCCCAGGTGTCCCGGACCTTCTACGCCCGCGGCCAGACCGGTCAGCAGTTGCTGCTCGGCGCCTACCAGGCACTCGAGCGGATGATCGGCAAGGGCGCGATCCGGATGTTTGCCCGTCACGAGATGCTCGACCTGGTGCTCGTCAACGGCCGCGCCCGGGGCATCGTCGCCCGCGACCTGATCTCCGGCGAGATGCAGTCGTTTGCCGGCGACGCCGTGGTGCTTGCGACCGGCGGCTACGGCAATGCCTTCTACCTCTCGACCAACGCCAAGGGCTGCAACGTGACGGCGACGTACCGCGCCTACAAGAAAGGCGCCGGCTTCGCCAACCCCTGCTTCACCCAGGTCCATCCCACCTGCATCCCCGTGAGCGGTGACTATCAGTCCAAGCTCACCCTCATGTCGGAATCGCTGCGGAATGACGGGCGGGTTTGGGTACCCAGCGCCGGCGGCGATGCGCGCCGGCCCAATGACATTCCCGAGACGGAACGCGATTACTACCTCGAGCGCAAGTATCCGTCGTTTGGAAACCTTGCGCCGCGCGACATCGCATCGCGTGCAGCCAAGGAGGTATGCGACGACGGCCAGGGCGTCGGCCCCGGCGGCCGCGGCGTCTATCTCGATTTCGCGAGCGCCATCGCCCGCCTGGGTGAGGCGACCATCCGCGAGCGGTACGGCAACCTCTTCGAGATGTACGAACGGATCACGGCCGAAAATCCGTACCGCGTGCCGATGCGGATCTATCCGGCAGTGCACTACACGATGGGCGGCCTGTGGGTGGACTACAACCTCATGAGCAACCTGCCCGGCCTGCACGTGATCGGTGAAGCGAACTTCTCGGATCACGGGGCGAACCGGCTGGGGGCGTCCGCACTGATGCAGGGACTGGCGGACGGGTACTTCATCCTGCCATACACCATCGGCGATTACCTGGCGAATGCGAGTCTCGAGCACATCGACGAGACCCACGCCGCCTTCCGCGAGGCGGAGACCCGGGTGACGGGCCAGGTGCGTGCGCTGCTGGCAATCGACGGTACGCGCTCGGTGGACTCGTTCCACAAGGAGCTGGGCCACGTGATGTGGAACGAATGCGGCATGGCCCGCAATCGCGAGGGCCTGGAGCGGGCCCTCCAGCGGATCCCGGAACTCCGCGAAGAGTTCTGGCGCAGCGTCCGGGTTCCGGGCTCGGCCGCGACACTCAACCAATCGCTGGAAAAGGCGGGGCGAGTGGCGGACTTTCTCGAATTCGGTGAACTCATGTGCCTCGACGCGCTCGAGCGAGATGAGTCCTGCGGCGCACATTTCCGCACCGAACACCAGACGCCGGATGGCGAAGCCCTGCGCAATGATGCCGAGTTCGCTCACGTTGCCGTTTGGGAGCACGGCGGCAGCGCCAGTGCTCCGCGGCGCGAGATCGAACCGCTGGATTTTGAATTCGTGAAGCTGGCGACGAGGAGCTACAAGTGACGCGGGCGCGGCAGGGGATGTCTCAATGCAGCTGACACTGCGCGTGTGGCGCCAGGCGGGCCCGGCGGCCAGGGGAGCCTTCCAGACCCTGCAGGCCAACGAGGTCAGCGAGCACATGTCGTTCCTGGAGATGCTCGACGTGGTCAACGAGGAGCTGCTGGCCAGGGGCGAGGAGCCCATTGCCTTCGACCACGACTGCCGCGAGGGGATCTGCGGGACCTGTGCGTTGATGATCAACGGCATTCCGCATGGTCCGCAGCGGGCGACGACGACCTGCCAGTTGCACATGCGCTCGTTCCGCGACGGTGACGCAATCACGATCGAACCGTGGCGTGCGGGCGCGTTCCCGGTGTTGCGGGACCTGGTGGTGGACCGTTCAGCATTCGACCGGATCATCGCCGCCGGCGGCTTCGTGAGCGCCCCGACCGGCTCCGCGCAGGACGCCAACACGATCCTCGTGTCCAAGGAGCAGGCCGACCAGGCCATGGACTCGGCGGCGTGCATTGGCTGCGGCGCCTGTGTCGCCGCCTGTCCCAACGGTTCGGCGATGCTGTTCACCGCCGCCAAGGTGGCGCACCTCGCCATCCTGCCGCAGGGCCAGCCCGAACGCCAACGTCGCGTGCTGGCGATGGTGCGCCAGATGGATGCCGAGGAATTCGGCGGGTGCACCCTCTTCGCCGAATGCGAAGCGGCCTGCCCCAAGGAGATTTCCGTGGAGAATATCGCCCGCCTGAACCGCGACCTGCTGCGGGCCACGCTGGCCGATCGAGGTCGGATCGCCGCGGAGTCGGGGTCGGGGTGACCCACCGCAGCGTCGTCGTCGCGGTTGCGTTCGGATCGATGTTCTGCGCCATCGGTGCCGCGGCGCAATCGTCATTCGGCATCGCCCCGATGGCGCAGGGCATTTTCGTGGTCGATCATTCCGATCCGGTCCCCGGCGGAGGCTCCCTCACCGAAGCCCGACTGGTCCAGCCGGTCCTGATGGCGACCGGACACGGATTTGGCGACAAGATCGGCTTTACCGCCACCCTGGATCTCGAGGGAGCCACGATCAAGGGCGGTGAGCTGACGCCCGGTGCATGGGGCGAGGGATTCGTCGACCGTCGGCATCCGCACACATACGTGCACGAATTGATCGCCAGCGTCAATGACGTGCTCGGCTCGCTCGATGGCCGCGGCAAGCTCAGCGTCATCGCGGGCAAGGGCTTCGTGCCGTTCGGCAGCGACGACCCGATGTCCCGTCCGTTCGAGCGCTACCCGGTAAATCACCATCTCTCGCAGATCCTCGAGCGCGCGGTCGCGATTGCACAGTATGACATCGGACCGGTCACGCTGGAGGGCGCGCTCTTCGACGGCGATGAACCGACCTCGCCGTCGGATTGGCCGGTGATCCGCACCGCCGATCATGCCTGGCGATTTGGCGATTCGTGGAGCGGTCGGGCCACGCTGCGGCCGGTCGCAGGACTTGAACTGCAGGGGTCGTTCGCCCACGTGCACTCGCCCGAGAGCCGTCCAGGCGCGGGTCCCGACGCCGAAAAAATGTCGGTGTCGGCACGATGGAATGACGTCTCGGTCAGCGGCGAACGGTACGCCCTCGTGGAATATGCGCGGACGTCCGAGCTCGACGCCGTCCTCATCTATCACACCGCGTTGGCCGAAGGAATGCTGACCCGCCGGCGGTGGCTGGTGTCCTACCGGTTCGAGCGCACCGAACGCCCTGAGGAAGTGCGCCTGGTCGACCTGTTTCGAACCCAGCGACCCAGCCCCGACAACAGCATTCTGGGGATCAGCCGGTGGTCGTTGCACACGGTGCACCTTGGCTACGACATCATCCCGCGCCGCCAGAAGGTCGAGTTGCAGCCCTTCGTCGAGGGCACTCTCGGGCATGTCTCCAGTGTCGGCACCGGGATCTTCGATCCGGTCACTTTGTACGGAACCGATCAAGTTCGCGCCCTCAGCGTCGGTGTACTGATAGGTTGGGGAATGCGGGGCCACCGGATGGGGCGGTATGGCGCACTGGCCGGGGCAATGCCGGCGATGGCTGGCATGAGGATGTGAACGAGGTCGTCGCGGCCGGGAACGACGTGGACGGCGTTGGCGTTTTGCACAGGCGGGTCGCCAGCGTCGGGTCACGTGGTCAGGAGTCCATTCATGAGAGCATCCGAAGTCGCGCTCGTCGCCGTGGTGCTGGCGGGCGCGGCATGCAGTTCCAGCAACACCACCACGCCAGGCAGCCCCGCCGGGCCGTACGTCGTCGCGGTGTTCAACGGCAACGGACAGGCGGCCCTGCCGAATGCCGTACTCGCAACCCCGCTCAGTGTCGCGGTCGCGGACACGCAGGGTGCCGCCGCCGTTGGAGTCCAGGTCACCTGGTCGGTGGTGAGCGGCGGCGGTAGCGTTTCACCCGCCACGTCAATGACCGACGCCAGCGGGCGCGCGAGCACGGTCTTCACTCTCGGCCCCACCCCGGGTTCGCAGGCGGTGAGCGCCGTGGCGGCGCCTGCGACAGGGACGGTGACCTTCACCGCCACCGCCACCAGCCCTACGCCAGTCATCACGCTGATCAAGAGCGTGCCGACGCCGGCGGGCACCACGTTCGATCACGACAC
>Ga0070711_100001310_pt1 | contig 13536 bp, 7 predicted proteins | sample LARL53metaG_FD_65452 | JGI IMG/M metagenome (GOLD analysis project Ga0070711, IMG submission 65452) | Corn, switchgrass and miscanthus rhizosphere microbial communities from Kellogg Biological Station, Michigan, USA - LAR L5-3 metaG | ecosystem: Host-associated > Plants > Roots > Rhizosphere ... | reverse complement strand
AAGTATGGCGCGCATAGGTCTCCATCTGTCTGCGGTGCCATTCTAAAGTGCTGCGGTCCCAAGGGTTTTGATCAGTTTTCCAATCGACTAACAGACACCTGTTCTGCGTGCGGTGTAGAGCAGCTAAATCCACGATTCCTTCGACAACTGCCTGCCTCCTAGGGATGAAGAATGCTACTTCCCTATGTAGGGTGTAGCTACAGCCAATGAGGCGCCCTGCCAGACCGCTCCGTGCAAATGTTCTCCACTCGCTACATCCCCGCTCTGGATCTGGACACTTGGGAAGTATTTCCTTTAGTTTGGAGATCCAGTTGGAGTCTTGTAATGGGAGAAGTCTAGCAGCCTCGTGCCACCAAACATCATAGCAAACGCTAGAATTTTTGAGAATGGGGTAAGTAGAATCTAAGGTCTCCTCTTGAAGATTGCCAACAGTGCTGTACATTGCGGTCGATTGTTTAGGAAAACAGTTTGCCAGACGGCGGGCAGTTTTCATCCAGGAGGGTCTGGTACCAGAAGCTTGCTCTTTTACAGCCGATTTTTCCATACCGAGTGGATAAGTGGATGTAGTTAGGCAAGGGAAGGAGGTAGATGAGGGCGTCTGCGGGAGAGCTTTAAGGACTTGTAAACCGCTTTTTCCAAAGACTTGGGCCAGGCTAAGTGTTGTTGTGCCAGAGAGAGGAGAAAAGCAACGGCAGTCATCGAAAATGACTAGAGTATTTCGAGCGCGGGTGAGAGTTACATAGAGAAGCCTCTGCATCTCATGCGTCCGATTTTGGCAAATAGATTTATCTTCTAGAGAAGATAAAAAAACAGGAGCTGCTCGAAATGGAATTTTTCGATAAAGATAAGGCACCAATACACTATCCCACTCTAACCCCTTAGCCATGTGACAGGTCATCAGCTGTACTGTATCAGAACGAACTGGTGCTATCTCTGTTCTAGACGCTAGGCTAGCACGAAGTTCCCGAGCAAATTCTCCTAGTGTAATTCCGCGAGCTTCAGCATCTGAGGCATGCGCTAGTAGCTCGATATGCTGCCTCTGTCGTACAGGGGAATCTTCACCCGGAAGGGAGAGTAGGCGGTCAAGCAAACGCGTTTTTCTGACAGCAACCTCTACTATAGAGCGTAGAGGGAGTGTGTTTGCGAGCTCTGCTAGATTACCTAATAGACGCAGCGGAGGAAACTCTGCAGAAGCAGTAGCGTGCAGGCGTGAGGGATCCCCCTTACAGAGGGTCGCCAACTTAGCATCCTCTACGGCGAACATCTCACGCAGTACACCCGCGATCTCAATGGAGTCAGTGGGATGAGCCAGCACCCAGAAGAGGGCACTCCACCATGCATATGTGGGCGTACTATTGAGTAAGGGGAATTCTGAGTATACTTGAACCGGAATTTCCCTTTCCGAAAGAGCGAGAGCTAAAGTTTCTAGCCAACGCCTCCTTGGACAAAGGATAGCCACATTATGCCAATTCCTCGCACGTAACATACGAAGGTCAGTTTTTTTTAGCCAGTCTGCCACTTTTCTAGCAACAAGCCGTTTTGTGTCCTCCAGACTAGTTCTTCTTCCTTGAAGATCGATCGGTATACGCAATACCTGGCCTCCCTCTCTACTATCCGCTGGATGGAGAGGAATGAACGTCGCCTGTCCTGCCTTCCCATGCAGGATATCAGGACCTACCTGGTTGATAAAGTCCACGATAGCAGTACTGCACCGGAGGGTGACATGGTAATGGAGCTCTCGCCCTTGAGGTGACTCGCAGAGCAGTTTACGGAATCTCCGGTACACTTGTAAACTAGCACGGTTCCCATAGATAGACTGTTGTGGGTCGCCCACCATCGTGAGACGACCGTTGGAGACTGCAAACAGTATTTCAAACTGCGTAGGGTCCGTGTCCTGGGCCTCGTCCAAAATTACGCATAGGTTTTTGCTTCTCAAAATGGAATTGACCTGAGGATGCTTGAGCAGTCTAGCAGCGGCTGAAATTTGGTCTGAGTAAAGAATTTTTCCATGCTGCAGGCGATAACGTTCATACTGACCAGCAATAAAACCTAGGGCTTGTTTCCCTCTAATATGGGTCCATTCACGGAGGGGAGAAAATGTAGCTTCCCAAACAGCCAAAAATTTCTTTCCGCCGTGAGAAAAGGAAGGAAGGGGCAGAAAGGGCAAATCACTCTGGAATTTCTCCAACCACTGTTTGGCTATATTTTGGCCTTCCAGCACCTTTTGTCTGGAAATATCCCTGGACTCAGCAATACGATCCTCTGAGAGGAGGTGGGAGAAATCCAACGATGGGAAAGGAGATTGTCTCATTTCTTGCTGCGGAGCGTCAATTGGGGGCACGCTCAGTAAGTCTTGAATGCGCAGGTGTCTTCCTGCCTCTCCTAATATCTCGATGCCCATTTCTACAGCTCGTTCTCCTGTAAGAGAAAACAAAAACCCTCTCCAGAGTTGATTAGGATTAGAGATAAGCTCGAGTGGAGAAGTTAAGCCAAGAAAAGAGCCATAGGTTCGTAGCAATCGAGCGCAAAAGGCATGGATGGTCCCAAAAAATATCTGTCCGATGGCCCTGAAAAGCTTTTGTGAGGCGTGCCTGTCTTGGACTGCACCGTAAACTCGGTTTCTCATCTCCTCAGCTGCGCAGCGAGTATAGGTCACTACAACCAGATTGGGTAACTTTTCTGGGGTAAGCCGTATAATTTCCAATATGCGCCGAACAACAGATTGTGTCTTTCCTACACCAGCTGGAGCGACAAGGGAAAAGTTCGTCTTGACATCTAGAACAAAAGCCTCTCTGGAGGCCGTATCGATTGTCTCTATCCCTTCGCTAGTAAACGCTTTTGGGTAAGTTCCCACTTAGATTCTAGAACATCCTGTGCAATAGGGAGCGTTGCTAAAGGCATCGGATTGTAAAAAGTGAATTCAGGATGGAGTTGCCCTCGCATTCCAAAAACTCCCTCCCTAAGAATTCGACCTATAGATAGGAGAAGGGGTTGGACTTTTTCTAACTCCTTAGAAGACAAGATGATCCGGCTCCAGGCGACATTAAAGTACGGGGCTATACAAGCAGTATCGACTCGGAGCGCTCCATTTGCCAAAGCTGCTTGTGTATACAGAGCAAGTTGCGTCTTTATTCCAACGTCTCTCCCACTGAGGGAAGGAGAAGCGATATTTGGCAGACGTTTTACGACTTTGTAGTCGACCACTATCATAGATGCGTTAGCAAAAGGGCGAGATGCCAAATTATTTTCTACCGGCATCGTAGAGAGCAATAAGTCCCACCTGCCACGGATTATAAACGCACCTACATTGACATTTTGAAATGAACGCTCGGTAGAAATGTAGGGGAATTTTGGACGAAATGCCTCCAGATGATCAGAACATTCCACCGCAAAACTCTTCGCTTGTTTCCAAATCAGAACCCAGTAGCGGGGGAGTTGTCTTCGGACGGCATGGTAGGATTTTTCTACAGCGATGCGAGTATTTTCCGATGCAGAAAGGATAATTTGTCTTCTGGAAGACTTATCCGGGAGACGTGCCCAATTCGTAGCAGAAACACAGAGATTGCGTAGCCAACGGTGCACCCATATACCCGTTATTCTGATTGCAGGGCCCTCTATCATTTCTGCTGGATCTATTCCGAGGAAGATCTTCATCCAAACGATAGCGGGTTCCTTCCATATTCTCCCTGCGTCTGTTACATTGATCTCCAGAGGAAAACTTGGGGGCGGAGTTACAAACTCCCAGCATCCAAAGGGGAGAGTGGGATCTAGTCTGGCGGTCCTGGCCTTCCAAACCGACTTATACTTATTTAAGGAGGAGGCGGCAGCGATAAAAGGCACATGTGGCTGACTGGAAGAAGAAGGAGTGCAAAAGCATTTGTTGGTCTTTCCATATCGTTCGTAAAGTTCTGAAAACCAAGTGGATGGGTAATCAGTAACATCACCATTATTCCTCATTTGGGTAGTTGCTATTACGACGGCGGCCTTGCAAAGGTTCTGAAAATCACGTCGCTGTCGCTGTACGGCAGTCTGCTGCTCTTTTTGGCAAAGATGTGAAATGTAGTAGCTGAAAGCGGGGAGAGCTGTCCCACTACTGGATGGGCTATTTCCGTGCAATTCAGTATCAGGGGAGGGTGTTGTGTTCTGGTAGAGGCTGGAGATGAATGGAATTGAGCCGTTTTCCTCTCCGGAATCCGGCCACTGTCCTATATTCATCCCAGCCAAAATAATGTGAGTCCATGGACATAAGGCTGCTTGATCGCGCAGCACTAGTTGAATGGTCGCGTAGGGATGAGAACCCATTGGATCTTGAAGCTGGCATTTTTCTTGTAGGGCACTTTGCAGCCAACGCAAAAAGGTATTGCGCTTCAATAAAAGTCTATCCGCGTGTCGGAAGCGAACCTGACATGCCTGCAGACGACTAGCTTCTTTCGCCCAGCCTAGACGAACAAACTCTCTGGCACTTTCTCTGCAAAACTCAGCTAGTGAGCTGCGCTCTGGTAGTAAAGAGAAACTGCTTAGCTTTTTCCGATCTTCTTCTCTGTCACTGCGGAGGTTGGCAAATCTTGTGCAGACAAGGATGTCCTGGCTTAAGGTTTCGCAAGAAGCCTCACGTAATAGGTTTGCGGCTCTAGCTTGATCTGGTAATAGGGCCAAAAATTTGAAAAGGGACTGAGCCGTAGGTGCTTCTTGAAAAGCGCACCACTCTCTCCAATGGTTATTCTTTGGAGGGAGGCATGCATGGCCAATACCGTCGAAGTAGGGCAACCGAAGTCTGTTCATGGCTAAAGCAGTCTCTCGGCTGAGAGAACCGTAAGTAGAAAAAACCACAGCTACCATTTTTGCGCCTTCCGCTACCATTCTTGAGGCCCGCATGGCAATTGCCCAGGCAAGATTGTACGTAGTCGGTTCTGTCAAGAATTCTACATGTTGAGGAGGTAATGATCTCCTCTTCCGCTCTTGTTCTCCTTCCTGTTCTCCTAGTAAGAAAGCCTGAACCCCCATTAGCTGTTCCCAGGATTCTATCCAAGGGCTATCGAGATTGAGGGAGGTCTCGTCGGGATTTTCTAAGACTACTTTCAGATCTTCAGTAGTCCGGTGCGCAACTGACAGGAGAGGAAAAAGAGACCGGTGTCCCCCGTGGAAACCGAAAATGAGTAAGGATGTGAACTCCTTCTGCCACTTACGAGAGGCCAAAAAACAATCGGCCTCGCTGACCATTTGTAGTTCCTGCTCTTTCAGAACATTACGGAAATTTTTTGCCAGATCTTCTATGCTCCGTAGCTCATCTGGTATCCGTACATGCTCGGATTTAAAGCTATTCAGGAGGTTTAATACCCCTAGAAGAGAAAGAGAATCAGGATCTACTTCTGTGGAGCGCCGCCGTTTGCCAGAGTCCAAGCCTGCAACTGAGGACGCAATCAAATGGAGCTCTTCACGGCTTGCAATGGGCAATATCTCCGTTAGACTGCCCAACATTCTTCTTCGAAAGGCTGTTGGGGTCCAAAAATGGACATTTATAAATGCAACCCCATCCAGGGCCAGTATTTTTCGTAGTCGGTTTGCTATGAGAAAGTTTGGAAGGATTATCGCTGCCTGCCTTTCATCTGAAAGTGACCGTTGTGCTGTCTGCTTTACCCAGTGTATAGCGTAGGAAAACCCAACTTCCCAATCGGTACACAAATGCAGTTCTCTGTTCATTGTCTAGTTAGTCCAAGAACCAAGGACCTCTTCTCCTTAATGGCCTCGATTTTCTTACTTTCGATAGAAAAATTACTGCACTATAGTTATCCGTGTTGCTGCGATCTACATTCATGACAGCTTTTCTTTTACTCTAGAAAAAGGGGGAAATAGGCTCACTTGTTTCTAACTGAGTTCTATTATGGTTTTAGGTCTCCTATGGCAAACTGAGGCGCAACCTCCTCGCGCTCTAATTTTTTTCAATAAGTCCCCGTATGCATCTGCCCCATTCTGCCACAAAGCCACGGAGCATTTTCATTTCCTTCGAGGGTGCAGAGGGATGCGGAAAAACTACACAAGCCAGAAAACTTGCGCGGGCGTTCCTAGACCAGGATAAGCCTGTCTTAGTACTACGAGAGCCCGGAGGAACGGCTCTTGGAGAATCTGTTCGTCATCTTCTTAAAGAAATTACCGTAGGATCCTTCAAACTTGCTCCAGAAGCGGAGCTGCTACTCTTTGCTGCTAGTAGAGCACAACTAGTTCGAGAGAAAATTCTTCCTGCTCTTCTCGCGGGCTCTATTGTCATTTGTGACCGCTACTTTGATTCTACCACAGTGTATCAGGGTACAGCACGTGGTCTGCCGCACAACTTCGTCAAGTACGTTAATCAGCAGGTGATAAGTGGTTGTATTCCAGATATAACCTTTCTCCTAGATATAGGTTCTGAGCTTGCACTGCAACGTGTGTCCCGGCGTGAGACTTTCATTCAGGATAGGATGGAGCAAGAGTCCTTGAAACTCCATGCCTTGGTTCGTAAAGGCTACTTGGGGCTTGCTCAAGCAAACCCAGGCCGTTTTGTGATTTTGGATGCTGAGCAGCCAGAGGATTTACTTTTTCAAACGATTGTGATGGCTTTAGAAGAACGGTATGGCCCTTTCAGTTAAAAAAGCCATGGAGTACCTAGCCGAATCGCATAAAGCACACCGCCTTGCTCATGCCTTTTTAATCCATGGTGTTGCTGGTTCTGGAAAGGAGAAGCTAGCCAGGAGGCTGGCCGCACTTGTCCTGCATTGTTCAGAGGAGATGCTCAACTCTTTCCCGCCACATCCGGACTTTCATAGAGTTCAGCCTGTTTCCAAATCTCGACGTATTGTGATTGGACAGGTACGCCTTTTAGAAGGAACTCTCCGGAAGCGGTCCGCGACCGGGATGGCCAAGGTTGCGATAATTCAGGAAGCAGACCGTTTTGCCCTCAATGCTGCCAATGCTTTCCTAAAAACCCTAGAAGAACCGCCTGCTGAAACCTTTCTGATACTGCTTACTGCCACTCCAAGCACTGTCTTACCAGCCATCCTTTCGAGGTGTATTCGTATACCATTGCACCGAAAGGAAAAACGGCAAACTACCCTGCAAGAGAGATCTATTGTAGCTCATTTTAATCATTGTCTGCAACTTAGTATCGGGGAAGTTGCCCAGACATTCCAGTTTGTGAGAGGTTTTCAAACCATACTAGCTGAATGTAAGGAAGATGCATCTAGACAAGCTGAGGCAGAAGTCGAGCGCTATAGGCAACGCTATCAGAATAGTACTGACGGCGTATGGATCAAGGAATACACAAGACATTCGAAAGCCGTGATGGAATCTGCTTCCATCCGTCTCCGCCATAGCCTAATTTCAGCCGTGAAAAGTTGCCTTGTAGAAGGGCTACGTACTCTCCACATTAGGGCCATTACTCCTAACTCAACGATTACTTTTCTTTCAAAAATCCCCCAGGAAATTCTCCTCCAGCAAGTAGAATTGCTGGACCGTCTTCAGTGGTTTTTGGACAGTGGCGTAAATGAGTCTCTTGCTCTAGAAGTTTACTTCCTAGAAATTTTTTCTCTGATCCCATGTGGTTTGACCGGATCCAAAGAATTAACTTCCGAATTGCCACTGCTTCCATCTTGAACTCAAAACCTATCTGGGCCCGACGTCTTTCTAACTCGAAATGAATAGTATCCGATTTCTCCAGAGGTAACCTAGACCGGAATAGACGGTAAGAATCATAGTGACTGTGACGAACATCCATCCGCCATGGATCCAAATAGGAACCCACCAGATCGGCTTCAACTGCCACTCTAAAAATGCTGTAAGAATCAGGAAGAAAAAAATGGTCGTCATCTGCCAAATTGTTTTATGCTTCCCTAGTTGTTCTGCTGGAAGAATGACGCCCTTATTTCCAGCGAGGAGACGCAACCCAGTAATCAGGAATTCCCGAGCGACGATGATTATTACCAACCATGCAGGGAGGTCTGCGTAAATGACTAGGAGAATAAACGCTGACGCATTGAGGACCTTATCTGCTAGAGGATCCATTAGTCTTCCAAAGTTGGTCGACAGGTCTCGTCTGCGTGCGAGCAGCCCATCGAAGTAATCTGTCAAGGCTGCTAGGGTAAAAAAAACTAGTGCAAGTGTCATATTCCATCTGAATGAACTTTCTGTAGCCACCACAAAAAATGCCGTGAGAGAGAAGCGAGCCAAGGTAAGACGGTTGGGAAAGGTCATAGTCGCTTTGGAGGCAACAACTAGCTTGAGAGTTGTTTAAGACCAAATTTCGCCAAAGCTCGTTTGAGCTTGAGATCTACAATGCACCTTTAATGAGGCTTATCGCCCGCTGTAGCGCCTCCTCCAGATATTTTACTCTTCTTCCACCCCCTCTGGCTCTCTCTGTCCCTCCACCACCTGTTCCACCCACAATGTGGGCAACCTCTTGCACAATATTTCTCGCCGAGAGTTTGGAAACCAAGGAGGGAGGAACAGTTACTATTAGCACGACTGAATCACCCTCACCCCCACCAAGAACCAAGACTCCGTCGAATTGATCCTTGATGGAATCTGAAACCGCATCCAGGACTTCTCCATTAACCTCCCCTAAATTCTCTACAATGGCAGGAATGCTACCGATAGTACTCTTTCTCCCTAGCAGAAAGCTGGCAATAGCATCGGCTTGGCGCTGCTGAGAAATCTGCAGTTGCTTCTCCAACATTCTAGACCGTCTGATGACTGAGTCTACCTTCTGCTCCAAATTCATTACGGGTATACTCAGTTTCTCTGCCAGGCGACACAGCGATTCTGTTTGGCACTTAATGGAGAAGTAAGCGGCATAGCCCGCAACTGCTTCGACACGACGTATACCGGTAGCCACCGCCCTCTCGGAGGTAATTAGGAATACTCCCAATTCACCTGTAGTTCTGCAGTGGGTTCCGGCACAGAGCTCCATTGAGTAGCCGTCCAACAAACCTGATGTGCCTCCGATCTGGACAATGCGAACGTTCTTGCCATATTTCTCTCCAAAAGTCTGTATGACATCGGTACGCCTCTGCACCCTATAGTAGGGAAGTTGCATCCATGAGATTTGTGAGTTTTCCAGAACGCGTTCATTGACTAGTCTCTCAACGTCAGCAAGCTGTGTTTGGGTCATGGCATTGCTTCCAAAATCGAATGTCAACTTTTCGGGTCCTACATACGAGCCACGTTGCTCAACACTACGAGACAGCACTTCACGCAATGCCCAATGGAGAAGATGCGTAGCAGAATGGTGGCGTTCGATAGCCACCCGCCTTTTGGCGTCTACGACAACTTGGACTTGTACTCCCGTTGAAAGCGTGAGGATATCCTTTTTCTCAGGAGCTAAGTGATGATAGAGGCCATTCCCGGAACGAATCGCCGTAAGGATGGGAAAATGTTGATTTCCTGCCTGGAGAGTTTTTAGGTAACCAGAGTCGCCAACTTGGCCCCCCATCGCAGGATAGAAAGGGGTTTTGTCTAGAGCAATCCAAGTCCCATCTGTTCCAGTGTAAATATCAAGAATAATTCCAGCCGACTCTAGAGACTCGTAACCGAGAAATTGCGTCGTGATATCTGCGCTTGTCTGAGTAAGTTCCCTTCTCTGACTAGCACGCGCTAAGGAGCGCTGTTGTTCCACGTACTGTTCAAAACCTGTTTGATCTACAGAAAATCCAATCTCCCTAGCCATCAATTTGGTAAGGTCTATAGGGAAGCCATAGGTATCTGAAAGTTGGAAGGCATCTTCTCCTGGCACTACGGAGGAGCCTAGTGCTCTAAGGCGGGAGACAACTTCCTTGAAGACTTGCAATCCTCTATCAAGAGTTCTGTAAAAAGCTTCTTCTTCCACTCGAATGATTTCTTCCACTTGTACCTGTTGGGAGATGAGTTCTTGAAAAACGCTGCCCATTGTTCTAGCAAGAACTGCAACAAGCCGATATAGAAACGGCTTGCGTAAGCCTAAAGTTTTTCCATGTCGAACGGCCCGGCGCAGGAGTCGTCGCAGTACGTATCCGCGGCCGGTATTGCCTGGAATAATTCCGTCAGCGATGGCAAAGGCGAGAGTTCGAATATGGTCAGCAACAACCCGAAAGGCGGTGTCTACTACTTCTTGATGGCTCCGATTGCCTAGGGGCGGCGGGAGGGTAGCCATATACTTTTTCCTGCTTAACCTCTCAATCTGCTGCAGTAATGGGTAGAAGAGATCAGTGTCGTAATTAGAGACCAGGCGGGAGAAATCTGTAAACCCTTGCGTACCTTGAAGGACGGAGGCTATGCGCTCAAGTCCCATGCCAGTATCGACGTGCTGCTTCGGTAGGATAGAAATAGTACCATCCTGAGCCAGATTAAACTGGATGAAAACAAGATTCCAGATCTCTATGCAGTACGCGCTTCCAGCATTAATCAGCTTTCCAAGAGAATCCCCAGAAGGAGTCAAATCTATGTGTAACTCACTGCACGGCCCACATGGACCATTGTCTCCCATCATCCAAAAGTTGTCCTTTTTCCCACCACTGCGGACGTGGGTTCTAGGATCAAGGCCAGCATCTCGAAAGAGATTACCCCAGCATTCGCAAGCCTCTCTGTCTGTCTCACCTGGATCGCCGGGAGCCGGCTGATAGAAACTGGCGTAAAGCCGCTCAGGCGGACATTTCCACCGGCATACCATGAGCTCCCAGGCCCATTCGATGGCTTCTCTTCTGAAGTAGTCGCCAAAACTCCAATTCCCTAACATCTCGAAAAAAGTGTGGTGGTAGGTATCTAGTCCGACATCTTCGAGATCGTTGTGTTTTCCTCCAGCACGGAGGCATTTTTGGGTACTGGCGGCGCGCGTTGATATCCCTTGACGCACAACTGCTGGCCAACTGCTTACGTCTGTAGGGTATTCCCCTAGAAAAATCGGCACAAACTGATTCATGCCCGCGTTAGTAAATAGTAAATTTGGAGAATCTGGCAAAAGGCTGGAAGAGCGGATGACGGAGTGTCCCTTGGAAGCAAAAAACTCAAGGAAGGAGGATCGTATTTCTATGCTGGTCATACAAGCCACTTATCTATTGATCACAGCTCTCCACGGTACTTCGAAAATCTAGACTGCGCTACCAAACTTAGCGTATAGAGCCGCATTTCTTTCCCGCATGGAAAAAAAGGGGCAATGTCTGTTCATCCCTTTCTGGAGTTGTCATTATTCCTCTCGGAGAGATGGGAGTAGGAGATTTTAGCACACGTACCATAGCCAGAGTGTATTACACGTGCTTAGTTTTAAGCATTAATAGCCAAGTGTTACTGCAGGTTACTGCAGTTTAGCCCAATTTCTTCTCCTTGTTGCGAGTCCTATAGCGCTATAGTTGAGCTTCTGCGCCCATATTTTGGTTGTCATACCCTCCTCTACTGCTAAGGATAGCTGGCTCTCCGTCTTTTGGCTAGGTAGCTCAGTCGGTAGAGCAGAGGACTGAAAATCCTTGTGTCGGGGGTTCGATTCCCTCCCTAGCCACGCAAGGCTCATTTTCTTCATCGTGAGACAGGGTCAATTGCCCATTAGATTCTATTTTTATGGTAGAATTGTATGGGATTCCGGTTCGGTTATTTTTGGGTAAGGGGGATTTTGTTAGTTATGGACTCTGCTCTCGTGTTGCCAATTCTTAGATGCCTTTTTGTTGTTGTACTCGATACCGACTTTCGTGTAGTGCTTGCTCGAGGTTGCTTCGAGGTTGCTTCTACTTAAATAAACCTGGTTAAGACACAGCTTGTTCGGGGTGTTGTGTGGGCCATCGGAGTGGTACTTCCACGCTGTGGTGTGTATATATGAAGTGTAAGTGATGTTGTGTTGTGATAGATCAAATTGTTCATGTTCTCGGGGAGAAGGCTGAGTATCTCTTAACTCACGCTAGTCGGACTTTTGTTAAGGAAGTGCTCCACTTGCCAGGTGCGGATTTCGTAGAGAGGATTTTCTTTCCTTCAGATCGGAACAACCGCGTGTTGGGCAATCTGAATAGGATCTATCATCACGGTCGGCTCAGTGGGACGGGCTACCTCTCCATTCTGCCTGTAGATCAGGGTGTTGAGCACTCAGCCGGGGCTAGCTTCGCTGCCAATCCCAAATATTTTGATCCTGAGAATATCGTTGAGCTTGCAATTGAAGGTGGCTGCAATGCTGTAGCATCCACTTTTGGGGTTCTGGGGGCCGTCGCTAGAAGGTATGCACACAAAATTCCTTTCTTGGTGAAAATCAACCACAATGAACTGCTGACCTTTCCTAATAGGCACAGGGAGATTCTTTTTGGTACTGTAAAGCAAGCTTATGAGATGGGGGCTGTTGCTGTGGGAGCAACGATCTACTTCGGTTCGGAAGACGCCTCACGAGAAATTGTTGAGATTTCTGAACTATTTGCTTTAGCACACGAGCTTGGCATGGTGACTGTTTTATGGTGCTATCTACGTAATTCTTCCTTTGCGAGGGAAGATGGAGATTATCATCTTTCTGCTGACCTCACTGGCCAAGCTAACTACCTGGGCTCCACCATTCAGGCCGATATCATTAAACAGAAACTTCCGGAAAACAACGGGGGATTCCTTGCCCTAGGTGCTGACCGTAGCTATGGAAAGTCTGACAAACGGGTGTACCTAGAGCTAACGAGCAGACATCCCATAGACCTTTGCAGATACCAGGTAGCCAACTGCTTTATGGGGCGAATAGGGCTAATCAATAGTGGAGGTGCTTCGGGTAAAGACGACTTCTCGGAGGCTATCTACACTGCGGTTGTCAATAAAAGAGCTGGTGGGCAAGGCCTTATCTCCGGTAGAAAGGCGTTTCAACGCTCCATGAGAGAAGGAATAGACCTGCTGAGGGCTATCCAAGATGTTTACCTTTGTGAGGAGGTAACTATCGCCTAACCAGGCAGGGCTTTTGGCGGTTTAGAGAGCACGAGACAAAAGAATCCGGCATCTGGCAATGTCCTACTCTCGCACACCCTATAGATGCACTACCATCGGAGCTGCAGCGTTTCACTTCCGTGTTCGGGATGGAGACGGGTGGTTCCACCGCGCGTTAATCACCAGATGATCTAACGGTTTATTTACGGTCTAATTCTAGGCGACAACCGCATACAGAGCCTGGCTCCTAGCTAGGAAAGCCAAACGAGTTATTAGTATTGCTGAGCTGAACATATTGCTATGCTTACACCTGCAACCTATCAACGTGGTAGTCTTCCACGACTCTTAAGGGAGAACTCATCTTGGGGAGGGCTTGGCGCTTAGATGCTTTCAGCGCTTATCCTTTCCAAACTTAGCTACCCAGCGATGCTCCTGACGGAACAACTGGCTCACCAGAGGTTTGTCAATCCCGGTCCTCTCGTACTAGGGACTGAATCCCTCAATTCTCCTGCGCCCACAGTGGATAAGGACCGAACTGTCTCACGACGTTCTGAACCCAGCTCGCGTACCACTTTAACCGGCGAACAGCCGGACCCTTGGGACCTTCTCCAGCCCCAGGATGTGATGAGCCGACATCGAGGTGCCAAACCCTGCCGTCGATAT
>Ga0070711_100001309_pt1 | contig 13539 bp, 12 predicted proteins | sample LARL53metaG_FD_65452 | JGI IMG/M metagenome (GOLD analysis project Ga0070711, IMG submission 65452) | Corn, switchgrass and miscanthus rhizosphere microbial communities from Kellogg Biological Station, Michigan, USA - LAR L5-3 metaG | ecosystem: Host-associated > Plants > Roots > Rhizosphere ... | reverse complement strand
CGGTGAAGCCGGCCGTCGTGCCGGAGGAGTCCGAGCGGTGGATGACCGTGATCGGGGTGCTCGGCAGCGACACGCCCGGGTTCAGCGCCTTGATCGCGGCGTCGTTCCAGGTTTTGATCTTGCCGAGGTAGATGTCGGCGATCGTCGAGCCCTCGAGCTTCAGGCCGGTCTGCACGCCGGGTAGGTTGTAGGAGACGGTGATAGCGCCCAGGAACATCGGGATCTGCTGGACGGGGCCGACCTTTTCAAGCGCTGCGAAGTCGGCCGGCTTCAGCGGCGGGTCTGAGGCGCCGAAGTCGACGGTCTTGGCTCCCAGCGAGGTGATCCCCGCTCCCGAGCCGACGGCCTGGTAGTTGACCGTCAGGGGCGACAGCGCCGATGCCCACTGCTGGTAGACCGGTGCGGCGAACGTCGAGCCTGCGCCGGAGATCGTGCCTCCGGACGAGCTGGCGTTCGTGCTCGAAGAACTGGAGCTGCTTGAGGAACTGGAGCCGCACGCGGCAAGGCCGAGCGCGAGCACCACGACGCCTGCGAGCGCGCCAATCTTGTTCTGGAACACTACTCGTCTCCTCTTCTGGGTTTGTGCTTATCACCAGCCTGCGGGCTTCCGCAACGACACGGGACTACCTGCCGGTCGGCGTTGGCTGTGCCCAGTCTCATGAATCGCCGACCGCTCCGATGTGAACATTTCGTGAAAACCCCTCAGGCTCGCCATCGACCACGCTCGGACTTCCGAGGGGAGCCGCCGAGCCCGCGGCGGCGCTGGTCTCACGCGAGGGCTGCGGCTGGAAGCGATAGCCGAAGCCGGGGTGGGTGTGAATGAAGCGCCGGTCGGGCATCGCGGTCTCGAGCTTGCCACGCAACTTACTCACATACACGTCGACGGAACGATCGCCAGGACGCAGCTCCCCGCCCCAGACCTCGGCGTAGAGCTCGCCGCGCGTGACGATCGCGCCCGCGCGTCTGGCCATCGCGGCGAGCAGCTCGAACTCGCGCACCGACAGCGTCAGCGCCCTTCCCGTGGCGAGCACCAGCCCCTCGCCCAGCCGTATCTCCAGTTCGCCGGCGTACAAGGTGCTCGCATTGTCGGCTGAGGCCGCCACGGGCACATAGCCTTGTCTCGGCGCCGCCCCATACGAGTTGCAAAGTCGTGATCGAGTCGTGAAGAACTCGTGAAGAGGCCGCGCCGGCTCGGCCGATGTCCATAATCTCCCCCGATGAGCTTATGCCGGTCCCCAGCCGACACGATCGCCGCCATCCGAGCGGGAGCTCGCGGATGAGCCTGCTCGGGCGCCCTGTCGACACGACGCTGATGACGCTGCTCGAGGACGCGGGACGCAACGTCGAGCGCTCCGCGCTGCTGCTGCGCGATCTGCTCGCCGCCTTCCCTGAGCACGCCACGCTCGCGCAGGATCTCACCGCCTGCGAGCAGGAGGGCGACCGCATCACCCACGACATCATCCACCGCATGGGCGGCGGCCGGCACGTGCGCGCCCCATTCGACGCCGGCGACGGCTATGCGCTGGCGACCGCGCTCGACGACGTCGTCGACTACACCGAGCAGGCCGCCGCTCAGCTCGACCTGTACGGGGTCGAGGCGCCGATGGAGCAGGCCGGTGAGTTCGCGGGGGTGCTCGTCGCCGCGGGCGGGGAGATCCTCGGGGCGCTGCGCCAGTTGCACGGCGGCGGGGACCTGAGCGCACATCTGGTCGAGATCCACCGTCTGGAGAACGAGGGCGACCGGCTGCAGCGCGACGCCGTGACCTCGCTGTTCGCGGGCGGCATCGACCCGATGGTTGTGATCCGCTGGAAGGACATATTCGAGTCGCTCGAGGCCGCTGTCGACGCGTGTGAGACGGTCGCGCACGTGCTCGAGGGGATCGCGCTCAAGCGGCGTCGACGCTGAGGGAGTTAACACCAAGACGTCTATCAGACGCTTGGGGCTTAATGCCTCTGCACCCGACCCGTCGCAAGGCGGGTCGAGTCATTTCTAGAGCCAGGTCACCCAAACGTAGCCGGCGGTGCGCTTGCTTGCAGCGTCGCTCCGTGAGGCGTCCCCACGAGAAACGCCTGGAACTGAACTGACGCGCCTGCCGTCACTTCGGGCAGCACCGCCCTGCCCGCCGCGACGATTGTGCCGGCGCGGCGCGCGAGCACGTAGACGACGAGGTTTTGCTGGGCGACGTTCGAGCGGTTGCGCACCGTTCCTGCGGCACCCGCGCTGCCGCTTTCCTCGCTCGCGTGCACGTCGCGCACTTCGATCTGGGGAACGGGCTCGCTCGCGGCGGGCGAGGCGCCCACGATCGCGCTCACGCTGGCCGGGGCGCCGGATGATGATGATGATGCCTGTACCTGGTCGTTCACCCACGTCGCTTCGCCGTGCGCTGGCAGCGACGCCAGCGACGTGAGCGCGGCGTCCAGTCCGGGGGCGTTGTTCTGATAAAGCGTGCTCCCACGCGCATCCTTGACGGTGATCGCGATCGGCACGTTCTTCAGCGCGTGGCCAGAGTCGTTGCGTAGCGTGATGACCGCGGCGGATCCTTCGGCGCCGTGCACGAGGATCGCGCGGAGCACGTGTACGTCGGCGCTCTGCTTGGCGATCGTCAGGCCCTGTTCGGCTAGGTGCATGTGATGGGCCGTACGTTCCAGGCGCGCGCTTTTTTCAGCAGTCGTCTCACAACCGCTGAGCGAGCCGGCGAGCGCGACTCCTCCAAGCGCGAGGGCCATGGCGGAACTTCTCACCGGTGGGCTCCGCGGGCGTCGCGGCGGCGGTCACGACGGGGCGCCGGGGAGCCGAGCGGGCTGTGGGGCGTCACCCGAACGCCCCGCCGACATAGTCGCGCGTGCGCTGGGCGCGGGGGTTGTCGAACACCTGAGCGCTCGAGCCGTACTCGACCAGCTCGCCGAGGTGCATGAACGCGACGTGGTCGGCCACGCGCATCGCCTGCTGCAGGTTGTGCGTGACGATCACGATCGCCACCTCCGCGCGCAGCCCGACGATCAACTGCTCGATCGTCGCCGTGGAGATCGGGTCGAGGGCTGAGCACGGCTCGTCCAGCAGCAGCACCTCCGGCCTGACGGCCAGCGCGCGCGCGATGCACAGCCGCTGCTGCTGGCCGCCGGACAGGCGCAGCGCCGGATGGTCGAGGTCGGCGGCGACCTCGTCGTAGAGCCCGGCGCGGTGCAGCGCGTCGATCACTTCCGGCTCCAGCTCGCGCCGGGAGCGCCGGCGCCGCCGCCGGCCAGCGGAGTGCTCCTCGCGCAGCGCGTAGGCGACGTTCTCGAAGATGCTCATCGGGAACGGGTTCGGCTGCTGGAAGACCATCGACACGCGCCGGCGCAGGTCGTTGACCTCGATCTGCTCGATCTCCTCTCCATCGAGCACGATTCGCCCCGCGCGCGTCGCCCCGGCGGTGATCTCGGTCAGGCGGTTCAGCGAGCGCAGCAGCGTCGTCTTGCCCGAGCCCGACGCCCCGATCAGCGCCAGCACCTCGCCCTGGCGCACGGGCAGGCTGACCTCGCGCACGACCCACTTCTCGCCGTAGGCCAGCGACACTCCTTCGATCGTCATCCGCTCGACCACGCTGGTCGCCGGCGGGGGCGAGCCGGCGCTGACGTCACTGCTACGCCCGTTGCGCGCGGCGGCGCCGGCCCTTGAATGGGGTGGCGCGGACCCGACCGGGATGGGCGCGACCAGCGTCGGCTCGCCGTCAAGCCCGATCTTGCGAGCGCGCGGAGGCGTCGTCTGTCCGGAGCTCATCGCATGTGCCTCGTGTGCCTGCTGGTGATGCGGGTGACGAGCGCGTTGAGCGCGAGCACCATGATCAGCAGCACGAACGCCGCGGCGTAGGCCTTCTGCGGCGCGTTGCCTTCGCCGGCGGGCGAGTTGTATTTGACATAGCTCGTCAGCGTTCCTCCAGTGCCGCGTAGGGTGGACAGGCCCGGCAGCCCGCCCACGCCTTCCAGGCGTAGCGTGGCGCCCAGCAGGATCACGACGATCGCGGTGTCGCCGACGATGCGTCCCATGCCCAGCGTGACGCCGCCGGCGATATGCGGGCGCACCGACGGCAGCAGCACCCGCCGGATCGTCGTCGCCTTCGTCTTGCCGAGCGCGTAAGAGGCCTCGCGCACGTGCGCGGGAACCTGTGCCAGGCCCTCGCGCGTGGACCCGAGGATCAGCGGTATCGCCAGCAGCGCCATGATCGCCCCGGCGGTGAGGAACGAGCGCCCGAACACCGAGCCGCCGGCCGAGGTCTGCGACAAAAACGCCAGGAACGGCCGCGAGAACACGAGCAGCCCGAAGATCGCCAGCACCACGCTCGGCGTCCCCGCGATCATCTCCACCCCCGACTCGACCGCGCGCGCCAGCCACGCGGGGCGGGCGTACTCGTTGAGCCACACCGCCATCGCAACCCCGAGCGGCGCGGCGATCACGGTGCCGATCGCGGTCAGCAGCAGCGTGCCGACGATCGGGTCGAGGAACCCGCCGGAGGTGGCCTCGCTCGCCCCCGCGCTGGGGGACTGCACGAGCAAGATCGGGCGCACGTAGGCGATGCCCTTGACCAGCATGAACACGACGATCACGCCCGCGATCGCGCACAGCCCGATGCCGACCGCCCAGCACAGCAGGTAGGCGACGCGGTCGACGAGCGGCCAGCTTCCCACCGAGTCGCGCGGGCGGCCGCCCCGCGTGGCGGCGGGAGATGGGAGCGCGTGCTCGCTTGCCATCAGGCCCTGATCCCGTAGCGCTTCATCGGCTGCTTTACCGCCCAGGCGGCGAGCGACAGGAACGCGCAGGACACCAGCAGGACCGCGGCCATCGCATACAGCGTCTGTTCGAGCGGGACGACGGAGATGCCATCGATGTAGTCGATGATCGTCGCCGCCAGCGGTCGCACCGGCTCGAACAGGAACGTGCTCCCGTCCAGGGGGTTGGCCGCGAAGCCGCGCGATCCGGAGACCATCGAGAGCATGATCGCCTCGCCCAGCGCACGCGCCGTCGCCAGCACGGTCGCCGCGACGATCGCCGGACGCGCGGTGCGCAGGGACACGCGCCACATCGTGCGCCAGCGGTTGACCCCGAGCGCGGCCGAGCCCTCCGTCCATGAGCGTGGCACGGTCTGCAGCGCGCCGACGACGAGCGCGACCATGATCGGCACGATCATCAATGCCAGGATCAGCACCGCGACGCTGAGGTTCGAGCCGGTCAGCTGCACCACGTACGCCACCGAGTGCTTGCGCTGCTGGGAGATGAAGGTGCGTTCGACCCACGGGGCGATCGCCAGGATCCCGATCAGCCCATACACGACCGACGGCACGGCCGCGAGCAGGCGCACGACCGGGTCGATCGTGCGGCGCACGGCGGCGGGCGCGAGCTCGACGATGAACACCGCCGCCAGGACCGACACCACGAGCGCGATCAGCACCGCCAGCGCGGTCGTCACGATCGTGCCCCACAGCAGCGGCCACGCGCGCAGGTGGTAGACGTAGTGGGCGGGGTCCTTGGGACCGCCCAGGATCGCGTTCAGCTGCTGGTCGACATCGCCGCCGGGGAAGAACCACTTGATGCCGTTGTGCGCAAATGACGGCCAGGCCTTGGCGAAGACCGTGACCGCCATCAGCGCGATGATGGCAAGCACGCCCACCGACAACGCGCCGAGCGCCAGCTCAGCGCGTTTGTCCCGCGAGCCTCCCGACGAACGCCTGCCCATTTGCCGCCCGGGGCCTGTTCCTGCGTGCCGACGCGCGGGTTATCGGGTCAGCCGCCTAGTGGACCGTGATCCACTGGGAGCCAATGATTTTTTTGGTCGTCCTGTTGCCGCTGGTGATCCACTTGATGAACTTGCTGGCTGCGCCCCTCGGCACGCCCTTGGTCACCATCCAGAAGTTACGCACACCCTGGTACTGCCCGGACTTGGCGTTCCGCAGCGTGCAGGGAATGCCCTGGTAGCCGACGACGTTGACGCCGCCGGTGAACGCGAACGAGACGAACCCGATCGCGTTCGGGTCATTTTTGACCTTGTTCTGCACGAGCCCGTTGCTTTCCTCGGCCGCCGCGCTGGGCGAGATCTTCAGGCTTGGCCCGAGGAAGATGTTCTGGAATGCGTCCTGCGTACCCGAGGAGGCGATGCGGTCGACGAGGTCGATCGAGCCGGAGATGCCTGCGCCCGGCACTTCGCTCCAGTCGCGCACGTTGCCGGTGAAGATCGACTGGACGGCCTGCTGGTTGAGGTTCGTCAGGCGGTTGTGGGGGTTGGTGATCATGCACACGCCGTCGCGGGCGATCTTTGTGAACACGAGCCCTTTGGGGTCGGAGCCGATGATCGGGTCGCGCGAGACATCGCCGATGTCGACTTTGCCGGCGTGCACTTCGTTGACGCCCGCGTCGGAGGTGCCCTGGTTGACCTTCGGCGTCGGCTGATGGGTCGCCTTGTGGTAGGCGGAGGCGAGCTGAATCATCAGCGGATAGATCGACGTGGAGCCGCTCAGCAGCAGCGCGCGGGCGCCGGCGGCGGCGGGAGCGGCCAGCGACAGGACGGCGGCAGCCAGCAGAATGGTCAAGACACGGGTGGGTCGCACGAACAAGCTCCTTGTCTGGCGGATTGCGGAATCGTTGCGGGCAAGACCTTCCTGCCGGGGATCGCTCCTCGGAGGGCGGCTGCCAGTCTCTAACCCTTCGCCGGCGCAAACGTAAAGAAAATGTGTTCGCGGTAGCGAATCTGTTCGCTCGCGCTCAGAGAGGAGTCGGCGAACGAACACCGTCCTGACCCAGAATGGTGCGGTCCGGGCAGAAAGTTCTCAAGTCGTTAACAGATTGGCCCGCGGCGCGGATCAATCTGCCGGGGTGATCCCTCTGCAATTTCGCACGGGTGCCCAGACTGCTCTGGTGCGTGCGTGCTTGCTCTCAGAACAGCCGCCCTCTGAGCGGCGTATCCGCCGCCGCTGGCAGGAGGCCTCCCAACACCCATGACCGACGACGACACCCAACCCGAGGGCATCGAGCCCGACCATCCCCAACCGCAGCCCGCGAACGGTCGCGCTCCCGAGGGGTCGCGGCTCGCCCCCTCCAGGCCGCAGGTGCGCTCAGGGCTCGCGCATAAGCGCAATCCCGCGCTCGCCACCGCCGGCGACATTGTCCTAGGCGTGCGCCGGCTCGTTTTCCGCGACAAGCTCGCCCTGTTCCTGGCGCTCGCCTCGGTCGCGCTGGCCGTCACATTCTTTGCGATGTTGGGGTCGATCGGACCCTCGAGCCACGGCGCGCAGCTGCCGATCAGCCGCGTCGTCTCACTTGCCAACCATAAGCAGGTCGCCACCGCGGTCATGCTCGACCACGACAACCGCGTCGAGATCACGCTCAAGAGCCCCACCGCGGGCAGCGCAGCCGGCGGTACGGCATCCAGCGGGACACCCGCCGCGGCGGGAACCACCCCCGCGGGAACCACCCCCGCGGGAACCACCCCCACGGGGACCACCCCCACGGGGATCAACTCGACTTCTCAGAACGCGCCCCTGCCCTCCGCGGCGCAGCTCGAATATTGGGCTGCCTACCCGGCCTCGGGCGCGCAGACGCAGGGGCTGCTGCAGAGCCTCACCCGCGCGGGTGTGATCGTCACCGTCGACCAGCAGTCGGGCAAGGCTACGCGCGCGATCATCGTCCAGTTCCTGTTGCCGATCCTGCTGCTCGTGTGCCTGTTCGCGCTGTTCATGCGGATCGGTGCCGACGGCAGCGCGGGCGGCATCGCCGCGTTCTCCGAGTTCACGGGCAAAGGACGGCGCAAGGGCAAGGGCAGAACCGAAGCGATCACGTTCGCCGACGTCGCCGGCGCGGGCGAGGCGGTGGCCGAGCTGCGCGAGATCCGCGACTATCTCGCCGACCCCTCGCGCTATCTGAACGTGGGTGCGGCCGCGCCCAAGGGCGTGCTGCTGGTGGGACCGCCGGGCACAGGCAAGACGCTGCTCGCCAAGGCCGTCGCCGGTGAGGCCGACGCGGCCTTCTTCTCCCTGTCGGGGTCGGACTTCGTCGAGTCGCTCGTCGGCGTCGGCGCCGCGCGCGTGCGCGACCTGTTCGCCAAGGCGCGCAAGACGGCCCCCGCGATCATCTTCATCGACGAGTTCGATGCTGCGGGGCGCAAGCGCGGCGCCGGCATCGGGCAGGGCAACGACGAGCGCGAGCAGACTCTCAACGCGCTGCTCGTGGAGATGGACGGCTTCTCCGGCGACGGCGGCCTCGTCGTGATGGGAGCCACCAACCGTCCCGACATCCTCGACCCCGCGCTGCTGCGTCCCGGGCGCTTCGATCGTCAGGTCACGATCGACGTTCCCGACGTGCATGGCCGCCTGGAGATCCTGCGTCTGCACGGCGGCAAGCGCCCGCTCGGCCCCGACGTGTCACTGGAGGAGATCGCCCACCAAACCCCGGGCTTCAGCGGCGCCGAGCTCGCCAACGTGATCAACGAGGCCGCTCTGCTCAGCGTGCGCGATGCAAGCCACGAGATCGGCCAGGCGACGCTCGAGGAGGCGATCGACCGGGTCGTCGCCGGACCCGCCAAAAAGCACATCCTCACGCGCGATGAGCGCTGGCTGATCTCGGTGCACGAGGCCTCGCACGCGGTCGTCACCGACGCGCTCGGGCATGCAAGCTCCACCCGCAAGCTCTCGATCGTCGCCCGCGGGCGGCAGCTCGGCACGGCCGCGCACATGCTCACCGACCGCGATCAGGTGATTCAGACCGAGCATGATCTGCAGCGCCAGCTGATCGTGATCGTGGCCGGCACGGCAGGCGAGCGAATGGCGTTCGGCAACATCTCGACCGGGGTCAGCGACGACCTGCACGCCGCCACCGCGCTGGCGCGCAGCATGGTGACCTCGTTCGGCATGTCGCCCGCGCTGGGGCCGGTCACGATCGGCGAGAAGGGCGGCGAGGTGTTCCTTGGCGCCTCCCTGCAGGACCTTGGCTCGGTCGGGCCGTCGACGCTCGACCTGATCGACCGCGAGGTCGAGCGCCTCGTCGGCGACGCCGAAGCGCGAGCCGCGTTCATCCTCGACCGCCACTGGAGCGCGGTCGAGGAGACCGCCAACGCGCTGCTCGAGCAGGAGACGCTGTCGGGCGTGGCGCTGGAGGCGGTGCTCGCCACGGTGACGGAGGTGAGCCTCGGGGAGATGCGGGACGTGCGCCGTCCCGCCGCCGAGCGAGACCCGGGGCGCAGGTCTTGATGAGAGAGCGCTCGGCGATCTCCCGTCACGCCGGCTCCGCCGCGCTGGTCATCTCCATCCTCGCGCTGGTCGCCTCGACCACGGGTCTCGCCGACGCGGCGCGGCACGCGATCGTCGCGGCGGTCGCCGGTCACCGCGTCAGCACTAAGCCCTACCCGAACGGCCTGCTCGTGCTCGGCAAGAACAGGAAGTTTCCCGCCGCGGCGATCCCGACGGTCAGGAACGCGCAGGCGCTCGGCGGCAAGAAGCTCACCGCGCTCGAACCGAGCTGTCCGCCGACGACCGTCAACCTCGGCACCTGGTGTCTGATGACCTCGCCGTATCCGCTGACGAACGCGCAGGCCGGCCAGAACAACTACTTCTGGGCGACCCAGGCGTGCGTGAAGAAGGGCGGCTACCTGCCGACCGCGGGGCAGCTGATCGGCGCCGCCAATCGCGTCAAGCTCGAGTCCACGATCCACGACTCGCAGCTGACCGCGACGATCCAGCTCGACCCGAGCGTCGGCCTGCACGACCAGCGCGAGATGAGCGCGACGCTCGTGACCACCGCGGCGGGCTCCGACGCCGCCGGCTCGGAGGGCGTCAGTGTGGGCTCCACCGGCAACCCGCGCACCGGCGAACCAAACCCGGTGCCGTTGCCGGCGGTGCCGGCGCCGTCGACGCTGCAGTACGTGACGGTCTATTCGAACGGCACCCACGGCGGCTTCGCGGGCTCGGAGCCGGTCTCCCAGCCGGAGAACTTCCGCTGCGCGTTCAACGAGATCCCCGGCGCGAACTCGGCCGAAAATGGGTGAGATGCCGCCGAGCCCGGCCGACGTCGTCGCGCCGCCCGGACCCACGGGGCCTCTCGACGGCCAGACCCCGGCGGCGGGCATCGAGCCGTGCCCGCATTGCGGCGCTGCGCTCGCGCTGGACCAGCGCTACTGCCTGGAGTGCGGCGCACCGCGCACGTACCTGAGCGGGATGCTGCTCGAGCGATTGCGCTCGCCGTCCATGGACGGCTCGCCGACCCAGCCGAATCGACCGCCGCCGCTGGGCGGAGTGGCCGCTCTCGGACCACCCTCGCCGTTGTCACCGACATGGCAGCGCGGCAACGTGCTGACGTTAATCGCGGGCATCGGCGTGTTGCTGCTGGCGATGGGGGTCGGGGTGCTGATCGGACGCTCGGGTGGCTCGTCCTCCGCGGGGAGCGCCGCGCCGCAGGTGATCAGCGTCGGCGGCGCGGCCGGCGCGGCGAGCACGTCCACTACGCCGAGCGCCCCGGAAGAAACCTCGACCGCCAAGGGCGGCTCGGGGTCGTCCAAGCAAGGCGGCAAGGGAGGCGGGGGCGCTGGCGGCTCATCCGGCGTCGGCTCCTCTCCCAGCAAGTCCGCGCCCTCCACCGTTCTGAAGAACCTGCGCACCGGCAGCGGGCAGAGCTACGAGCAGAAGTCCAAGAACCTGCCCAATGTCGTCTCGACCGGCTAGATGATCACGAGACCTCCGGGCGTGCAGGGATCCGATACGCCGCCGCAGCAAGCGTCTTCGTCTCCGAAGCCCTCCGCCGCGACTGCGCTTCTCAGCTATGACCGCGCCGAGCTCGAACGCCGCCGCGAGGAGCTGGCCGCGCAGGTGGCGGAGCTGCACTGGGACCTCGGCGGGCTCGCGTATGAGATGGCGATCCGCGATCACTTTCGCAATGACGTGCTGCTGCGCCGCGCCGCGCTGTTGCAGGAGCGCGACGCCGAGCTCGCGGAGGTGGAGCGCAAGCTCGGACATGCACGCGCGCAAGCGGACGGCCCCGGCGGGGCGGAGGCCCGGAAGGCGTGGGCGCGGGTGCTGCCGCCCGTGCAGGTGTCCGCGCTGCTGCTGGTCGCGTTCCTCGGCTTCGGCGTCGCCGTGGGGATGGCCGCGAAGGACTCCCGCTCACACCGTCCCCCTCCGCGCGAGGTGCTGATCGCGCAGACGCCCGCCGCGGCATCTGCCGCGCAATCCTCGCCGCCGGCCGCCGAAGCCGAAGCGACGCCGAGCCCGTCCTCGGAAGCCGAATCCTCCGCGGAAAGCGGGGGTAAGGGTTCCTCGTCGGCGGGCAAGACCGGCACGAAATCCTCATCCGGCACGCCGGGTGGCTCCTCCTCCTCCTCCTCCTCCTCCTCCTCCTCCGGCGGCGGCGGCGGCGGCGAAGGCTCATCCGGCGGCGAAGGCTCACCCGGCGGTGAAGGCGGGGGAGGCTCCTCATCCGGCTCGACCAAGCTCCCGCATGTCAAGCACGTGTTCGTGGTGATGCTCGACGACGAGCCCTACGCGACCGCGTTCGGGCCAGCCTCGCCGGCGCGCTACCTGGCGGGAACGCTCGAGCACAGGGGCGCGCTGCTCGTCCGCTACTACGCCGTCGCGCACGAGCAGCTGGCGAACGGGATCGCGTTGCTCAGCGGTCAGGGCCCGACGGCGCAGACCGCCCAGAATTGCCCGACCTATGAAGACCTCGCGCCGGGAACCGTCGGCGCGGGCGGGCAGGTGAGCGGGCACGGGTGCGTGTACCCGAGCGCGACGCAGACGCTCGCCGGGCAGCTGACCGCCAAGCACCTGACCTGGAGGGCGTACCTGGAGGGGATGGACGAAGGCGCGGCGTCCGCCGCGTCGACGGTGGGCGCCACGGCCGGAGCGGGGGGCGCGGACGGCGCGTGCGGACACCCGACGCTCGGTACGGCCGACCCCACCGCGGCGCAGGTTCCTCTGCCCGCAGGAGTGGCTTCATCGACGTCGCCGTACGCGACCTGGCGCAACCCGCTCGTGTACTTCCACTCCGTGATCGACTCCTCCGCCTGCGCGCGCGACGACGTCGGATTGAACCGGTTGAAGTCCGATCTGGCGAGCGCAAAGAGCACGCCGAGCTTCTCTTACATCGTGCCCGATCGCTGCCATGACGGCAACGCGACGCCGTGCGCGCCCGGGCAAGCCGCGGGGATGGGCGCGGCGGACGGGCTCTTGCGGAAGGTCGTACCGGAGATATTGCGCTCGAAGGCCTACAAGGAAAGCGGCCTGCTGGCGATCACCGTCGACGAGGCGCCCTCCGGCGGCGAATTCGCCGACTCCAGCTCCTGCTGTGGACAGCCCCGCTTTCCCAACCTGCCGGCCCCGGCCGGAGGGATCGGGCCGCCGGGCGGAGGGCAGGTCGGCGCGTTGCTGCTGTCGCCGTTCATCAAGGGCGGGGCCACCAACCAGGACACCTACAACCACTTCTCGCTGCTGCGCACGGTCGAGGATCTGTTCGGGCTGAGACACCTGGGGTACGCGGGCGGCAAGGATGTGGGCTCGTTCGCTGCCTCGATCTTCTCGAAGTCGGGGTAGGCGAGGCGAGGCGATTTGGCCGCTTGGCGATGGCGGGTGGAGCCAAGGATCAGTGACGCGGTGGGCAAAATGAGCAGTAGGACTTCCTACTTCTCGTAGCGGTGGATGCGGTTAGGATTGCGCCGTGGTCGCACACTCCACAGAGTCGGTCCTATACGACCTCGCCGGGGGTGTTGCGACGATCACGCTCAACGAGCCCGACACGCGCAACGCGCTCTCCCCGGAGCTGCTGTCGGGGCTGATCGCCGCGTTTCAGCAGGCCGAGGCCGACCCTGACGCGCGCTGCATCGTGCTTGCCTCCTCACACGAGCGGACCTTCTCCTCCGGGGCGAACCTCGGCGGCTTCGCCGGCGACGTCCCGCTAGTGCACAAGCACTTCGGCTCCGAGCGCTTCGTCGAGCTGTTCCGGCTGATCGGCGCGCTGACGAAGCCGACCCTCTGCGCCGTGCGCGGCCATGTGCTCGCCGGCGCGCTCGGGATCGTGCTCGCGTGCGATCTGATCGTCGCCTCCGAGGAGGCCAGCTTCGGCACGCCCGAGATCAACGTTGGCGCGTTCCCGTTCATGATCATGGCGCTGATCTACCGCAACGTCCCGCGCAAGCGCGCGTCCGAGCTGCTTTTGCTGGGCGAGCGCTGGTCTGCCCAGGAGGCTTTCGCGGCCGGGATCGTCAACCGTGTCGTTTCGGCGGAGGAGCTCGATGCCTTCGTCGCCGACTGGGCCGCCAAGCTCGCTGCCTCCTCGCCCGTGATCATGCGCCTCGGCAAGGAAGCGATGCGCCGCCAGCTCGACATGCCCCTCGACGACGCGCTCGACTACCTGCGCGCCCAGCTGACGCTGGCGCTCTCCACGGAGGACATCGTCGAGGGCGTCAGCGCGTTCTTCGACAAGCGCGAGCCGCAGTGGAAGGGCCGCTGATGAGCGCTCCCGGAACGACCTCGCTGCTGCGGCCCCTCGTCGAGGACCTGCAGGCGCGCCGCCAGCAGATCTCACTCGGC
>Ga0070711_100001308_pt1 | contig 13541 bp, 16 predicted proteins | sample LARL53metaG_FD_65452 | JGI IMG/M metagenome (GOLD analysis project Ga0070711, IMG submission 65452) | Corn, switchgrass and miscanthus rhizosphere microbial communities from Kellogg Biological Station, Michigan, USA - LAR L5-3 metaG | ecosystem: Host-associated > Plants > Roots > Rhizosphere ... | reverse complement strand
TGCAAGGCATTCAACTTCGCGGCAATCTCCGTCGGCGAACCGATCGACATGATGATGCCGCCAACCTTGAACGAATCGACCCAGGCCAGCGCCTGCCGCATCTCGGCGCCATCGACCGGTTCGTAGCCGCCGGCAATCCACGGCATCACCAGCTGGGCGATCTTGTCGCGCAGGGGAAGCGAGTCGAGCAGTCGCTGCACGCGGGCCGTCGCCGGGCCCGTGACCGGCCGGATTTCTGGCCGCGTTTCGGGGAGGCGCGCCGGCCGTCCGGCGGGCTGCGGCTGCGGCGTGGGCGCGTTGTGACCGCATGAGGCCAGCAGGACCAGCGCCGTAAACCGGGAGAGGGATCGATGCATTTCAATCGCGTGGCAAGAGGGAAGTGGTCCGTGTTCAGCGCGTTCTGCGTCGCCTGTACCGGAGCCGCGGCCTCGGCCCCGGCGCCTCAGCGCCCCACCGTGCGTCCGGGAATCGACGTGCTGCTGAGCGACTCGTTCGCGCTGGTACGCGACCAGCGCGTGGGATTCGTGACCAACGTCGCCGCCGTCGATGCGAACGGCATCAGTGCGATCAGCCGGCTTCGCGGCGCCGGCGTGAAGATCGTCGCGCTCTTCGCCCCCGAGCACGGGCTCGCCGGGTCTGCGGCACCCGGTGAACGCGTCGCGTCTGCCGTCGATTCGAGCACCAGCACCCCAATCTACTCACTCTATGGAGCGACCACCGCTCCCACGTCGGCAATGCTCGCGGGAATCGACGTGATCGTCGTGGATCTCCCCGACGTCGGCGCCCGCTATTACACGTATCTCGCCACCACGGTGGAGGTGATGAAATCGGCGGCGGCGCAGCATGTTCCCGTCGTGGTCCTCGACCGGCCCAATCCGATCGGCGGCGCGGTACAGGGAAACATTCTCAACACCGCGTTCGCGTCGATGGTCGGCCGGCTCGCGGTGCCGATGCGCCATGGCCTGACGCTGGGAGAGGAAGCCCGGCTCGCAGTCGCCGACCTGAAGATCCCCGTGCAGCTTCGGGTGGTGCCGGCAGCCGGTTGGCGTCGCGACATGTTCTTCGACCAGACGGGGCTGCCGTTCCGCGCGCCCAGCCCGAATCTGCAGGATGTCGAGGCGCTGTTCGACTACCCCGGCACCTGCCTCTTCGAGGGAACCGCGCTTTCGGTCGGCCGGGGCACCGACGCGCCGTTTCGCCAGATCGGGGCACCGTGGCTCGATACGGTTGCGGTCCTCACGAAGCTGCGGAACGCGCACCTTCCCGGCGTGAGATTCACGGGCGTCGGGTTCACGCCGCGCCAGCCCGGTGACCGGAAGTTCGCCGACACCACCGTCGCGGGAATTCGCCTCCGGGTCACCGATCGCAAGACCTTCGATCCGGCGCGGACGGCGGTGTTCATGCTGGCGATCATTCGCTCGGTACATCCAGACCGGATCCGGATCGGCGGTTCGTTCGACCGGCTCGCCGGCGGACCGGTGCTTCGGGAGGCGCTCCTCCGTGGCGACAGTCCCCAGCGCATCGTCGCGTCATGGCGCCCGGGGATTGCGGCGTTTCGCAAGCGGGTGAAGCCGTTTCTGATCTACCAGCCGGTGTTGTAGCCGGGGTGGTGGGCGCAACCGGGTCTCCTCCTCCATTTCGGAACCGAACCCAGCTTCCAGCGCCTGATCCGCCCGAACAAGTGGAGCGATCGGCCTCATCAGCCGCCGCCTCATCCGCTTGAGTCGCTGTCGTAACGAGTTGCTAGAGACTTGCGGTCGACGCCGCGAGCAGTCTGCGCACGCCGACCCCGATGTACGTCCCGATGAACGCCGGAACCAGCGCGACGAGTGTTCCCCAGTTGATCGGCTGAATGGGCAGCGCGACAATGCCCAGCCGTGGTGCGGCGTTGTCTCCGATGAAGATCGACAGTCCAAGGATCAGTGCCCACCGCCACGCACCTCTCGGCCAGACCGTCCCGACGACGAAGCCCCCCGCCAGCAGGACGAGGACGGCGGCCTGCACCTCGTCGTTGTGCAGGTCGACCGATACAGCGCAGCAGCTGATCGCCACGGCGGTTGCCACGGGAACGATCGTGCGGGCGAGGAATGAGTTCATTGATCCGTCCGGATGTCAGGGATGCAGAAAATCAAGGAGTCGGCGCCGACGGCGGCTCATCACCAGGCGCCGCCCGTCTCGCAGGATGACCACGTAGCTTCGGCGGTCAAGGGGCTGAAGCCGGGTCACGCGCTCCAGGTTCACGATGGTCGACCGGTGAATCCTGGCAAAACGACTCGGGCACGTCCGGTCGCCATGTTCGCGTCGGCGACCTGGCGAAACCGTTGCAGGAGCAGGATCGCCAACAGCGCCCAGGTGACCACACTCGCCAGTTGCCAGCACGCCGCAATCCACGACGCCGGGCCGAACCCGAGGCCGACCAGCGCCAGCCGGACCGGGTAGACCCCGAGCACGGTAGGGGCTGCGATGGCGCTGCCGACGAGTAACCCGGCCAGGGACCTCGCGCTGTCCTGCGTGTCGGTCATCCGGTCAACTCCAGTCGAAAGGGCCGCAGCGCGCTCCCTGCGCCTGCATCATACGAACTCCCGGCGCCGGCGGAACACCCGACGCAGCCGAAGTGGCGTCCGTTGCAGCGAACGGGCCCGTTTACGTTGCCCCACCCCCATCCGGCGGTTAGGTTTTCGGCCCATTCCACCGTGCTTCTACGCGGCGGAAGTGTACGAATACCAAGAGGATCGGGGCTGCGTGGCAGAGCTGGTCAGTGGGGCCGTGAATGCCTATCACAGGGGAACTGCGCCGTTGGTTCGCGCCCTCCTCCGTACCGGGATCACCCCCAATACCATCACCACGGTCGGGGCCGCCCTGATCGCCCTGTCGGCCGTCGCATACGGTTACGGCCATATGCACTGGGGCGGTGGTCTCCTGCTCGCCAGCGGCATCATCGATACCCTCGACGGGTCGGTGGCGCGCATGGGACACCGGGCGACCAAGTGGGGTGCCTTCTATGACTCAACCCTGGACCGCATGGGAGACGGGGCGCTCTTCATCGGTCTGGCCTCGTGGATGATTTACGCCCACGACATTGAACTGCGCGAGCTCTCGATCATCGCCTGCATGCTCGGCATTCTCAGTTCGCTGCTGGTGTCGTACATGAGGGCGCGCGCCGAGAGCCTCGGCATGGATGGCAAGGTGGGGATCGCCCAGCGGGCCGAACGCATCCTGGGCCTCGGGCTCACCACCATCGTGTTCGGGTCGAACTGGCACGCGATTCCGATTACCGTCGTGATCACGCTGTTGACGGTACTTTCTCTGATCACCGTAGGTCAACGGTTCGTGCACGTGCGCCGACAGGCGAACGCGGCCGACGTCACATAACAGGGGAGTGAGCGTGGGGAATTCAGCACCTCGTACGGTTGCGAAGGCTGACGGCAAGCTGGGCGTGCTGTGCGTCGGGCTCGGAGCGGTCGCGTCCACGTTCATCGCCGGGGTCGAGCTGGTTCGGCGCGGGATTACCAAGCCGTACGGCTCGCTCACGCAGATGTCCACCATCCGCCTGGGCAAGCGCACCGAGAACCGCGCCCCCCTGATCAACGAATTCGTGCCGCTCGCGCGCCTCGACGACCTGGTGTTCGGCGCCTGGGACCCGGTGCCGGATGATGCGTACCAGTCCTGCCTGCACTGCGGTGTGTTCGACAAGCACGAACACGTGGCGCCAATCCGCGAATTCCTCGCGGCGATCAAGCCCATGCCGGCGGCGTTCGACCAGGCCTACGTCAAGCGGCTCGAAGGCACCAATGTCAAGCGCGGCAAGAACAAGCGCGACCTGGCCGAGCAACTGCGTCAGGACATCCGGGATTTCAAGCAGCGAACGGGCGTCGCGCGCTGTGTCGTCGTGTGGTGCGCGTCGACGGAGATCTTTATCGTACCGGGCCCTGCGCACGCGAGCCTGGCGGCCTTCGAGAAGGCGATGGAGGCAAACGATCCGGCGATTGCGCCGTCCATGCTGTACGCCTGGGCCGCGCTGATGGAGGGCGTGCCGTTTGCCAACGGTGCTCCGAACCTCACCTGCGACACCGCCGCGATCGCCGAACTGGCGCGGGACAAGGCGCTGCCGATTGGCGGCAAGGACTTCAAGACCGGGCAGACGATGATCAAGACCGTGCTGGCGCCGATGTTCAAGGCGCGCATGCTCGGCGTTGCCGGCTGGTACTCAACCAACATCCTCGGCAATCGCGATGGCGAGGTCCTGGACGACCCGGAGTCGTTCAAGACCAAGGAGGAATCCAAGCTCGGCGTGCTCGAGTTCATCCTGCAGCCCAAGCTGTATCCCGAATTGTACGGCTCCCTCTATCACAAGGTGCGGATCAACTACTATCCGCCCCGGGGTGACAACAAGGAGGGCTGGGACAACATCGACATCTTCGGGTGGTGCGGCTACCCGATGCAGATCAAGGTCGACTTCCTCTGCCGGGACTCGATCCTGGCGGCGCCGCTGGTGCTCGACCTTGCGCTGTTCTTCGACCTGGCGCAACGCGCAGGGATGTCCGGCGTCCAGGAATGGCTCTCGTTCTACTTCAAGAGTCCGCAGACCACTCCGGGCCTCTATCCGGAGCACGACCTGTTCATCCAGCACACCAAGCTCAAGAACACGCTGCGCTGGATGATGGGAGAAGAGGTCATCACCCATCTCGGGCAGGACTACTCGCAGGATTGAGGTGCCGGGCGTGAAATACTTTCATCGGACCCAGGTGCCGCCCGATGCCGTCATGGAACGTGCCGCCACGTTTTTTGGCGGCCGCCTGGCCCGCTCTGGCGACGGGCCCCGCCGACTCGAGTTCGCCGGGTCGCTCGGATCGATCACGGTAACCGCCGGTCCGGAAGGCGGCCACTACACGCTCGTGACGGTGGCCACCGACCAGCCCGGTGAGAGCGAGCTGGACAAGCTGGCGAAACACTTTCTCGGCACCGTCCACGTCATCGCCGAACCCGAGCACGTGCTGCGCGGCGACTACTGAGATCCCGGAACACCCATGAGACTGCTTCCCCGCGACGAACGCTTCTTCGAGTTGTTCACGGCCCTCGGCACCGCCGCCGTCAGTGGTGCCCAGAACCTGGCGGAGATGTTTCGCCGAACCGACGACGACCGGTGGAAGCTGGTCGAGGTGATCAAGGGCATCGAGCACGACGCCGACGACATCACCCACGCGATCGTCACCCGGCTCGATCGAACCTTCATCACGCCGTTCGACCCCGAGGACATCCACGAGCTGGCGTCGCGGCTGGACGACATCGTCGACCGGATCGACAGCACCGCCCGGCGGGCACGCATCTTCCGGATTGGCGAAGTTCCCGAGGGCGCCTTGCTCCTGTGCGACGCCATCCATCGCACCACCACGCAAGTGCTCGTCGCCGTCGAGGCGCTCAAGGACGGGCCGTCGGCCACGGTCCTCGCGGCATGCCGGGAGATCAAGCGCCTGGAGGAAGAGGGCGACGCGATGTACTACCTCTGGCTCGGACGTCTCTTCGAGGATCACCACGACGCGCTCAGCGTGATCAAGTGGAAGGAACTCTACGACACGCTCGAAAAGACGCTCGACAGCGCCGAAGACGCCGCGAACGTGCTCGAGTCGGTCACCATCAAGCACGGTTGATCGATGGATCACAGTCTCACCGCGGTGCTCGTCGTGGTGGCCGTGGCGCTCGTGTTCGATTTCATCAACGGGTTTCACGACAGCGCCAATTCCATCGCCACGGTCGTCGCGACGCGGGTCCTGTCGCCGCGGTTTGCGGTGTTGTGGGCCGCCGGGTTCAACTTTGTTGCCGCGTTCGTGGTCGGGACGGCCGTGGCGAAAACCTTCGCAAAGGGTCTCATCGATCCGAACGTCGTCACGCCGTCGCTGATCTGCGCCGGGCTCATCGGAGCGATCGTCTGGAACCTGATCACCTGGCGGCTCGGCCTGCCCAGCTCGTCGTCGCACGCGCTGATGGGCGGCTACGCCGGCGCGGCGCTGGCCAAGGCAGGTTTCAGCGCCATCATCGTTGCCGGCTGGGTCAAGCCGATCCTCGGCATCGTGATATCGCCGCTGCTCGGCATGGTGCTCGGCCTGATCCTGTCGGTGTCGCTATCGTGGTCGCTCTGGCGTCAGGACGGCCGCATCATGCAGTGGCTCTTCCGCAAGCTCCAGCTCGGCTCCGCCGCGCTCTACTCGATCAGCCATGGGTCGAACGACGCACAGAAGACCATGGGAATCATCGTCGGACTTCTGGTTTCCTCCCAGGGATTGTTTGCCGGGCAGTCCGGGTTCCTGCACCGGTTCCATCTCGTCAACGCGGATCACATCCCCGTGTGGATCGTGATGATGTGTTACGCGGCGATCGCGACCGGGACGGCCATGGGCGGCTGGCGCATCGTGCGCACGATGGGAATGCGGATCACGCGTTTGCGCCCGTTCGACGGCTTCTGCGCCGAGACCGGAGGCGCCATGACCATTCTGTTCGCGTCGAGCCTGGGCGTGCCGGTCAGCACCACGCACACCATCACCGGTGCCATCGTCGGCGTGGGCGCGTCCAAGCGCCTGGGTGCAGTCCGGTGGGGCATCGCGCGCCGGATCGTGTGGGCATGGGTCGTTACCATTCCGGCCGCGGCCATCATTGCGGCGGCCGTGTTCTGGGTGCTTCCGAAATGACGGCCGGGGGCCGCTCGCCGCTGCAGCGGCGCTTCGGCTGATGTCACCGACGTGACCACACCACCTGGCTGCGTCGCTTTCGCGACACCAGCCGAGCCGTGGCTTTAGCCACGAGCTCCCGGCAGCCATTAACTTCCCGGCAATGTCATCTCCCACGACCTCGAGCGCGCCGCCCGCCGGACTTTCTCGCGCGCAACTGATCGAGTTGTATCGCTGGATGCGCCTTACCCGAACACTCGAGGAGCGACTCGTCGCGCTGTACCGCCAGACCAAGGTGGTTGGCGGCCTCTTCCGATCCCTCGGGCAGGAAGCCTGTGCCGTCGGCTCCGCGTTCGCCCTCGAGCGCCGGGACGTCCTTTCTCCGCTGATCCGGAATCTCGGGTCGATGCTCGTCAAGGGTGCCGAGCCGGTGGAGATCCTCCGGCAGTACATGGCCAAGGGCAACTCGCCGACCCGCGGCCGGGAGCTGAACATTCATTTCGGCGACGTCGTCGACCGGAACTTTGTCGGCCAGATCTCGCATCTCGGCGACATGGTGCCTGTCATGGCAGGCGTCACGCTCACGTTTCGCATGCGAGGCGAGGACCGGGTCGGGCTGGTGTATGTCGGCGATGGCGCCACCAGTACCGGCGCGTTTCACGAAGGCATCAACTTCGCGGCGGTGCAGCGCTGCCCTCTGGTGGTCGTGGTCGAGAACAACGGCTACGCCTATTCCACGCCGACCAACCGCCAGACCGCTGCCGCACGGCTGGCCGACAAGGCGGTGGGATACGGTGTTCCCGGAGTGCGCGCCGACGGGAACGATGTGCTCGAGGTGTATCGTGTCACCCGCGCCGCGGTGGACCAGGCTCGCGCCGGCGGCGGTGTGACGCTGCTCGAACTGATGACCTACCGGCGCAAGGGGCACGCCGAACACGACAGCCAGAGCTACGTGCCGCCCGGCGAGATCGAAACCTGGGCGGAGACCAACGATCCCCTGGACCGCTACGGCGAACGACTCACCGGCGAATTCGGCTTCGATGGCGCGGCGCTCGGTGCCGTCGACGAGGAGGTTCGTGCCACTGTCGACGCGGCGACCGACCAGGCCGAGACGGCGCCGCCATGCGACGGCCCCGACGCCTTGCGCGGCGTGTATGCGGATCCGGCCGAAATGCCGGTGCTCTGGTACCGCGGCGATGCGGCGGCGGCCGTCACGGCGCATGAGCGGCCGGCAGGGTGGGGCACGCACGATGGCTGAAATCACTTTCCTCGATGCCATTCGTGAGGGGCTGTCGGAGGAGATGGAACGCGACCCGAACGTGTTCTGCCTGGGCGAGGATATCGGGCGGTACGGGGGCGCGTTCAAGGCGACCGATGGATTGCAGGCCCGCTTCGGCGAGTCGCGGGTGATCGACACACCGGTATCCGAAGCCGCGATTGTCGGCGCTGCCGCCGGCGCCGCGCATTACGGCATGCGGCCAGTATGCGAGATGCAATTCATCGATTTTGTCTCGTGCGCCTACGACATGCTCACCAACTACGTGGCCACGGCACGCTATCGCGCCATGCTGCCGTGCCCGCTCGTGGTGCGCGGTCCGTCTGGTGGGTACGTGCGCGGGGGACCGTTCCATTCGCAGAATCCCGAGGCCGCGTTTCTGCACACGCCCGGGCTCAAGATCGCCTACCCGGCCACCGCGGAAGACGCGAAGGGGATGCTCAAGGCCGCCATTCGCGACGATGACCCCGTACTTTTTTTCGAGCACAAGTACCTCTATCGCCGGATCAAGGGAACCATGCCCCCGGGCGATCACCTGGTCCCGCTCGGCAAGGCCCGCGTTGCCAGGGAAGGGACGCACCTTTCGATCATTACCTACGCGGCGACGGTGTGGAAGGCGCTCGAAGCCGCCGAGGAACTCGAGCGGGAGGACGGGCTTTCCGTGGAGGTGCTCGACCTGCGTTCCTTGCTGCCGCTCGACGATGAAGCCATCGTTGCGACGGTGAAAAAGACCAGCCGCGTGCTGGTGGTTCACGAGGACACCGTGACCGGCGGCATTGCCGGCGAGATCACGGCCCGGATCAACGAACTCTGCTTCGAGTGGCTGGATGCGCCGGTGCGGCGCGTCGCGGCGCACGACGTGCCGTTACCATACGCACCGCCGCTCGAAGACTTCGTACTGCCCCAGACGTCGGATATCGTGCGCGCGAGCCGGTGGCTCGCCGCCTATTGAGGAGTAGTCATGGCCCGCATTGACGTGATCATGCCGCAGATGGGCGAGTCCATCACCGAAGGCACGATGTCGCGGTGGATGAAGAAGGTTGGCGACGCAGTCAAGCGCGACGAGCCGATTTTCGAGATCTCGACCGACAAGGTCGATGCGGAGATCCCCGCGCCCAACGCTGGTGTGCTGGTCGAGGTCATTGTCACGGAAGGACAGACCGTGGCGGTCGGCACCGTCGTGGCCAGAATCGAGACCGAAGCCGGCGCCGCCGCCGTTCCGGCACAACCGGCGCCCACGGCGGCCCCACCGGCGCCCAAGGCTTCAGCTGCCTCGGCGCCCGTCCCGCCGGCGTCCGCACCACCGGCCCCCATGCCGCCCCCGAGATCCGCGGCGCCGAATCCACCTGCCGCGCCCCCCGCGCCCGCTGCTCGCCCGGTGGACGGCGGAGCCGAAACCGCCGAGGAACGACTCAAGCGCAAGTCCACGCCGCTCGTTCGCAAGATGGTCGAGGAACATCACCTCAATCTCGAGGCGATCCCTGGCAGCGGGTCGGCCGGGCGGGTGACCAAGCAGGATGTGCTCAGTTATCTCGAGGCGGCGCCGTCCGGAGCAGCGGCACCGCCCGAAGCGACCGCGCCGGCAGGCGCAGGCGACGGTGTCGCCCGTGAGGGCGCCGAGTCGCCGGCCAAGGCCGGGGCCGCCACGCGCCCTCCGGCGGTGTCCGCCACGCCCGTCGCCGCGTGGGAAGGCGACCGGGTGGAGCCCTGGTCGCGGATCCGCAAGCTCACCGCCGATCACATGATCCTGTCGCGGCGGGTGTCCGCACACGTGAACTCGCTCATCGAGATCGACTTCAGTCATGTGGCGACCCTGCGGCGGCGGTTCCGCGAGGCGTATTCTGACCGGGGCGTCAACCTGACGTTCCTCGCGTTCATCGTGAAGGCGATCGCGGAGAACCTCCGCAATCATCCTGTCGTCAATGCCGCCGTATCGGGCGAAAACACGATCTATCGGCGCGACATCAACGTCGGTATCGCCGTCGCACTCGACTGGGGACTGATCGTCCCGGTCGTGCGTCACGCCGATGAGCTCTCGCTGCTTGGCATCGCGCGGGCCGTGCAGGACCTTGCCGAACGCGCCCGCGCCAAGCAACTCGTGCCGGAAGACATCCAGCGCGGGACCTTCACCATCACGAATCCCGGCGGATTCGGGACGTTTGTCGGTACCCCGATCATCACCCAGCCGCAGGTGGCGATCCTGGCGATCGGGGCGATCGAGAAGCGACCGGCCGTCATCACGCTCCCCGACGGCAGCGACTCTATCGGCGTGCGAACCAAGGGCATGTTCTGCCTGGCGTACGACCATCGAGTCGTCGACGGCGCGGATGCCGACCGGTTCCTCGCCGATGTGCGCAAGACGCTGCACGCCTTCCCCGAGAATCAGGGCTGAGATGGCACGCGTCCTCACCGCTGCCAGGGTGAAGGTGTTGCCCGCCGCGGAGCCCGAGTACATCGACACGGTGCAACAATTGTCGTGGCGGCTCGCCCGGCGAGGTCAGCACATCTGGCTCTTTCGCCATCGCGCCACGCCAGGCGTGTTCCTTGAATTCACCGAGGGCCAGGACGAGGCCACCCATCGATCGGCCGGCCCGGCCGATGACGAGGAACGCCGGCTGGAAGACCGCCTGCACGCGCTCGGGGAGTACGAGGACAATGCCGAAATTCGCTGGGACGAAGTCCGCTTCGGCGGCTGAGGAGGTTGCGAATGGCACGAAGCGTCACTGATGCATCAGGCGCCGTCTGGGAGATATCGCCGAGCGGACGTCGCACCCAGTATGGCGCTGACGAGGTCTCGCTGGAATTTCAGCGGACGAGCGGTGGCGAGCCGGAGCAGCGATTCGTCCGCTTCGCACCGCAGGGCGCCAAGGCCGTCGAAATGGCGCTCGAGGACCTGAGCGACCGGGCGCTTCTCGAGTTGCTCGCGACGACCCAGCCAGCGTGGACCTCTCCCGATGGCGACTACGGCCACCCTGAGTGATCGATCTCCACTGTCATTCCACCGCGTCGGATGGTGTGCTGCCTCCCGCCGACGTCGTCGCCAAGGCCGCATCCCTGGGGCTCAGGGCCATTGCGCTGACCGATCACGACACCACCGCCGGACTCGCCGAGGCGCGCGAAGCGGGCCTCCGGCTGGGCGTGGAAGTCGTCGGCGGCTGTGAATTCTCCGTTGCCGTACCGTGGGGCGAGATGCACTTGCTCGCCTATTTCATCGAGCCGGGCGACGCGGCGATCGAGGCATTCCTGACCGAGGCACGATCCGACCGCTCCCGCCGCGCCCGCGACATGGTCACGCGGCTGGTCGGCCTGGGCGTGAAGATTTCGTCCGAGGATGTGCTCCGCGAATCCGGCGGGGCGGCGATCGGCAGGCCGCATGTGGCGCGCGCGTTGCAACGCCTGGGGCATGTGACGTCGGTGCAGCAGGCATTCGATCGGTACATCGGCCGCGGACGGCCCGCGTTCGTCGAGAAGCAGCTTCCGTCTCTGTCCGCAGTAGCCGACCTGGTGCACGCCCGCGGCGGCGTCGTGTCGGCGGCGCACCTGAAAAGCTTTGGCACCGTCGCCAATCTTGGCCCGTTGAAGGAACAGGGACTGGATGCCGTCGAAACGCGGCATCCGAGCCACACCGGCGACTATCTCGCCACGATCACCGACGCCGCCATGTCGCTCGACCTGGCGCGGTCCGGCGGTTCCGATTGGCACGGCGAATCCGATGCCGCCGGGACGCACGCCGCGCTGGGTTCGCAGCAGGTCCCCGACGAGTGGCTGGGTCTGCTGCGCGCCCGCTGCCCGGGATCCGCGGGACCGCACTGATGCAACTCGACGGACGGGTAGCCCTCGTCACCGGTGGCGCGCGCCGCCTCGGGCGAGCCTTCGTCGAGGCGCTGGCGGGGAAAGGGATGCGGGTCGCCGTCCACTACGGCGCATCGGCGGACGAAGCCGCGGTGCTGGTTCGGGAACTCGCCGCCGGCGGCCACGAGGCCGAGTCGTTCGGGGCGGATCTTCGTGACGCCGACGCGGCGGCCGCGCTGCCGGATCGCGTCGCGGCGCGGTTCGGGCAGCTTGATGTGCTGATCAATTCCGCGGCCGTCATGGAGCGCGTCAGTGTCGCGGACGCGACCGCTCAGCACTGGAATGACGTCATCAATCTCAACCTGAGGGCGCCGTTCTTCCTGGCGCAGCAAGCTGCCCCGCACCTGGCGCGGGCGCGCGGTACCATCGTCAACGTCGCCGATCTCGGCGGCCTCGAGCCGTGGCCGAACTACGCCGTGCATTCAATCAGCAAGGCCGGCGTGATCATGCTCACCAAGGTGCTGGCCACCGCCCTGGCGCCCGACGTGACCGTGAATGCCATTGCGCCCGGAACGGTACTGGTTCCCGACGACTTCGACGCCGCGCAACGCACCCAGCTCGCGCAAACGACGCCGCTTCAGCGACTCGGCACGCCGGCGGACGCCGTCAACGCGCTTCTCTACCTGGTGGAGCGCGCCGATTTCGTCACCGGCGAAACCCTGGTCGTCGATGGCGGTCGAGTCCTGCGGCGGTGATCGCGCTCGGCGACATCGCGATAATGGGTGGCGGCTGCTACGGGTCGTTCTACCTGGGTCAGCTCGACGCGGCACGCGGCAGGGAAGCTCTGCAGTACCGTCAGTTGCTCGTGGTCGATCGCGATCCGGCTTGTCAGGCGGCGTCGCAGGTGTCAGCGCACGCCGCGACGCTGGTCACGGCCGAGTGGGGCGAATTTCTTGATCGTTGGCTCGATTCGAGCGCCCGGGATCGCGACGGGATCGCCGACGCCATCGTGCCGACACCGTTCATGCCGCACCTCCTGGCCCTCTGGCTGGAGCGGCGTGCGAAGGCGCGCTGGCCTGAACGCGAGGTGGCGCTCGTGCCGGCGGCCGAACCGCTGGGAACGCCGTATGACCGGTTGCATGCCGACGGCGTCCGATACGTGTCGTTCGCGGACTGGCTCTGCCCGATGCATTGTGTGGAACCCCTCCTCTGTCCGGCCATCAAGGCGCCGCGCACCTGGGAAATGGGCGATGCCTTGACCGCCTGGACCGCCGAACGTGCGCGGGAACGTCCCACGGCCGGACCGGCGCTCTTCACCTGCCGGCACGTCGCCTACGGGGTCGGCATGTATCCCGCGCGCGCCGCGTTCGACGGATTCGAGGCGTTCGTACCGGTGGCGAATACACCGGCAGGCGGCGACCTGGTCATCGGGTCGGTATCCGCCTGTCACGGTGCCATCGCGGTCCTGCGGGTGGGTCCGGTCAAGGCGGCGGCCCCCTGATCGGACACCGCACCGCTCGGGAACCTTCACTTGTTCTATATTCGCAACCCATGAGTACTGACCCCTTCGCCCCGCACCCCGACGAGATCGGCACCGAGTTCGACGTCATCATCATTGGCGCCGGCCCGGCGGGATTGTGCGCGGCGATGTACGCCGGGCGCGGCATGCTGCGCGCCGTGGTCCTCGAACGCGGCATCCCCGGCGGCGAACTGCTCAACACCGAGAAGGTCGAGGATTACCCGGGGTTCGTTTCGATCCTGGGGTTCCGTTCGGCGAGGTCCGGCCCCAGGATCGAAACGAACCCCGGGTA
>Ga0070711_100001306_pt1 | contig 13560 bp, 12 predicted proteins | sample LARL53metaG_FD_65452 | JGI IMG/M metagenome (GOLD analysis project Ga0070711, IMG submission 65452) | Corn, switchgrass and miscanthus rhizosphere microbial communities from Kellogg Biological Station, Michigan, USA - LAR L5-3 metaG | ecosystem: Host-associated > Plants > Roots > Rhizosphere ... | reverse complement strand
ATCCCGGAGCGGATGATCGCGATGGGAGAAGAAACCGAGGACATTCGCGTGCCCGCGACGGTCGGGATCCCGGTGTCGACCGGAATGCCGATGGCAGCGCTGGTGATGTGGCATAACCATTCACCGACCATGATCAAGGGCGTCTCCTTTGAAATGACCGTGGAGTACTCGCCGCCCAATCTCGTGCCCAGGCCGGTGAGCGTTCTCCCGGTGTATCTGGACGTGATGAATCCGGTCGGGCGCGACGTGGATTTCGACCTGCCGGCGGGTGCGTCCACCTGGACCAGGGATTTCCGCCTGCCGCTCGGCGGGCGCATCATCGGCGTCGGGGGCCACGCGCACGATTTTGCGACCGGCCTCGCCCTGCAGGACGTGACCGATTCGACGCGGCCGCGCCAGGTCGTCAACCTGGGGATCAAGCTCGCGCCGAAGGGATATATCCTCTCGATCGACCGCCAGCTCCCTGGCATCACGGGCGACGGGATCAAGCTGCAGGACGGCCATGTGTACCGGATGATCGGCAGGTACAACAACCCGACCGGCAAGCTGATCGAAAAAGGGGCGATGCTGCACATGGCGCTGCTCTACGTGCCCGACCATCCGGACCAGTGGCCGAAGCTCGATACAAACGATCCGGACTGGATCAAGGATGTGGCACGGCTGCACGACATGGGAGAAGTGCCGCAGGAAAAGTGAGCTCGATCGGCGGGTCCTACTCGACGATGCGTCTCACCCCGATCCAGCGTCGGAGCCAGAGGCGTCCTTCGGTGTCGTTATCCGACAGCTGACTCAAGCGCACGCCCCGCGAAGCGCTGTGGATGAACTTGCCATCTCCCACGTAGAGCCCGACGTGCGTCGGCTGGTCTCCGTGCTCGGAAAACACCAGAATGTCCCCCGGGAGCAGCGCTTCCGGATCCCGGCGGATGGCAATGCCGGCACCAGACTGTCCCACCGAGGTCCGGGGAATGGAGATGTTGTAGCGTCCGTACGCGTACTGGATCAGGCCGGAGCAGTCGAACCCACCGCTGCCGTTGCCGGTTCCGCCCCAGAGGTACGGCTGACCCATTTCCTCGAGCGCGGTGTTGACGATGTTGCCGAGCAGGCGGGCCTTGGTTTCGGGAATCCCGCGGGATCGCAGGATGTCGGCCGTGGGCGGCGGCACCCAGAGCCCGGCGCTCTCCGGTTCCGGCGCGGCACTGCCGTGAGAGCGGGAACGATACCCGGCCGCAATGCCCACCTCGATGCCGTTGCGGCCGGAGATCGTGAGGCTGCGCCAGCGCCCCTCGGCCATCACCCGGATCGGGCCCAGCACGATGAACGGCATTCGCAACCCGAACGAGCCCGACGCCCAGAGCTTGGATTGCCCCCCTCCACCAATGCCGCCCGCCACGCCGACGAAGACCGTCGGCACGCCGGTGGACGCGCCGAAGAGAGTCAGGTCGGCGCCGGCGCCAAAGAGGTTTCCGCTCGCGCCGGGTGATCCGGGCAACTTGAGCAGCGAACCGTCAGCGCCCAGCGGGCCGGAAATGTCCTTCTCGAGGGTGAGGTACCAGCTGGACGCGGTCGGATCGCCGGCCAGAACCCGGCCGCCGGTGACGTACGCTCCGTCTTGCGCGCTGAGCCGCGCCGACAGCAACGCGCCAGCAACACTGCAGGCGAGCACCACCCTCATCGCTTGTCCGGCTCGGCGGCGTCTGGGTGAACCAGCTGCTCCACGAGATCGGACTCGGGGAGCCCGGCTTCGGTGACGGCGAAGGTCTGCCGCAACTCCGGGCTGCGTCTCAGCAACCCCGCCCAGAGTACGAGACCCAGGCAGGCGGCGATCAGGGCGAGGGCGACCGTCAGGACGAGTGCGACATTGGGGGAGAAGCGCGGTGCGACGACCAGTCCGATCGTGGCCCCGATTGCGGCCGCGCAGACCAGCACCAGCGGGGTGAGCAACCAACCGGCGGCGCGCAGCAGGAACCGCGCAGCGCGGCTTGGCATCGTGATGCCTTCAGCGTCGCCTGGCGCCCGCAGCGCTGACGAGATTCGCCAGTGCCAGGCCCGGCAGAATGGCGATGGCGAAGGTCGGCACGTTCCAGGTCGCGGTCGGGAAGTGCGTCACGACGGCGACGACTCCGCAGACCGCCGCGAGGATGGTGACCAGCGCAACGGCGGCGGGAATGGAGGTCGCGCCCTTCTTGTTCGACTGGTTGGCCAGGATCCATCCGCCCATCCACGAGAGATAGGTGCCGACCATCCACCAGACCGGGAGGTACCACCAGAACGAGCCCCCGCCGACCTGATACCAGCGATTGGTATACACGTGAAAGGTTTGCAGCACGAACGCATCGATCAGCAGGAAGATCCAGGTGGCGCCCAGACCGATGCCGGCGGCGCTGGCAATCCCGTCGATGGTTCGCGGCCGCGTGAGTGTTCCGGGATAGAAGATGGTGATCATCGCACCGACAAAAACGACCACACCCGTCAGTGCGTGCTCCGCGGTCCCACCGAGCAGGTGGGTGATGACCGACACGATGACGACGATGAGCGCCTGAACCACGGCCAGCGTAATCGACCCACGCAGGATGAGCGCGATTCTGGTGTCGTCGTACTCCGTGTCGAGTTGCACCGCGGTCGCCATGGGGTCTCCGGAGGGAGCGAAGGTTCGCGAAAAGCTAGCGGGTCAAGCTGGCAGCGGCCAAGGGGAGACCCGGGAGGCTATGTCGCCCAACCAAGCAGCACTGCCACGTCCGTCAACGCCCACGCGCCGAGCGCGTGATACATGGCGCGCTGGTGTTGCGCGGACGACCAGGTTCGGGCGTGCGCGTACCAGGGGAGCAGGACGACGCCCCAGGCGGCGGCGGCCACCGCCAGCGCGCCCCACCGGGTGAGGTCCCCGCCCCGCCACCCGGTTCGCCATGCCGCCATCGACAGCATGCCGAAGCCGATGCCGACGCAGAACACTGCCACGGTGAGACTGTTGCGCGGCCCGAGGCGCACGGCAAGGGTGTGATCGCCGCGGGCGCGGTCGTCGTCCAGTTGGTACAGTTGCGTCAACGGATAGAGCGCGGCAAAGAGCGGCGTGAATGACCAGAGCACTGCCGCCATCACGCCGGGCAACGGACGGCCGCTGATCGCCCATGCCGCCATTGGCGTCAGGGTCCCGAACCCGAGCATGTTCACGAGCCAGTCCATTCCGGCGATCGCCTTGAGCCGGATCGGCGGAACCGAGTACGCCACCGACATGAGGGCGCACAGCAAGTACAGCCGCCGATAGGTCGCCGGCAGCGAGGCCGTGACAACCATCCCGAGCGCGATCAGCACTGCGGCAAACAGGGCGAGAAACTTCGGCGCCGGAGGCGGATTCCTGAGGAAGGCAATGTCGCCTTCGTCGTGATCGAACGCCGAGTTGAGGGCCAGCGTGCCGCCGTTCAACAACACCACCCAGGCCGCGATGCCGAGCCAGGCGCGCGGCGAAGGACGATGCAGCCCGGCCGCGAGCAGCCACCCGACGGCAGTATGCGCCGCCATGACGGGCCACTCTGCAGGCCGCAGATGCTGGAGATACGGCATCAGCGTGCCATGGTTCCTGTCCGCGGTGAGCTCCGTCATCGACGGTGTTGCAGCACTTCGGACGCGACGCGAAGGCCGTGCAGCGTCAGGTCCGGGTTGACCACCTCGATCGCCGTCGTCAGCGGCGCCACCAGCGCAGCGAGGCCACCGGTCGCGATGACCCGCGGTCGCTCCGATCCTGGCCATTCGGCGCGGAGCCGCCGGATCATTCCGTCGACCGCGTCGGCCGCGCCGAACAGCACGCCGCCGCGGATGTTGTCCTCGGTGGTCCGGCCGATTGCGCGCGTCGGCGGCAGCAGGTCGGTTGCCGTGAGCTTGGCGGCGCTGCGGACCAGCTGATCGGCGGACGTGCGCAGGCCCGGCATGATCGAGCCACCGATGAAGCGCCGGTCGGACGTGATGCAGTTGAAGGTGGTCGCCGTGCCAAACCCGACGACGATGCTGGCGCCGGGATAGAGCGCGAGGGCGCCCAGCGCGAGGGCGATCCGGTCGGCGCCCACAGCAAGCGGTTCGTCGACGTCGAGCTGGAGTGGCAGGTCCGTCTGCGGATCGACGACGGTGATCCGCGCGCCGATCATCGAGTGAAGGGCCGGGAGAAGCGATTGCGTCACCCCCGGCACGACGGACGCGATGCAGCAGGCGGCAATTTCCGCCGGCGCATGGCCGGCGCGCAGAATGAACGACTCGAGGGCCACCGCCCATTCGTCCGGGGTGCGATCGGCGATGGTCGTGAGCCGCCAGCGCACCAGAAGCTCGTCGCGGCTGAACAGGCCCGAGGTGACTTCGGAGTTGCCGACGTCGATGGTGAGGAGCATCAGCGGAAATCTCGCGTCACGATGCCTAGGCCACCACCCCGGCCAGCACTTCGCGCGTCGGCCCGGTGTCGGTCCGCACCCGGAGCGCGCCGGCCGCGGTGATGCCCTGCGCGGTGCCAGCCACCGGCTCGGAGACGCGCACGCCGACCAGCACATCCCGGAGCGCGTACGCCCGCAATTCACGCGGCGTCAGCGGACCCGCCTCCCGGGCAGCCAGCGCAACGGCGGCAGCCACGGGCGCGGCGAGTGCGGCCGGATCGACCGCCGGGTCCCAGGTGCCGATCCCGACCGCGACCGATCGCAGTTCCGCCGGGATCGGATTGCGCACGTTGACGCCCAGCCCGATCACCACCCACTGACATTGCCCGCCGCCCCAACGCGCATCGCAGAGAATGCCGGCAAGCTTGCGCCCGTCGACCTGCACGTCGTTGGGCCACTTGAGACCGAGCCGCGGCAGCACGGGGCACGCCAGCTCCAGCGCGGCCGCGGTGGCAAGCCCGACCCGCAGCGAGAGCGCCTCGAGCGCGTCTGTCCGGGACGGGCGTGCGATCACCGACAGCCATAGTCCGCCCGGCTCCGACGACCAGGTGCGCCCGCGGGTGCCGCGGCCCAGCGTCTGGCGCTCGGCGACGACCGCGCTGCCGTGCGGCGCGCCGTCCTGGGCAAGCGCATGAGCGGCTTCCATCGTGCTGGGAAGTACCGCGACGCGGATCAGGTCAGGAGGCATCCAGCCGCAGCAGCCGCGAGGCCGCAAGCGCCAGGATCAGCGCGCCGAACGCAATGCGGTACCACGCAAACGCGCGGAATGAATGACGTTGCACGTAACGCAGGAAACTGCGAATGACGATCAACGCAGCGATGAATGACACGATGATGCCCACGAGGAACATCGGCAGGTCCGCCACCGTGAACAGGTGCCGGCTCTTGAAGATGTCGTACGCGGCAGCGGCGAGCAGCGTGGGAATCGCCAGCAGGAACGAGAACTCGGTGGCCGCGGGACGCGAAAGCCCCAGGGTATATCCTCCGAGGATGGTGGCGGCCGACCGGGACGTGCCCGGAATCAGTGCCAGCACCTGCGCGCAGCCGATTCCCAGGGCCTGCCGTGCGGAAATCGCCCGCACCTCGGCGGTGACTGCCACCGGACGCAGCCACTCGATGAGCAGGATGATGATGCCGCCGGCAATGAACGCGGCCGCGACGGTCACGGGAGTGAACAGATGGTCCTTGATCCAGTGATGCAGTACCACGCCAACCAGCGCAGCCGGCAGGAATGCCAGCACCAGGTTGCCGCTCAACCGGCGCTCCGCGTCCGACGTGAAGCACCGCCCGACCAGCTCGCGCAGCACCACGCGGTAGTGCCAGACGACGGCCAGGATCGCTCCGACCTGGATCACGATCTCGAACGTTGCCGCGCGCGGCCCCGAAAAACCGAGCAGGGATCCGGCCACGATCAGGTGCCCCGTCGACGACACCGGGAGGAACTCCGTGATTCCTTCGACCAGGCCGAGCACGATGGCGATCAGCAATGGCGCGTCGGGCATCATCGCGCCATCACTTGCTGGTAGTACGCTTCGTACTGCGGTACCACGGCGTCGGTGGAAAACTGTGTCGCCCGGGCCAGCGCCGCTTCACGCATGCGGGCGTGCACGACCGGATCCTTCAGCAGGTCGATTGCCCGGCGAGCCATGGCCTCGACCGAGCCGACCGGCTCGAGCAGGCCTTCCACGCCGTCGGTGATGACCTCGGGCAACCCGCCGACGTTGGTCGCCAGCACCGGCGTTCCGCACGCCATCGCCTCCAGGGCCGCGAGCCCGAACGACTCGGTCTGCGAGGGAAGCACGAAGAGGTCGGCGGCCGCGAGGAGGGGGGCCACGGTGTCGAGGCGACCGAGGAAATGCACTTCGTCGCTGATACCGAGATCACGGGCCTCCTGCTCGGCGTCGTTCCGGTCGGGGCCGTCGCCCACCATCATGAGCGTGGCCGGCATCGCGCGGCGCAGGCGGGCGAAGATCCGCACCACGTCCTTCACGCGCTTGACCTCGCGGAAGTTCGACACGTGTACCAGCAACTTGTGCCCGGCGGGAACCAGCGAGTCACGGGGTGTCGCGACATCCGGCCGGTAGTCGGCGACATTGACGAAGTTGGGGATCACGGCCAGTTCGCATTGCACGCAACCAAAGGCGCGGTACGTCTCGTCGCGCAGGAATCTTGACACCGCCGTCACGCCATCGGATTGCTCGATCGAGAAGCGCGAGATCGCGTAGAAGGACGCTTCCTGTCCCACCAGCGTAATGTCGGTGCCGTGCAGCGTGGTGATCACCTTGATCGGGCTGCTGGCGCGCAGCATTTCCCGGGCGAGATACGCGGCGGTCGCATGCGGAATGGCATAGTGCACATGCAGGAGGTCGAGATGTTCCTGCATCGCGATCTCATACTGCCGCGAGGCGAGGGCCAGCTCGTACGGATAGTGGTCGAAGAGCGGATAGCGGCTCATCGAGGTATCCACTTCGTGGAACGTCACCCCCTTGGTGTAACCCCGCAGCCGGAACGGCGACTGGTAGGTGATGAAGTGCACTTCGTGGCCCCGGCGGGCGAGGTCGAGCCCCAATTCGGTCGCAACGGCTCCGGATCCGCCGTAGGTCGGATAGCAGGTAATTCCGATCTTCATCTGGCTACACGCTCCCATGCCGCGACGATCGCGGCGGCAATCTGCTCCGGCGAACGGGTGGCGTCGAGGGTCACCACGTCCGGTCCGAGTTGATGGCGAAACCAGGTTTCCTGCCGCTTGGCGTACTGCCGCGTGCTCGTGGCGATGGCGCTGGCGAGGGACTCGCGCGGCAACGTGCCGTGAAGCACCGCGACCGCCTCCCGCACGCCGACGCCATCCATGCCCGGCCCGCCGGCGGGCGCGCCCTCGGCCAGCGCGGTGGCCACTTCCTCCACCAGTCCCCGGCGCAGCATCTCTTCCGTGCGCGCCTGAATGCGCTGGTGCAGAACCGGACGGGGCGCGGTCAGCCGAACCATCCACGGTTGTACGCTTCCCTCCGCCGCCGCGCTGCGCTGCCACCAGGAAAGCGGCTGCCCCGTCAGCAAGGCGACTTCGATCGCCCGCGCCGCTCGATGCCGCCCGCCTCCACCGTCGAAACCCGGGTCGAGTCGCGAGGCCCAGCGAACCAGCATCGAATGGTCCATGCTCGCGGTGACCGCGGTCATCGCATCGCGCCGCGGCCGGTCGAGCGGTGGCTCGGCAAAAAGTCCCTGGGTGAGGGCCTTGACGTAGAGACCGGTTCCGCCGACGACCACTGGAAGATGCCCCCGTTGCCGGATCGATGAAATCGCCGCCGCTGCATCCACTGCAAAACGGCCCGCGCTGTATCGCTCGCCCGGGCGAACCAGGTCGACGAGATGATGGGCGACGCGTTGGCGTTCGCGCGGTGCGGGCTTGGCCGTGGCGATGTCGAGGCCGCGATAGACCTGCCGGGAATCGGCGGAGACGACCTCGATCGGCCAGAACGCAGCCAGCGCGAGCGCCACCGCCGTCTTGCCGATCGCCGTCGGCCCCACGAGGACCGGCGTCCTAGCGTCGGCCAAAGCGGCGCTCCAGCTCGTCCAGCGGCAGCTGCACGATGGTGGCGCGGCCGTGCACGTCGTGCGGTGGAAGCTCGCAGGCAAAGAGCCGCGCGAGCAGCTCGCGCATGCTGCGCTCGTCGAGCGCCTGCCCGGCCTTCACCGCCGCCCGGCAGGCGTAGGTGGCAGCGAACCGCTCCAGGCGATTGGCCCAGCCGCCAAACCGTCCCCGTGCCAGGTCGGCAATCATCTCGCGGAAGCAGCTGGCGGCATCGAACCGCGGGTGCGGATTCGGCACGCCGTGAATCGCCACGGCGCGCCCGCCGAACGGTTCTACCTCGAATCCCACCCGCCGGAGTTCCGGCCCGTGGGCACCCACGACGTCCAGCTCCTCGTCAGTGAGCTCGATGGTGAGTGGCAGGAGGAGGCGTTGCGCCGGTAATCCGTCACCCCGCAATTGCCGCATCACCTCCTCATAGAGTATTCGCTCGTGCGCGGAATGCTGGTCGACGATGACCAGGCCATCGACCGATTCGTAGCAGAGATAGGTATTGGCCAGCTGCAGCAGCAGGGGCCCTCTGGTCTCCGGCGAAGGCACCTGAGGAACCTCGTCGGAAGCCGAGACGGTGTCGGTCGCTCCGAGCGGGGTAAAGAGGTCGGCGAGGGCGGAACCGGCCGCCGGATCGGGCGCCCGCCAGGCCGCCCGCGCGGGTGCGGCGCCGTCGCCCAGGCTCGCCGCCGCGTCCAGCCGGCCCAGCGCATTGCGGGTCGCCTCCTCGACGGCCCGCTCGACGGCGTACCGGTCCCGGAAGCGAACCTCCAGCTTGGCGGGATGGACATTCACGTCCACCTCGCCGGGGTCCACCGTGACATCGAGAAAGAGCGACGGGCGATCGCCGGGATGGATCGCGGAGCGATACCCGGCTTCGGCGGCACGCACGAGAAATGGATCGCGAAACGGCCGTCCGTTGACGAAAAGCTGGGCGCGCCGCCCGGTGGGTCGCGCGTCGGCAGGGCGTTGCACGAATCCGGTGACGCGGACGCCGCCGATCGCGTAGTCCACGGGAATGAGCGTACGCATGACGTCGGCTCCCCACACCGCGCCGAGACGTTCGTCGGGTGCCTGCCCGGGCGGCACCATCAGGCGCGGCCGCCCGTCGAGGGTCAACTCGAAGCCGACTGCCGGGTGCGAAAGCGCCAGCGTCGCGGCGGCGTCCCAGATAGCCCGTGACTCGCTGGCAGCGGACCGCAGGAATTTCCGCCGCGCCGGGGTGTTGAAAAAGAGCGCCCGCACCGTCACGGTCGCGCCGCGCTGGCGCGCCGTTTCGCGCACGTGATCGACACGTCCGCCGGTGACGCCCACTTCCGTGGCATCGCCATCGCGGGCTGCCGCGCAGAGGGTAAAGCGCGACACCGACGCGATCGCGGGCAGCGCCTCGCCCCGGAATCCGAAGGTCGCGATGCCAACCAGGTCGCCAATTGTGTGGATCTTGCTCGTTGCGTGGCGATCGAGCGCCAGGACAGCCTCATCGCGCGTCATCCCGGAGCCATCGTCGGCAACTTCGATCAGCGTCTTGCCGCCGTTCTCGATCGCCACCCTGACGTGCGCGGCGCCAGCGTCAATTGCGTTTTCGATCAGCTCCTTGACCACCGAGGCCGGGCGTTCGACGACTTCGCCAGCCGCGATCTGATTGGCGACGGCGTCTGGAAGAATCGCGATGCGGCGCAGCGTGCCGGCGGGCATGGCGACAATCTAGCGGACACCTGCGGCGCCCTGCCCGGCCGCACGACCAGCCGGATTGATCTCGACCACCGATTCAGCTGGAATCCAGCCTTGCAGGACCACGGATCCGAAGGCGCTCGCCGGCGCCGCCACCTGCGTGCTGATCAGCGCCCAGTCGTGATCGCGACGGTCGACCTGCACCAGCGACCAGGCCGCGACCTCGCCGATCGATTCCATGGCCGGGTGCGGCGAGATCCGGAGGACGGCGTTCAGCGTTACCAGCCCGCGGTCAGGGCGCTCCGCGCGAACGCGCCCGATGGCCACGACGAATGCAGTCGCGATGACTGCGCCGCACGCCCAGCCGACACGGTACCAGCCGACCAGCGCCGCCGTCCATCCCAATACCCAGAAGGCCAGGGCGATCAGGAGCAGATCGTCGAGACTGGCCGGTACGACCGGCGCGAGCGCGCGCACATCGGAGGGAATGGTGGTGGCGTCCCGCCACGCGGCGCGCAGCCGTCCGTTACGCGGCGCGAGTTCGAGCGCTCGGAGCCATGCGGCGGCGGCAGTGACGTCCTCGCCCTGCATCCACCGTGACGCACCGAGCCCGAGCCAGGAGTTGGCGGCAGCAGGATCTCGCGCAACGGCGGCTTCGAACGCGCGGGCGGCGCCGGCATAGTCGCGTCCAGCGTACCTGGAGAGCGCATCGTCCTGGCTGGCGTGGAGCGGTATGGCGATCACGAGCAGCAGCACGGCAGTAGCGACCCGTCGCAGGCGGCGGAGCACTCGCCCGACGGCAGGCGGGGGTTCCGGTGCCGGCGCATGACTGGGGCCGTACCGCCGTCGCCCGGAAGCAATCAACCATCTGAGAATGTGCTCGGCGTCCTCGCGCGAGACACCGCGCACCCGCAAGGCGGCAACGACATGGTCCGGTCCGGCGGCGACCGGCGTGCCGAGGACCGCGCGCAAGGCCGCCTCGGGATCCATCGACTCCGGCGCCACGGTGACGACTTGGCGGCGGGGACGCCGACGCTGCCAGCCAACGAGGAACGGTGGGACGAATGCCAGCACGAGCAGGATCGGCCAAGCTGACCGGATGAGCGCTGTGCTCGCCGGAATGCCTTCGCCTGCGGTAAGCTCGGGCGGCTTGCGGTCGTCGAGCGCCGCCGTCCGCGGACGAACCGGAAGCGACATCGGGCCAGCCAGCGCCGGACGCACCGTCCCGCTGAGCGGATCGAAGAACGGATAGGTCACCGCCGGCAGTGTCAGCACCCCGGCGCTGTCCGCGACCACGGTGAAGCGAAACCGCTTCTCGCCGGCGATCACTCCTTGCACCGGCACCGCGTGCTCGTCCGTCGGTTCCGGGTACACATGCACGCCAGGTGGCCAGCGGACCGCCGGTGCCGGCCAGAGGGTGAGGTTGCCCGCGCCGGAAATCGCGAGTTCGACAATTGCCGGTGAGCCGATGCGAAGTCCGTCGGCCGGACCGCGCCATGCCACCCGGAGATCGTGCGCGGTCGGGCCGGTGCCGAGCGCGGCGGAGAGCGGCGGCGGTATGCCACGCGCGACCAGCCGTGCTGGAGCCGACACGATCCGCTTGCGCTCTTCCGGCGCGAAGTACGAGGTTGACGTCGGCACGTCGTACGTAACGACGGCCGGCGGGGCCTCGATCCGCCCGGGGCCGAGCGGGAAGATCGTCTGGTAGGACACGAACAGGTCGTACATCTGGCCGCCGACGAGCCGCGCCTCGGCGGCAATCGGCAACATCTGGTTGCGCGCGCTCCACAGTCCGCTCAACGACGGCGCCGTAATACTCGGCGCGCGCCGCAACCGGTCGCGGAGCCGCCGGGGAAACCAGGCCGCCGTGACCAGCTCGACCTGTTCGCCCACCCACACCGAGTCGCGAGAAAAGCGGATGGCAACCGACGGTTCGCCGGCGCGGGGCAGCGGAAACCGGTCGAGCATGGCGCGCACCCGGGGTGAGAGCGCTGTGTTCGTGTCCTGCATGACCATGGCGGCTGCCAGCGCGAGCGCGATCACCAGTCGGGGCCCGGCGGAGGTTCGCCACGTCGAACGCGCTGCTGCTGGCGCTGCCGGGTATCGCGTTCGGCGCGCTCCATGGCGCTGAGCACCTGATCCGCTTCAGCCGGCGTCATGCCGGCCCGGCTTCCGCTGGGAGGAGGCGGTGGCGGCTGGGCGCCTGGTTTGGTCTTCCCCCCGCCGCCCGAGGGTGTCTTGGGCGGAGGCCGGAGATGCCGCGCGAGTTCGTAATTGAACTTGGCATTGCGGTCACCGGGCGCGAGAAGCAAGGCCTGCTGCAAACGGCTCGATGCGGCCGACAGCAGCGTGTCGCGTTGCGCGGTATCGCGGCGCGCCTGCAGCAGGTACGCCGTGCCGAGATTGTAGAGCGCGCGCTGGCGCAAGCCGGGATCGAGACTCAGCGACGCCCGTTGCAATTCATCGGCGGCAGTGGCAAGATCTCCGGCGACGAGCGCCGACGTTCCCGCGTTGAACCAGGCGGTGTCGTTCGGCTGCGATTTCACGTCGGCCGCGAAAGCCTGTCGCGCGCGCGCCGTGTCGCCACGGGCCAGCAACCGGTTTCCCTGGGCCGGCCGCTGTGCGCGGGCTGTTCCGGCTCCCACCATCAGGGCCAGCCCCACCAGGGCGGCACTGCGACGCGTCAACGTCTGGGCGAGCAGCACCAGCATCGCAACGAGCGCGAACACCCACGCCCGCGGAATCAGGTCGGCGGCAACCCGATCGGCCGTGCGGGCACGATTCAGGTGCGACAGGGCACGGCGCGCATCGCCCACGGGGTCAGGCGCCGCCGCCGGAATGAAGGTGCCGCTCGCTGCCCGTGTCATGGCCTGAAGCAAATCGTCACGACGCGTCGTGATCACCTCGTTCCCGGCCGCATCCCTGTGCCAGTCTCCGCGCTCCTCCGGAATGCGGGCCCCGCGCACATCGCCGACCGGAACCGCAACCACCGAGATGCCAGCGCGCCGGAGTGCGTGTCCCGCCGTTTCGAGCGGACCGGGACCGTCGAAACTTTCCCCGTCGCTGAACACCACGACGGCGCGATCACCGCCCTGCGAGGCGGTGATCAGCGTGTGGCGCGCGAGTTCCAGGGCGCCGGCCAACCCCGAGCCGCCCACACTGATCATGTCGGGATCGACGGCGTCGAGTTGCAACGTGATAGCACTCGCGTCGAGTGTCAGCGGAGACAACAGAAAGGCATGTCCCGCAAAGGCCACCAGCGCGAATCGATCGCCGTCGAGGTCCTGAACCAGACGGCGCGCAAGCGACACGGCGCGCCCGAGCCGGTTGGGCGCCACATCCTGGGCCAGCATCGACCGGGACACGTCCATGACCACGACGATGTTCAACGCCCGCGATTCGGCGGTGCCCGCAGCGCTGCCCCACCGCGGGCCCGCGATTCCGGTAGCGGCCGCCAGTGCAGCGAGCGCGAGCAACCACGGCGATCGGCGTCCCAGACGGCGCGCGCGCTCACCGAGCGCCCGCGACCACGCCGCAGCCGCGCGCTCCCGCCGACGGCGCGCCCGCAGCGCCAGCAGGCCGATGCCCGCGGCGACGCCCGGCGCGGCGAACAGGAACGGGATCCGTTCGAAGATCACGGAACCCGGACCACCGCTTTGGCGCTGACGAGCAGTTCGACTGCCAGGAGCAGCAACCCGGCGGCGAGCAACGGCAAGGTGCGCTCCTGCTGTCGCGTGTAGCGAACTGCGTCAACGGGCGCCCGTGCGAGCTGGTCCACCTGGTGAAAGATGTCGGCGAGCGCCCGCGAGTCGCGCGCGCGAAAGTACTGACCTCCGGTGCGCTGCGCGATGTCCTGCAGCAGCGCCTCATCGATCTCGACCGGCATGTTCTCGTAGTGAT
>Ga0070711_100001300_pt1 | contig 13583 bp, 13 predicted proteins | sample LARL53metaG_FD_65452 | JGI IMG/M metagenome (GOLD analysis project Ga0070711, IMG submission 65452) | Corn, switchgrass and miscanthus rhizosphere microbial communities from Kellogg Biological Station, Michigan, USA - LAR L5-3 metaG | ecosystem: Host-associated > Plants > Roots > Rhizosphere ... | reverse complement strand
CGCGTGCGGCGCCGGGCTCGGGTGATGTTCACAGAGGCCTTCCTAGGCTGGGTGACGGCCTTACCTGAATGGATGAGCGAGGCTTTACGGCAGGGCGGACATGATGAAGGCCGCCACCTCAACCGGGCGGCTGATGAAGGCGACGTGGGAGGCCTCGATGGTCTCCACCGTGCCGCCCATCCGCTTGGCCATGAACCGTTCCGTGTCCGGGTTGATCGCCTGGTCCTGGGCGGAGATCAGGTAGGAGGCAGGCTTGGTCTTCCAGCCAGCCGATGTGCACTTCTCGCCCAGCGTCGCTGCGGCGACCGGCCGTTGCGTCGCGGCCATGACGGCGGACAGGTCGGCGGGCAGGTCGGCGCAGAACGTCTCGCGGAACGTGGCGGTGTCGATGTACAGGTCCGGTCCGCCGGCCGAGCCGACAGCGTCGTAAGGGGTGGGGCGTGCGTTCTTGGCCAGCAGCGGCGGGGCGAACGGCTCCTGCACGCTGCCGACGCTCTCGTCCAGGTCGAGGCCGAACGCTGCCAGGTAGACGAGGCCGACCACGTTGTCCAGCGCGGCGGCGGCCTGGGTGATGACGGCGCCGCCGTAGGAGTGCCCGACGAGCAGGACCGGGCCGTCGATCGCGGCGGCCCGCCAACCGCGGCATCTGGAAGGCCAGCGAGCTGCAGCGCATGCTCGCTGAGCGCGACCTGGTCATCAGCGCCGGGAAGATGTCCGGCCTGTGGTCCGGCGACCCGGCCAGCATCAAGCTGTCCGACCTCGACGTCATCTGCGCCGTCCTCGACTGCGGCGTCGAGGAACTCCTGGTCACCGAGCCGGAGAAAGTCAGCGCCGGCAAGGAGCAGGAGAGCCAGGCCGCTGCGGCGGCAGCGTCCGACGGCCCGCCGAAGGTGACCCCGCGACGACGTGACGGGCGATCGCTTCCCCCCGCCTGATGGGCCGCAAGGCTGCCAGCTGCGCTGACTGCCTGGCCTGGGGTGTCCTCAACGGCCGCCGCTGCGGCTCGTGCTCGGTCTGGCGGCACAAGCACCCCGGCGAGTCCGCCTGCGCCGGCTGCGGGAGGACCCTGGCGGTCAAGGACGGGTACTGCCGCCTGTGCTGGCAGCAGGCCCGCTACCAGTCCAGGCTCGCCGGCGGGCTGCCCCGGGGCGCGGTCTCGGTCCTGGAAGACGGCCAGCCGCTGCCCTGGCAGCAGCTGTTCTTCGACCGGATGCAGCTCCGCCGCCCCCACGGCCGGGCCCGCCAGCACGGCGGCCGCGGCACGCCGCCCAAGCCGCCGCCGGCCCCGGCGGGACGCCCGGCCTTCCGCTGGGTGCAGCCCCGGCTGTTCGAGGCGCAGCGGGACTTCACCCGGTTCGACGAGGACGCGGACACCGACCTCGGCAACCCGTGGCTGGCCTGGGGCCTCTATCTGGCCTGGCAGCGCGGCGAGGCCCGGGGCTGGCGGCGGGGGCTGCGGTTCTCCGTCCGCCGGGCGCTGATCATCGTGCTGTCCCGGCACCAGCCCGGTGACACCGTCCGGTACTCCGAGATCGTCCCGCTGCAGCAGGCCCTGGCCCTGCGGGCCGGGCGGACCGCCGAGGTGCTCCAGGAGATGGGCGTGCTGGACGATGACCGCCGCCCGGCCTTCGAGGACTGGCTGGGGCGCAGGCTCGACGGCCTGGCCCTGGGCATCCGCGCCGATGCCGAGGCATGGCTGCGGACCCTGCGGCACGGCGGACCCCGCAGCAGGCCACGCAGCGACAGCGCCGCCTGGAGCTACATGTTCTACCTCCGGCCGCTGCTCCTAGCCTGGTCGGCGCAGTACGGCCACCTGCGGGAGGTCACCCGCGGCGACGTCCTGTCCGCGATCGGGGAAATGCACGGGCACCGCCGGCACAACGTCCTGGTCGCGCTGCGGTCGCTGTTCGCGTTCTGCAAGAAGCGCAAGAGCATCTTCCGCAGCCCTGTCCAGGGCATCCGGGTCGGCGAGTACCCCCAAGGGGTCATCCAGCCGCTGAGCCAGGACGAGGTCGACCAGGCGGCGGAGGCCGCCGTCACCCCCGGGGCCAGGCTGGGCCTGGTCCTCGCCGCGATGCACGCCGCCCGCGTCAAGGCGATCCGCGAGATCCGCCTCGACGACGTCGACCTCGGCAACCGGCGGATCACCATCGGCGGCCGGGCCCGACCGCTCGACGAGCTCACGCGCGAGGTCCTGCTCGAGTGGCTCGCCTACCGCGCTGCCCGCTGTCCGTTCACGGCCAACCCCTACCTGCTGGTCAACCACCGCAGCGCCAACGGCACCAGCCCCGTCAGCACCGGCTACTTCGCCGCGCCGGCGCTGCGGGGAACGGCCGTCACCCTGGAAAGGCTCCGCGTCGACCGGCAGCTCCAGGAAGCCCTCGCCGTCGGCCCCGACCCGCTGCACCTGGCCTCGGTGTTCGGCCTCGACCCAAAGACCGCGATCCGCTACACGGAAAACGCCAGGCAGCTGCTCGTCACAGCCGCCGAAGAGCAAGACCCCGCACTCAGCAAAGAAGACGCATGGCCGACTCACCGCTCCAGGCCGCGCTCCGCGCCGGCGCTGACGGCCTCTACCCACCCGAAGCCGACGCCGGACTGATCATCGCCCACGTCGCCTGCACCGGACGGTGCGACTTCGGATGCGTCATCCACCATGCCCTGGGACAGCCGCGATCGACTGGGACGCCGCGATCACCGCCTGCCGCAGCCGGGTGGTCAGCCGGGCGCGGGCCGGAACCTGCTCGACCTGCTCGGTGAACGACTTGCGCGGGCAGTCGGGCGTCGAGCAGTACCAGCGGCGTTTACGCCAGCGCAGCCGCACCGTCCGGCCCGCGATCGGAAGATTCCGCGGCCGGGTCACGGTCCACTGCTTCACCCGCAGCGCACGCTGCCCGCACCGCGGACAGCATCGTGCCTGCTCACAACCGGTGGACAGGTCCACCACCGGGACGCCGGCGGCGTCCACCTCGACCCGCTCGGCGACCAGGCCGTCCAGGCCCAGCAGCCGGGTCGTATCGTTGACCATGCTCGCAGCTCTTCACTTGTGACTATCCGATCTAGACACTCAGATGATCACTGATGAGCTGCGAGCCCTCACTCCCGGGCCGACTTCAGTCGCGGACCTCGCTCAAGTTCGAAGAGCCCCATACCTGATCCCACGCATCCGGGGAAGCGACCTTGAAGAATGCGAGGACATCACGCAGACTCTCGACCGGGGAGAGGTCTTTGCGGATGTAGCCTCTGCGGACGAGGTCGGCGATCGGCGGCCGAAGTCGGCGCGGTCGTCGGCGCGGGTTAGGTTTTGTGGCCGGCAACCACGATCTGCGCTCCGCGGCTTATGGGCTGGACGCGATTCGCCCCGACCCCGGCGGCTGTCAGAACATCGTGTTGTCGTTGGCGGCGGTCTCGGGCACGGTCTGTTCGGAGCTCCAGTGCTCGACGATCCTGGCATCGCGGACCCGGAAGAGGTCGATGACCGCCCGGCCACGCTCGCCCGGCGTGTCGACGTAGTGGCTGTGCACGGCGACCAGGTCGCCTTCGGCGATAACGCGTTTCGGTGTGACACTCAGCTGCGGGAACTTGTCGAAGTAGCTGCCCAGGTCGGCCTTGAGGCCGGCCGCGCCGTCGGGGATGTTCGGGTTGTGTTCGTGGTAGTCGGCGCCGACGTAGGCGTCGATGGCGGTCAGGTCCTTGCGGACCAGCAGTTGGTCGACGAACGCGGTGACCAGTTCCTTGTGGTAGGCGGTGAACCAGCGCTGCCCGATCGCGTCGGTCCGCGGCTCGCTGAGCGTGGCGAACATGTCGTTGCCGCTGGCCGTGGTGGCGGGCACTTCCTGAATGACGTCCCAGTGCTCGGCGATCTTGCCGTCCTGGAAGCGGAACAGGTCGAACACGGCCAGACCCTCGGTGCCCGGCACCATGACGTAGCGGGAGTGCAGCAGCACCAGATCGCCGTCGGTGATGATCCGGCGGGGCTCGAAGGCGGCCTGCGGGAACTGCTGTCGGATGGCGCCGCTGAAGTTCTTGAGGGCGTCGGCTCCGTCGGGTGCCAGGGGGTTGTGCTGGATGTAAGAATCGGGCCGCACGACCCGATCGACGATGGCCGTGTCGCCGCGGACGAACACGTCATGCAGCAGTTGCTGGGCAAGTTGTGCCTTGCTGTCTCGGACGGTCAGCACGATCTTGCCGGTGGTGCGGCCGGTCTCGCCGAGCGCGTGCGCCTTCGCGGCCTCGGCGAGCGGGAAGGTGGCCTCGATGTGGGCGCGCAGTGCGCCGGTCTCGACGAGGGCGGCGATGGCCTGCATGCCGGCCTGGTCGGCCTCGACCAGCAGCGACTCGTAGCGGATCCCCCGCTCGGCGATCGTCGCTAGTTCGCCGCCGTCGATGGGTACCGGAAGGATCGAGACGAGGGTGCCGCCCGGGCGCAGCACGGCCACGGATTGGGCGCGGGCGGCGGAGTCACGGGAGATCGGGTCGAGGACCACGTCGATGTCGCTGAGCACCTCGGTGAAGTCGACGCTGTGGTAGTCGATGACCTCGTCGGCACCGAGGGATCGCAGGAAGTCGTGTTTGGCGGCGCTGGCGGTGCCGATGACGTACGCGCCGCGGGCCTTGGCGATCTGCACGGCGAGGTGACCGACGCCGCCGGCCGCCGCGTGGATCAGGACTCGCTGCCCGGCCCGGACGCCGGCGGTGTCGACCAGTGCCTGGTAGGCGGTCAGCGCGGCCAGCGGCAGCGCACCGGCCTGGACGTGGTCGATCCCGGCGGGCTTGTGCGTGAAGACGCGGGCCGGCCCGGTCACGTACTCGGCATGCGAGCCGGCTCCGCCCGGGTAGGGCAGCATGCCGAAGACCTCGTCGCCGGGCTTGAACAGGGTGACGCCGACGCCGACGGCCTCGACGACGCCGGAGACGTCCCAGCCGAGCACCAGCGGCAGCCGGGCGATGGTTGTGGACTGGGCACGGTTCCACCAGTCGGTCGGGTTGACCCCGGCCGCGTGGACGGCGACCAGGATCTCGCTTACCCCGGGCGCCGGTTTGGGTAGCAGGGTCTCCTGCAGCACGTCGGGGGTGCCGTAGGTGTCCTGGCTGATGGCTCGCATGGTTTCGGTGTCCGTCATGGGCCCAGTCTGGCCGCCGTCACAGGCCGCTACAATGGCGTGATCGCCAATTTTCGACGGGATCCTGCCATGATCAAGGTGCACCGCGTCGTTGTCCTCGCCCCGCACGGGGTGTACCCGTTCGACCTGGGCATTCCCCACCGCGTCTTCGGCGCCGCGGACGGCCGCTACGAGGTCGTGACCTGCACCATCGACGGTCACCCGGTGCGCACCAGCGCGGACTTCTCCATCACCGTCGAGCATGGCCCGGAGGTGTTGCGCACCGCCGACACCGTGATCATCCCACCGTTTTACACCAGCGACCCCCGCCGTGAAACGCTGGTCGACCTGGCGCAAGTCCTCGCGTACGTGGCCCCCGGCACCCGGATCGTGTCGACCTGCACCGGCGCCTTCGTGCTGGCCGCGGCGGGGTTGCTCGACGGGCGCCGGGCCACCACGCACTGGCACGCCACGGGCCTCTTCCGGGAGTGGTACCCGCAGGTGGAACTCGACCCGAACGTCCTGTTCGTCGACGAAGGCGACGTGCTGACCGCGGCAGGTGCCGTTGCCGGCATCGATGTCTGCCTGCACCTTGTCCGCAAGGACCACGGCAGCGAGATCGCCAACCAGGTGGCCCGCACCTGCGTCGTCCCCCCGTGGCGCGAAGGGGGCCAGGCGCAGTACATCGAACACCCGGTCCCCGATGCAACGGCGAACGACACGTCCGCCGCCCGGCAGTGGGCGCTGCAGAACTTGCACCAGCCGCTGACCCTGAGCGACCTTGCCGAGCACTCGAACATGAGCCTGCGCACCTTCGCCCGCCGCTTCACCGAAGAAGTCGGTTTGAGCCCCGGACGCTGGCTGATCCAGCAACGCGTCGACCGGGCCCGGCAGTTGCTGGAATCCACCGACCTGCCGGTCGACGACATCGCCGGCCAGGTCGGCTTCGCCGGCGGCACCTCGCTACGCGAACACCTGCACGCCGCTATCGGCGTCACACCACTGGCCTACCGGCGCACCTTCCGAGGCGCACTGGCAACGAGCCGTGCCGCTGCGGCGGGTGCTCGGCGAGGTTCGCCGGGGTAAGCCTTGCTGGAGTTTCGACGAGGTCACGGCGTCGTGGACCACCACCGTCGACCGCTGGCACGTCGGCTTCGTCGATCTGATCGGCGGGCAGGGGCTGCTCGCCCAGGTCGAGGGCCGGACCAGCGCGGCGGTGACCGACTGGCTCACCCAGCGCCCGGCCGCCTGGCGCGAGCAGGTCCAGGCTGTCGCGATCGACATGTGCACGGTGTTCAAGGCCGCCGTCCGCGAAGCCCTGCCACACGCGATGCTGGTCGTCGACCACTTCCACGTGGTGCAACTGGCCAACCGGGCCGTCACCGAGGTCCGCCGCCGCATGACGATGACTCACCGCGGCCGCCGTGGCCGGGCCACCGATCCGGAATGGCAGCAACGCAACCGGCTGACCCGCTCGGCAGCCCGGATGCGCACCGAACACGTCGACCGGCTGACCGACACCCTCAGCAACCTGCCGGCCAAGATCGGCCAGCCGATCCTGGCCGCCTGGAACGCCAAAGAAGACCTACTCGACCTACTCGCGCTCGCCCGCACCCGGCCGGACCGGGAGACGATCGCCCGGCTGCTGCACCGCTTCTACGCCCGCTGCGCAGCCACCAACCTGCTCGAACTGCACCGGCTCGCGACCACGATCGAGACCTGGTGGCCGGAGATCCTCGCGTTCCTGCACACCGGCATCACCAACGCCGGCTCAGAAGGCGCCAACCGCGTCATCAAAACCATCGCCCGCAACGCCTACGGCTTCCGCAACCCCGAAAATCAACGCCTCCGCACCCGCCGTCACCGCGGACACCTCAACCCCGCTTAACTTCGAAGAGCCGGCATCCCGCCCAGTCCAGATCCTTCACGCAGCCGGGCAGCGCCCGTTCCCACTGTGACGCCAAGAGACCAGACGAGATGCGCCGTCCACAGCTTCCGGCGAACCAAAGGGCTCGTTTGGGCCATGAAATGTGAAAATCCTTCAGTTCACCTGCTTGACCCTTCAGTTCGGCTGAACTCTTGGGTTTCCGCGGGCTGAGGTGAGAAAAGCAACTGCCGCGCCGGCTGCGGCGCTCGGGCCTAGCGGCTCTGCGCACCGCGTCGGCTTGCCATCGGATTGAACTGTGGCTCTGCGGTCGCGGGCTGAGGATGGCAGCGGAGGCGATCACGGAGCCTGCGGGTTCGCGGATCTTCCCACGTCGCTCTCCGTGATCACATGGTTGTTGGCCGCCTGCCTGGAATTTCTCGTGACCGCTAGCCCGAAGTTCCCCCCAGGCCGATTGGCCGACGCGTTTGACCAGGTGGTAGAGCCCTTGATCACGGAGATTACATGACTACGTAGTCATGAGCCGTGACTGTTTTACCTGGTCAGCGGCTATGCTGGCTCCCTGCCGGGGGGAACTACGGCTTAGTAGCCGTGTACAGGTAGAGGGTGCCGATCGCGACGCCAGCCCGGTCGGCGATCTGCTGCGTCGTCACGCCGTTGACGCCGTGCTCGGCGAACAGCTCGCGCGCCGCAGCCAGGATGCGCTCGCGCTTCTCCTGCTTCGCCTTCTCGCGGCGCCCAACCTGCGGCCTGTTGCGCTCCACGGCCACTGCCCTTGACAAAATAGATGAGTGAACTCATAATTGAGTCTACTCGGAATTATCGGACGGTACGAGCCAGGCAGAAGGAGTGAGCACCAGATGAGAGCGTTCGTCCTCAGCAAGTACAAGGAACAGCTGCAGCTAGCCGAGGTCGCAGAGCCGACGGTCGGCGAGGGCGATGTCCTGGTGAGGGTGGATGCCGCCAGCCTGAACCAACTCGACGTGAAGATCGCCCAGGGCGAGTTCAAGCAGATCCTCCCCTACGCGCTGCCGCTGATCCTCGGTAACGACTTCGCGGGTACCGTCATCCGTGTCGGAGCCAAGGTACGCGGATTCAAGCCCGGTGACGAGGTGTACGCGCGGCCGAGCCAGGACCGCATCGGCGCGTTCACCGAGCGCATCGCCGTGGCAGAGTCCGATCTTGCGCTGAAGCCAACATCGATCGGCCTCGAAGAGGCAGCGTCACTGCCCCTCGTCGCACTCACCGCCTGGCAGGCGCTCGTCGAGCGCGGAAACCTGCAGCCGGGCCAGAAGGTGCTCATCCACGCTGGAGCCGGCGGGCTGGGGTCGATCGCGATCCAGCTCGCCAAGCATCTAGGCGCTACCGTGGCCGCCACCACGAGCGGATCGAACGCTGACTTCGTGCGCGAACTCGGTGCCGACGTAGTCGTCGACTACCGCACGCAGAACTTCGAACAGCTACTCGAAGGCTACGACCTCGTGCTGGACAGCCTCGGCGGGGAGAACCTCGAAAAGTCGCTGCGCATCCTGCGCCCCGGCGGCAGGGCGATCGGCCTCTCGGGTCCGCCCGACCCGGCCTTCGCGCGCCAAGCCGGCCTGAATCCAGCGCTCCGCATGGCGATCACGGGCATCAGCCATGGCATTCGCGGGAAGGCTAAAAGGCTCGGTGTCACGTATGAGTTCCTCTTCATGCGCGCCAGTGGCGAGCAGCTGCGCGAGATCACACGGCTTGTCGACGAGGGTTCGCTGCACCCGGTGGTGGACCGGGTCTTGCCGTTCGACCAGACCGTCGAGGGCCTGGCGGCCCTGCGGAAGGGCGGTATCCGCGGAAAGGTGGTGATCAGCAGCCTCTGAACAGGCATTTGCGCCTACCCCGCGCATCCGATCAATCGTTAACACGCTTCAGGAGAACCATCATGAGCACACAGAACATCTCGAATGAACCTGTCATTACCTCGTACGCCCTGGCACCGTCGCGCACCGTGACCGCTGGCGGCGTCACCTACGCCTACCGGGAACTGGGACCGAAGGGCGGTATCCCCGTTGTTTTCTTCGTCCACCTCGCCGGGACCCTGGACAACTGGGACCCCCGGATCATCGACCCGATCGCCGAGAACAGGCACGTCATCACCTTCGACAACCGCGGCGTCGGCGCGTCCAGCGGAGACGTGCCTGACACCGTCGAGGCGATGGCCGATGATGCCTACGTCTTCATCACGGCCCTCGGTTACGACAGGATCGACGTTTTCGCCTTCTCTCTCGGCGGCATGGTGGCCCAGGCCCTCGTGGTCAGGCACCCCGAGCTCGTCCGCAAGCTCGTGCTGACCGGCACCGGCCCGAAGGGCGGGAAGGGCATCGACAAGGTCGCCGGCACCACCTACTGGGACATGCTGCGGGCGACCGTGACCCGGTCGGACCCGAAGGAGTTCCTGTTCTTCAACCGCAACGCCGCCGGCAAACCCGCCGCACGCGCGTTCGTCGGCCGGCTCACCGAGCGCACCGTCGACCGTGACGCCAAGATCTCCGTCAAGGCGTTCCAGACGCAGCTGAAGGCGATCAAGAACTGGGGACGCGGCACGCCCGATGACCTGTCCACGATCACCCGGCCCGCTCTGATCGCTAACGGCGACAACGACCGCATGGTGCCCTCGAACCTCTCCGAGGACATCCACCGGCGCATCAAGGGCAGCGAGCTGATCATCTACCCCGACTCCGGCCACGGCGGCATCTTTCAGTACCACGAGCAGTTCGCCCCCGTCGCCGTCGAGTTCCTCGGCCGCTGACCACCGCCATCGGCCTCAAGACCAAGCCGCCCGACCTACGTGGCGGGCGGCACCTCCCAACCGTCCACTGGAGGATGCAACCATGACTGACCAGAGCACCATCCGCTACGAGCGCACCTCACCGCAGGTCGCGAGGATCACCTTCGCCAACCCGCCCGTCAACCTCATCGTCGGGGAGACCGTCTTGCGCCTCGCCGCGATCGTCGACGAGCTGGCCGACGACCCGGACATCCAGGTCGTCGTGTTCGACAGTGCGGTGCCGGACTTCTTTTTCAACCACTTCGATCTCGCGGCCGCTGCCGACTTCCCCGCCCCAGAGGAAGACGACGAGCTGCCGGTGTGGACCGACCTAGTGCTGAGGATCTCGAAGGCGCCCTACGTGACGATCGCGACCATCCGCGGCCGCACCCGCGGCGGCGGCAACGAGCTCGCCCTCGCGCTCGACCTTCGCTACGCCAGCAGCGAGCACGCGATCTTCGGGCAGCCCGAGGTCGGCAGCGGCCTGCTGCCCGGAGGCGGCGGCACCGAACGCCTGCCGCGCACGATCGGACGCGACCGGGCGCTGGAGGTCATCCTCACCAGCGCCGACTACGACGCCGACACGGTCGAACGTTGGGGCTGGGTGACCCGCGCCCTGCCCGACGCCGAGCTCGACGCCTTCGTCGACGCCATCGTCGCCCGGCTCGCATCCTTCGACCGCACCTCGCTCGCCGCCGCCAAGAAGGCGATCAACCGCGCCACCCTTCCACCGGACGCCGACCTCGTCGCCGCCTACGGCGAGTTCGCCCACTCCCTGACCCTTCCCGGATTCCTCACCCGCGCGGCCGGCGCGCAGGCCGTCGTCGAGCAGGCCGGGATCGACTTCGAGTACCGTCTCGGGGAGTACATCGGCGCCGCCAACCAGCGGAAGTAGCGTTGGGGGCCGCGGTATCCCTCAGATTCCCGTGATCCTCAGGCAGGGCCCCAGAATGGCCCGCGCAGACCGACACGACGGAAGTAGATCCGTTCTGTGGGTGGTCAGGAAGTGCGCGACTTGATCGCCCGCAGACGGCCCCTGGCTCGCCAGCGTCCAGAAATGCGGGGTACGCGCGACCGAACCCACCGAGTGGCGACTATACTCAAAAATGAGCATAGTCATATCTTATTCCCGGAGGATACTCGCCATGGCCGTCACCACCACGCCGACCGGGCGGCGCGAGCGGAACAAGCAGGAGAAGCTCGACCGCATCGTCGCCGCCGCCAGCGAGCTGTTCGCCGAGCACGGCGTCGATGACGTCACGACCCAGCAGATCGCCGACAAGGCCGACATCGGCACCGGGACGCTGTTCCTCTACGCCAAGACCAAGGGGGAGCTTCTGCTGCTCGTGCAGAACTCCCACTACGTCGAGGCGCTCAAGCGGGGCCGGGCGGATGCCGAGGCAATCCCTGACGTGCTGGACGCCGTGCTGGCGATTGTCCGCCCGATCGTCGAGTGCAACCGGGTCCAGATCGACAACGGCCGCACCTACCTGCGAGAGATGGTCTTCGGTGACCCGGAGGAGTCCCGCCACGCCGAGGCCCTCGCCATCGTTGCGCAGACCGAGGAGACTGTCGCCGCAGTCCTGTGCCGCGACAACCAGGTCCGGACAGACGAAGCGGCCGCGCTTGCGCACGTCGTCTCCGCGATCATGTTCCTCAGCATGGCGGCGACAGTGAACGCCGGCCTGAGCGTTGATGACCTCGTGCAGGACATCCGGAACCAGCTCCGCGTCGTCCTGCTCCGCCAAGGCTGACAGCCAAGGCATCACGCCCGGCCGGAATCCGTGGCGTAGAACGCTGTGCGGACGCCGACGGCGGTAGCGATCAGCCCGAGGGCAACCAGCCCCCCGCTGACCGCGCCAAGGAATATCGTCGCCGGCCGGGTCGCCTCCGCGATCGTCGAGGAGCGGCACCCTGGAGGGTGAAATGCTCGGTGGTCACGAACGTGACCGCCGCCGGGCGCGGCTCGGTCTCAGCTTGTCTCGCGCCAGCCTCGCGATCCACCATGGCGTCGCTCGCTTCCCTGGGATGAGTGGACTGGACTATCTAACCCGTAGTTCCCCCGGCAGGGAGCCAGCATAGGCGCTGACCAGGTAAAACAGTCACGGCTCATGACTACGTAGTCATGTAATCTCCGTGATCAAGGGCTCTACCACCTGGCCAAACGCGTCGGCCAATCGGCCTGGGGGGAACTTCGGCTTAGGCCGAACGCCCGCCGGGAAGCTCCGGGCCATCGCCTTTCGGTTCCCGGCCTGACCCGTGTGGCGGGCCGGGAACTCGGCGGGCCGACGCGGGCAGCGGCGTTTCACAGGAAGCGGCTGCTGGGGACAGGGCCGGCATCTGCGACGTACTCGCGGATGCCGCCGAGCCACTGGCGGCCGCGGTCGTGAGCGCGGGCGGAGGTGACCGTTTCGACGAAACGGCGCAGGTCTTCGTCGGGGTCCGGCGGAGCGCCGCCGTCACCATGGTCCTGCTGCGGCGTGGTGCGGACGATCTCGCCGGCGATGACCTCGATCGGCCGGTCGTCGGCCGGGCCCGAGCCTACACCGCCGTCTGGGAGGCGGCCCAGCCGGCCGGCCCACGGCGGTGTCACGACCTGGCTGAGCAGGCCGCTGACGTCGGCGGTGACGCGGGGCGGATCGGTCCAGCAGGTTGCCCGCTCGAGCAGGATCTGGCCAGGGGCACGCTGGCGCAGAGCTGCGACGGCGGCCGGGTCGGTCTGGGTCAGGTCGTAGGCGACGACGAGGCTGCGCGGCTGGCTTGCCGGGGTCGAAGTCCACCGCCGGCAGGCTGAGCGCCGCGGCGGCCGCGGCGCCGAGGATCTGGCTTGACCGGTCGGGCAGCAGCGCCACCGCCTCCGGGACGGCGCCGGAGGCCTCGAGGATCGCTTGAGCCGCTGCAGTGCGGCCGCGCAACCGTCGATGGAGTCTCCGACATAGGCCCAGCGGCCGGTCATGCCCGCGTCGAAACCGTACGGTGACAGGCTTTCGAGGACACCGCCTGTCAGGACGTAATGCCATCCGCGCAGGTCCTGGTGATTGAGTGGGGTAACGGCGCGGGCGATATCAGCCCGGGCGAGCATGCGCCGCACCTTCTGACGGGCCGGGATCCAGGCGGCGTCCTCCGGTTCGGGCAGCCGCCCGAACCCCTCCGCTGCCTTGTCCAGGGCCCCGGCCATGATCGCGTTGTAGACGTACTGGAATCGGTTCAGCCATCCCATCACAGGCTCGTGCGCCTCGAGCACCGCGACGGCGCGCGCATACTGCCGGTCGTGCTCGAGGGCCACGACGAGCTCGCTGAGTACCGCCGCGGAGTCCGGTGCCAGTTCCAGGGCACGTGCCAGCGGCCTGACCGCCAGGTCGCTGAGGCCGTGGTCAATGCACGCGTAGCCGAAGGCGTAGAGCAGCCGCGCGTCCTCGGCGCCGGAGTGGTCCCCGGCCTCGGCTACCGCGGCGGCGGCCTGCGCCAGGTCGTCGAACTCGGCGAGTCGCGCGGCTCCCTCCGCCAGCCGCGCGACCTCGTCCGGCGGCAGCGTGTCGCCGGCGCTGTGCAGGTGCCGCAGCAGGCTCCGGACATCGCCTGCCGCGAGCAGGTCCCGTGCCTTCGCAAGCTCCTCGGTCACGCTCATACGCTAGCGAGGGCCAGCGTGCGCGGCCGCCGATTCGCCTCCGTTGGCAGCTGTGCTCGCCGGCGCCTTCCCGCGGCCGCGCGCCGGCGCGGGCCTCACCGCCGCAGGCCTGACGGTGCCGGCACCCTCAGGCCTCGAGTTCCGGCGCGGCCTGCTGGCGGCCTG
>Ga0070711_100001299_pt1 | contig 13593 bp, 12 predicted proteins | sample LARL53metaG_FD_65452 | JGI IMG/M metagenome (GOLD analysis project Ga0070711, IMG submission 65452) | Corn, switchgrass and miscanthus rhizosphere microbial communities from Kellogg Biological Station, Michigan, USA - LAR L5-3 metaG | ecosystem: Host-associated > Plants > Roots > Rhizosphere ... | reverse complement strand
CTCGACCGCGAGGACCTGCTCGCCGTCTACCGCAACATGCTCGTGACCCGGGGCGTCGAGGAGCGCGGCCACATCCTCTACCGCCAGGGAAAGATTCCCGGCTCCTTCTACACGGGTCGCGGCAACGAGGCCGCGGCCGTCGGCGTCGCGACCGCAATGGGCCCGGACGACGTCGGGACGCCGCTGCACCGCGACATGGGAGTGCACATCACGCGCGGCGTCGATCCGTGGCGGATCTTCGCGCAGTACATGGGACGGCAGGACGGCCCGACGCACGGACGCGACGGCAACGTCCACATGGCCGACGCGCAGCTCGGGCTGATCGCGATGGTCAGCCACCTGCCCGCGATGCTTCCGGTCGCCACCGGCTGCGCGCTCACCTTCCGGATCCGTGACGAGTCGCGCGTCGCCGTCGGCTGGTTCGGCGAAGGAGCCTCGGCACGCGGCGACACGCACGAGTCGATGACCTTCGCGGGCACGCGCAAGCTGCCGATCGTGTTCGTCTGCGACAACAACCAGTGGGCGTACTCGACGCCGACCCATCTCGAGTACGCGACCGAGCACGTCGCCGACCGCGCCGAGGCGTACGGCTTCGAGGGAGTGGTGGTCGACGGCACCGACGTTCTCGCCGTCTACCGCGAGGCGAAGCGCGCGATCGACAAGGCGCGCGCCGGCGGCGGCCCGACGCTGCTCGAGTGCCTGACGCTCCGGATGGAGGGCCACGCCGTCCACGACGACGCGTTCTACGTCCCGAAGCCGCTCTTCGAGCAGTGGGCGGCGTCGGACCCGATCGAGCGCTTCCGCACGTGGCTGCGCGACAACGCCGAGCTGACGGACGAGGAAGAGGACGAGATCGCCGCCGGCGTCAAGCGGCTCCTCACCACCGCGCTCGAGCGCGCCGAGGAGTCGCCGCAACCCGATCCGTCGACCCTGACGGACGGCGTGTTCGCCTCCCCCGAGGACCTCGACACTCCGCACCACAAGTAATGGCCGAACTCACGTATTTGCAGGCAATTTCCGATGGGCTGCGCACCGAGATGCGGCGTGACAAGCGCGTCTTCCTGATCGGCGAGGACGTCGGCGTATACGGCGGCGCGTTCAAGGTCTCGCTCGGCTTCCAGGAGGAGTTCGGCCCCTGGCGCGTCATCGACGCGCCGCTCGCCGAGGCCGCCATCGTCGGCGGCTGCACCGGTGCCGCGATCATGGGCATGCGCCCGGTCGCGGAGATGCAGTTCGCGGACTTCATCTCGTGCGCGTGGGACCAGCTCGTCACGGTCGCGGCGAAGCAGCGCTGGCGCGCGGGCACCCCGGTGCCGATGGTCGTGCGCCTGCCGTCCGGCGGCGGCTTCTCGGGCGGGCCGTTCCACTCGCAGAACCCCGAGTCGTCGTTCGCGCACATCCCCGGACTCAAGTGCGTTTGCCCCGCGACGCCGGAGGACGCGAAGGGGCTCCTGATCAGCGCGATCGAGGATCCGAGCCCGGTTCTCTACTTCGAGCACAAGCACCTCTACCGGCGCATCAAGGGCGAAGTGCCGGAGGAGCGCTACACGACACCGCTCGGCAAGGCGCGCGTCCACCGGGAGGGGGACGACGTCTCGGTGATCACGTGGGGCGCCATGGTCTACACCGCCGAGGAGGCTGCCCAGCAGCTCGAGTCGGACGGTGTCTCGACCGAGATCATCGATTTGCGCACCGTCATGCCGTGGGACAAGGCCGCGGTGCTCGACTCGGTGCGCAAGACGTCGAAGGTGCTCGTCCTGCACGAGGACACGCGCACCGGCGGCTTCGGCGGCGAGATCGCCGCCACCATCGCCGAGGAGGCGTTCGAGGATCTCGACGCTCCGGTGAGGCGGCTCGCCGCGCCCGACACGCCAGTCCCGTTCTCGCCGCCGCTCGAGAAGGCGTACATCCCGCAGGTCGACGACGTCGCCGGCGCCCTGCGCGAGCTCGCGGAGTACTAGGAAGGAGCTGAGCCGCATGGCCACGGAGACCGCAGTCGACGTCGTAATGCCGCAGATGGGCGTGTCCGTCTCGGAGGGGACGATCACGCGCTGGCTCAAGCAGGAGGGCGAGCAGGTCGAGGCCGACGAGCCGCTGCTCGAGATCTCCACCGACAAGGTCGACACCGAGGTGCCGAGCCCGGCCTCCGGGACGGTGACGCAGATCCTCGTCCAGGAAGGCGAGACGGTGGACGTCGGGACGAAGCTCGGCCAGATCGGCGGCAGCGCCGCGGCAGAGGCTCCCGCACCGGAGAGCGCGCCCGAGCCCGAGGCTGCGCCGGAGCCGGCCACCGCCGAGGCAGCCTCCGAGGCCGATGCCGCTTCCCCTGCAGAGACTCCTGCGCCGACCGCGCCCGAGCCCTCCGCGGCTCCGCCCGCGGCGCCGGCACCGTCCGGCAACGGAAAGGCGTTCGTGTCGCCCGTCGTGGCCCGGATCGCGTCGGAGCACGGCGTCGACCCGTCCCAGGTCCCCGGAACCGGATCCGGTGGCCGCGTGACCAAGAAGGACATCCTCGCCTTCGTCGAGTCCGGCGGCGCGCAACAGCAGCAGCCGCAGGAACAGCAGCCGGCCGCGGCACCCGGGCCGGCGCAGACCGAGGCCGCCGCCGCGCCCGAGGCGCCGCCCGCGCCCGCCCCGCCCAAGGAGCAGGCTCCGCCGCCGAAGCCTCCGGCCCCGGCGCCGGTCGCCGCGGGCGAGACGCTGCCCGGCGAGACGGTCGAGCCGGTGACCGCGATGCGGCGCGGTATCGCCGAGCACATGCGCCGGTCGCTCGACACCGCGGCTCACGTGACGAGCGCGATCGAGATCGACTTCTCGCGCATCGTCGCCGTGCGCGACAAGCTCAAGCGGGAGTATCAGGCCGCCTACGGCGTCAACCCGACGTACCTCGCGTTCGTCGCCAAGGCCTCGGTCGAGACGCTGCGCGACTACCCCTACGTGAACGCCGAGATGCGCGGCGACTCGATCGTCACGCGCAGCTTCGTCAACCTCGGCATCGCCGTCGAGTTGGCCGAGGGGAAGGGCCTGATCGTCCCGGTGATCCGCAACGCAGAGGGTCTGAACCTGCTCGGGCTGGCCAGGGGAATCGCGGAGATCGCGAACAAGGCGCGGAACAAGCAGCTCGTGCCGGACGACGTCCAGGGCGGGACGTTCACGATCACGAACCCCGGCGGCTACGGCACCTTCCACGGCACGCCGGTGATCAGCCAGCCGCAATCCGCGATCCTCGGCACCTACGCGCTCGTCAAGCGGCCCTGGGTCGTCGAGGACGAGCTCGGCCAGGACGTGATCGCGATTCGGCCGCTGATGAACATCACGCTCACGTACGACCACCGGCTCGTCGACGGAGCCCTCGCCGGCCGCTTCCTCCGTGACCTGCGCGAACGGCTCGAGGGCTGGGAGGGCGACGGCGAGTAGTCGGCTCCGGCGTGCCTCGCATCGGCCACACCGAGCAGGCAGTCGTGCTGCGCACCGACTTCTCGGACGAGGCTTGCTGGCGCTCGATCTGCGCCGAGGTGCTGGCCGAGACGACCGACGGCTTCAGGGCCTACGTCGACGTCGTCGAGGATCGCGCGTTCGACGGATTCGGTACGGATGACGTCCTCGCCACAGTCGGCGACGACTATCGCTGGGGCTATCTCGTCGTGGGCGATCGCCTGACGATGACGCAGGCCGAGCACCCGTTCCTCGTCCTGGATCTCTTGGACGAGCGCGGGAGATCGTTTCGCGCACTGCCCAGGGAGATTCAGGCGATCGAAAACAACCTGTCGATCGCGAACATGGACTTCTCGGAGTTCGCCGACTCGGCTGGCTCGGACGGCGTCTTTCGCGGCTTCGAGTAGCGGAGTCTCCTACGCCGTTGCAGCGGCGATCACGCCGGCCAGCGGACGCGGGACGCGCTCGGGCTCGAGTGCCTCGACCAGCAACGGTGGATAGCGCATCGCGCGCCGGTCGGAGGCCTGGAGCCAGCGACGAAGCTGAGCGTCGACGGGACGCCCGCGCCAGGCCGGCTGGTTCTGGAAGTTGCGGAACGTCTGGAGCTCGCCCTGGGCAGCGACGACCTCCTCGACGCCGGACGATCCGAGCGCGCGGATGAGCTCGTCTTCGAGGTCCTGCACGCAGACGAAGGTGGCGCCGCCGAGCACGCGCCGGAAGAATCGCTCCTCGCCGGCGTCGCAGAGGCCCGCGACCCGCTCTACCTCGTACCGGGCAAAGGCGCGGCGAATCGCCTGCGCACCGCCGATCGGCACGACCTCGACGCCCTCGGCGGCGAGATCGCGGCCCAGCTTCGCCGCGACTGCTTCGACCGCGATGCGGTCGGTGATGCCTTCGACGAGGATGACGGCCACGCGCGGAAGCTAGCCTGACCGCGTGGCGACCGGCGGCTATCTCCTTCAGCTCGGCGAGGTGCCGTACCTCGAGGCATGGGAGCTGCAGCGCTCCCTCGCCGGCGCCGTCTCGCAGGGCGCGATCCCCGACACGATCGTCCTGCTCGAGCACCCGCCCGTGGTGACGCTCGGCCGGCGCACCGACGAGACGGCCGAGCTCCACGTGCCCGAGGGAGCGGAGGTCGAAGTGGTCGAGACAGATCGCGGCGGGAAGTCGACCTTTCACGGCCCGGGACAGCTCGTCTGCTACCCGATCCTCGACCTGAAGCGCCACGGACGCGACGTGAAGCAGTACGTCCGCAACCTCGAGGAGGCGCTGATCGGCACCCTCGCACCGCTCGGCATCGCCGGCACCCGGCTCGAGGGGCTGACGGGCGTCTGGCTCGAGCGACCGCCGCGCAAGATCGCCTCGATCGGCGTGCACGTCTCGCGCTGGGTGACGACGCACGGCTACGCGCTCAACGTCGACCTCGACCCCACGCCGTTCACCGACTGGATCACCGCCTGCGGGCTCGAAGACGCGATGTTCACGACGATCGCGCGCGAGCTCGACCGTCCGGTGCCCGTCGACGAGGTCAGGCCACACGCAGTCGCCGCACTCGCGGACGTCTTCCGGCTCGAGCTCGAGGAACTGCCCGCGGAGGACGGCGCCGGGCTCTGGGCCCAGCCGCTGCACGCGCAGCTCACGGCGAAGAGCTAGAGCAGCCAGCTCTCCTGGAACTCGGTCGGCCGGCCGGAGGGGAAGCGCGCGTAGGCCACCTCGGGATCTTTCGTCTCCTCCTCGGTGCTCGCGTCGTGCTTCATCGCAACCTCGGAGTACGGATAGCCGCCCCAGTCGCCGTCGGCGTGCTGCCTCGCCCCGAGGGCGAGGATCGCGGCCGGGCCGGAGCCCGCGCCCACGATCGTGTGCGGGACGTCGGGCGCGCAGTGGAAGTAGTCCCACGCGCGCATCAGCCGCTCCTCGCCTTCGACTATGAGCAGCGCCTCGCCGGACAGCAGGAGGAAGCCCTCCTGGTCGGCTTCCCAGTGGTACATCGCCATCGGCTGGCCGGGCGCGAGGACGAAGAGGTTCACGCCGACCTGCGGGTCGTCGTCGTCGACCAGCTCGGTCACGAGGCCGCGCGGGCCGACATCCCACCACTTCCCGTCACGCACGTTGCGGACGTACCAGCTCATCCCCCTCGAACTCTAGGCGCGCAGACCGTCGAGGACGACACCGAGATGGCGCCGCCACTGCCCGGCGGGCGCGTTCGTCAGAGCACCGCGGACGAGGAGCCGGACGTCCTCGGCCTTCACGTCGCGCCGCACCGCGCCCGCGCGCTGCGCGCGAGACACGAGTCGACCGGCGAGCTTCTCGAGCTCCGCTGCGCCCGGCTTGTCCCCGCAATGCACGACGCAGCGATGCAAGCCCGGAGTGCTCATGTTGAGCTCTGCGATCCGCCACACGAAGTCGAAGAACGCCTCCCCGGGAGCGGGAGAAGTGAGGGCCTCCTCCGCAATCGCGCACATCTGTGCCACGTGGCGCTCGATCACCGCGTACATGAGGTCGTCCTTGGTCGGGAAGCGGCGGAACACCGTCCCGTGGCCGACTCCTGCCAGCCGGGCAATCTCGTCGATGCTCGTGTCGGGGCCCGACGCGCCGAAGGCGTGCTCCGCCGCGTCGAGCACCAACTCGAGATTTCGCCGCGCGTCGGCGCGGAGCTCGGTCATCAGCTGACGAACACCGGCTCGTCGTCGGTCCTGGCCTCGGCCTCGATCCTTGCCACGTCCCGGCTACGCAGGAGCGCGAGGAAGACGACGAGGCTGGCGGCGACCAAGACGGCAGCGCCTCCGAAGGCGTACTGCCAGCCGTGCACCACATCCGGCAACGAGTTCGGGTCGCTCGTGTGGCCGACGGCAACGGTGGTCAGGATCGCCAGCCCGAGTGCGCCGCCGACCTGCTGCGACGTGTTGAAGAGCCCGGACGCGAGTCCCTGGTCCTCGTTCTTCAGGCCAGTGGTCGCCACGAGGGTCAACGGCATGAAGATGGCCCCCATCCCGAGAGACGCCAGGATCATCCCCGGCAGGACGTCGGATGCGTACGACCCGTTCACAGGCATCCGGGCGAAGAGGAGCAGCCCGAGGATCGTGAGCACCATGCCGGTGGCCGTGACCGGCCTGACCCCGATCCGCGGCGCGAAGGCCGAGGCGAGCCCGGCGGAGATCATGATCCCTGCCGTGAAGGGCAGGAACGCGACGCCGGCCTTGAGCGGCCCGAAGCCGAGCGCGCGCTGGATGTACTGCGTGTTGAAGAAGAACATCGCGAACATCCCCGAGAAGGCGAGGAACATCGCGAGGTTCGCCGTCGTGAGCGAGCGGACCCGGAAGATCGAGAGTCGGACGAGCGGCTCGGCCGAGCGCTGCTCGACCAGGACGAACCCGACGAGTAGCGCAGCCGCGGCGACGAACGAGACGATCGACACCGTCGAGCCCCAGCCGTGCTGCGCCGAGTTGACGAGCCCGTAGACGAGCAGCATCAGGCCCCCGGTGACGGTGACGGCACCAGCGAGGTCGTAGCCCTTGTGCGCGTGCTCGTCCTTCGACTCGGGGACGAGCCGCAACGCTGCAAAGAAGGCGAAGATCCCGACCGGGATGTTGACGAAGAAGATCCAGCGCCAGGAAAACGCCTGCGTCAGCGCTCCGCCGAGCACGAGCCCGACCGCCGAGCCGCCGATGGCGATCGCCGCCCAGACCGCGAGCGCCCGCGCGCGCTCCTTCCCTTCGTCGAAGGTCGTCGAGATGATCGAGAGCGCGGCCGGCGAGATGAGCGCCGCGCCGAGGCCCTGGAGCGCGCGGAAGCCGATCAGCATCCCGGAGCTCGAGGAGATCCCGTTCAGGAACGAGGCAACGGTGAAGATGACGAGACCGATCAGGAAGAGTCGCTTCCGTCCCAGAAGGTCGCCCGCGCGCCCGCCGAGCAGGAGGAAGCCGGCGAAGACGAGCGTGTACGCGTTGATCACCCACTGCAGGCTCGCCTCGCTGAAGCCGAGCGCACTCTGGATGTGCGGCAGGGCGACGTTCACGATCGTCGCGTCGAGGACGACCATGAACTGCGCGAGGCAGATGATGACGAGTACGACCCAGGGATTCGTGGAATGGCGGCTCATTCGACTCCTTTACTAAGCGGACTCTTCAGTCCGTTTCACGCTAGCAGCGGTGCGGACCCCTACGCCACCTAGACTGGAACGAGCGTATGAAGTCATCGCTTCCCGTCGCCGAGAGGCCTCGCCGGCCCGAGTGGATGAAGGTGCGCGCGCCGTCGAAGGACGGCGCGTACTTCGACGTGCAGAAGCTCGTGCACGGCCTCTCGCTGCACACGATCTGCGAGGAGGCGCGCTGTCCGAACATCTCCGAGTGCTGGGGCCGCGGCACCGCAACGTTCCAGATCCTCGGCGACACGTGCACCCGCGCGTGCCGCTACTGCTACGTCCACTCCGGCAAGCCCGAGTCGCCGCCCGACCCGCTCGAGCCCCTGCGGCTCGCGCAGGCCGCCGCGCAGATGCAGCTCAAGCATGTCGTGGTCACTTCGGTCGACCGCGACGACGTCCCAGACCGCGGGGCCGGCCACTACGCGGCGACGATCCGCGCGCTGAAGGCGAAGCTGCCCGAGGCCTCGGTCGAAGTGCTGACGCCGGACTTCCTGGGCGTCGAGGAGGAAGCGCTGCAGACCGTCCTCGCCGCACGGCCCGAGGTCTTCAACCACAACATCGAGACCGTGCGACGCCTGCACGCGCGGATGCGCGGCGCGAAGGCGAGCTACGACGGCGCGCTCTGGCTGCTCCGCCGTGCGAAGGAGATCGCCGACTATCCCGTCCTGACGAAGTCGGGGATCATCGTCGGCCTCGGCGAGACGAACGACGAGGTGGTCGACACGATGCGCGACCTGCGGGCGAACGGCGTCGACGTCGTGACGATCGGGCAATACCTCCAGCCGAGCTCCAAGCACGCGGAGATCGACCGCTGGGTCCATCCCGACGAGTTCCGCTGGTTCCGAGAGCAGGGCGAGGCGCTGGGCTTCGGCTCGGTCTTCTCCGGGCCGCTCGTGCGCTCGAGCTACCGCGCCGACGAGCAGAAGCACGCGGCAGCCACAGGCCGCGGCGCAGTCGCCTACTGAGTCTCAGCGCCGGACGTGCAGGGGCGACGGCTCCAGCTCAACCGCTCAGGGTGTCGATCGCGATGTCGACCCGGGTCACGCGTCCGCGACGAACGCGCACCGTGTCCGGTGTCGAGTGGTCATGGCCGTGGACCGTGATCCCATAGCTCATTCCTCCGCGGAGCCTGATCCGGTAGGTGCCGTCAGCCGCGGAGGTGGTATGCGCCACGGAGTGACCGTGGCGAAGGAACACGATCGTGACGCCTGCCACAGGCTCACCGCACGGACTTGTGCTTCCCGGCGAGCAAGCCGGGCCGCGGGTGACCACGCCATGCAGCACGCCGGTACGCGGCACTGCTGCACCCGCATACATCGGCACAGCCAAGACGAAAACGATCGCGATGAGAGCGACGCCCCTCACAGCAGCGCGAGATTACCGCTCCAGCATTCAGGGTGCTGCGTCATTTACCCACCCTTTACGCCGCCCGAAGAGGATCAGGCAGAGCCGGACTCCTGAGAAGTCCGGCTCTGCCTGCGATTGGGTGCGGCTAGCCCGTGAGCTCCCACACGCGGGTGCCCCAGTTGTCGGCCGGATCCGACCCCTGGTCGAAGGTGTACTCGTCCGCCATCCACACGTTCCCGGTGATCGGGTCGAGCGCGACGGCAGAGTAGTCGCCCCAGCGATGTCTCCCGAAGAGAATCGGGGAGTAGCTCAGGTGCGGACCGTACCCCTCACCCGTCGTCTGCACCGGGCCGAACGTGTTGCCCTGGTTCTTCGAGACGACATAGCCCGTACTCGGGTTGAGCGTCGGGCTCGTCATGCTGAAGCCCATCTCGAGCGTGCCCGAACCGGACCGAACGATGCTCGGCATGAGCAGGTTCGTTCCGGCGAGACCGACATAGCCTTGAAGGACGATCTTGCCGGAGCTCGGGTTGACCTGGAACCAAGCGGCCCCGTCCACGGGAGTCGGGTCGTTGCCGACCGTCAGCGCCGAGTCGAGCGATGTGTACAGACGCGGGGCGCCGTGATCAACGGCGAACTGCACCTGTTCCACCCGGCTGTCGACCGGGTCGAGAAAGGTCTCCGAGGTGATCTCGGGCTTACCGTTGTGGATCGAAATCGAGCCGTCGCCGGTGCTCGTGGCGTCGACCGGGTAGGCGTACGGCTCACTGGGGACCTTCTGCTCGCTCAACGAGACAGTGCCCGAGCCGCTCGTGATGTTCTGGCCGCCCGTCACCCGCCACAGGTCCAGGTTGCTCGCGTTGGTGCTGTTGCCGCTCGCGTCGTAGGCGATCGCATTGAGCAGGTACTCGGTGTTCGTACCGTCGCCGATCGCCGGCCGCAGGCCGTCAACCGGGATGCCGTCCTGGTCCACAAACCGGGAGAAAGAGGTGAAGTTCACCGTCGGCGAGAGGCCGGCGAGCTGCGACTTCGAGAGCCCGTAGAGACTCGCTCCCTTGAAGTCCTCGTTCACCCCACAGAATTCTCTGACCGTGATGTAGAACGCGTTGTCGTTGAAGCCCTGCTGCGGGAAGTCCGGCAAGCAGTCGCCGCCTTCTGCCGTGTCGAGGCCGTAGGCGGCGTAACCGTTCCCGTTCAACACCGCGATGCCCGTGCCGAGGAACAACGGATTCCCGTCGCCGTCGTAGACCGCCCCGATCTCGGTGAAGAAGAACGAATGGGTCGCCGGATCGTAGTTACAGCTCGGATCACCGCTGGCGAACTCGTCGCTGAAGAGAGCGGCGAGGCTGTCCGGCCCGAACAGCACATTGCCGCTCGTGTCGTACACGGTGAACGCCTCGTTGACCGCCTCGATGACGATCGACGTGTTGCCCGGGACGCCGAGGTCACCCGGGAACGCGCTCGCAGGCCCGACGCAGAGCCCCTGGTCGGGCGGCGTCAGGTGGCCACCGACCAGCGGCACGTTCTGGGCGTCGTAGATTCCGTTGAAGTTGGCGACGGGATTGCCCGCACCCGCGCGGCCCCTGCTGGGCACGTTGGGCGCGCCCCTTCCATCGGCCTTGGTCGTGCCACCGTTGAACGGCGTGTTCGGAAGCGGCCGGTTGTCGTTCGGAAGACTCGTAGCGCTGTCGGCATCGCCGGTGTCGCAACCCGCCGCCGGATCAGGCAGGTCAGTCATGTTCAAGCAGACGAAGTTGTCGACGTTCAGCAGCACATCCTGAGGTACCGTCGTGCCGCTGCTGATGCGAGTCACCGTGCCACGCGTGGCGGTGAGACCCGTTCCGGACTTCGCCTGGGCGCTGCCGGCAAAGAAAGCCAGGAACGACACGATGGCAACGGAAGCGACCGCTACGCCGCTCAGCCCCACCATGCCCCGTCTCTTGGCGAAAGGTATTGAGACCTTCATCTTCCCCCTTCTCTCTCGATCGACGCGAGCAGCCTCTTCTCTGCTGCGTTCTTTTGATCCCAAAGGCTCCCCTGGCACCTCGGATCCCTCGTCCCAGAGCGCCCCGACCATTTCAGATCGCGTCGTGATGCGCAAGCGAGAAGCGGCATGAGTGGCGAGGATCGGCCGAACCACGCCCGGGCGGCCGCCCGCTAGCCGTTCGGCTGTGCCATCTTGCGGTAGTCGAGCGCCTCGTCGAGCACGGAGTCCTCGACGCCCTTCTCGCGCGCAACCTCACGCAGCGAGCGCCCCGAGGCGGCTGCTTCCTTCACGATCTGGGTTGCGCGGTCGTAGCCGATGTACGGGTTGAGCGCGGTCGCGGCCGACAGCGTGAGCTCGGCGTAGTGCTCGCAGTTCTCGCGGTTCGCCTCGATCCCGTCGACGCACTTCTCGGCGAAGAGCCTGCACGCGCTGGCGAGCAGCTTCACGGAGTCGAGGATGTTGCGCGCGAGCAGCGGCACGAAGACGTTCAGCTCGAAGTGCCCCTGCATGCCGCCGACCGCGATCGCCGTGTCGTTGCCGATCACCTGCGCGGCGACCTGCGTCACGACCTCGGGCATGACCGGATTCACCTTGCCCGGCATGATCGAGCTCCCCTTCTGGAGCTCCGGCAGGGCGATCTCGGCGAGCCCGGCCCGCGGGCCCGAGCCCAGGTAGCGAATGTCGTTTGCCACCTTCGTGAGCGAGACGGCGACCGTCTTCAGCGCGCCCGACGCCTCGACGATCCCGTCGCGCGCCGCCTGCGCCTCGAAGGGATCGGCGGGCGCAGAGATCCGGAGCCCGGTCTCGTGGGTGAGCAGCTCGCGGACCTTCGCCGCGAACTCCGGATGCGTGTTCAGCCCGGTTCCGGTCGCGGTGCCGCCGAGCGGGATCTGGCCGAGGCGCGGCAGCGCGTCGCGGACGCGCCCGATTCCCTGGCGCACCTGGGCTGCGTAGCCGGCGAACTCCTGGCCGAGCGTGACCGGGACGGCGTCCATCCAGTGAGTCCGACCCGACTTGACGACGTCGTCGAACTCCTGCGCTTTCGCCTCGAGCGAGGCCGCTAGCCGCTCCATCGCAGGCAGCAGGTCGTTCGTGATCTCGTCGAGCGCCGCGAGATGCACAGCCGAGGGGAAGACGTCGTTCGAGGACTGCCCCATGTTGACGTCGTCGTTGGCGTGGACGTCGTCGCCCGCGAGCGTGGCGATCACCTCGTTCGCGTTCATGTTCGAGGACGTGCCCGAGCCGGTCTGGAAAACGTCGATCGGGAACTGGTCGTCGAGCTCGCCCTCCGCGATCCGGGTCGCGGCTGCAGCGATCCTCGCAGCCTTGTCCGCATCGAGCAGGCCGAGGTCGGCGTTCGCGCGCGCGGCGGCGCCCTTGATCCGGCCCAACCAGCGCGCGACCGGCACCGGGATCGGCTCGCCCGAGACTGGGAAGTTGACAACGGCCTTGCTCGTCTCGCCTCCCCAGAGCTCCTGTCGCTCCTCGGTTTTCGCCATCACGGCGAGTGTAGGGAAGTGCAGCCGGGCGACGGAGCAGGAACTACGCGACCGAAGGGAGCCGGCGCTCGACACGCGGGCGCTCACGCGGGGCGCGGCGCTCTGCCTCGGTCACCTCGAGCACGGGGGTCCAGCCGAGGTAGCCACACTCGGGACACTCGGGCGACTCGAAGTGCTTGAAGCGGTCGCGCCTGGCAACACGGCTCGTGCCGCACTGGAGGCATTCGACGACGAGGGTGTCCACGCCAGGTCCATCGGCGCCTGTGGATAAGTCGATGCCCCCCTATCGGGGGACTAGCTCGCGACGTGTCCGGCGGCAGCCAGCAGCTCGTCCCACGAGCACAGCTTCACGCGCGGCCGACCGGATTTCTCGCCGGCCGCCCGCTCCGTTTCGTCGATCGCCGTCCAGCCTGCGTATTCGACGACGTGGACGTCGCGCTCGGCCAGCAGCGCATCGACAGCGGCCCCGGTCGCGTCCGGCTTCGGCTCGAGCCGTCCCGCGGCGGCGTCCTCGAGCAGGAGCTCGACCGTCTCGGTCGCGTCCTTCTTGTTCGTGCCGATGACGCCGGTCGGGCCTCGCTTGATCCAGCCCGCGACGTAGACGCCCGGTTCGACACGCCCGTCCTCGTTCGGGATCGTCCCGCTCCTCTCGTCGAAGGCAACGCCGGGGAGCGCGACGCCGTGGTACCCGACGCTGCGGAAGACGAGACCACATGCGAGCGTCTCGTGCCCGTCCGTCGGGACTGCGCGGTGGTTCACGTCGAGCTCGTTGCGGACGAGCTCGATTCCCTCGACGCGCTCCTCCCCGAGGATCGCCACAGGCGAGTGAAAGAAGCGGAAGACGACCCGGCGCGGCTTGCCCTCCGGCTCTCGCGCCGCAAACTCCTGCAGAACCGCGAGGTTGCGCTCCGCATTTGTGCCCTGCGGCTCGGCGCCTTCGAGATCGGCCGGATCGACCACGACGTCGGCGCCGGCGAGGTCGCCCATCTCGTGCAGTTCCGGGGTGGTGAACGCCGCCTGCGCCGGCCCGCGCCGCCCGACGACGACGATCTCGCGAATCGGCGAGCTCGCGATGGCCGCGATCGAGGCATCTGTCGCGTCGGTCGACGCGAGCTCCTCGTGGGTGAGCGCGAGCATCCGCGCCACGTCGAGCGCCACGTTCCCGTTCCCGATCACCACGGCGC
>Ga0070711_100001292_pt1 | contig 13609 bp, 11 predicted proteins | sample LARL53metaG_FD_65452 | JGI IMG/M metagenome (GOLD analysis project Ga0070711, IMG submission 65452) | Corn, switchgrass and miscanthus rhizosphere microbial communities from Kellogg Biological Station, Michigan, USA - LAR L5-3 metaG | ecosystem: Host-associated > Plants > Roots > Rhizosphere ... | reverse complement strand
GCCACGTCATACCCAACTAACATCGCTGTCCCCGCGGTTCTTCCGCCGCAATGATTGAACTTTTGTCGCGGACTCGCCGCCGCCGTCGACACCCGCCTCAGCCCGCCGGCCTCAGCCGCCAGGCGCAAGCCGTCTGAGATCCACTTGCATTTTTGGCGAACATAGTGCAGACTGTCCCGTCATCAACCCGGCGGGACTGTGGCGCCGAGTTTGATTAGTAGTGCACGACGGATCGGATAGCCGTCATAGATCGATAGATCGATCGGTGGAGAAAGCAAGGAAGCGGGGAAAGCTGTGCGAAGCGAGCTGGGTACCAGCAGCAAGATCGAGTATCGCGCTGCCGTCGGCCACTCGACGCTAGAAGGCCGCGGCTATCTGGAGGGCGAGCGTGGTTACGCACGCGGCGGACGGTCTGTAGGCGATCGTCGCTACGCAGGCTGGGAGATCGAGCGCCGTTCGTCCGCTCGGCAGGTCTCCGACACTCAGCATCCCGCGGCGACCATGCGGCGGGAATGGCTCTTCCGCAGAGCGTTGCTGGCGGCGGACGCGCTCGCGATCGTGCTGGCGTTCGTGCTAACGGTGGAGCTGTCGTCGCGATCGCTGCAACTCACCTGGATGAGCATCGTCGGCCTGCCGATCCTGCTGGTGACGGCGAAGATGCTCGGCCTGTATGACCGTGACCAGACGCTGCTGCGTAAGACGACGCTCGACGAGGCGCCGAAGCTGTTCGAGGTGGCGACGCTGTGCGCGCTGGTGTCATGGCTGGCTGGCGGGCTGATCGTCGAAGGCGCCTTGGACCGCCACGAGGCGCTGTTCCTGTGGCTGGCTCTCGCCGCTCTATTGATGCTGGCGCGTACGGTCGCGCGCGTGCTCGCGCTGCGCGCCGCGCCGACCGAGCGATGTCTGTTCATCGGCGACCTGGAGCTGGCCGAGGCGATCCGCTGCAAGCTGACGGCTCACGGCGGCGTCAAGGCCGAGATGGTCTCTCATCTGGATCTCGACAAAGCGGACTCGTGGTCGACCGACGCGTGCTCGACACACAGGCTGTCGGAGATCCGTGAACTTGCCCGCACGCTCGACATCCACCGCGCGATCGTCGCTCCGCGCAGCGCCGACGCGGGCGAGATGCTCGACCTGATGCGCACGCTCAAGGCGATCGGCGTGCGGGTGAGCGTGCTGCCCCGCCTGCTCGAGGTGGTCGGATCCTCAGTTGAGTTCGACGACCTGCACGGCGTCACGTTGATGGGCGTCAGGCGCTTCGAGCTGACCCGCTCCTCCGCGGCGCTCAAGCGAGCGTTTGACCTGCTCGGCGCCTCGATCATCCTGCTGGCGGCGGCGCCGTTGATGCTCGTCATCGCGCTTGCGATCAAGCTGGACAGTCACAGTGGCCCCGTGTTCTTTCGCCAGCTGCGCGTCGGCCGGCACGGGAGGCGCTTTCATGTGCTCAAGTTCCGCACAATGGTGCCGGAGGCGGAAGCCCTGAAGGAGTCTCTGCGCGATCGCAACGAGGCGCAAGAGGGTCTCTTTAAGATCGCCGACGATCCGCGCGTGACTCGCGTTGGCGGGTTCCTGCGCAAGAGCGCCCTCGACGAGCTGCCCCAGCTGCTGAACATCGTCAGAGGCGAGATGGGTCTCGTCGGGCCGCGGCCGCTGGTGATCGAGGAGGATCGACGCATCGAGGGGTGGCATCGCCGACGCCTGGAGCTGATGCCGGGGATGACAGGTCCGTGGCAGATTCTCGGCCCAGCGCGCGCGCCGCTTCGAGAGATGGCGGTGATGGACTACCTGTACGTAGCCAACTGGTCGCTGTGGACCGACGTCAAGATCCTGTTGCGAACCGTCTCACACGTCATCGGACGCCGGGGGCTGTAAGCGGCACATCGTGGGATGCCGGGGGCTGTGAGCCGGCGCTATGGGCCGGGGCGCCCTCGGCCGGACGCCGGGCATCCTTGAGCGACAGCTCCAGCAAATCTTCCCAGATAACCAGTCCGTCGCCGGTCGGGGGACCACTGCGGTTGACGAGGTTAGCGCTCGGCGGAGACTTGTCTCCACGCCGGGCCATCCTACAGACGGCCCAGATGAGCGTCATAGCGGCCAGCCAGGCAATTGAAATCAGCGCAAAAAGCATGTAACGATTCTTTAACGGCTTATATCTACTCCTTCTTTCGGATGCATCATCCAAATGTTGACGCTAAAACGCGCCAAAATCCACGAATGTTTCAAAGAGCGGACCAGCGTCAACATAGTCGTCATGAGCCATCCTGGGTCTGACGAGACTTGATCTAACCCCTGGATGGCTCAGTCATCCCGGGTTTTGAGTCGATAGACCCGTAAGTCGACGGACCCGATTAGGCGGTATGTGTAGCCGCCAAGCCTTCAGCCTGAAACCACCCCGAACTCCTGCGTATACACCGCCCCGGTCTGACCATCCGCGAGCGAGGCGGGCGCGGCGCTGACGATGCCGATTCCGGTATCCCGATACGCGCCGTTGAGGATGTTGGCGAGGTGCTCGGGCGAGGCGATCCAGGCGGCCACGATCGTGCTCGGCGTGGCTAGGGAGAGGGTGCCCCAGGCGATGTTCTCGCCGATCGTATATCCGTCTTGGGGACTGGGGATGTAACCGCTGGCCTGAATGCGATCCAGCGGGGTTTCGCCGTTCGGGGCGACATGGTCGAAGTAGTTCTCGGCGACCATATCTTCGCTGTGACTCATGGCTGCCTGACCCAACCGTGAATTGGACTGCAGCGGAAGCTCGTTGTTGCGCGCGCGCTCCTGGTTGACCAGGCAGAGGGTGGCCATGGCGATCTGCTCGAGGTTGTCCGGAGCGGGGGCCAGCTCGGTGTCCTGGCAGGGGGTCGCGATCACGCTTGCGATCGCCGTCGCGCCGGCGCTCTCGTGTGCGCTCGCCGGCGGGTCTACGCTCACAAGGACTGCTCTAACCGAGCGATGTGCGCGGCCGTCGTGGGGCCGCTTGCCGGCGACTCGGGAGCGGCCCGCGTTAGGTGGGCGGCGGGCGTGGCGGTGGCGGGCATGATGCCGGCGGGTGTGCTGCTGGTGGATGCGATGGTGGCGGGTGTGATGGTCCTGGGCGCTCGCAACACCCGGTATTGCGCCAGCGGCCGAGGCAGCGCAGGCCACGATCAGGATTGTCGCCTGCCGAAGCTTGCGGAGGTGGCTCACCCTCACGCTATCGGCGGCTGCTCACCCCGTTCTGAAGCCGACGCCCGCCGGCTGGACACAGAGGGTATGCACCATCGAGCGCCGGCCCTATCCTGAGCGGATGGGGGAACTATGAGGCACCCAGGTCTGCTCGTCGCCCTGATCCTGGCGGTGGGTCTCGCGGGAACAGCGATCGCGCTCAAAAGCCGTGAAGGTAACACCCAGCTCGTCTCCCAGCAACAGGGCTTGCTCCCCGTAAGTGCTGCCGCCCTGGAGCGGCTGATCCTCACCACCAGCGATCCCCGTCCCGGGTACGACGGTCGCGCCCGCGACGCGCGCTGCGTGTCCGCGACCACGACCGCGCTCGGCAATCCGTGGACCTGCGTGGTGCTGTATCCGCGGCGCCCACGCGTGAGCTACCGGGTAACCGTTTACGCAGACCGGTCGATTTACGGATCGGGCCGGCCCGAAGGCGCCGGACCGGGGACGGCGCTGACAGTTAAGGGCTGCTGTGTGGGCTCCCTGTAGAGAGGACGCGAAGGGAAAGCACGAAAGGCGAAGGCGCGGAGAGCTAAGCGCAAGGGGCGAGAGGCGCGTCTTAGTCCTCGTCGCGGTCGTCAGTCCAGCTCGTCGCGCAGCTTGCGCAGGGCGCGGTAGATCCGTCCCTCGACGGCGCTCTCCCCGTCGCCCACGATCTTGGCCACGTCGCGCAGCTTCAGGTCGGCGCCGAAACGCAGGGCGAGTGCCTCGCGCTCCTCCTCGCTCAGCGTGGCAAGCGCTCGATGCAGCTCGTCGCGGTGCTCCACCGCGGCCAATTCGGGGTCGGGCTCCTCCAGTGCTGTCCCTGCACCCACATGCCGCAGCACCCGATCCTCGTTGGTCTGGCGGCGGGCGTGATCGCGCAGCAGGTTCAACGCGATCGTGTACAGCCAACGACGCTCGCTGCCCCGTCGCGGGTCAAAGCGCTGGCGCGAGCGAAGCACGCGCTCGAAGGTCTCCGACAGCAGGTCCTCGGCAAGGGCTCGGTTTCCCGTGCGATAGGCCAGGAAGGAGAAGAGTCGCTCGGCGTGCTCCTCGAACAGCCGCTCGAAAGTGTCCTGTCGCATGTGCCCGGACATTCTGGCGGCTGGCGCCGCGCGAGGGACTCGTGCGCGCGAGGCGAAGGGTGTGGTGGCGGATGCCGATGTCAGTTCGTGGGCCATAAGTGCTGTGGGCGCTGGATGAGTTAGGACGACGACACTCCGGGGCGCCGTCCACCCCGGAGTGTCGTGATGCAGCTATGCGCGGACTCGATGGTGTCTCCTCGAGGTCTCTAGGAGCGTTGTCCTCAGGTCACACGCACAGGTGGTACCGATGGCGGGACGTGACGGTTTTGCCGTTGCTCAACGTGACGGAGATTTCGACCGTCGTCGTGCCCTTGGAGCAGGGCAGGTTGACCAGCTCGACGTTCGCCGAGGCCTTTTTGCCGGTGAGGGTCTTAACGTGCTTGCCGTTGACTCGCACCGTCACCTTGCGCAGCTTCAAGCCGTGCGGAACCTTGACGTGGATCCTGATGTGGCGGCCGCTGGTCGATGGCTTCTTGGTTGTGGAGCCCTGGACACCGATGCTGGGCGCGGCGCTGACCGTCGTGTAGTTGTTGGTGATATTGGTGGTGGAACCGGCGTAGTTGTTGACGGTTTCGTTGAAGCTGTTTTCGTTGCAGTTGTAGTTGTTGTTGCCGTTGCCGCTTTCGTTGCCGTTGCCGTTCCCGTTATGGTTGCCGCCACTGTTGCCATGGCTGCTGCCGTGGTGGCTGTAGCTCGAGGCGAAACTCTTGCTGTTGCCGTCGCCGTTCCCGTTGTTGCTGCCGACGCTGTTGCCGCCGTTGTTCGTGTCGCAGCCGTTGCCGTACTGGGCGACGGCGGCGTTGCCCGGCGAGTGACTGCTGCCTACGCCGGCGATGACGCCCCCCGTCATGGCGGCCAGTAGGCCGATGGTCAGGCCGGCCACGGCGAGGCGCCGCCCGCCCGCCCGCCCGCGGGCGGCGACCCTGGCACGAGACATGGCTGTCGTCTTGATCCGATCGAGCTCCAGCGGGCTCGCCTCGGGGCGCTCGGAGCGCAGGCGTTGAGCGACGCCCTCGACCTCATCCTTGTGTGCGTCGTGCTTACGCCTCGTCATGTCCGTCCCCTTGCCTCCTGAGTGGTTGGCGAAATAGCCTTTGACCACCGATACGAACGAGCGGCGTGTTTTCCGACAGCTACAGGCTGGTGATCGCGAACTTGCCCGAGGCCAGCGCTTCAAGGCGCAGGCGCGGGGCGGCGAGTTCCCACTGGCGCGGGCTGTTCGAGCGCAGCTGCCGGGCGGCGCTCCGTAGGCCGGACTCGAGCGGGTTGAGTGCGATCGCGCGGCCGATCGCCGCGTGCGGGTCGACCCCGGCGGCGGCGCGGGCGACGGCCAGCCAGAACTCGTTTTCCCAGCTTTGGCGCTCGAGCGTCGCGGCTTGCGCCATCGCCGGGACGGCCGCCTGGGCAAAGCCCTGCTGCAGGTCGCAGACGCCGACGATCACATATGCCTGCGGGCGCCTGGCCGACAACGACAGCGAAGACAGAGCCTCATGCTTGGCAGCCGCGCAGTCGCCTCGCTGAAGCTCCTGCGCGCCGCGGTGCAGACGCGCGTAAGAGATGCTCACCAGCAGTGGCGCGACGGCGAGCGCGAGCCACCCGAGCGCCACGAGCGTTCGCGCGGCGGGTAGGCCGCTGAGCCCCACCCGACCGTCCTCGGGGCGGGCGAGGGCCAGTCCCGCGAGGATGAACACGCCGAGCGTGACGGCCGGCATCTGCCAGTCCCAGTCGAAGGCCTGATGAATGGCCCAAGCGAGCGTCGCCGCGAACAGCGCCGCATACAGCGGCCGGTTCGGACCGCGGATGCGTGCTGCCAGTCCACCAAGGACGCCGAGGACGACGATAAGGATCAGCGCGAAGCCGACGATCCCGAGCTCGGCCAGGCTCTGCAGGTACAGCGAGTGGGCATCGATGACCTGCAGCCGCCTGTCGCGGTAGCGGCTGTAGTACAGCTGGTAGGTCCCAGCGCCCGTGCCGCGCAGACGCTGCGTGCGATAGATACGCACTGCGGCGTTCCACAGCGATACACGCCCGTTGTTGTTTAGGTCCGAGAGCCGGTCGCGGGTCTGCGGCGCGAGGGTGTCGTTGTTGGTGTGGACGAATTTGTCGTACTGGCGATGGACGAAGCCGACGGCGCCGAACGCGAGCGCGAGCGCCAAGACGAGCGCCGCGGCCACCGCGCCGGCTGCGGCGCGCGTAGAGCGAGGCGGAGGGCTGCGCACCAGGGACAGGTCTGCGAGCCGGCGATCCACGGGCAGCAGCGCGGCACGCAACAGCCCCGCGCCCAGCATGCACGCGCCAACGACGATCGCTACGTGGCGACCCTGAAGGACTGCCGCGGGGGTGGTGGCGCGACTGGTTGCCAGCAGCGTCGCGTTCCAGGCGGAGTGCAGGGCGATCGCGGTCGCCGGTACGAGGGCGAGCAGCGCGGTTGCAAGCGTGTGCATGCGCGTCAGCAGGCAGTAGGCGAGCAGGCCGATCACGGCTACGCCCAGCGCCCCGCGCGAGAAGGTGAGCAGCAGCGCCGCGGCGATCCCGGGCAGCACCGCTGCGGCCATGACTCGCACGCTCCAGCGCTCGGCGCGATCGGCGGTCAGGTGAAAGCCGAGGATCAGGGCTATCGCCGCGAGCATGCCCTCCGCGTTCCAGTAGGTGAGCGGATAGTTGAGCCGGTTGTTGTAGAAGCTGCTCGCGGTCGGCCAGGCGTGCGGCAGCACGCGCGAGATCAAGCCGATCAGGCAGACCGCGGCGAGCCCAGCGAAGAGCGCCCTGACCAGCCAACTTAGGCGCTCGCGCGTACAGCGGACCGACCCGAACAGCGCGAGCGCGAGCACGTACAGCAACGTGCGGTCGTAGCTGTCGAGCACGCGCGCGGTGGCGTGTGCCCACAGCGCCGAGGTCAGCTGCCAGGCGGCGTACAGGGCCAGCCCAGTGAGCGGAATGGCCAGCGCCCGGCTGAGCCCCTGAAACGGCCGTGCGGCCAGAGTCGTTCGCAGCACGAGTGCCTGGGCGAGGATGATCGCCACGAACCCGGGAGTGCTGGGGAAGAAGCCGCCCGCGTTGAACGACAGGTACACGAGCGTCGCCGGCGCCAGCGCGAACAGAGCGATCCAGCCGATCCGCTCAAGCGGCTCACGCCGTTCCCGTCCGGCCGCGGCCTCCGTCTGCGAGCCGACTCCCAGCGCTCCAGCTGACACGGCGCAACCCTACCGCGGCGGCACCCCGTGACTTATCCGGCCCAACGTCGCCCGGCGGCGTGACAGTGATGGTGTCAGCCTCGGCGCCGCCACCAAGCGCGGCGCGGCGGCTGTGAGTGGAGCTGCTCGGTCACACCGGCCGGTGGCGGGGGGATCTCGCCGCCGTCGAGGATCGCGGCGGGGACCTGCTGAGTGAGCCAGTCCGCGAGCGGCTGCAGGTGCGCCTCGCGCAGCTCGGCCGCGATCCCGGGCGCGCGGTGAGCGTGATCGTGGGCGTCGGAGGCGATGTTGTGGACGAGCCCGTCGCGCACGAGCTCGCGCGCAAAGCGGCGCACGTCGCCGCCGAAGCGGCCGACGAGCGAGCCGGCGGTGATCGAGGTGAGGACGCCGGCGCGCACGACGGACTCCAGCACCAGGCGATCGCGGTGAAAGGCCGGGCAACGCTCGGGGTGGGCGAGCACGACGCGGTGTCCGCCGCGGACGATGTCATGCAGGATCGCGTCGATACCGCTCGCGGCCGGAGTGAATGGCGGCTCGATCAGCAGCCAGGAACCGCCGCCGAGACCGAGCTCAGCGAGCTGCTCGGGTGCCATGTCGACGGCGCTCGTCAGCGCGATCTCCGCGCCGGGGCGAACCTCGATCGCGATCCGCTCCGCGCGCAGGCGCTCGTTCAGCTCCTCGACGAGCCGCGCGATCGTGGCTGCGTCGTTGGGGTAGCGCAAGCTCACGTGCGGCGTCGCCACGAGCGTATGCGTGCCGGCGGCGCTCGCCGTGCGAGCGAGCTCGAGCGAGTCCTCGATCGTCTCGGGGCCGTCATCGATTCCGGGCAGCACATGGCAGTGCAGGTCGATCACTTGTGCTCTGAACCCTACGGTCCGGCGCGGCTCGGCGGTGACGGCAGCGTTACCGGCTCGCTCTGCTCGGCCGCGGGTTGCTCTGCTCAGGATGTCTGAGCGCCGCGGCCCTGCGGGATCCACGTCGTGAGGATCGCACCTGGATGGCTCAGGCATATGCGGGTCGATGCCGATAAGGGCGTAGTGCCACCCTGGGAGGCGATGAGCGTGCGTGGGCAGGGGAGCCCGCGGGTCATGCCGTTTGTGGGCTTGACCTCGCCGCACGCGGCGCCAGGGGAGCAGCGTGAGGGCGGCGATGATGGGGCGGTGCCTGCCACGGGGACGGGCCGGTTGGCGGTCACGGCGCTGATGCTGCTACCGGGTGTGCTGATCGTGTTCACCGGGTTCAACGCCGGGGGCTACTTCCCCGCGACCCCGGCCATCGCCGCCGTCGTGCTCACCCAGGTACTGATGGTGCGGATCGTGCGGTCGCGCACGCCGTTTCAGGGCTTGGCGCCGGTCACGCTCGTCGCGATCGCTGCGCTCGGGCTGTACACGCTGATGACGCTCCTGTCCGCATTGTGGTCTGACTCGGATGGTCGCGCGCTGATCGAGTTCGATCGCGCCTGGCTGTATCTGCTGATCCTCGTCCTGTTCGGGACCGTGCGCGCGAGGACCGAGGATCTGCGCTGGCTCATCAGGGGTCTTGTGATCGGTGCGTCAGTCGTGTGCCTGGCGGGACTGATCAGCCGTGTGCTGCCCGACGTCTGGCACACAGCGGCCAGTGTGTCGAACGAGCGGTTGAGCTATCCGGTGACCTACTGGAACACCCTGGGGCTGCTCGCCGCGGTGGGCATCGTGCTCGCGCTACACCTCACCTGCACGCTCGACGAACGACGCCTGGCCAGCATCCTCGCGGCGGCGGTCGTGCCGCTGCTGAGCGCGACGCTGTTCTTCACCTTCTCACGCGGGGCGATGGCCGCGGGGGCGATCGGCCTGGTTGCCTACGTACTCGTGGCCCGTCCCGGCGGACTGCTGAGCGGCGTGCTTGCCACGCTGCCGGCCAGCGCTGCGCTGGTGGTCGTCGCCTACCACGCCAATCTCCTGGATACGGTCGATCCGACCACGCCAGCTGCGGTGTCGCAAGGTCATCGCGTCGCGCTGGCAGCCGGCATCTGCGCGGCCGTGTGCGCAGGCCTGCGAGCGATCTTCACCGTTAGTCTGGATCCACGTTTGCGCCGCATCGCGGGCATGGTGTCGATGGATCGTCATACGAAGCGCGCCGCGATTGCGAGCGTCGTCGCCGCGACCGTAGTGGTCACGTTCGCGTTGGGGGCTCCTCACAGCCTCGCGCACGACTGGGACCGATTCATCGGCGGGGCGACGCCCCGCGGCGGCAACGGCGACCTGCGCCAGCGCCTTACAGATCCGTCCAACGATGGACGCACCGATCTGTGGCGGGTCGCGCTGCGGGGATTCTCCGCATCACCGCTGCATGGATATGGGGCCGGGACCTATCAGACACTGTGGGACCGCAATCGCCCTCGATTTATCTACACGATCAACGCTCACAGCCTCTACCTGCAGACGCTGGCCGAGCTGGGCCTCGCGGGTGTCGCGCTCCTGCTGATCCTCATCGGCGCGGTCCTGGTTGGGCTGGGTAGCCGCGCGCGGGGCGCGCGACGCTCGCTCTATGGCGCGCTGCTCGCTGTCAGCCTGGTCTGGGTCGTGCGCGCGGGAGTTGACTGGGACTGGGAGATGCCGGTGGTGACGCTCGGGTTCTTTGCCGTCGCGGGTGCGGCCCTGAGCCAGCGCGCGGGGGCGCGCGGGCGCGGCTGGGTGCCGAGCTTGCCGAGCCGCCTGATCCTTAGCCTGCTCTGCCTGCTGACCCTGGCGATCCCGGTCACGATCATCGGCTCGCAGAGTCAGCTCGACGACGCTGAGCATGCGTTGTATGCATCCAACTGTGCGACCGCCGACGCAGCCGCGCGGTCATCGCTCGGTTGGGTGGACATTCGCCCTGAACCGTATGAGGTCATTGGCTTCTGCGACCTGCAACAGGGCTTGCCCGGACAGGGTGTGGCGGCGATGCGCGAAGCGGTGCGCCATGACCCTGGCAGCTGGGAGACGTACTATGCGCTCGCGATCGCTCGGGCTGCGGCGGGCATCGACCCCAGAAGTGTCGCCCAGAGGGCGCTGCGGATGAATCCGTTCGAGCCGCTCACCCGGCAGGCGGCCAGGGAGCTAAAGACGTCGAGTCCAATCCTGTGGGTCCGCCGCGCGCGCTCTCTGCGTGCCGCGGCCCTGGCCAGCAACAATCTCTCGACGGCTCCCTCCTGAGCGTCAGTCATCGCCTCACGGCCTGCATATTCAGCACATCGCATCACGCAGCTTGCGCAGCGCCCGGTACACACGACGCTCGATCGTCGTGAACGACTCGCCAGTCAACTCGGCGATTTCCGCGATCGCCAGATCGGCGCCGAAGCGCAGGGCAATCGCCTCGCGCTCGGCTCCGCCTAGCAGGGCAAGGCACCTGCCGAGGAGATCCCCGCCGTCGACCTCACCGGGCTCGCGGCCAACGATCTCCTCGAGCGGATCGGCTGCGTCTTCCCAAGGATCGCCGATCGATCCCGCGCCCGCGCTCGTTGCGATGCGCTCTAGCGCCCTGCCCTCGCTGGCCCGGCGGCGAACGTGGTCGCCCAGACAGTTGAGCGCTATGGCGTAGAGCCATGTTTTCTCGCTCGCCTTGCGCGGATCGAACCGTCGGCGGGCACGCAACACCCGCTCGTAGGTGTCCGCGAGCAGGTCCTCGGCAAGCACCGGATCTCCGGTGCGGTATCTGAGGAACCCGAACAGCGCCTGGGCGTGTTCGGCATAAAGCCGCTCGAAGACGTTGTCCCGCGTCACCCCTCTCACATCGGCGATATCGACCATCCGTCCAGGCGAGCAAGCTTCGGTCTGGAATCTGGCCAGTCGTACGTATCAGGCGCCATGAGCCACTCAAGCAAAGAAGATCGTTACTCGGACGACCTCCAAGAGGTTGCCGATGCACTCCGTGACGGCCGTTCCATGCTGGACCCGCTGGGGCTCGATCGAGTCAAGCTGCGGGCAATGAGCAGGGCGCGCCGGTCCACGTCACGACATAAAGGATTGTTCATGAGGTCACGCCTGACGACTTTCATTACAGCTGGATTCCTCGTCCTGGGCACCGGCGGCACGATGGCGCTGGCCGGCGGCGGTCACTTCGGAGGAGGTGATGGCGGAAGCGCCAGCTACCACCAGTACCGCCCCGAATGTCCGCCCGGCTACCAGCTCGTCGGCCGTCATTGCCAGCCGATTCCGCCTCCGCATTGCGGGCATGGCTATGAGTTCAAGGACGGCAAATGCGTTCCGCTGCCGCCCCCGACGTGCCCGCCCGGTTATGAACTGAGCGGCCGTCATTGCAATCCGATCCCGGTTCCGCGCTGTCCGCATGGCTACACCTATGAAGCCGGACACTGCGAACGCAATGATCACGGCAACGATGGCGGAGGGAGCGACGGCGGTCATGAGCACGGCGATGGGGGCCACAGTCATGATGGTGGCGACCACGGCCACGGCGGCGGTCACCGACACTAGATAGACAGGACGTCCAGCGCAAAGAAGCGCTGCAGCTCAACAGCCGGTGTGGGACGGTATGCGGCCGACCCACACCGGCATTCGTCCTTGTATCCCGCTCGCACTCCGCGTGAGCGGATCCTATCGCTGCGACCACCCGTTGCGCCCATGCGCCGTGGGCGCGGTCGCGTTGCGCCTCGCACGTGAGCGGGGCGCATCCTGATGCAAGTCGCATGACGTCGATCACTGGCTGGTCAGCTTGCAGAGTAGGCAGTCGACTACATCTAGACAAAACTGTGATGATGTGTAAACTAAGCTGACATATTGAGTCCGTTCGATCGTGAGGGAGACGTAAGCGTGTCGTCTGTACCAGCTCTACCCTTGACTGAGGATCCCACCGCCGGAGAGCCGGTCGAGCGGGCCACATGGCGCGATCCCAAGCGCTATGCCTGGCTGCTCGGACTGATCGTTCCCACGCTGCCTTTCTTGGCCTGGGGTCTTGTGCATGCCACCGGGCTGGCTGTCTTCTGGTTCTACGGCCCGTTCCTCGTGTTCGTGATCTTTCCGTTCCTCGATCTGTTGGTTGGGATGGACCCCACGAACCCCCCCGACAGCGTGATCAAGTGGCTGGAGCAGGATCGCTACTACCGCTGGTGCACTTACCTGTTCCTCCCGATCCAGTACGCCGGCCTGATCTTCGCCTGCTGGCTGTGGTCCAGCGGTGAGCTCTCCACCCTCGACAGCATTGGGCTGGCGCTGACGGTCGGCATGGTCAGCGGGATCGCGATCAACACTGCCCACGAGCTAGGGCACAAGCGCGACAGCCTCGAGCGTTGGCTGAGCAAGGTCGCGCTCGCGCAGAGCGGCTATGGGCACTTTTTTGTCGAGCACAACCGCGGCCACCATGTGCGCGTCGCCACGCCCGAGGACCCAGCCAGCGCGCGGCTGGGGGAGAGCTTCTACGCTTTTCTGCCTCGCACCGTCGCCGGCAGCCTGCGCTCGGCGCTCGAGATCGAACGCGAGCACCTGGGGCGCGAGGGTCGGCGCTTCTGGACACTAGACAACGACATCCTCAGTGCCTGGGCGATGACCGTCGTCCTGTTCGCCGCGCTCGTCGGCGTGTTCGGGCCAGTCGTGCTGCCATACCTGTTGCTCCAGGCCATTATCGGCTTCTCGCTGCTGGAGGTCGTCAACTACCTCGAGCACTACGGCCTGCTCCGTCAGCGTCGTGCCGACGGACGTTACGAGCGCACCCGGCCCGAGCACAGCTGGAACAACAACAACGTCGCCTCCAACGTGCTCCTCTACCACCTGCAGCGGCACTCGGACCACCACGAGAACCCGACGCGGCCTTATCAGACGCTGCGGCACCTAGACGAGAGCCCGCAGCTGCCGGCGGGTTACGCGGCGCTTATCCTGGTGGCTTACCTGCCGCCCCTTTGGTTCCGCATCATGGATCCACTGGTGGCGAAGCATTACGGCGGCGATCTCTCCAAAGCCAACCTGCAGCCGAACAAGCGCGAAGAGATACTGAAGCGCTGGAACGGCCGTCCGCTCTAGTCCCCGCCCTGTTCCTGTACAGCGCTACTTGGTGAACTCCACCGGCACGTAGATGGACGAACCCACGATGGTGCGGTACTTGTTGAAGTCCGCGGAGGCCGCCTTCGTCACGGCGGCGACGTTCTCATCGAATATCGCCGTGTCGCGCAGCTTGTCCGGA
>Ga0070711_100001291_pt1 | contig 13610 bp, 20 predicted proteins | sample LARL53metaG_FD_65452 | JGI IMG/M metagenome (GOLD analysis project Ga0070711, IMG submission 65452) | Corn, switchgrass and miscanthus rhizosphere microbial communities from Kellogg Biological Station, Michigan, USA - LAR L5-3 metaG | ecosystem: Host-associated > Plants > Roots > Rhizosphere ... | reverse complement strand
TCTTTCAGATCCTCAAACCACATTCTCTTTTTGTCTGCATTGAGATTTACTAGTCTTCTAACAGTTGAAAATTTCCCAATATCTTCAAGCGAATTTGATAGAATAGAAGTTCGAAGACGATTGACCCTAGTTAGATTGAAGACCTGATAGAGTTTGCCATCTTTTTCTATTGTATCCAAGTGTTCAATGGAACGGTTTCCCAAAGTTCCAATTCCTCTTTTCTTCCATATTTTGTTAAAGCGGTAGATTCCATTCTGTAAGACATAAACGTCATTTCCAGAATTTTCAAACTTGAAATCACCTAATTTCTCAGAATCAATTTCAATCTTTTTTGTAGTGATGATACTGTCAGTTGCAAAGGATACGACGTTTTTTTCTATGTTGTGAACTGCAACAAACTCGTAGAGCATGGCCCTTGTAGTTCCTGTTATTGTCGAGGCAATTATCGGAGAAAACAGATTTCCTATCTTGTTTCCCTTTCTTTGTGCAGTCTTGCCATAGATAGAATTGAGTATGACCTTGAGAGGCAACTGCAAGGGATTCTTTTCCTGCTTTAGTTCTAGCCTCTTTTTGTATATGGATTCAATAAATTCCCTGTACGGGTATACTGGATTGTCATCTAGATACTGCCATGATTCCAAAATTGTATAAAATTTAGGATTTTTACACGCTCTCAGTTCTGCTAATGTACAATAGGTGATGAATCTTCCAGATGGAAAGATCAATCTATTATTAGTCTTGAATGGAAAAGGTGGAACGTATTTGCAGTCTGGAATGTTTGCCTCGATTTTAAAAAATCCAAGTAAGGCTTTGCCTAAAATTTTATTTGATTGAATCCATTTTCCTTTTACAATGTCAGGAATGTTTGCAAGTGTATAAGGATAAGCTGAATTAATATCATACAAATATCCTAGACCGATAAAGCCACGCTTTAGGATCTCAAATCTTCCCCCATAGTATGAACGCCATGCCATATCCTGAACATCATAAGACAAGTCTGCAAATCTTGGGAAAGGAATTTTTCCATTTATCAAAACTTTTTCTGCCAAGTATCCTGATGAAATCCAGCGTTGAGCATGAAAGCCAAACGCTTCATGAAATAGTTTTATCCAGTGATCTGCAAGTTCCTTTGTAAAAGTACAGTCTGCAAAACAATATTTTCTGATTTTTCGTGCATTGTGTTTGTAAAAATATCTAGTGAAACTCTTTCTTTTTGATTTTATGTCAAGATACCATTCAGGAAGTTTTCCAATGTTGTGCAGGTATGCTTGATCTAATGATTCATGATAATACTGCGCAATATCAAAAAATACTACACTGTGATGACCCTTTAGAATCGCTAGTTTTTTTTGTGGAATGTATTGTATAGTATATCCTTCAAACTTGAAAGAAAGATGTCTTGTTTTTGTATAATTATACAAGATCTTGCCTAGTGTCTTGAGTATGACTTCGGCGTCAAAGGTCAGATTGTAGAAGAAATTCCAAGAACCCTGATAACGCTTTGAGAAAAGAAATCGGATGACCTTTTGAGGCGTAATATCGTCTAACTCTAGGTAGTTTTCCTCATTATCTGCTAAAAGGATAATGTCTCCGTTCTCATCAGTCTCGGTATCAAGGGCAAAAACGTGCCTGATTTCAGACCTAGCCTCGTTCCTGTCTTGGAATTTTGTTCTTAATTTGGCTAGATTCTTGAAATCAGTTATCCTGAGGGATTCTGCCATACTGCATCAGGGATATCAGTTTCCTCTCCTTGTTGCCGTTTTTTGAGTTGGCTTCGTATGTCCTTGATTGTTAAATCTGAAAAGTTATCGTGGATTAGTTTCACATATCTCCAGTATCGTGATAACTTGCTTGAGCGTTTGACATTCGGAGAAACTATTTCATGTATTTTTTCTTCAATTTCTTGTACAGAAAGCCTTTCCAGTTCTTTTTCTAGCCTCTGTCTTAATGCTTTGACTTCTCTGATCTGAGGAAGTTCACCTAATGCCCTGAGTTGCGCTGCAAGTTTGTCTTTATCAAATAAAACCACAATATCACCAAAAAAAGAAAAGATGGAGTTAGAACACTAACTCGAATCTTCTTATTTCAAATCCTTTCTTCGTTGGATGTGGTTCTTTCCAAGTCTTGATTTTAAATTTAGTTCCAACTTGGATCTTGTTTTTCTTTTGTGCTTCGAGGAATTTTCTTAAGAGCTGTTTGTTCTTGGATTCAAAATTTTGTAGAGGAATATTCATCTCAATTCCATCTACATTTGTTCTTAGGTTGGTAGAAAATTCAGTCTCAAAGGTTTCAGTCTCTAAAACTTCTACCTTTAGAATGTCTGGATTTTCCGTGTCTTTAGAGTGGTAATTACCCCATTTCAAAAATGGTGGAAATTCTGTCTCACTCATTTTTCTTTTGCTCCTTTGTTTTATTACCAACAGGAGTTAACGTCAATCTCCCATCTGGTGACATGGTCATTTTGACTTCCATGTTTTCACTCAAGCAATTTTGAGTGAAGGTCCTAGGCAGAGTAACAATTTTCGAGAAATTCATGCTACTCACTTTTCTTGTTCCTAAGTCTAGTTCCTTTGGTTTTATGGCAAAGGAATTTTTGATATTAGATTTTTTCATTATTTTTACATTAAAAAGTAAGTTATTACCTTCGTAAGTATGAAAATGGAGATTTGGGTACTATATGCCTTCATTGGGCAAACTGGTAGTGGTTTTATGGTAGAGATACTATGACTAGAGAAAAAACTCCGTTTTCTACCGGACTTGCCGCAAAAATATATTGGTGTGTGTATGTAAAACCCACTTATTCATATGACATAGCCAGAATTGTGTACGGAAAACGAAATCCTCCAACTTCAAAAGTTACACAAACATTACAAAAACTAGTCCGGAACGGATATCTTACTAGAGATAAAGAAAAGATATACCATGTTGTGATTGATCCACTTGTTTCTCATTTAGAGGAAATTATGAAAGAAAGTAAGATGGAACTTCGTATTTCTGAAAAAGCTATTTTGAAAACTTTGGTAAGCTCCTCATTATGTAGGGAATTCATAGAGTGGATGTATCCTATTGAAAAACTTTCTGAACATGAACATGGTAATATCAGTTTCATGTCACAGTTTACAGCACAAATCACTAGAAGTGCAGCGAGTATGCTAGATCAAATAGATCTTAGCTCAGATAAAGATTATTTATCATTAGTCACATCCGATCACAATAAAGTATCTCAAAAAAATAAAATAAAACAAAATCTCATAGATAAAGAAACTTACTTTGAATCAACAGTGAAAAAATGGTCTGATTCATATGGACAACTTAAAGATCATGTCACCACAAATAACTCTCAAAAGAACGCTCGTTCTGAAGGTTTGAATTTATGCCTTTTTCGAACTTGGCTTTTAATACTGAAGTATGTGCCAACATCACTCTTAATTAAAATGACAAAACTACATCCTGATATGAGACATGTACATTCCATTGTGACAAAGAATGGAGAAATATTCCGTATGCCTAGAAAAGATGCTGAAGAATATCTTAAGCAAACTTACTTTAAAGAAACTGGCAAAAAATGGAGTGAACTAGAAAGCGAAATTATGGACAAACAGTATGATGCCACTTACTAGATAGGTATTGCATGGCATCTTCAAGCGATTTTTCTCTCATTTTAATTGGTTCTCCACACTGTGAACAAGAGTAAACATGCTTTTGTAATTCCACATACGAATCTACTGCTTCTTTTAAACAGGCATATACTTCGTTGAGGCCATCACATTCTCTCATGGTAAAGGCTAGATCATACAGGTATTCTTCAAACCATGCAGGAACGACCACCTTTTTTTCAAATTCAAGAAATTCTGCATATGCCTTGTCTACAAATTCAAACGATAATCCTGTCTGGATTAATACGTCCGTAGGACTAGTGCCTTTTTTAAATAGATTAAACACCAGTGCTTTATCAGGATCTTGATTGCTGGATACAATTTTAGGTTCAAATTTTTCCTTTATTTTATGAATTTGTGATGGATTGAATCGTCTTATTGTATTATTGATCAAAAACTCCACCTGGGCAATTTCGCGATAATTTTTTCCTTGTTGAATGTACTTGTAAACTTCAAGTTCTGATTCTTCCAAAGTCATATTTGGTGTAATCACTTTTTGATTTAGAGTAGAACGTGTTTTCTTTTTCATCTGAATTACAAATTAGATCCTAATACTTAACTTTTTGAGAGTTTCTTGTTTTTCTTGAAATTTCTTATCTGGTTCTTGTTTCTCTTAGTACATCTTGTTTTGATGTTGTGTCATGTTGAATTCACACGGGATTAATCAGTATATTTCCGTAGCATATGTGCCATATTGAATATAGGCATTGAAACAATATGATCAGAATAACTAATTCAAATTAGAAACAATAAAGTCTATTTTTCTAAATAGTGGCTTCATTATACTAAATTCTCAATAAAGATCATGAATTCTAGTATAGAGGACAAAATAGTAAACGCTCAAAAAGAATATGTCAAGGCACGATTAAAGGCAGAAAGAACGAGGGATCCTGAATCAGTAAAGAAGATAAGGCAAACTGAAAAGTTGCTTGAAAAGGCAGAAAAAGAAGCTGATAAAACAATGGATCCAAAGTTAAAGAAGAAATCAGATGAATTATTCATAAAACTACAGGCAATATCAAACAAACTCTCATAGTTCCTGAATTTTGCTCTACCACATGTCTAATTTTTGATCGATACATTACGCCCTCTTTCTGCTAGGGTTAAGGTCAAAAATATCCTAAGGAGTGTTTCATCTCTTACTATGAAGATGAAGAAATTGACTAAAATTTCCTAAATTGAGTTAAAATGTGGTGATTGAAATTTCAATATGAAGACTAGCCCTGTTCTGGAATAAGCGATGTATCTATAGTGAGATTTCCCAACGGAAATACATCGTTTAAGAAATTCAATAAATTATGGTCTATTCCATTGTTATCAATTCGTATGTATGCAGAATAATAACGATTTGTGTTCAATTCTAATCTGTATGCAAATAAAAGTACACTTCCATAATTAGAACTTTTTAAATTTTCATGTACATAATTTACAAGATCCTCTTTAGTCATTGTTGATTCAGCAGTATTAGAATGAATATTCGTAAAATCAATAAACAATGCAGTTTTATGATTACAGTATATTTTTTTAGATTTTTTTCTAATTACGTATGCCAATTTGTTTAACGGATCTTTATTTTTCAATGCTTGACGATAGAGATGTATGCTTCCGCATTCCACAAATGAATCAGAATATTTTCCATCAATAACAAAATCAGGAGCTTCATTTTTTTTAAAGATAACTTTTTTGTTAATTAATACTGCTGTTGTTCTTATCTCCAATCTTTCCCCAAAATAATTTTCTGAAGTAATATGTCTTAATTTTGTTGTAAACTGATCTAATATGTCTGTATTATACCGTTCAATTATTTGTAAATCTTGTAATAATGATTGAAGTCTTACTTGTTGTAAATTACGTTGTTCAAGTTGTCCCAGGTTAGTGTAATTCAACATTGCACGAATTGCTTGACCTAGTGGATGAGTTTCACTAGTGACCTCTTGAAATGTCATGCCTAATATTCGACAGAATTCTGATGTCATATTATTTGGTTCTGGAAGGAAAATGGCCAATACTCATTCCTCGTAACTGTGAAATTAAGTTGCTTTTATTGATTATATTAAATTCTAAATACAATGTTTTTGCCTATGCAAAAATCTGCAAGATTCCGAACTGCAATCTTTCCTATGGTAATTTCCTGGACATTCTTCAAACCATCAGATGTCTTCATTCCATGCCTGAAGTCATATCTTCTTTCCATTTGAAATGTCCTTTCTAGCAGTTCCAAGAACCGTTTAATCAAGGAATAATCCATGACAACATTTCCTTCCTTGGTACGAGCATAGTCTTTCTTAACAATGGTATGTCCTTTGTTATGATCTCCACATAATCTCCAGACCGAATAATCTACCAGCCATCTAAACGGCTCAATCATATCATACACTAGAGGTTGAAAACCTGAATGAGTCTTGTGATAAAATCCATAGTAAGTGTCTAATCCTACTCCGTTGATAAATTTTGAAATCTCACCAGCCAAAACAGTATAACCATAATTCAGTAATGCGTTGATCAAATCAGTTGCATGATTCTTTGTCTGTCTAATGAAAGATTGATTTCTGGAAACAAATTCATATCTCTCAGGAATTAATTTTCTAAATTCTCTAAAGTATATTTTTGAAGACGTATTCTCTAGTGACAATAAATTAGATCGTTCGTTGATATCATTTTGAATAGATTGAATTTGTGAAACACCTTCATTCATCTCAGGTTTGTTTGTTGATCTTAGAAAATTAATCTGAGAATCAAGTTTTGCCGTTAGAATCTGCCTTGAAAGATAACCGCTTTTCGCAGGATCTCTAAAAGTGTCATACTGACCTATCCTGTATCTAGTATTTGTCAGAGATTCTGTTACGGGATTTAGATAAGTTGTAGCCCTTCCATATGTATCAACTAGAATCAAATTCCTATGATATTGAGAAAGTAGGCTTAACGCTTCAGTAGAAATGTAACCTTTTCCACTCATGACAATTTTTTCATAAGGCATATTGTTCACATACCATTCTTCAACCTCCGGTTCTTTGAAAGGATCAGCAGTATTCTTTAGAACAATCTTTGAATCTTTTACTTTGATTGAAAAACCGTAGCCTTTGAGGAATTTTACGTTATAATGATTTTGCTTTCCCTCGAGAGTCATTTTTCATCATCATGGTTTCGAAAGTACATTAATGACTCTAAATACCAGAAATACCAACCATACTAGACCTGCTACAAATATCAAATATCCGAACGCTATCTCTTCATTGCCCAAATTTAGATTTAAAATATTGAGCGAACTCATTGTTAATGAGATAGCGGATAAAGCAAACAAACAAGTCGGTCCAACAATATGAAATTTGGGGTGACCTAGTATTTTCCAACTATCCGGCATTACAAAGAAGTGCTTTGATAGTGTCAACATGATCAATATTCCTGCTATGATTGTAGCATCTGCTTGTAAAACATCGGATGGACTAATTGGAAGATCGGTTGCCATACCTATAACATAACTTTCGTATTGATCTTAAAGATTTTCCAACAACTCACCAATCCATCATAACGATAGTTAGTACACCGTTTTTGTGCGTGGACGGGGGGCTTTCCTTTTTTGTCGACAGCGAGTAAAAATAGAATCCCCCTGATTTGTTCGGGAATACATGCTGTTGTCGTAAAACTTTAGAACTTAGTTAAGATCATATTCTATGATGGATCGTTTTGTTATTGCATTAATCATTGTAATTGGCGGAATAACTGCCATTGTACTTTATGAAATTATTTTGGAAAAAGCAATGGATACACTAAACCGAGTAATCAAAACTAATGATACCAATATTCCCGTCTATTCAGCGTGGATTCAACCTTACGGTACATTGTCTATAGGAATTGATGATAGAATTGCTAACCAAACATTAGATGCGTATAAACAAAGATTGACAAATCTCCTTGGAAACATACCTATGAATCTGCATTTTGGTCATGTTGAATTTGACTCTCAAAGGAAAAACTAATCATTACAACGTCAAACTCTTACGTGGTTACTGTGTATCAATCAAATCTATAAAACAATAGAATCATTCTCAAAAATTGTGCGGTTAAAATGAATCTTTATGCACTAACGATTTTTGTCTTAGATAATATTTTGTACTAAATCCAAAGTGTTTCAATTCAGTGTATATCTCAAGAAGATCATAATAGCTAAACTTGATTTTTCCAAGGTCTTCTCTACTTATTCCAAATTTGTTTATTACATCCAAGAGGAAATCTCTGTTAACTAGGTCAATAACATGTGAGCCATCATCTCTTATGATGCAATGACCTAATCTTACAGTTGTTTCGAGCATAGCTAGTCAAACAATTTTATGTATTTATGATTGGTCTTCCAAATTTGGAAATCATGGACGTATAGTGCCATTATTCTGGAACTCTACCTCATAACCTTGTAATTTCCTTTGAAGGTATAATTTTAGGTATGTGACTTGACTGCTCCAGAACATATGTCACTTAGTACCTGTGAGTTGTATTGTTGCTCTGGATGAGGTTCAACACTGGTCTTAGGAAGCATCTTGCAGAACACGTCTGGAAAGAGATAGTCTGCCATCACGTAGACTCCAATCAAGAGGCCTCCGATTAAAATCACCAGTCCTAACAGTGGTCGCATAAATTAGTTATCTCCTGTAGGCCTATAATAGTAATCTTAAATCGCTTCAAACATGATCAATTTTTCCAATGCTCTTTCTGCTGGCAGTGAGTAAAAATAGAATGTATATAGAAAAAAAGAGAAAAACTACGTAAAGCTCTAAAACAATGATTGTTTCTAAGATCTCGTGAAATATGCATTTGTTTACATTCCAAGTTGTCTAGTTCTAGTCAGCATAGGAGGTTTTGCAATGTATCATTTTTCGGTATCACAACCATTTGATGAAACAATATCTCTACTTAATCATCCAACACCAGACTGTGTGGGTTACATACCAAAAGCAAAAGCATTAGCAGAAAATTCAATCGGTCAAGCAACGATATCTTCCTATAATCTTCACTTTGATGGCATCCAGTGTCACTTTGAACCAGACACTAATGGTACTTCCAAATTACAATCAATCCTGGTATCATACCAGTCTCCATCTGGATGGGCAATGACATTTACAGAAGATCCGTTGTTTACTACCGTGATAAATTCCACAATATTTCCGCCTACAAATTTTGGTCCTTAGAGGAAAATAACTCTAAGACAAAAAATCATTTCAAATGTAAAACTCGTAATTATTCATCAGTATGTTTGGACTTTTTGATATGTGCACTAGCTTGCTTCCACTCTGATTTTAGTTGTTTTTGAAAGTCCTTGTATTCTCCTTTGGCTTTCTTTATCTGTGCCTTGCAATCATGCGCAACTTGTTTGTGATTGTGTGAGGCATTTTTAATCTCTAAATGACAGTCATGGATCATGTCTTGAATTTCAGTTCTTTTTTCTTTGAGGGTTACATCGTCTTCTTTTACAACATTGGCTATTGGTTGCACTTGGCTTGGCGGCGGATCTGAGACAGCTATATTTTCAAATGTTGTTATGTGTATTTTTTTGGCAAGAATGGAATCTATCAAGATTGAAAGATTGTTTATTTGACTGCTGTCGATGGTATCCACTAGTTGACCATTTACAGTCTTGACAAAATTCTGTGGATGCAATACTACTACCGCGTATCCTCTTTTTGCTATGCTATTGTTGACGGAGTCTAAAATTACAGAATTTGATACATTTTGCCATGTACCATTTCGCTCATCCATAAATCCTGTAGTGTCAGGAAATTGGAGTATGGAATATGGCTCTGAAGAAACAGATGGATTCCAAATGAATCTATTATCATTTGTATGACTTGATCCAGCGCTAAGTATTCCAATTCCTAAATTTGACATGGCAACTAGTGTCGAGTTGTTAAATGTGCCATAGGGTGGGATAAAGATATTTGATTTAACTCCAAACAAGGTTTGCATTTTGTTGTTGGCCAAGGCAAGTGTTTTCTCTTGGTCTTGTTCGCTGAGCTTGGTATAATCTACATGATTCCATCCATGTATTGCCAATTCAAAGAGACCTTTACCTTGTCCTTCCTTGATTTTCTGTAGTATCTGTCCATCACTGCCAGTTACATTCATTACAATTCCAACTGAAAGACTTTGGTCCTTTGATAAGAAGAGATTCATGACCTCAATCTGTGCTGAACGTAACCAATTATCGTGTATATCATCAAGTCTGAATATTACACAATTACATGCAGATTGTTTTCCAGTTTGCATAATCTGTGCTTCCACATATTGTTGTGAGACTCCAGAAATTAATACATAAGAAGCAATACATGCTAGCATGATTTTTGAAAGTTTGTAAGTATGGGATTTGATTACATATCACGCCTTTGTTGTATCTAGAATATGAAAAGTTGAATTTAAGACTCAGTAATGATTCCTACGTAATATAGAAATATCATTAAACAACAAATCTCATTCTATAATCAGGACAGTTTTTGTGAGATGTATGTGTATTTGAATTCTAAGACACCTTTGTCGTTATATACAAAATACGAGTTTGCCAGGTATGGCCAGAGTAATGATCGCAGAAGATTCTGCTGCAACAAGACTAGTTCTAAAAGACTCGCTTGACATAGGGAAACATGAACTGGTTGCAGAAGCAAAGGATGGAGCCGAAGCAATAGAGAAATTCAATCTGATACATCCTGATGTCTTACTGCTTGACATATCCATGCCAAAAAAAGATGGAGTATCTGTATTACATGAAATAATGTCGTCTGACCATGACGCAAAAATCATCATGATAACTGCAGATGAAAATTTTAATACAATACACAAAAGTACTGCAGAAGGAGCCCAGGCCTATATCATAAAACCATTCAGTTTTACGGATGTACTAAATGCCATCACAATGGTACTAAATTAGCGCATCACGATATCTAATCAATTCATACATTAACTCTAGTTCATATGCCATGAACCGCTTTTGATAGGAAGTGATTTCTGCTAGACGATTTGTATTATTTCACAAAAGATATTTCTATGATATGGTATCTGGCGAGGATGAAGATTCTGATGATGACGATTAATGGACACATGAAAATCAAGCATAATTCTTTATAGGCAATTTTGAGTGATAATCTTGATGAAGGCTCTCACAAGCATATTTCTCATATCATTGTTATTCTTTCTAACTATGCAGCATGCCCAAGCCCAAGTTGATCCTGGTAACGATCCTGTAATGTGGAGCTATGTGGACCAAACTCAATTTTGGATTATTCTCATTGTACTGGTTATCGTAGGTGGAGGATTTACGATATATTTCCGCAGAAAGCCTGCGCCAAAAAATAATCCCTAGACTTTGGATTTTACAGTCTTGCCTTTCAGTAATTTTTGTAATCCTGGAATCACCATGGTAATCATTGCAACAAAACCAAAACCAGCTGCAAACAATGCTGCCATGTGGGATTGATAAACACGCATGAGAAGAAATGATGCTGCAGAAAGGCCAAACATTACCAATGATATGCTAAACATTGTATTGATCTTCAATTTACAAATTTCTTGTCTAGTATACTAGATTTAGCAATTTCTATTGAGGAAAAGTATCAAGGGCAAATGATTTATCCTGTGTGGTATGATGTATCTTACCACAAGGACTCTGGCGGGATGATGTTAGTATGGCAATCCTTTGACTGTTCAGATGTACTGTGGTCAAATCCTTTTCTATTATGGGGTATGGTGTAACTACAATGGGACTGTTTGGAGGAAAAAAAGAAGAATATTGTGCAGTATGCAACAAGAGGACTCCACGTACCAGTAAACCAAAGAAAGAATGGAACATCAAAGGTCAACTCTGTGCCAAGTGTTTCGTAGATTATATGAAAAAACCTGTTGCGAAAAAAAAGAGCGATGATGTTTGTGTTGCATGTGGAGCAGAGCCAGGCGGACTAAACCTATGGAAACCAAAAAAGGAATGGCAGTTACAAGGATGGCTTTGTGAGCCATGTCTTCATGAATGGGAAAAGTCAGATAATGAATTGAAAAAAAATTGTATCGTGTGTAATACCAAGCTTGGCTTTTTTCCACGCTATGCAAAAAAGGAATGGAATCTCAAAGGGTATCTGTGCAAAAACTGCTGGAATGCTCAAGAGTCTAAAACCTAAATTCTAAATTTCTAGGCACAAAATATTTTCCTCAAAATCGTACCATTTATTCCCAATTATCAGGCACGAAAACAGATGGCATATCTTTAAACTAGAAGAAATCTACACCAATTTTTTAACTCATGTTAGTCCAGTACATGTAAGAAAATGAAAACTAGACATCTCTCAAAATTTTCTATTTTCATGATTGTAATAGTTGTCTTTGCCATTGGCGTGTATGGCGCAATAATCTATGCATCACCTCCTGCAATATCTAGTCAAAATGAGAGAATCTACCTGCATTCTTCTCTTAATTCAGGATCATCTGATGGATATGTCAAGGTATCAGACTTGAGCCCAAATAGTTCTGGATATTTCATGTATCCAAGTTCATACAATTTCAGTGATAATGCAAATGCATATCAAAGATTTGTTCTAATACGATTACCTTCTTGGATGGGCGGAGACAGGAACGATATCTCATCATATCGTGCCTACAGCATGCTGGACTTGGATTCCCATTGTATGATAAAATACTGGTCGCAGGGTGAACGACAAAATATTCAGGACCCGTGCCATTTTGAGATGTATCGAATCATTGATGGGGCATCAGACTTTTTTGGCATGAAAGCCATGTCCAAGCCTGTAGAAAATGCATTGCCTCAACTTGACCTTGGTGTGGATGATTCCGGGTACATCTATGTAAAAACTCCCACATGGGATGTAAACAAAAATGGTGTAGTAGGTGATGGCAGACATTTGTCCAAGGATCAAGTGCTAAATTCATCTAGACTTTTGCTGGAAAAATACGAGAGTCAATCAAAGATCAATATTCCAATACCGTTCTTTCTTGAAGATGGTTCGTTTCTTGTTGATATCTCCTATGATAACCATGAAGCATATATCCGATATACTTTTGACAAACCCACCATATCCACACCGAGTATAGATATACTGTATTGCAACTGCACAGAATTGTCAACAGACGGTTCTAGATATTATTATGGAACAAACCACATACAAGCTTGGCAGTTTGGAAACCATACTGTATATTCTTATGACATGTCTACTAGTGATCAGAACAATCCCTCGGATCTTCACACTTTTGAGTTTTATCAAGACCGATATCATGTAATTTTTAATCCTGTAATGTCTTTTGATCAAGGAATGAAGGCTACACTTGATACTTTCTTTAATGGTACAAAATTGTCCGACATTGAACAAGTCTCGATAGAAAAATAGACACGAATGGAACCGAAATTAGGGCTGGAATCTGTATAGGGTATTGTTGTTATTCTGGAGGGTTTTGTACAAATACGTTACAGATCAACCAGTCTGTCTTTGAATCACGATACTGAACATTACATGTAACAAACTTGCCCTTTAATGCACGTTCCAGGTCTACAATTGTTTTTTCTTCATATTGCGGATCCTCCGGATTGTCCACTTTGGCAATTACAATTCGCTCAACATTTCCATATTCTTCCTTGTTGTCTTTTCGAAAATGTGTAACTGACATGTCAAAAGTATTTCCGGATAAACACGCAATCACTGGACCGCCTATTCCATCGCCCATATTCTGTGTATTTTTTAGGCATTATAATTAACTATTCTAAAACCATGCCTAAAGGACACATGACTCTAGGCACAATCCAACATTTTTGTTGCAAATTTGTATTGAATCGATAAATAATTTTTCTGACGATATCACATCATGACAAGAACAAAAACAATCCGAGAAATGCAGGGAGGAAAACTCTGATGACTGACTCGGCAACAATCACAAAGTGTCTAGACTATGCAGTCCAGATAATGCAATGGGTTG
>Ga0070711_100001290_pt1 | contig 13612 bp, 32 predicted proteins | sample LARL53metaG_FD_65452 | JGI IMG/M metagenome (GOLD analysis project Ga0070711, IMG submission 65452) | Corn, switchgrass and miscanthus rhizosphere microbial communities from Kellogg Biological Station, Michigan, USA - LAR L5-3 metaG | ecosystem: Host-associated > Plants > Roots > Rhizosphere ... | reverse complement strand
TCTTGAACATTGCTTCGGGAATTTCCTGTAGCATCGTTCCGGTGTTAACCGTTGTGATGACTAAGGGTTCCCTAACGGGAATGAGCGAGGTAACGGGCGCAATTGCGGCTTTTTTCTGGGCCTTGAAGGAGTACATTTTGTAGGCTTGGTAGACCTCGGAGTTCTCGTCTTCGAGAGCGTTCTCAATGAAGATCTTTTTCCAGAAGTGCTTGAAGTAACCGTCCTTGAACTCCAATGTTGGGTTCTTTTCCTTGAAGTGGGCGATTGCAGCTTCGGGGTTTCTAAAGTTTCCGTAGAAGTCGGTAGCTTCGGCGAGCTGGCAGATGATTTCTTGTTTTGCGTTTGCCATTTGTTGTTTGATTGATTTGATATGTAAATATACAAATCATTTGCGAAACTTTACAATTTTTTGCGAAGATTTTTCGCAGAATTTTCAACGTTCTGCGAAGCGACCTTGAGAATCTCCGCAACTTCTTTTAATAGCTTCGCTTTCTCGGCCTGCAGCTTGGGGACGTTCTCGGCGATTATCTGATGGGTTCCGATTCGGTTGAAGTAGGCAATATCTTTATCGATCTCCTTGATCTGGTGTTCCAGGTCGGAGAGCTTTTGAATCCTTTTTTCGGCTGGGGTGGGTTGTTTCTTGAAGTACTTCATAGTTTGCGAGATAAAAAGGGCCCGATAAGAAATCGGGCCTTAATCAATGTTAGTTAATCGAAGGTATTTGGAATTGAATATTGGACCCTAGTGGGTATCGGGATTCCTTTCGAGGTAGTCCTTGGCCAGCACCGACAGAACTTCTAAGAGCTCGCCCTGCGTGATTAAAGCGTACTCCCGGTCAGCGAACCTTTGCATTGGACTTTTGAGTTCGGATTCAGCTTGTAGTGAAGGTTGCGTGCTAGTTGTCACAGGTTCATTGGTGAATCGTGAGATGTACCGAGCCGCAAAGGTTCGAAGGCTTCCGACCATGTAATCAGAAATGTTCGGTGTGTACTCTTTCATTGCTTCAATTGCGTCATCGACGTTCTCCGCAACGGTGAATGTGATTTGCAGGTCCGAGCTTTCCAAAGCTTCGGTAATACGTTCTTTGGGTGCATCGGATAGCATTATTGATACCACAGTATTGCCGAATTGCATGAAGGTTCGACCCGAACGATCGAAGGGCCTTAATAATTCAGCGTATTTGAATTGGGCTCGGGCCCATACGTACGGCGAAATATCGTTCTTACGGACAATGTAAACGGGACGAGGACCGCTCGGCGCAACTTCAGGTTCGGTCACAGTTTCGCCCTGCAGGTTGCCGTCAGCTCCGACGTTCAGCGAGCTCACCTCAACATCGGGGTTGGGTTGGATTGAGCTTACGGGTAAACGGTAGTAGAAGACTTTACGGTTGCCAGCGGTAGCGTTCTTCTTTTCCCTGGTAAGGGTGCAGGCTTCGACCAGTTCTTTTAAATTACGGTCGACTGTGTCGCCCGAAACATCACCGAGAGTTTCGCAGATGTCGTAAGATGTTGCTTCGAAACCAGCGTCTTTAGAATTGAAGAGCTGGAGAATTCGTTCTTTCGTTGTCATGCTGTATGAGTTTGTTGATTTGTGATATGCTAATTTAGCAATAATAGCTGAGAGTTGAAAATATTTTGCGAACTATTTTTAACTTTCTGAAATTCCGGTGATGCATATCCGGTCCCATCCCATGTGAGAGTAAACTTCGTCTGCGCTGATTCTGTGCTTGGTCCATGCATTGGCTTGGGGATCGACGACGAAGTCCTGGTCGTCCATGCCGGGCAAAGCGAAGCTCTTGCCGATCCTACGGCCGATTGCGGATATGGCTGACTCCGTAGTCCCGTTCAGGTACCCGATTCCAAGGTCCTTGCCATGGGCTTCTTTCAGGAACTCGAGCTCATCTGGGTTGGGGTCGATGATGCGATAGTAGGATCGTGTGGTGCCCTCGGCCCACAGCAGAAGGATCTTAATTGACCGGGTTCGGTCCAGGCTCTGTTCCATTATTTGGGGTTGATTTGGTTTGGGATGCTTTTTCGGGGAGAGGAAGCTTGCCCTGCTTGTACTTGCCCTTGAAGTCTCCGGTCTTCACGAAGTGCATGCAGTCGATGTGACTTCCGAGAACGTTGACCCTCATTCGATACTCATGAGGGATTCCCTCGCCGATCTCACGCTTCTCAATGAGGTGATTATCGATGTTCTCCTTGATGAGGTTGTAAACGTACTTCATTTGCTTGTCGGGGAACTCGTCATCCTTGATCTGGTGGGCTGAGCAACCGGGATGCTTGAGGATGTACTTGAAGAGCCGTGTTTGGGCTGGGCCGAATGGATTGTTTTGGTCTGCCATTTTCGTTGATTTTGATAAGGCTAATATAAACAAAAAAGCCGAGAACTGGAAATTCTCGGCTTCGTATTTTTGCAATTTTTTACTTCCAATCAATCTTCATTTTGTCGAGCAGGTCGCGAGCCATTTGAACCTCACCGTTTTCCATTCCTCCATAGAACGCATCGTCGGGTTGTCCACCGTAGATGTCGTATGGGTTGAAGAACTCTCCGTCTGAACTTTTTCCGTTCTCGTCATACTCATCAAGAATGATCTTTTTCTTGGCAGTTTCAATTAATGAATCAATGATGCTTTGGTCCATGAGATTTATTTGATTTGGTGATTTGCTAATATAAGCCAAAAAGCTGAGAACTGGAAATCCAGCCTCAGCTTTTTTATCAAAATCAAACGAGAGAATTTATGTGGAAGTTGTGCCCTGGGCAGGAATCGAACCCGCATCTCCGAGGTTAAAATTCGTCGTTCTAGCCGTTGAACTACCAAGACGCAACCTCATTAATCTAAGTTCGACAGGTATTCCAGCCTTTCCTTCTCGGCCTTCGTCAACCGATCCCGACCGAACTGCTGGATCTTATCCAACAGGGTATCGAGCTCAGCTTGCAATTGTGCCTTGGTTCGACCTGCATCTAACGCTGCATTGTTCAATGATGAGCTCGAAGTTGTTGACGTTCCATCGAAGCTCGTGAGAACCTTGATGGGTTCGTCCTGGTCGGTGATCTCAATCACAGAGAAGTGATTGCCGAGGTTCGCACCCAATAGCTTATTGAAGATCGCTTCGGGTGTTGCGTTGGTGTACATCGTTGAGACGACTCCGAACGGGGATGGTGTTACCCAGGCTTCGCCCCTGCGGTAGAATTCGACCAGAGCTTCGGCAGCTCGTTGGTTCTGTTGTGGTTCGGTTTGGTACCGAATGACCATTACTTTTCGCATGCTTTTGTTTGTTTGATTAAGCTAATCTAACAAATTCCGGTGAGAACTGGAAATTCTAGCTCAACAAATCCGTATCGAATTCCAACTTTAATTTCTTTGCTTCGTCCACCTCGCCCATGCTGTGATGATGCTTGGCTCGTTTGATTGCGATCTCAATCTCGCCGCCGTTAACTGCCAGGATGTAAGGGGTCCACTTACCGGTATCGATGTCTTCGAACATTACTTTAACTAACCAGTACTTTTCGGAATCTCCTTCGGTAATTATTTCCTGGATCGGGGTCTCGGTCACAGCCTTGACGATGGGGTCCTGCCAATTAGCAATGAACCAGTTCTGGCACTTGAGCTCAACCTCGGTGACGCTTTCGGCGCGGACCAAGTAGTTCTTCTTAACTTTCTTGATTGTGTCCTTGCCGGGTACCGGCTCGGAGTACTGTACTTTTGCAATGAAATACTTCATGCATGTACAGTACCAAACGATCTAGTGTTTAATTATGAGCGAATCCTTTAAAACTCGAACTTCGACGGGTTGGTGGTCCTTAATGAATTGTGCACGAGTTGAATCGAACTCGATTCTTTCTTGCGGCGTTGTTTCGCGGTATTTTTCCGCAAACCCGTACTTGATCAGGAGGATACCGGTAAAGAGCGCAATGAGAGATAAGGAAAAATACAAAGTTGGTAGAGCTCGTATGGTTCGTTTTTCGTTCATGTTGTTTGATTTGATAAGCTAATATAGCAATAATAGCTGAGAACTGGAAATTTAACACGAACCGAATTTGTAAGAATAGAAAACTTCCGGAACCTCTCCATTCCCCGAATTGAAGCCCAGATCTTCTAATCGCTTCTTATCTTCTTCCGAAACGATCTCGGGGTTAACGTTAACGTACATAACATCGTGCTCACAGTGGGTTGGGTACGGGTCCGAAGAGTACTTCAAAAAGATCTGGAATGCTTCGATTAGCTCTTTCATTTTGTTAAGTATTTGATGGGTTGTATTGTTAGTAATGTTGTTGCCTGTTCCAACTGCTCGAACTTCGATCCGTCCCAGACTTCGGCAATGCCGTTCGTCTTGAGCTGTCTCAGCGCGAGCTTGTACGTTTGGTTCGGTTCGGTAATACCCGCAACGAACTTGCCGAACGAGTAGCAGTGCTTGAAGTGCTTGCTGACTGCGATCGGGGTCCGGGTTCCGTTTCGGTACAGCTCGACAAGGTAGAAGTCCATGCAGTAATTTACTTTTTGTAGTGCCACAGGAACCAAATGAAGAGCCCCAGGCCGACGATGCCCCATGCGGATGAGAGCACCGTGTTGAGTATTTTACTGATTGCATCGTGCAGGGTTCTCCACAGTGCAGTGAAGAACGCAATGATGCAGACTATAGCTAACACGAGCACAACGGCGAATAGTACGAAGCTCATAGCTGTTTATTTGAAGTTGATCATTGACATGAAGAAGGATTCTTTCATTAATTCCTCGCCGGAATCGAGCACGTACTTCTTGAAGAGCTCTTCGACCAACTTTTTCTTAGACAGGGAGTTCCACCCGGTCCGAGCTCGAACGATCGCCGATTTCCTTTTGTTGAACTCATCGACTATGATCCTGACGTTCTCGCAGCAGATCGTGTACTCGGCATTGGTTATGGTGTACTTGACGTTGAGGAATGTGTTGGTGCCGGGCTTCTGGTACCGATCACCGATTTCGAGCTTGTGCTTGGAACCGACCACAGTGCCATCGGAGAGGATGTGGTAGTTGGTTGCGACTGAAGATTGGGTAGACATCGTTCGTTTGTTTTGATACAGCTAATATAAGCAAAAGAGCCGAGAACTGGAAATCTCGGCTCACTTATTTTAACTGATTTTTTGGAGTTCCCAAAGTTCTTCAGTCACTACCATGTATTGCGTTCTCTTGTTTGCTCCCTTGTACATATACTTCCTCTCGTCGTATTCGAATTTTAACTTAACCGGAAGGTAACCGGTAACCTCTGAGAATTTCTCAATAAGGTTCTTTTCTTCGATTTCCAGATTTTTCATTAGCCTCTGTTCTTCTCGGTCATCGTGGAACTCGCCCGAGTTGCCCTCCCCGCCCATGTCGTACTGGGCTAGACCGTAATTGCGTATCGCTTCCCAAAGGTACAGAATGCTCTTTGGAACATTGGGATTTATCGTATCGAAAATTTCCTGGAGAATCTCGGTTTCAGAACTGTAAACCTTCAGGTTTGAAGGCAAGGTTTTGCTCATGTTAATTTGATTTTGATATGGCTAATATAAGCAAAAAACCCGAGCTTTAAAAGTTCGGGCTCAACTATTTTCGATCCATTACGTTACACGCAGCTCGATTTCAGGTCCTCAATCTCGGTTTCGAGCTCTTTTAACAACGCTCTGTTCGCTAACAATGCATGTTCCATGGTCTCGATCTTGCTCTTTTGAGCCGTGAGGATCGATTCGATCTCATCCTTGTAGTAATTGAGGAAGAACTCACGACCTTCCTTCGTCAGGATGTCGAAAAGGTAGAACGGGTTGACGTAGTTGTTGTATGGGTTGTCTAACTTGGTCCCGTACTGGATGCTGTCCAGGTACTCGGTATCGCCGAGCATTCCGCCGCCAATTACCAATTTCAACGATTCATCGTGGAGCTTGGTCCAACCGGTCGTGCTGCCCAAATGATCGTGGCTGCGTTTCAGTTCAATGTTATCTTTAAGGAATGATAGGAACAGTCCCATTTTAATGGGGCGTTTGTTCCAGTTTATTTTGATCTTGTCCGCTGATAGCTTGGAGTAGAAGTTGGTCTGTAAGAGGATGTTCATGTTGTTTGTTTTTGATATGGCTAATATAAACAAGAAAGCCCAGATCGTAAAATCTGGGCTCAACTTTTTTGCTACTAAATATCAGGTTAAGCTAAGTTCAAGCGTTCCTTAGCTTCGCGCATTTTGAACCTTGCGCTTTTCATTGCTCGACCAACCACTTGGATCGGCATTTTCAGGGTCTCGGAGATTTCCTTGTTCGTCATGGTTTCCTCTCCGGAGAAACCGTACCGCAGTTTCACAACCTGCGTTTCTTCCTCGTTCAGATTTTTCATTAGCATCATCACGATGTAATTGTTGCTGTCGTGCTCAATCGTTTCGTGAGCTTCTGCATCCCGTTTCAGCATGATGTCTCCAATCGTGTTCTCCGAGTCCGACGTGATCGGTTTGTCGATTTCCACCGTTCTGGTGTTAACTTCCTCACCGGCCTTGCGTCTCTTGTACAGATCGTACGATTGGTTCTTCGGGATTCGAACGATTTTGCTGTTCTCGTCGAGCTCGTTGTTAAGGTACTTCTGAATCCAGCGGGAAGCGTATGTTATGAACCGAACGGGGTTTGTGTCCGGGTCGTAACGTTTCGCTGCTTCAATCATACCAATGTTACCCGAGTTGATGAGGTCCTCGATCGAAACGTTCTGGCCAATGAACTTGTTCGCCATTTTGATAACGAACTTGAGGTTCGCTTGGACGAGCTTGTTAACTGATTCCATGTCGGTTGGATCTGGCTTCACAGTCGTTACTTTTTCGCTGCCTTTCTTGTTGAGCGAAACTTTCCGGATCGGGGCTCCAATTGAAGCTTGGATTCTTCTTCCCAGCTTGAACTCGTCTTCGGTGCTAAGCTGGGGGTACTTGTTGATCTCGTGAATGTAGCGCTGAAGGCCTTCGTTTGTTTCAAATCTCATGCGTCTTCTAAAGTTAAGGTTAGGAAAAATTTGGGTTTGTCTATTTGGATTATCAGGCGATCTTCACTTGATCTGCCCTTATCAAATTTTAACGCTGTGAGATTAATGGGTACGTGATTCTAATTATCAAAGAGCTTTTCGACATAGGTAAATTCCACCGGCCAAGAACAACATCAAACAGTAGTCGGACAGGGTCAGCATATCGTAAACTTGGTTGCTGTGACAACCGGGTCTAACAATGTGGACGGCCCATGCGCCGAGAACGTTAACGATGTAGATCAGTGCAATCACGATCAGCACGACCTGGACCATTTTGATGAGGGTTCTGAATAGGAATCCAGTGACGCCTCCGGATTTTGACCTTGCCATTTTATTTTGTTTGGTTTGATTACGCGCGATTAAGGGATTTCCTGAAAATAGCTTCCCAGTTCTCCTCTTCCCTTTGCTTCAATTTCAGTATGTGAATCCTGTGCAGGTATGCGCTCTTCTTCTCTAGGTATTCCTTGTCCTTTTTCTCGAGAGTGTTTGCTGCTGATGTGAATTGATTGATGGCGTTCCCCAGAGACTTGATATTCAACGTAGTAATGTCAAGCAAATCTTCAATTTCGTCCTTGGTGAATTTGGGTTTCATGGGGTTTATAGGGTTATTCTGAGTTAAAATTAAGAATTATCGTTGAACCGGTAAAAAAAAGTTTGCCGAAGTTATTAACAAAGTTATTAACACGATGACGAGAGAACGTTCTTGTAATGGTTCATGATAATCTTGTACAGCTCCCCGTACTTGAACCGCTTCAGGGTGTTGGGGTCGGGTGCTACTCCGGAGTCACCGACGTAGATCTTCGCTTGCACGATGATGGTTTCCAACCTCGACCGGTGGGGCTTGTGAATCATTTTCGCTTTCTGGTTGAAGTTATGGTCCGAGCACATTGGCTGCAGGTTCCACCAGACCTTTGGAGCTCCGAACTTCTTTGGAATGATATGATCAACAGTCATGAGGAATGGGGTTCCATTGGGATCGTAACCGATCAGATCGATGTGCTCGCTGATCTTCGAATCGCCGTGCTTCTTGTAGGTTGCAGCTTCGTACCAATGAATGACGTGGGACCCCTTTCGGCCGCAGCCTTCGACGGCACAAGCTACTCCGTAGTGCAGGTAGCAGGCCCATCGACGGTGGGCCTGGATCCAAGCTTGTTGGAAGAACTCGTCGGTCAGAGCGTAGAGCTGGGTCTGGATTCGATTGTTGGTGATACCGTTAATAGATTCCATTGTAGTTGAATATGTGGCAGATAATGTGTTGGATGCATTCGTCAGCGAAGCCAGCTTCGAAGTCCATGTACTTGCCGGCTTCCTCGATGGTCTTGTTCACGAAGTCAGTTTCTTTCCAAACTGGCATGACTTGCTGAGCTTCGGAGTCGGACATTTGCAAGTAGAAGGTGTAAGACACTTTATCAACTGGTGCAGAAAGGTCCTTGCCGAATAGTTCGTCGAGATCGTTGAAGTACTTAGCAAGGGATTCAGCTTCGGCCGGCGTAATTACGTGAGCTCGGTGGGGAGAAGTGAGGGACTCTTTGAAGGTTAAATCTTTCATGCTCGTTGATTTTGATAGGTCTAAATTAACCAATTCCGGCGAACCGAAGAAATTTAGTTCCACATTTTTAAACAACAAAACCGACCTTACGGGGTCGGTTTTTGGCAGGCACGTCCTTCTTTAAGGGACAAGCTTCTTTAGAAACCTCGGTAGTTCTTAACCGCTTTAACGGCGAACTCGGTCAGGGCACTGGGTTCGTTGGTTCTAACCGTGGCTAGAACGCCTTTGGAACCGTTGTAGTTGCCGGGTACTCTGAACCTGGGGTTGATCTGGTAAGTTCCTGCTGCGGTCCTGCGGTAGCAGTAACCACGGGGCGAAAAGATGTAAGTTGAGCTGGTCAATGGATCGGTGTAGCGCTCGAAACCAAGGCTCGCTTGACGGGTGGTGGTAGTTCTTACCAGACCCAACCGGACCAACCGCTCGTGATTGTGTACTTCTAATTTGATTACGCTCATAAGGCCTTATGAAATTTGGTGTGTAAATGTTTAAACAACATACCACCACCTTACTTTGCTTGGGCCAATGAGCTCTAGAAAACCGGTGATCTATCGAACTCGAACCTGTACCCATCGATGAGAACGAACTCGACGTACTTCATCCACTGTTCGAGCGATGCTTGGTTCAGGGAATTGACGTAGATGCTTGAGGTGTAGAGGCCGGCGATCTTGAGAGCAAGAGCTTCGTCCTTGCTGTCGATGTAGAAGTACCCCTTGCCCCTGACGAGCTCGATTCCGGGGTACTTGGCCTGGATCTCGGCATTGACCTTTGCGAGAGTTAACCGTGTCTTTTTCATGCTCTAATCTTTGTTTTGGATCCATTCGAGGATTTTCGCGCACCATAAGTCTCCGATCGCTGAGATCGCTTGCTTCCTGGTTTTGGGGCAAGCAATGGTTTCTTGAATCGTTTTGGATGCACGATTAATGAGCTCATCGATGTCCATTTCCATTCCTGGGCCGGAAATACTAGTTTCACCGTAATCCTTAAAATCGAAGGGTCTGGGTTCCATGTTACCGGGGTTGCTGGGAACTCCCTCGTTGAAATGAATGCAAGATTGGGAAGAATAAGTGCTGATGTGAGTGCCAATGCTATCGAGGTCATCATCTTTTAATTCCTGCTGGATGAGGAACCCACTGTATTCGGGGCGGTCCTTTAGAACGATGAAGCTGATGTTTTTGGCTTCGAGGAACTTTCCGATGCTTACTCTAACATCGAAATCGTTAGCTTCGCGGATGAGAATGATGCTGTGCATAATTGATTGATTTTGATAGAGTAAATATAACACGAATCCGCGAGAACTGGAAATAAAAAGGGCCGAAGAAATTCGGCCCGTATCAAATCAAAACGGAACATGAAAGTTAATTAAGGTTGAACGTCTTAGCTCGTTCCTCGAGGTTCCTTTCCCGGTACATCTTGAACACTTTGTTGTGGACTTCCTGCCAGAACGAATTGTAATGTTCCATCGTTCCATAGCCCTCGGGGTAGACCGATGATTGGATTCTCAGCTTCTCATTTTTCCTGTTCACTTGATTTTTCATTCGATTCTTTTTTATGTTCTATAATGTTTCGGAGCGCTTCAGCAATCTCGTAAAGCTCAATGATGATGCCGACTCCAATTATTGCAAAGACTTTTGTCCAATTGCCGTTGATTGCATTGTACTCAAAGAGACCGACCAGTATCACAGCCGTGATGAATCGTGCTTTTCCCATGATTTGACTATTGTACCCACTTTATTTCAAAACGGGCTTTCTTGACTTAATAACTTTGATCTGGCCGTCCGGAGCTATGTAGAGCACGTTATCGGCTCTCTTGTACTCTTCAAGGATGTTGTGTGGGAAATCGTAGATCGTAATCATGTTCAAGCTCAGCTCTCTGAGGTTCATTTCGCCGTGCCTCTGTGAGGTTAATGACATGTCGCTCTGCTGGAGAATCAGCGTAACAACATCTTTTGAGCGAGGTTTGCCGGATTCGGTGAAAATTCTTTCCATAACGTTGATTTTGATATACAGCTAATCTAACCAAATCCGGCGAAACCTACAAGCTTTCAGTGAAAAACTTTCTCAGATTCGTGGAAATCATGGACACCGTACTCCTTCTTCGCTCCATCAACGACCTGATCGATCCAGCCATTGAGACCGCCGGTTTGGGTCTTGTCCATGTGCTTGCCAAAGAACTTCGCCGGCTCGTTAATCGCGTCGTACTTCCGACCGAAATCTTCCTGAAAACAGTAAAACCAGATCCGAGCTTTACGGAGCTTGCCGTAGGCCCATGGCCACTTCTTGTAAAGGAAAAAGTTGATTTTCTTTCTCATGGTAGGTTGGGATTTGTTTTATATGATACCAAAAGCTGCCCAGGATCACTACGGAGTCATACTGGGACCCTGCTTTCGGCTTGTTTGCTGTAATTGTGATCGATAAAAGGAGTGCTTAGATTTACTTATTAAGGGCAATCGTATCGGAAATCGCTTCCAATGGGAAGGGTCTTTCGACGATGATGCCGTAATCTGAGGTTGAGAACGGATGGGTCGTTAAGCCTTCGTGACCCTTGACGTGGTAATTGAGGCCGTTTTCGGTAACGTGCATGAGGTAGTCGCCGGAATAGAAGCCTTGCTTATCGTAGAGCTTCGTACCCTTGGGGATTGCGATGCCGTGAGTTACGAGGTAATCAACGGAAACGAATTTTTTAGCGATTAGTACGTCCATGGTTTGTTTGATTTGATACAGCTAATATAAACAAAAAGCCCGAACTTTTAAAGTTCGGGCTCAACTATTTTTTGAATTTTTAGCTCAATTTCTCCAACGCTTCGAACAGCTGGGACGTGTTAACGTGGAAGTGTCGATAATCGTTTCGAGAGTACTCGATGTTGTTCTCCTTCAGCCAAGACTCGAAGGTGTCGGCCATTTCCTTATCGTACCCTCCGCCATCGCTCATTGTCTTCAAAAAGGTTTTCGTCTTTTCGTCGCCGATGTCGCCGCTGAGGCCCAGCATTTTTGGGTTCGAAAACAGCTTTTTCTCGAGCAGTTCGAGTTTTTGGTCAATTACGTCTGGGTTCATATTTGTTTGATTTTATATCGCTAATGTAAACAAAAAAGCCGAGACTGTAAAATCTCGGCTCAACTTTTTGTGGAATTTTTATCGGACCCTCGAGAACTTAATTGGCTTCATTTTTTCGAACTCATCGCTGGTAACGTACATTATGTCATCGTACCTTGTTACAAACTCGTTCTTTGACCGGTCCAGCATGATCTGCCAATCGTTCTGTCGGGTTACCTTCACCATGTTTGGGCCGTCCCAATCCACCGAACACTGGTAGATCGGAGTGTAGTCCTGCATCCGGATCAAGAACCCTGAGATAACTTCTTCGGGGATCGGTGGTGTTTGCAGCTTCGATATATGAAAGATCCAAACGCTGGGAGTTGCAAGGTGGTCCATTTGGCCCTGGAAGTAGAGGCTAACCAACGAGTTGACACGGTCCTCGACGTCCCTTAAGTGCTGGCGTTGCTTACCATCTTTAAGCCTTTTTCTGATATCAAGAACGTGGACCCATATTGCGATCATGAAGAACCCTACAATGACGATTACTGAAATTACATTTTGCATATTTGTTTGATTTTAGATGTGATCGTTGGGGTGGTAATTGTCGTACTCGTCCTTTACCGGGATCAGGAGAACCTCAGGTTCTTCAACGTATGCTCCATCGGTTCCGTACCTGTAGAGGATGCAATCCCCGTCGAAGCTTGGGTCGGTCTTTACGATCACGCAGGGGTCGTTCACTGTCATGCCAAAGGAGAGGTAGTCGTTGATTCCCATTGAAAGGCGGTTCCGGTACTTGTTCATGAGGTCGATGAGAGAGCCCTTATCGTATACTTCGAACTTTTGATCGCCGTAATCGGTGCATGTGTCTCCGATTTGAACGCCGCTGAAATTTTTGATCATGTTGTTTGATTTTGATAAGGCTAATATAAACCAAAAAGCCGAAACTCGGAAATTCCGGCTCGGCTTTTTTCTCAAATCAAACAAACTATTTTTATGCGGGGACCATGCAAGAAGTCCGATCTTTTATCTTGGCGTAGTGCTCTCGTATCTGGTTCTCGGTCGCTGGGACCCATCCATCCGGACCGTCCATCATTCCGTTCTTCCGACGGACATGGACAACGTACTCGTCCCTTGTGAACTCATCGATCGTCAGGGAAACGTTCTCGTGCAGGGCCAGTGTCATTCTTCCAATGTCCGAGACGCTCATCGTATCGTACAATGTTCGAGGGCTGTTGAATCCCCAAGCTCCCTCGAACTCTGCGAACCCGAACTTCTCTGGCAGGTCGTCCCGGAAATTGTACCTGGACGACTTGCGAATCAAGTAGGAAATTTCGATCGAACAGGGAAACTGGATCGAGCTCAGCGTTTGCTGGAGGCTCTGCTCGTCGGAGATTGGAACCGTGCGCTTCATTTTGCTTTCAATTTTTTGGTTTTCAAAAAATAAAGTTCGAATGAATCCGCCATTTCGGGCCAATGAACCGATCTTCTAACCGGTGTTCAAATAGTGTTCCTATGATGTTGTGGATTGGCCGACGACAATGGAGGACTCTGTGTCCGATTTTCCAAGGTTCAGTCGTTTTAAAAGGTCTATGCTTTACTGCATGCAGCTAAACTAACCAAATTTTTCGATTCGAAAAATTTTTTTGCTTTTTATGCCGCGATGATCAACGCTGCACCCGGAATTCTTTCCGAGACCTCGGTGAGCTCGCCGTTAAGAGCTGCACAGAGCAGCAAGACAGTCTGCCTAAGGGCTCCGAACTCATGGTACAACATGTCCCGGCCGGTCTCGGTGAACTCGTTGTAGGGTTCAGCATCCCAGTAGACCTGGTTCTCCTCGTTCTTGGCGTGCTTCTCGGCTTCCAAGAAGGTGGGTTGGACGAGCTCAAAGGCTGCGTAGTCCTTCGCTAATAATTTGTCCTGGATCGATTGTTCGAGACCCATCCGGTCCAGCCGGCCGGTCTGGCTGTACAGTTCGCACAGTTCTAAATAGGTCATTGTTTTCTTGGCCATTGTTGGTCGTTTTTGC
>Ga0070711_100001289_pt1 | contig 13617 bp, 6 predicted proteins | sample LARL53metaG_FD_65452 | JGI IMG/M metagenome (GOLD analysis project Ga0070711, IMG submission 65452) | Corn, switchgrass and miscanthus rhizosphere microbial communities from Kellogg Biological Station, Michigan, USA - LAR L5-3 metaG | ecosystem: Host-associated > Plants > Roots > Rhizosphere ... | reverse complement strand
CGGTATCCTCGTTCAGCAGGTCGTCGACGCCGAAATAACGTTTCAACTCCAGGTGCGCCCAGTGGTACAACGGATTCCTGAGCGTTTGTGGCACGGTCCTGGCCCATGCCAGGAACTTCTGGTACGGCTCAACGTCGCCTGTGCAGTAGTGCTCCGCAATGCCGTTGGCTCGCATTGCCCGCCACTTATAGTGGTCACCCTGTAGCCAGATCTCAAACAGATTGCTGAATCGACGATTTTCTGCAAGATCTTTGGGAGAAAGATGGCAATGGTAATCGAGGATGGGCTGTTCAGCCGCATACGTTTTGTAGAGGTAGCGGGCGGTCTCACTCTGTAACAGAAAATTGTCCGTTATAAATTCCATTTCAGTTCTGTTCTTCCGTAACGAAATGATCCTCTAACATTGCGAGTCTCAATACCGCTCGCTCACCAGCTTGCCGTTGACATGCACGTTGCTTAAATGCAGGTTTTTTACGTTTTCCAGCACATTGGGTTTTTCCACTCCCTGCAAATTGCAATCCACTAGATGGACATCGCCGATGGGCGCGTTCTTGAACCCGCGCAGATAGAGCGCATATTGGGCCTTTTTGGTCGTAAGGTTCCGCAGATCGACGTTGCGGACGACTGGGGTGAACTTTCCCGCCTCACCTTCTTCGTAGAAAAAATCGATGGACAGGCCGGCCTGCGCAACCTCGCCCACGTCGATATTGCGAACATAGATATTTTCCAGCACTCCACCGCGCATTGCATTGTTCTTGATCCGCACCGCGGTATCTAGGCGCGGGCTGTCCATACGGCAGTTTTCCGCAAACACATTGCGCACGCCGCCGGAGATCTCGCTGCCGATAGTCACACCGCCGTGACCATCCTGCATGTGGCAATCCTGGATCACGATGTTCTCGGATCGCGCGTTTACGCGGCGGCCATCCTCGTTCCGCCCTGCCTTGATGGCGATGCAGTCATCACCGGTATTGAAGTTGCAGTCTTTGATCAGCACGTCCGTGCAGGACTCGGGATCGCAGCCATCGGTATTGGGACCCGATTCGCGGTTCAGGTCGGCGCCGGTAATGGTCATCTTGCGCACTGTGACATTCGTGCACAGCACAGGATGGACCTGCCACATCGGTGAATCTTTCAGGGTCACACCTTCCAGCAGCACATTCTTGCAGCGATACGGTTGAATGAACTGCGGCCGCAGATAATGCCCATCGCCGAAGATGCGCTCCCCTACAGGCGTGCGCTTCTCGGCCATCTCAAAAAGCAACGCGCGATCGGCCGCCTGATTGGGCTGGCCTGGGTTCCATCCACACTTCGTCCGCCCCTTCCACGGCCACCAGTGCTCGCAATCTGCATTGCCGTCAATGGTTCCCGCGCCCGTGATCGCGATGTTTTCCTCTTCAAAGGCATAGATGAAGGGTGAGTAGTTCATCAACTCAATCCCTTCCCAGCGAGTGAATACCAGCGGATATTTGCCGGGATCGCGCGCAAATCGGACCGCAGCGCCGGAGCTGATATGGAGATTTACATTGCTCTTCAGCCGTATCGCGCCAGTGATGAATTCTCCGGCAGGGACCAGGACCCGTCCGCCCTTTGCCGCGTGGCACGCCGCAATCGCCTTTTGGAATGCTTCCGTGCAATCAGCCTTGTTGTCGCCGATCGCGCCAAACTTCGTTACATCAAACTCACGGTTTGGGAATGAAGGCGGCTTGATTCGGGCCAAAATGGCGGGCAGCTCTGACCACGGGTCAGCCGCGGGAACGTACCCTGCAAGACGTGAAAACGGAACGGCCAGTGCCGAAAGCAATCTGGAACCGGCCAGAGTTCCACCGAGCAGCGCGGTCCCCTTCATAAATTGACGCCGGGTTATGCGATTTTTGTTTCGCGCACTCATTACAGCGCAGACTCCTGTTTCATTTATTGCTTACTCGCTGTTTTGGATTCGTTGACTACCGGATTCCACCCATCAGAACCAGCCAGGAATTTCGCTGCCGAAAATTTGCCGGCTTCAGCATCGCTCAGTTGATGGGCATGGACTTCACGCTTCGTCGTACCACCTCCCAGACCAGCCGAAGCGTGCTCGGCGTAAAACGCCGTCTCCAGCCGCGAAGTCTCGCCCGCATGCCACTCCGCCCATCCCGCGGGATCAACTTTTTCGTCCAACTGGCTGTTCAGAAAAACCACCGTTGCAAACGCACGCCAGGGACGACCGAGGAACAGCTTTCCTACCTCGGCATCGGCGGTGATCCTGCAATGATCAAAGACGTATCCGCTCTGCTCCTCGGGGTATCGTTTGCTCTGGGCCGTAACATAGACCTGCTGGTGCGCGGTGGCATGGATATGGCAGTGATCAAACACTGCCTCCGCGTCGCCAAAAATGAAATCTACATTGCCCTCGATGTAGCAGTTGTAGAAATACTGCCGCGCGGGAATGCACGGGCCGGCGTCGCTCTGGCAGGAGCGGCTGGCGGCAAAGAGCGTGTCCTGCGCACCAAGAAAACGGACGTTGCGAAAAACGGCGCGATCGCCGCGCACTGACAGCGCAATGGCCTGCGAACCCTGCGGCTGCAGTCCATGGTCCCGGCTGTAGTCGTTCTGGAACGTCAGGTTGTCGGCATAAAAATCATCGCCGGTAACAAAGGCAGTAGCGGAGTGAAATGTGCCGCCGGAGCTGTACGCGCTGTTGGAATAAACGATCATAACTTTCTCGGGACCGTCCCCGAGACCTCGCAAGCGCACGTGTGGCTTGGCGACGTGCACAACCTCGCGATATGTACCCGGCTTGATCAAGACTGTTCCGCCATCCAGACTGAGCGCATCAACGCCTTCTTGCACGGTCTTGTAGTCGCCGGAACCGTCCGCCGCCACGGTAGTCTGGCGTTTCGCGCCGGAGCGCGGCATGTAAGCGCCGGGTTCTTCGTCGGCCATGGATTTCTCTACCGGATGAACAGTTGCTGCAGCAGGAAAAGGAGTAGAGGAGTCCTTGCAAGCTGAGTTTGGCCGCGGCTCCTTTGCACCGCCGCTTTTGGCGATGGTGACGTCGTCACCCTGCAGAGCGAAGCTAACCGACCGGGGCCCAATCGAGAGATGAGCGTGCGCGATACGCACATCCTGGGACTGGAGGTGATCAATCTCAACTCCATCCAAACTGACGCCCAGCGGATGCTGAGAATCGATTCCAATCATCTCGATTTTTCCCGGTGAAACGGAGCGCACATTCTGGAGTGATATGCCCTGATAAACAGGAACCAGCGCGCCTGCTGCCTGAGTGTAAAAAGGAGAAATGGTAATCGGATTTTTTACGTCGCGGATGCAAACGTCTTTATAGGTAACGTCGTGTACCAGGCCGCCACGGCTCAGGTCAGACTTGATCCTGATCCCGTTGTCCGCTCCATCGATTACCAGATCTGAAACAAGAATGTTGCTCACACCGCCATTGGTTTCGCTGCCGATCGACATGCCATGGCCAGAATAAAAGTGATTGTGCGCTATCGTGATGTGTGTTGCCGGACCGCCATTGCCTGCCTTGATGGCGACGTTGTCATCGCCGGCGCGTATATAAGAGTGAACGATGCTGACGTTGGTCGAAGACGAAGGATCGATTCCATCTGTGTTGCGAGCATTGGCCGGCGCATCGATGCGTACACCCCAGGCTGTAAATCCGTCCGTCTTGCTGACCATCACATGAAAATTGGGGGAGTTCCGCAACTCAATGCCATACAGAGTGAAATCGTTGGACGAGTCAACCACGAGCAGCCTTGGGCAGTTCTGCCGCGCATTCTCAAGCTTGGCCTGATGAGCCAGGTCCCACCAACTACTTGCCTGATGCAGCAGACGCTCGCCTCCTTGGCCATCAATCGCGCCCAGCCCCATCACGCCGCTGTGCGGCGCGCTGCGCGCGCTGATCAACGGCTTGCAGCCACGGCCGTCCCGGTTTACCAGACCGCAGGACCCTGGCTGAACATCGTATTCACGAGGGTTCCGCGAAGCAAAGAGAACAGCGCCTTCGTCAATCATCAAGGTGACGGAAGGCTTCAATTCAAGCGGCCCGGACAGAAAGGCATTGTGTTCGCCTTCTGCACGCAACTCCACCGCGCGGCCTGCCACACAGTGATCAATGGCCTCCTGGATACGGGTAGTGTCGAGCTTCTCTTCGGCGGCTTCGGGCAGCTTGCCATTCTCCGAGTGCAGGCGGGCGGAGAGCGAAATGCATACCCGCGGGACCTTTGGTTCAATGACATCCCGTGTATCTTGAGCGTGTACGAACCCGCAAAGGCCGATCACCAACGCAACGAGCACGCGCATCCGGATTTTGTTGTGCTCTGGCCCCTGGTTCATTACCGACCCCTGTGAGTACTCATCCTGCATGGACAGCAAGTTTGAACTGACTTGCTGTCCACTAACATCTACCGCTGATTGCCGCTCCCTTCACGTAAGCGTTGTTCCCGTATCAGAAGAGATATTTCATCGCCACCTGGAATACTCGCGGACTGCCCAGGGTCGTATTGATCTTGCCAAACTGGGCCGCCGGAGGATTGGCCGAGGTGCCCAGGCCGGCGTTGGTGGCAACCGGGTTGGCATAGTTGGGATGGTTGAGCAGATTGAAGGCCTCGCCACGCAACATCAGGCTCTGGCTTTCACGGACCTTGAATTGACGTGAGACGCCTGTGTTGAACGTCAGGAACCCTGGGCCTTCAAGCATGTTGCGGCTCGAAGTGCCAAATGTCCCCGCTGCTCCATTGACGAACGCACTGGTGTTAAACCAGCAGGTAACGCTTCCCACCGCTGCGCCGTTGGGGCAAGTGCCGCTGTTCGGATCGCCAATCAGGTTGGTTCGGTCCTGCTTGATCCCGGTCAGCGACGAATCTGTGCCGCCCAGCACTGAGAAGTGATTGCCGGTACGGTATCCCAGGATGTTGGAGAGCTGCCAATCGCTGAAGAGTATCCTCATCCAGCCGCTTGAGAACCGTGGGCTGTTGGCAACCAGGGAAGAATTAAAGATGTGCCGGATGTCAAAGGAACAGTTTCCGCGCTCGGCATCAAAGTTGTTGGGATTGGTGATCAGGCGGCTGCTGGAGAGCTCGCCGCCAAAATCGCCGAGACTGATGCAATGTGAGTAGGTGTAATTGGCCAGAATCGTGAAGTTGTGGTTCAGGCGATGGTTTACGCTCACCAGTAACCCGTTGTAAGAAGCATTGCCCTCATCTGAGGCGGTGGAGATGCTGGAGAAGAACGAACCCGTTGTGGGATTCTGCAGGTTCAGCAAACGCCGCACCTGCTCATTCCCGGTAGTCGAGCAAGGCGACGTGCCGGCCCCGTGCGTCGGGATTGCCGTGCTGGAAGAAGCGCAATCACTGCCGGCAATAAACACCGGAGCATTGGCATCGTAGCCCAGCCAGATGTGGTTGGTCCGGTTGCCAAAATATGTGGCAGAGACCAGCCAGTTGGCGCTGATTTGCTTATCGATTGAGAAATTCCATTGCTGGACGTAGCTGGGACGCAAATTGGTCGGCAGATTGATGTAGACGCCGTTCTTAGGGAAGAACGCGTTGCCTGCCGTTGGGAAAGCCAGCGGGAAGGGCGGCACCGTCTGGCTCTGATATGGATTGGTCAATCCCCCAACCGGCCGCGACAGGGAGATACCGCTGCCGAAGGGGCTGTTGTCAGCAAACCGGTCGAAGTAAAACTCCTCCGGGTTGTCGTAGAACAAGCCGTAGCCGGCGCGAATGGTCTCTTGTCCTTTGCCTCGCGGGTCCCAGTTGAAGCCGACGCGTGGAGAGAAGTTGGCCCAGTGGCTCTTCACGTACGAGCACGGTGTTTGTGGGTCATTGCAGTAGAACAGTCCCGGAGGTGCGTTGGGGAACACCTGGCTCACGGTCCCGGCGGCAAAAGCAGCGGGATCAAAATGACTGCCGCGATTGTAACGGTCCGCGGCGGGGAAATAGGGCTCCCAGCGAACGCCGAAATTCAAGGTGAGATTCGGGCGGAAGCGATAACTATCCTGCGCGTAAAGACCGTAGTAACTCTGCCGCCAGTTCTCCTGTTCATTATTTCCCTGGGCAAAGCTGGACATGGCGCCCAACATGAAATCGACCAGCGCGTCTCCACTGGAGCCGAGGCCGGATGCGCCACTAAAAGAAAACTGCCCGTCGCTCTGGAAGGTGGAAAGCTCATTGAGCTGGCTGTGGATGAAGTCAAAGCCGAAGGCAAGCTGGTGCTTTCCTCTAGACCAGTCAATGTCCTCAGCCACGTGCAATGAGTTGTTGTTGAAGTGCCCAGCCGTGGCTGTGCCGCTTTCCACATTGAAGTAATTGCTGATGCTGATTACCAGATCATTTTCCACCGGACTGGGAATGTTGATGCCCAGCGCGGCGGGATTGGGAACATTGGCGGCGGGGCCGCGGAAGATGGCCATGCGGTTAGCGGTAACGTGAAGGGAATTGACCATGGTGGGGCTGAGCGTAAATGTATCGCCCAGGACGAGCGATTGGTTGCGCGCCAGCTGCCCGGCTTTGGTGGTGGTGAGCAGATTGGCGCCATCAAAGATCGGCGGATCGGCAAAGTCGCTGATGAAATAGCGACCGAAGACTGTATTCTTTGCGCTCTGCATCCAGTCAATGCGCGAGACTCCCTGGTTTTCATCGCCGGTATTGGGAATGGAGAGCGTCATGGTGCCGCACGGGTTCGTAGAGACTGGAATCAATTTCAGCACGTTCAGCGCCTGCTGATTGAAAAGTCCTGTGGGTACCTGCGAGTTCGCAAAAGTAGTGCCCGTCGTCGGGCTTTTGACGGTTTTGACCTTGTTGTTCGACTGGCACGCGGCAGAAAACATTCCGCTGAAATCGCCGTTCAATGCAGCAGCCGTGGGAACAATGACCTGCGAGGGCGCCGCCATTTGAAAATTGCGTGTACCTTGGTAGCCAACAAAAAACTGCAGCTTGTCGTGCACAAGCGGCCCGCCCAACGTTCCGCCAAACTGATTGCGGCGCAAAGCATTGTCATTGGGATTGGGGGTCACGCCGGGAGCGATCCAGTGGTGCGCGTTCACGGCGTCATTGCGAAGGAAGGCAAAAATATCACCGTGGAAGCGATTGCTGCCGGACTTGGTCACGACATTCACAACCGAGCCCGCATGCTCCCCATATCGCGCTGACAGCGTGCTGGACTGGACGCTAAATTCCTGGATTGCGTCAGGGAATGGAAAAGGCATGTTCAGGTTGGAAAACTTGTCGACGTGATCTCCGCCATCCAGCAGATAGTTGTTGGAGTTTTGCTGGCCTCCCGCCACGGATATGGTCGCGGTAACCGAGCTGGTGACGTTGCCATTGCCATAGTTCTTGCTGCTGAGGAGATCGTTGCCGGGAATCGCGGTGTTGGATGCGCCGCCTGAGAGCAGGATCAGGTCGGTGGCCTGGCGCCCGTCCAGCGGGAGATCAACGACTCTTTGCTGGTCAATCACCGTTGATACCGAGGTCTCATTCGTGTTGACCATGATTGCATCGCCCCGTACCTCTGCAACCTGGGAAACGGTGCCTAGCTGCAAGTGAATGTCAAGCTGAGGATTCTGGCTGACCTGCAGTGTGATTCCGGACTGAATGTAATTCTGAAAACCTGGCGCGGTCACTTCCAGGTTATAAGGGCCGACGGGCAGCCCCGGAAGGGAGAAAGCACCATCGGAATTGGTGGCGGTACTGCGGACCAGTCCTGTATTGGTCTGCGTCACCTTTACCTTTGCGCCCTGGATGGCAGCGCCGGTGGGATCGGTGATTGCGCCGTGAATCTGCGCGCTATTGACGGCCTGCGCCAGGACTTGTGCCGTCGTGAGCGCCATAAAGGCAAGACCTAACAGAATCGCGCGGAAATGTCTCACTCGCATGACTCCCTCCTCATTGAGAGCCTGGCTCGCCACCGCGAATCTGCGGTCCCGTCAGGCGGTCCGCATTGAATGACGGGATTCATTGGTCGTGCGGGAGACATCATAACAAGGTGATCTCCACTGCTCGTCCCATCGAATCTCGTGCGAGTCATGGCCGTCAGGGAAAATACGGCCAATGTAACGTTTCGTCAATTTTAAAGATTTTAAGTTTTTGTTTAATAAATCTAAACATTCAATTAATATAAATCCTGGCCGAAAACATCCTTCACTTGTGCGAGGGTTCGTTCCCGTGGAAATTCGCCAGCTCGAATCACTGCTTGCCGTTCTTGAATCACCCACCATGACCCGCGCTGCAGAAAGCCTGCACCTCTCTCCGGCGGCTGTGAGTTTGCAACTGCAATCGCTTGCGTCTGAATTGGGCGCGGAACTGTTCGTGCGCTCCGGTAGAAAACTTACTCCCACTCCGGCGGCCCTGCGGCTGGCTGAACACGCTCGCGTGGTCAGTATGCGACTCAAGCAGCTAAAACAGGAGTTTGCCGACGACACTGCCCTGGATGCCCGTCCGTTCCACTTCGCCACTGGCGCCACAACCTTGATCTATCGCCTGGGCCGCCCGTTCAGAATGCTGCGCAAGCGTTATCCGCGCCTTGATTTACACGTCACGGTATTGGCCACGGAGGAAATTGTAGCGGGCTTGATTGACCGTCAATTCGATCTCGGGCTAATTTCACTCCCGGTTAGAAATGACAATCTGAGAATCATTCCGCTCTTCGAAGAAGAACTGCTGGTGGTACGGCCCGCGCCTCATCGGGTCCGCGGATCGCATATTGGCACCATTCAACCCCACGAACTCGATGGGGCGCCATTTCTGCTCTATCCCAAGCACAGCAACATGCGGTTCATGATCGACCATTTCCTTGACAACCTGGGATTGAAGCGCCGTGTGATCATGGAGGCGTCTGACACGGAAGCCATTAAAGGTTTGGTTGAGTCCGGGTTCGGTTATTCGATTCTGCCGCAATATGCGCTCAAGGGCTCAAAAAGGTCCCTGCAGATCATGCGCGTCGCCGGACATCGTTTGGTGAGAAGCCAGGCGCTGGCAACATCCATTGTGGCCCGTCCTCGCGCCCTCACCGAATCCGTGGCAACGTTCCTGAAGGAGGCGCTTGCAGATACAACGTGAGTGTAGCAACCAGCGACGGCCCAAAAGAACAAATTCCACTCGCAAACCAAAGAAGAAAGGACGCTTACGGGTTTAGCCCTCAGCGTCCACATGGGTAAGGTTTTGGTTGCGGGGGGTGGATTTGAACCACCGACCTTTGGGTTATGAGCCCAAACACTTGCTGACGTATAAGGACTTACAACAAAATTTAAGCGCATGGATGGCAGCTAAGTGAGTGTAAATAGGTAGGCCTCAAATTTTTCGTTCCCTCGTTCGTTCCCTCGTTCGTTCCCTCGTTTTCTTGAGACGAGAGAATGTTTCGTCCTTATATCCGAGAAAAATCTTGAGATAGCCCTTTTTTAGCGCAGATTCATGACTCTCTGCTTCACGCAGGAGCTCTTCCGGCGTTTTACGGTGTGCATGGAGCATAGTTCATTTGATCCAGAGCTTGCGCCTCTGACAGACCGCCACAGCCTATTTTGAAAAGAACTCTTGGCGGAAAACTTTTCGTCCAAAGCCAGATTCAGTTCAAGCACGTTCACACGCGGTTCGCCAAGAAAACCGAATTGCCGTCCTTCTGTATGCGCTTGGACAAGTTTCAACAGTTCATCTTCAGAAGTTCCGCGCGCCTTGGCTATGCGAGGAATCTGGAACTCAGCCCCTGCCGGTGTAATGTGGGGATCGAGCCCCGAGCCGGAGGTAGTAACCAGATCAACAGGGACGGGCTTGCCCGGATTTTCTGATTGCAGGGTAGCCACATCGGTTTTTACGCGGTCGATCAGCTTCTGGTTCGTCGGCCCAAGATTGCTACCCGAGGAATTGTCAGCCGCATACCCGTTTGTTCCAGCAGCAGAAGGCCTGGGGTGGAAGTAAGCTGGCCCAGTGAACGGCTGGGCAAGAATTCTAGAGCCTACTACTGCGCCATTCCTGGTAATCAGTTGGCCGTTGGCTTTTTCTGGCCAGAAACGCGCGAGGCCGGTTATCGCCAGGGGATATGCCAGACCGAGCAGCACGGTGGTGACAACTGTGAATAGAATGGCTGAGACCAGGTTCTTCTTTAGCATTGCAAACTCCTCTTACGCCAGGCCCATTGCTCTGACGATCAAATCAATGATCTTGATGCCAATAAACGGAACAATCACGCCGCCCACGCCATAGATCAGAAGGTTGCGGCGCAGGAGCGACTCCGCGCTCATGGCTTTGTATTGAACGCCACGCAATGCCAGTGGTATCAAAACGATAATGATCAGTGCGTTGAAAATCACTGCTGACAACACGGCAGACTGCGGCGTCGCCAGGTGCATGATGTTGAGACTGTTTAGTACAGGAAAGGTGCCGGCAAACATTGCCGGAATGATCGCAAAATATTTCGCCACGTCATTGGCAATTGAAAATGTCGTCAGCGACCCGCGCGTCATCAGCAACTGCTTGCCAATCTCAACGATCTCCAGCAGCTTGGTCGGATTGGAATCAAGATCCACCATGTTACCGGCTTCTTTCGCGGCCTGGGTGCCGGTATTCATTGCGACGCCAACGTCGGCCTGCGCAAGAGCTGGGGCGTCATTGGTGCCGTCGCCGGTCATGGCGACCAGCTTGCCGTTCCCTTGTTCTTTGCGGATCAAGTCCATCTTGTCTTTAGGCGTGGCCTGGGCCAGAAAATCGTCAACACCGGCTTCGCGCGCGATTGCAGCAGCGGTTAACGGGTTATCGCCGGTGATCATCACGGTCTTGATTCCCATCGCACGCAGTTGTGAAAAACGCTCTCGCATTCCGCCCTTCACAATGTCTTTCAGATGGATGACGCCCAGAGCACGGTTATTCTCAGCGACTACCAGCGGCGTCCCGCCAGAACGAGCAATCGCTTCTACCGTTGCCCGAACTTCTTTAGGAAGACTGCCGCCGTTCTGCTGTAGAAATTTTTCGATTGCATCCGCCGCACCCTTTCGGATCATGCGGCCATCCAAGTCAACGCCTGACATACGGGTCTGAGCGCTGAAAGGCACAAATTGCGGTTGATGGTCCGCCAGCTCCCGGCCTCGCAGGCTGTACTTTTCTTTGGCGAGCACCACGATCGATCGGCCTTCAGGAGTTTCATCCGGAAGCGAAGATAGCTGGGCCGCGTCCGCCAGTTGATCGTTGCTGACCCCAGGGGCGGCAACAAACTCCGTGGCCTGACGATTTCCCAACGTGATGGTTCCGGTTTTGTCCAGCAGCAAGGTATCCACATCGCCGGCGGCTTCAACGGCGCGCCCTGACATGGCCAGCACGTTGTGTTGGACCAAACGGTCCATGCCTGCAATGCCTATGGCGGAAAGCAATCCGCCGATGGTGGTTGGAATCAAGCAAACCAGCAGCGAGACCAGCACAAAGATTGTCTGTGGGGAACCGGAATAGATCGCAAATGGTTGCAAAGTCACAACGGCCAGCAGAAAGATAACGGTGAGCCCGGCAAGAAGAATGTTGAGCGCGATCTCATTGGGCGTTTTTTGCCGCTCTGCTCCCTCTACTAGGGCGATCATGCGATCAAGAAAGGTTTCGCCGGGATTGGACGTGATCTTTACTTTGATGTGATCTGATAAGACGCGCGTCCCACCTGTTACCGCCGAGCGATCTCCGCCGGATTCCCGTATGACTGGGGCTGATTCGCCCGTGATGGCGGATTCATCCACTGACGCAACACCTTCAATGATGTCGCCATCGCCGGGGATAGTTTCTCCCGCTGAAACAATGACCACATCTCCTGAGCGCAGCTTGGCTCCAGATATGGTTTCGATCCGGCCATCCGGAAGAATCCGGTTGGCCAGTGTTTCCGACTTCGCACGCCGGAGCGTTTCCGCTTGTGCTTTGCCTCGGCCCTCGGCCATTGCTTCGGCAAAATTCGCAAACAGCACGGTAAACCAAAGCCACAGCGTTATCTGGAGATCGAAACCAAAGCCCGGACTGTGGCGAGCAATGTCTTTAAAGAGCAGTACTGTTGTGATTACGCTGCCCACCTCAACCACGAACATGACCGGGTTGCGCATCATGGTACGCGGATTCAGCTTGCGCACCGAATCGATCAGCGCCTGCCGCACGATCTTTGCGTCCCACAACGATTTTGACTTGCTTGATGTTGCCATGTGTCCTCTTAGAAAGTCTTTTCTGCATGCATGAGCAGGTGCTCAAGAATCGGCCCAAGGCTCAAGGCCGGGAAGAAGGTCAAAGCGCCAACGATGATGATCACGCTCACCAGAAGCGCAGTGAATAAAGGTGTGGTTACCGGGAATGTGCCTGGGGAAGGCGGAACGGCCTTCTTCCGCGCGAGGCTTCCGGCAACCGCCAGCATGGGCACGATCATCAGGAAACGTCCAATCAACATGGTGAATCCCATGGCGAGGTTGTACCAGCGGTTCCCACCAAGGCCGGCAAACGCGGAACCATTGTTGCCGGTTCCTGAAGTGAAGGCGTAGAGAATTTCTGAAAGGCCGTGCGGCCCGCTATTGTTCAAAGTGGCCATTCCTTGAGGCAAAAGCGATGAAGCGGCGGCCAGCACAAGAATCATCAGCGGGAAAATGAGCACGTAAAGCATTGCCATCTTGACGTCATACGCTTCGATCTTCTTGCCCAGATATTCTGGGGTTCGCCCAACCATAAGTCCGGCGATAAATACCGTTAGCACGACAAAAATCAGGATCCCGTACAGTCCGGCCCCCACGCCTCCGAAAACGATTTCACCCAGCATGATGTTAACCAGGGGGACGAGGCCGCCAAGCGGAGTGTAAGAATCATGCATGCCATTCACTGCACCACAGCTTGCGTCGGTAGTGACAGTTGCAAAGAGGGCAGAATTAGCGATGCCGAAACGCACCTCCTTGCCCTCCATATTGCCGCCCGATTGGAGCGTCGATGCTCGTTGGTCCGTTCCTTGGAGCAGAGGATTTCCGCGCGACTCCGCACGGTACGCCGTCGTAACGCCAGCAAAGAAGAGCACTGCCATCGCGGCAAAGACGGCCCATCCATGCCGCTGAGATCCGGTCATTCGTCCCAGCGTGTATGTCAGGCCCGCCGGAATTACCAAGATCGAGAGCATCTCCAGAAAATTACTGAACGGCGTGGGATTTTCGAACGGGTGTGCGCTGTTGGCGTTCATAAAGCCGCCGCCGTTGGTTCCCAGCATCTTGATGGCTTCCTGCGAGGCAACCGGTCCCTGAGCAATGGTCTGATCCGTCACGGTATCCATGACCGTTTTGCCATTGGCGTCGACAACAGGTTTTCCGTCCTGCCCGACTTTCTGCACCTGTTGCGCTTCAACGAGCTTCACGGTGTCATAAGGCTTAAAGTTCTGAATCACTCCCTGTGACACGAGCACCAGCGAGTACACGATGCAGATCGGAAGCAGGACCCAGAGCGTAGAGCGCGTGGTATCCACCCAAAAGTTGCCGATGGTGTCTTTTTCGCGTCGCACGATACCCCGGATGAAGGCAATCGCCAGCGCGATTCCAACTGCCGCCGAGGCAAAGTTATGAAACGCCAGCCCGGCCATCTGCGTGAGGTAGCTCATGGTCTGCTCGCCGGTGTAAAACTGCCAGTTGGTGTTGGTGGT
>Ga0070711_100001286_pt1 | contig 13623 bp, 16 predicted proteins | sample LARL53metaG_FD_65452 | JGI IMG/M metagenome (GOLD analysis project Ga0070711, IMG submission 65452) | Corn, switchgrass and miscanthus rhizosphere microbial communities from Kellogg Biological Station, Michigan, USA - LAR L5-3 metaG | ecosystem: Host-associated > Plants > Roots > Rhizosphere ... | reverse complement strand
GGAAGCCCAGGCGGTACTGCTGAAGCGGTTCAGCAACGAAGTCGTCCTGCTCTACGACAGTGACGGACCCGGACTGAAGGCGACGTTCCGGGCCGGCGATGTCCTGCTCGCGCACGGGGTGCGCGTGCGCGTCGCCACGTTGCCGCCGGGCGACGATCCCGACACGCTGGTCAAGCGCGGCGGCGCCGCCGCGATCGAGTCCGTGCTCTCCGATGCAGTGGACGTGCTCGAGCGCAAGCTTCAGTTACTGGATACGAAGGGCTGGTTCGGCGACGTGCGCCGTGCGCGCGAGGCGCTCGACCGGCTCCTGTCGACGCTTCGATCGGCGAGCGATCCGGTAACCCGTGAACTGTACGTCAGCCGCGTTGCCGAGCGACTGGGCATTCCGCGGGAAACCGTCGCTGCCGAGGCCGCATCGAAGTCCTCGCCGGCGAGCGCGCCGGCCGCCGGCGCGGAGCGGCGATTGCCCGGGCCGCCGGCAGAGCGGGGGATTCGCGCCGCCCGCCTGCCCGGTGCCGAGATCGAGCGCAAGCTGCTCCGTCTCGTGCTGCTGCATCCCAAGTGGCTGGAGCGTGCGCGAGAGGAGGTCGATCCGGGACGCTTCTCGCTGCCGGCCTATCGCGCCATTTACGAGGCGCTGCTGAGCCTCCCGGCAGACGCGCCAATTGGTGACGCGCTCTCGCTGCTCGACGAACGCGGACGGGACGCGTGGGCGCGGCTGGTCGAGCACGGGCAACCGGGCGAAGGTTACGACCTCGACCGCGACTACGCCGGCGCGCTCGAAGCCCTGGACGAGATTCACAGTTTTCCGGACATCGATGCGGAAGTTGATCCCGCGATGCGGCGCCAACGCTGGCTGGCGCTCAGCAAGGAAGGTCAGGCGCGGTTTAGGTTGTATGTTGCCAACGGTTCGCGTGCTCGTGCCGCGCGCGACTCCCAGCCAGCCAAGGAGTGATCCACGAATGCATCCTGATCTGCCCAAGTTGCTCGATGTGCAGGCCAAGGACCGCCGCCTCGCCGAGCTCGACGCGCGGGCGCAGGAGATCGCCGCAGCACGGGCTGCTCTCGACGCCGCACTGGAACGCGGACGAACGGAGGTTGCGGCGGCGGAGCGGGCCGGTGCAGACGCCACGCGGCGTCGCGACGAGGCAGGCCAGAAACTCGAAACGCAGCGTGGTCAGCACGAGCGCCGCCGCCAGCGCCTGGAGCAGGAACGCAATCCCCGCGTTGCCGCGCAGCTGCTCGCCGATGTGGAGCTGGGGCGAAATATTCTGGCGCAGGAGGAGAGCGACTGGGTCCGCATGGCGGATGACGTCACCGCGCGCGCGTCGGCGTTGCACGCGGCGACCGAGCGTCTTGCAACAGCCGAAGCGGAGCAGTCCGACGAGCGCGCGGCGCTGGCTGAGCGGGAGGCAGCACTCAGCGGGGAACTTGAGGTCGCGCGGGCCGAACGCGAGACTGCGGCGGGCCAGCTCGATCGAGCGCTGCGCATCCGGTACGATCGGCTGCGGAATTCGCGGCGGACGGAAATCCTCGTCCCGGCCAACAACGCCACCTGCACGGCGTGCTACACGGCAATTCCGCGCTCCCGCATCGGCAAGCTGCAATCCGAAGGCATCCTGATCGACGGGTGCGAGATGTGCGGCGCGATCATCTACCTGGCCGAGGCCGTCGCCTGACTGTCGGTCCGCGGTGGCGGCTCGCACCGGCGCCCGACGGCGCCATGGTGCAAGCGCTGGCCGGTGCGTTGGGGCTGCCGCTGCCGCTCGCCACCCTGCTGGTCCAGCGAGGCTACTGCGAACCGGCCCGGGTCAAGGAATTCCTGCGGCCGCGCCTCGCCGCACTGTCCAGTCCGCTCGAACTCACCGGCATGGCCGATGGCGTGGCGATGATTGCCTCGGCGATACGCGGCGGCAAGCGGATCATGGTGCACGGGGACTATGACGTCGATGGGCAGTGCGGTGCGGCCGTCCTGACGCGTGCACTTCGAGTTGCAGGGGCCGACGTACATCCGTTCCTGCCGCATCGCATGACGGACGGGTATGACTTCGGGCCGGCAGGACTTACCGAGGCCTTGCGCATCGGTGCGTCGCTCATCGTGACCTGCGATTGCGGGATCACAGCGGTCGACGCGGTGGCGAGCGCCAAGGCGGCGGGCCTGCGAGTTGTCGTCACCGATCATCATCTGCCGGGCCCGGAGCTTCCCGCAGCCGACGCAGTGATCGACCCGCAGCGAACCGACGATCGTTCGGGGCTCGGCTACCTTTGCGGCACCGGCATCGCATTCAAGCTGGTGCAGGCGCTGGTCAATGAAATGGGCCTTCCGGCCGCGCTGCCGCACCACCTCCTCGACTATGTGGCGCTTGCCACGGTGGCCGACGTCGTTCCGCTCACCGGCGAGAATCGAATCCTCGTCAAGCACGGGCTCAAGCTGCTCGCCGAGAGCCGCTGGCCAGGGCTGCGCGCGCTGATCGAGCGGGCACAACTCACCGGGAAGGAGCTGCGGGCCGCGCAGGTGGGATTCATCATCGCGCCGCGCCTGAATGCAGTCGGCCGCATTGCCGACGCGAACGACGGCCTCCGCCTGCTGTTGACCGACGACCCGGCCGAGGCCGCGATGCTCGCCGATCGACTGGAAGGCCTCAACCGCGAGCGGCAGGATCTCGACCAGCGAATCCTGGACGAGGCAATGGTGATGGTGGAGCGCGACTATCACGACGCGGCGCTGCATCCGGCAATCGTGCTCGCGGCCGATCGCTGGCATCCCGGCGTAGTCGGTATTGTCGCGTCGCGCATCGTCGAGCGCCTGGGGCGTCCCACCTTCCTGATCGGCCTCGACGGCGACGTCGGACGGGGCAGCGGGCGCAGCATCGACGGATTCGACCTCCATGCCGTGCTGGCATCCTGCGGCGACCTCCTGGAACGATTCGGCGGGCATCGCATGGCAGCCGGGCTCTCGATCCGGCGGGACCGCGTGGACGCATTTCGTGCGCGCTTCAATGCCGCGGCGCTGCGGCAATTGAACCCGGCCGATCTCGGTCCGACGCAGCGCGTGGACGTCGAACTCGGTCTCGACGAAGTCACCGACGAACTGGAACGCTGGAGCCGGGAGCTCGAGCCGTGCGGCATGGGCAACCCCGGAGCGGTTTTCGGCGTCCGCAACGTGCGACTGACGAGTCCGCGCAAGGTGGGCACCAATCACCTCAAGGGGGTGCTGTCGTCGGGACGTCGTGGCGTCGATACCATCGCGTTCGGGTGGGCGGACCGGTTCGCCGAGTATGGCGACGGCGCGCTGGATGTGGCGTTCCGGCTGGAGCGGAATGAGTGGCAAGGGCGGGCGGCCCTGCAGGCACGCGCGCTGGCGCTTTCGCCGGCGGCCCGTTGACCCGCATCGTGAGCGGGGTATGGGGTGGCCGGCGCCTGGTGGTGCCCCCCGACCGGCGGGTCAGGCCCACCGCGGAACGGGTGCGGGAGGCGTGGCTCAACATCCTCGCACCCGAGCTGTCGGGCTCCCGCATCCTCGACCTGTTCGCCGGCAGCGGTGCACTGGGGCTCGAAGCGTTGTCGCGTGGCGCGGCGCATGTCACGTTTGTCGAAAGCCACGCCGATTCACTGGCTGCGCTGCGGTCGAACATCGCGGCACTCGGCGCCGAGCCGAACACCGAGATTCATCGCGGCGACGCCGTGCGTTACGTCGCCGGACTCGGCGCCGGCCGCTTCGATGTCGCGGTGGCCGACCCGCCGTTCGCGACGGATCTGGCAGGCCAGATCGCGACGGCCTGGCAGGCCGTCCCGTTTGCCGACGTGCTCGCGGTGGAACATGCCCGCAAGACTGAACTCTCCGGCGGCACCACGCGCCGCTGGGGTGACATCGCCGTCACATTCTACCGGACCCCATGACCCGCATCGCCATTTATCCCGGCTCGTTCGATCCGCCCACGCGCGGTCACGAGGACCTCATTCGCCGCGCGCTTGCGCTCGCCGATCACCTGATCGTGGCGGTCGCGATCAATCCCAACAAGGCGCCGCTCTTCTCCGTTGAGGATCGGCTGCGCCTCCTCAAGATTGCGGCTGCCGGTGATCCGCGCATCGAGCTGGCTTCGTTTGCGGGCCTGCTTGCCGATTTCGCGCGAGCCCGCAATGCCACCATGGTCGTTCGCGGCCTCCGGGCAGTGAGCGACTTCGAGTACGAATTCCAGATGGCGTTGATGAACCGCAAGCTCAACGACCAGCTCGAAACGGTGTTCCTCGTTCCGGCAGTGGACCTGACCTATCTCTCGTCGTCGCTGGTCCGCGAGGTCGCCCGCTTCGGCGGTCCCCTCGACGGCCTGGTCTCTCCAGAGGTCGCAGAGGCGCTCAAGGCGCGGTTTCCGCAGTGAGCTTTCGCGAAGCGCTGCGCGCGCGGGCCGGTACACGGCGCCGCCGCATCGTCTTCGCCGAGGGATCCGATCCCCGCGTGCAATCGGCAGCAGACACGCTCGCGCGCCTCGGCATCGCCGAGCCGATCCTGATCACCGCGGGCGTGGATCCGGCTGGGGACGATCGGCTCGCCGCGATCGCCGAACTCCTGCGTCAACGGCGTCCAGCCGCCGTCCGCGACGCGGCGCACGCCCGGGAACTCGCCACAGACCCGGTGCGATTCGCCGCCGGTCTCGTGGCGCTCGGCGAAGCGGACGGGTGCCTCGCCGGGGCCGTCGTCACGACGGCCGAGGTCGTGCGCGCCGGGCTCTGGCTGGTGGGGATGGCTCCGGGGCACGGCTCGCTGAGTGCGGCGATGTATCTCGGTATCGATGACGCCGTGCTCACGTTCACCGATATCGCGGTGGTACCGACGCCGACGCCGCAGCAACTCGCCGAGAGCGCGCTGGCGGCCGCGCGGGACCGCGTCGTGCTCGTTGGGGACACGCCGATCGTGGCGTTCCTTTCCTTCAGCACCAAAGGCAGTGCGCAATGTCCCGAGGTCGACCGGATGCGCGAAGCCGCTGCACTTTTCAGGCGGATGGCGCCGGACATCGTCTCCGACGGAGAACTTCAGGTCGACGCGGCGCTGGTTCCAGCGGTCGCGGCGCGAAAGTGCCCGGCATCTGCGGTGGGCGGCTGCGCCAACGTGCTGGTGTTTCCCGGCCTTGATGCCGCGAACATCGGATACAAGCTGACCGAGCGCCTGGCCCGCGCCAGTGCTGCCGGTCCGCTGCTGCAGGGCCTCGCGCGCCCGATGTCCGACCTGTCGCGCGGAGCGGTGGCCGACGATATTGTGGACGTGGCCGCCATGCTGGCACTGCAGGCGGGTGCCGGGGGCCACTGAACCCTCAGGGGGCGACCGATGCCGTTTACGGCAAGTCAGACTGCGAACAACACCACGCTCGTTACGGTGGAAGGACAGCTGATCGTGGCCAACCGTCAGGACCTGAAGCAGCTGGTTCAGGAGGCGCTCGAGCGCGGCGCCCGGAGATTTGTGTTCGACTTCACGCCAACCGCATACATCGACTCTTCGGGCCTCGGTGCGCTGGTCTCGATCAGCAAGCGGGTGCGCGAAGCGGGCGGCGACCTGCGCCTCGCCGGCCTGAACGAGGATCTGCGATCCCTGTTCGAACTGACCAAGCTCGACACCCTGTTCGCCATCTCGGACACGCCTGCCGAGGCCCTCGCGGCCAGCTGAGACCGGCAATGCCAGCCACCGCCCAGGTGCCGCCGCACGAGCCCGGAGACGGCGAGCGGTTCCGCATCGAGCTCGCGACCGACCTGTCGCGGGTCGGCGACGTGGTGGAAACGGTCTGCGCGGGGTGCTTCACCGAGGGTTCCACGTCGCGTCGCACCCAGTTCCGCGTCCGGACCGTGCTGGCCGAGGCGCTCGCCAACGCCATGCTCTATGGAAACGGCGGCGATCCGTTGCGCAGCGTCGTCGTCGAGGTGGAACTGCGGGACGAGCGCATCGTCATCGCCGTGACCGACGAAGGCAATGGCTTCGACCACAACGCCGTCCCGCTCCCCATCTGGGATGACTCCCTCGAGGCCACGCGGGGTCGTGGACTCTTCATGATCCATCGACTGGCCGACGATGTCGCGTTCAACGACCCGGGGAATACGATCTGGATGACGCTGCTTCGCCGTTGAGCCAGGTTGGCGGCGCGCTCGCGCCGCTGAGCGCGCTTGCGGGGGCGACCCTGCGGCTGTGGCGGCTCGATGATGAACGCTGGCACCTGGTCGCGGGGCAACCTGCCGGCAAAGAAGCCCCGCGCGCACCGAGAGGCCGCGAGGGCGACGCCGCCAGCTGGCTCGCGGTGCCCGGTTCAGCCGGCATCTTTCTCGAGGTCGTCGCGCCCTCGGGCGCACGCCGCGATGAAATCGCGCGCAATGCCCTCGCCGTCGTGCAAGGGTTGCTCGAGGCCGAGCAGGCCACCGGCGCGCTCAGTCGCGAACTGGCCACCCGCTACGAAGAAATCGACCTCCTGTATTCCATCGGTGAATTGCTTGGCCACGCGCAACCGATCGGCGAAGTCGCCACCGTCATCCTGCGCGAAGTCTGCGCCGTGGTCGGCGCCCGCCGCGCGGCGTTGCGCGTGCACGATGCATCGCGTGAAGTCCTGCACGCCGTGGCGACGCTGGGGACGGCACCCGGGACCGTTCCCGTCGATGTCTCCACCGGGGACCAGGATGCGGTCGTGGCCCGCGCCTTCCGGAGCGGCCGGATCGAGACCGGCCATCAGCGGGAATGGGTCCCGGGCGAGGTCGTCGCGGTGCCGATCAGTCATGCCGTGTCCGGCGAGCCGCCACGCGTTGTCGGCACGCTTGCACTCGCCGATCGCAGCGGAGGTGGTGCGTTCACGCGGGACGAGACCAAGCTGATCGCGGCGGTCGCCACCCAGATCGGTGCCGCGCTGGAGAATGCCCGCCTGATGTCACTGGACGCCGACCGGCAACGGCTCGAGCAGGAAATGCGGCTGGCGCACGACCTGCAGGTGCGCCTGATGCCGACGCCGTCGGTACTGCGTGGTGATGCCGACGTGGCCGTGCGGTCGGAGGCGGCGGCATCGGTCGGGGGCGACTTCTACACCTTCGCCCGGCTGGGTCGCGGACGTGTCGGCACCATGCTCGGCGACGTGGCGTCGCACGGATTGTCCGCGGCACTGATTGCCGCCGAGGTGCTCGCGGCGGCAGGCATTCACGCCAATTCCACCACGCCTCCCGACGAGATGCTGACGTTGCTGCGCGATTCGCTCGCCGCAGAGCTCGAGAAGACCGAGATGTATCTCACGATTTTCTACGGCATTCTCGATCCCACGGCTGGACGCCTCACGTATGCCAATGCCGGCCATCCGCACGCATTCCGGGTGCCCCGCATGGGCAGCGCGGAGCGCCTGGATCCGACGGCGCCACCGCTGGGATTGGTCGAAGCCGGCCGCTTCACGCGCCGGATGGTTCCCTGGCATTTCAGCGAGGACCTGCTGGTCCTGTTCACCGACGGCCTGCAGGATCACCCGAATGACGCCGGCGAGCGATTCGGTGAAGCGCGCATCCTGGCGCGGCTCGAGCAGGATCGTCGGAGCACGCCACAGGAGCTGACCGACCGGGTGTTCCAGGACATCGCCGAATTCGGCGGCAGCGCCGCCGACGATCGCACGCTGCTCGTGCTTCGCATGTGAACGCGCGACCGCGCAAGGCGCTGGGACAGCACTTCCTCACGCATCCGCCATTGCTTGCGAAGATTGCCGCCGTGACCGGCGCCGGTGCGGAGCACGTGGTGCTCGAGATCGGACCGGGACGCGGGGCGCTGACGGCGGCGCTGCTCGACCGCGGTGCGACCGTGGTGGCGATTGAACGCGACGAGCGGCTGCACGCGGGACTCCAGCGCCAGTTTGCGGAGCGGCCGTTCGCGCTGGTCGGCGGCGATGCGCTGGAACTCGACTGGCCCGCGCTGGTGGCGCCGTGGACCTCGGTGGGCAAGTCGTGGCTGGTCGCGGGAAACATTCCGTACAACATCACGTCGCCATTGCTCACGCAGGCGCTGACCCCGCCGCTGCCGGCGTCGGTCACCTTCCTGGTGCAACGGGAAGTCGCCGATCGGGTGGTGGCGGTGCCGGGCACCGAACACTATGGCGGCTTGAGCATCGGCATTCAGGCCGTCGCCGTCGCGAAGCGCGTGTTCACGATCGACAAGCGCGCGTTCTCTCCACCTCCGAAGATTGATTCCGCGGTGCTGCATCTCGTGCCCCGCGATCCACCGCTGGTCGCCGCCGAACGGATCCCGGACTTCCGGCGACTGGTGACTTCGCTGTTTTCGTATCGCCGGAAGCGGATGCTGAAGGCGCTGCGGGAGGCGACCGGAGTCGATGCCGTGCGAGCGGGCGAAATCCTGGGACAAGCGCATATCAGTCCGGATGTGCGGCCGGAGAATGTGGACGTGGCGGGATTTGTCCGGTTGCTGGAGGTGCTGGGGTGACCGCCAGCTTGCCACCGGCTTTCGCTCGTGAAACATTTCACAAATGCATACCCGCAAGATCGCCGACTCCACCGTCCGCCGGCTGGCGATCTACCTGCGCTTCCTGGAGGAGTTCGAGCGCCACGGCGCCGACACGCTCTCCTCCGAGTCGCTCGCCTCCCGCGCCGGCACCACGTCCGCACAGGTCCGCAAGGACCTCTCGTTCTTCGGGTCGTTCGGGAAGCGCGGGCTGGGCTACGACGTCCATGCGCTCGCCGGCCAAATTCGCAATATTCTGGGACTCACCCGGCGCTACCGTGTCGTGCTGGTCGGTGCCGGCCGGCTGGCTGGGGCGCTGGTTCAGTATGCGGAATTCGGCGCCCGCGGGTTCGATATCGTGTCGGTGGTCGACCAGGATCCTGCGAAGATTGGCACGCGGTGGGGCGACCTCACCATCGCGGACGTCGCCGGCCTCGAGCGAATCATCGCGCAGGAGCGCATCGACATCGCCATTCTGGTCACTCCCGCGGGACCGGCGCAGGCGCTCGTCGACCGCCTGACAACGTCCGGGGTGACGGCCGTGCTCAATTTCGCGCCGGTGCAGCTGCACGTGCCCGCCGGCATCGACGTCAAGAACGTGAATCTTGCAGTCGAACTGGAAACCCTGTCGTACGCCATCCAGCATCGCGACGCCAGCTGAGGCACTGATGACCGGACTGACCGCCCATCCCGCCGGCACACTTGTCGAACGAGCCCTGGAGCAGTTGCGCCAGGGCCCGGTGAGCGCGGGCGAACTGGCGGTCAAGGTGCTGGGACTCCCCAACGCTCCGGCAGCGGTTGCCGAGCGCATCGCGGTGGCGTTGCTGGGCGCCGATCCGCGGGTGCGACAGCAATCGGATGGGCGCTGGGCGCTGGTGGCGGCGGCGCAGGGATCGCCCCTGCTCGAGGAATGCGCCTTTGCGGTGGTCGATGTCGAGACAACGGGAATGCAGTCAGGCGGGGACGACCGTATCACGGAGATCGCGGTGGTGGTGGTCCACGGTACCCGCCGTGACGTGGTGTTCGAATCGCTGGTGAATCCCGGTCGCCCGATTCCAGCGCGAATCTGCGAGTTGACGGGAATCAGCCAGGAGATGGTCGCCGGCGCGCCGTCGTTTGCCGATATTGCCGACCAACTCCTCGCGGCACTTGCCGGCCGGGTGTTCGTGGCGCACAATGCGCGCTTCGACTGGGGATTTGTCGGCGCGGAGGTGCGGCGGGCGCGCGATCTCGCGCTCGACGGCCCTCGGCTCTGCACGGTTCGCCTGGCCCGCCGGCTGGTGCGCGGCGAGGCATCGTACTCGCTGGGCGCGCTGGCAGTGCGGTTCGGGCTCGAGTTCGGCGCGCGGCACCGCGCCGCGGGCGACGCACTCGTGACCGGCATGCTGCTGCAACGCCTGCTGGCCCATGCGCGAGACAACGGGGCCCGCACGCTCGCAGACCTCGAGATGCTGCACCGCGCACCCCTGAACGCCGCCGCGTGACACTCCCGCATGCCCCGGAGCGCCCGGTCGTCACCACGCTGACGGTGGGCCGGTTGACGGTGCACACGCTGCAGACCGGGATCCAGAAACTGGATGGCGGGGCCATGTTCGGCGTCGTCCCCAAGCCGCTGTGGGAGCGCCGGATCGCGGCGGACGAGCGCAATCGCATTCGCATGGGGATGCGTGTGCTGCTGATCGAGCACGACGACGGACTGGTGCTGGTCGACTGCGGGCTGGGCAACAAGGAGCCCGCCAAGTTTCTCGACATCTACGGGATCGAGAACGCCGGCGCCAACGGCCGGACGGCGCTGGAGGATGCGCTCAGCGTCCTGGGCCACCGTCCCGACGACATCCGGCTCATGCTCAACACGCACCTGCACTTCGATCACGCGGGCGGCAACACGTTCATCGCGCCCGACGACCCCGGGAAGCGGGTCCAGCTGACCTTCCCCAATGCGCAGTATGCCGTGCACGGCCGGGAGTACGCGTTCGCCACCCAGACCAACGAGCGCACGCAGGCGAGTTACCTCCCGAACAACTTCGTGCCCGTGGCCCAGGCGGGGAAGTACCGATTTCTCGAGGGCAACGGCGGCGAAGTCGTGCCGGGCGTCGAGGTGATCGTCACGCCGGGGCACGTGCCGTGGCACATGGCGGTGCTGATCCGCAGCGCCGGTGAGGCGTTGCTGTTCCCGGCCGACACGATCCCCACGGCGCATCACCTGCCGCTCGCGTGGATCATGGGGTACGACGTGGAACCGCTTCGCACGCTGGAGAGCAAGCGGGCACTCTACGCCCGTGCGGTCGAGGAGGGCTGGCGGGTGGTTTTCGAGCACGACTACGACACGGTGGGGGGGCGGCTGGTCAGGGCGGAGCGGGGAATCGGGCTGGCCGACGTCGATTCGATGCCTGCCGCGCCTGACGCAAACCGGGTCCCGCCCCTTGACCCGGGTGGGGCCGCCCGCTAGGTTGCAAGCCATTCAAGCGGACGGCGATCCCGTCCCACCGCGAGCCAGCAACAGACGGCGATCCGGTCCTGAGAGTCATAAGCATCCGGTCCTCCGGGACCGTGGTGCGCCTCTTCGGACACCCCGCCAATCGGCGGGGTGTTCGCGTTTTCAGCCTTTCAACCAGGAATGGCCCACTGTCCTCCTTCGAGCGAGAACGCCGGGTACGGGTGAATCGGCAGATCCGCATTTCGCCGGTTCGCGTGGTGACAGCAGAAGGTGAGCAACTCGGAGTGCTTCCCATCGAGGAAGCGTTGTTCGCGGCGCAGGAGCGGGGTCTCGACCTGGTCGAAGTCGCGCCGATGGCGCGACCGCCGGTGGTCAAGATCATGGACTACGGCAAGTACAAGTTCGAAGAGGCGAAGGCGGCGCGCGCCGCCAAGAAAAAGCAGCACGTGATCCACCTGAAGGAAGTCAAATTCCGGCCGGGGATCGACGATCACGACTTTGACTTCAAGACCCGGCACGCGCGCGAGTTTCTCGGTGACGGGAACAAGGTCAAGGTGACAATGATGTTTCGCGGGCGGCAGATCGCGCACACCGAGCTCGGCAAGGCCGTGCTCGATCGCGTGGCAGCCACCCTGGCCGACGTCGGCAAGGTCGAGCAGGATGCCAAGCTCGACGGCCGCAACATGGTGATGGTGCTCGCGCCGAAGTGAGCGCCAGACGCCGACCGAACGGAGAACCACGTGCCCAAGCAGAAGACCAAGCGCGCCGCGATGAAGCGGTTCAGCCTGACCGGCCGCGGCAAGATCAAGCGCAGTCGCGCCAACAAGCGCCACATCCTGACCAAGAAGACGACCAAGCGGAAGAACCAGCTTGGCAAGTCCGCGCTGGTGAGCTCGGCCGACTATCGGCGCACCATCAAGTTGCTGCAGGCGTGAGGAGCTGACCGATGCCAAGAGCCAAGGGCGGAGTCGCGCATCACGCGCGCAAGAAGAAGATCATGGCGGCGGCCAAGGGTGGCCGGGGCGCGCGCAGCAAGCTGTACAAGGCGGCCAAGGAGAACGTCGAGCGCGGGATGGCGTACGCCTATCGCGACCGGCGCAAGAAGAAGGGCGACTTCCGCCGGCTGTGGATTACCCGGATCGGCGCGGCGGCGCGATTGAACGAGATCAGCTACTCCCGCCTGATGGCCGGACTCAAGACCGCCGGTGTGGAGATCAACCGCAAGGTGCTGGCCGACCTGGCAGTCACCGATGCCGCGGCGTTCGCCCGGCTCGCCGAGGTGGCCAAGGCGCAGCAAGGCTGATGTGTCTCTCGATGCGTTGCGGCAGCGGCTCAGCGCCGTAGCATCGCTCGAACTCGCCGCGCTCGAGGCCGAAGAGATTGCGGTGCTCGGGCGCAAGCAGGGCGAGCTCACCCACCGGCTCAAGGCGCTGGCCGCACTCCCGATCGACGAGAAGCGCGCGCAGGGCGCCGCCCTGAACTCCCTCAAGCTCGAATTCGAAGCTGCATTCGTCGCCCGACGCGCGGCGCTGGCACAGGCGGCCGGCATCCAGGCGGCGGGTGATGCGGACCTGACCATGCCCGGGCGCCGGACCTGGACCGGCACCCTGCACCCCGTCAGCGTGGTCATCGACGAAATGGTGGCGATCTTCAGGGAGCTGGGCTTCGCGGTCGCTCTCGGTCCCGACATCGAAAACGAAGAGCGCAATTTCGGCGCGCTGAATTTCCCGCCTGACCATCCGGCGCTCGACATGCACGATACGCTCTACGTCGACACGCCGGGCGCGAGCCTGCCACCGGGCGAGCGGATGCTGCTTCGCACCCACACGTCGCCGGTGCAGGTGCGCGTCATGCGTGCCGGACCGCCGCCATACCGGGTCGTCATTCCCGGCCTGGCCTACCGCAAGGATCCGTTCGACGCCTCCCACGCGCCGGCGTTTACCCAGATGGAAGGGCTCGCCGTCGACGAGGGGATTTCCTTCGTCGACCTGAAGGCCACCCTCACGCACTTCGCCCGCCGCTTCTTTCGCGACGACGTCAGGGTGCGTTTCCGTCCGTCGTTCTTCCCGTTCACGGAACCGTCCGCGGAAATGGACGTTTCCTGCGCGATTTGCGGTGGATCGGGATGCGCCGCGTGCAAGGGGAGCGGGTGGATGGAGATCCTCGGCTGCGGCATGGTGCACGAGCAGGTGCTGGCGAATTGCGGCGTCGATGCCGAGCGCTACACGGGCTTCGCGTTCGGAATGGGTCCCCACCGGATCGCAATGGTGCGTTACGGCCTCCCCGACATTCGCCTGCTGTACGGGGGCGACATGCGGTTCCTCGGCCAGTTCGGCGAGCTGGGCCGATGAACGTCTCGCGGCAATGGCTCGAGGCCTTTCTGCACCAGCGGCTCGACGGCCGGGATGTCGCGGCCCGGCTGGCGATGGCGGGCGCGCCGGTCGATGCGATCGAAACGGTGGGCGCCGACCTGCGCGCGTTCGTCGTCGCGGTCGTGACCGACGTGCGGCCCCATCCCAATGCCGACAAGCTGCGCGTGACCACGGTCGACGACGGCAGCGGCGCGTTGTTCAACGTCGTGTGCGGCGCGGCGAATGTCACGGCCGGCCACAAGTATCCGTTCGCGCGCGTGGGCACGGTGATGCCGGGCGGCGCGACGATCGAACGACGCAAGTTGCGCGGCGAGCCGTCCGAAGGGATGCTCTGTTCGGCGCGCGAACTCGGACTG
>Ga0070711_100001285_pt1 | contig 13623 bp, 9 predicted proteins | sample LARL53metaG_FD_65452 | JGI IMG/M metagenome (GOLD analysis project Ga0070711, IMG submission 65452) | Corn, switchgrass and miscanthus rhizosphere microbial communities from Kellogg Biological Station, Michigan, USA - LAR L5-3 metaG | ecosystem: Host-associated > Plants > Roots > Rhizosphere ... | reverse complement strand
GTGTTAAGATAAATTTTAGAGCTAAGATGAATTTGGGAGAAAAATAGTGATTTAATCAAATAATTTTTTAAAAATTAACTAATGGAAAAATTAGATAGAAATAGAAGAAAAAGAGAATATTTTTTAATGCACTAGACAGATTATGTGCATAATGGAAAGTCATAAAATAATTCAAGTAAACAGTTCTCAATTTAACTACGTGTATAATGGAAGAATACACTTTCCATATAGTATTGCTACGTTGGCTGCATATGTTAAAAATAAAGAATATCTAAATCCATTTTTCAGATTCGAGAAAACATTTGTTTTTAGAGATAAGGTAGAGGATTACATAAGTCAATGTAAAAATACTGACATTCTCCTATGTTCTTGTTATGTTTGGAACTGGGAAATTACAATTTACTTGGCTAAAAAAGTAAAAGACCTAAACCCAAACTGTTTGATAATCTTTGGAGGTCCTCAAGTTCCAGGTTATTCTAAAGATTTTTTTGACAAATATCCTTTTGTTGATATTTTAGTACATGGAGAAGGAGAAATTATTTTAGAACAGGTTTTTACTGCTTATTTAAAAGACAAGAATTATTCTACAGTTCAAGGTATTGAAACCAAGAAATTTAGAAATCCTCCAGCTCCAAGAATTAATGATCTCACCAGTTTACCGTCTCCTTATCTGACCAATCTAGTGTGGGATTTGGTAGAGAAGATAGAAGATGTACAATGGATCGCTTCTTGGGAAACCGATAGAGGCTGTCCATATCAATGTACTTTTTGTGACTGGGGTAGTTCTACTGCGACAAAAATGCGGAAATGGTCAGAAGAAAAGTTATTCCAAGAAATTGAATGGTTCGCAGATAACAAGATTCCTTACATTGATTGTTGCGATTCAAACTTTGGTATATTCCAAGATAGAGATTTTCGTCTTGCAACTAAATTAAAAGAAGAATCTTTAAAAAAACATTATCCTGAGACCTTTCGAACAAACTGGGCTAAATTTTCATCAGAAAAAATTATTCCTATTGCAAAACAATTACAAGAAGCTGGTCTATTACGTGCTGTAACCTTATCACTTCAATCTATGGATGAAAATACTTTAGATATAATCAAACGTGAAAACATAAAATTTGATAAATTTTCAGAACTAACTGCAACATTTCGAAGTAATGGTATACCGACATATACTGAGCTAATAATGGGATTACCTGGTGAGACACTTGAAAGTTTTAAGAAAGGATTTGAAACTATAATCTCTGATAGTACAATAGGTTCTGTTGTTGTTTACAATTGTGGTATTCTACCAAATGCACCAATGAACGAACCCTCTTACAGAGAACGTTACAAAATACAGTCGATACGTTCTCCAATATTTCTATCGCATTCATCAATTAAATACAGAGGAATACAGGAATATGAATACATTACAATCAGTACATTCTCTTTTACACTGGATGATCTAAAAGAAATGTATGTGTATGCATGGATAATTCAAGTATTCCATAGTCTGGGTATTTTTGAATATCTTTCTAGATATTATAATAGAACTCATGGTTTACAATTTATAGAATTTTATGAGGATTTTCTTGATTTCTGTCGTACTCAAAAATCAATCTTTTCAATAGAATATGAAAAAGCAGTATCACATGCAGACAAGGGATATTCTGGAAATGGATGGAATGCTTATGATCCACAATTTGGTGATCTCAATTGGCCATTTGATGAGTCTAGTTTTTTGAGACTGGTGTGGAGTAAAGAAAAATTATTGGAAGGAATGCGCACTTTTTTGAAATATATGGAAAATAAACATAACTATAATACTTCGAGTAATATACTCCATGATTTAACTGAATTCCAAGTATTCTTACTTACAACAAGAGATGATCTTGATGATATAAAGTCCGGAGAATTTGAGTTTAATTGGAAAAACTTCTTTGTTAATAATGAAAAATTAAATCATGAACAGACAAATTATAATTATGAAAATCTTATTACTGAAAAAGATCCTTTCAGTTGGGCATCTAAAACTATATGGTTTGGTCGTTTTACACAAAAATACAAATTACATCCAGAACAATTACGAGAGGGAAAATTTGTTGTGAATTTATCCCAAGCAGTTTAAATCGAATATTTAAAATAACTTTGATATGTGTGAAATATTTTATTATTGTAACACCAAATTTGTTATGAACTATATAAATAAACTTCGATAAAAATTTTCATGCATATACAGATAGTGAACAAAAAAATAAATTATATGAAATTTCTTAAAAATTTATTAACATGAGAGAAGCTAGAACATGACCGTGTTTAATCTGACCATCTCTAATTTTTTTAGCTAATTGTTTTTTAGATACTTTGGTTACCTTGATGTATTCAAATTCATCTAACTTTTGGTTTACAACTAGTTTTAATCCTCTAGCAACAAAAATATGAAATTTCTGTTTAGATCTTGATGGTGCAGAATAAAACCACCCTTTTGATGTTATCGTAGAACATGTATATCCAGTTTCTTCAAGTAATTCTCTTTTTGCACTTTTTTTGTATGTTTCATTGTTCTCCACGAATCCTCCTGGAAGATCAAGGATTTCTTTTTCTATGCCATGCCTATAACTTTTAATCATTAATACAGAGTCGTCGTTGAAAATAGGTATAATTATGACAACATCAGGAATTTCAAATCTACTGAATCTTGCAGTTTTTCCGTTCTCTTTTTGAACAAAATCTTCGTACACATTAACCCATTTACTCTGATAGATGGATTTCGATCTTTTTGTAATGTGCATAGGTGAATATTCATTAATTCAATCAAAAATATTAGGCTTGGGTTAGTAATCTAAAATTTAACAACATCTGTGATGATGGTTTGGTACTGCAAAAGAATTCTAATCTAATTCGATCTTTTGAGATAAAAATGTCTTTATCATCACAAAACCAATCAAGGTAGGAAACCATACACTCATAATTCTATAAAATAGAGTTATCGAACTTGCCAAAGATAGAACAATTCCAGCTTTTAGCAATAATCCAACTGCAGTTACCTCAGTAACACCAAGTCCTCCAGGAATGAGAGTTACAACGCCCACTAATAAAGAAGAATAAATTGCCACTATTGTATGAAATATGGATAATTTTACTCCAAACCCAACAAAAATAAGTTTTACAACTATTGCATCAAGAGACCAGCATACCATACTCATGAACCAGGATGCTACAGTTATCTTAACTCCTGTGATGACTCTTAATCCATTGTATGATTCATTTATCTTGTCAAGATTTTTATTTACAACAGGAATTTTTCTTGAGAGCCATTTTAAGAAACTAAATAATTTTGAAATTCTACATGCTGTAAACGTAATTGAAAGAACTCCGAGTATTACAATAATCAAAATAGAGAGAATGGTGGAATGTACAAAAATAAGAGATATCATAATTAAAAGTGTGATAGCTAAAAGATCATGCCATCTCTCAATTATTATGATTGGTAATGTCTTTGATATTGGAAAACTATATTTTTTCTTTAGATAATATGACTTGATGATCTGACCAGAACCTGCTGGGGTAATTGTCATACTCAATCCAGATAAATAAAGTAATATGCTTGATTTTAGTGGAATTATGATTTTAGATTTTTTTAATAGAATTTGTTGTCTTAATCCTTTTAATATTACTTCTATCACTGCAATAATTATAATTGGACCCATCAATTGGTACTTGAATTCAAAAACAGCAGTTGAAAAATTATGAAAGTCTGAATATACTATAAATAAAATGTAGAATATCATTGCACATAGAAAAATTATAAATTTCTTAGACATAGTTAGGAAAAAACCAGATATGAGAAGAATTGGGTGTTAACATGACATTCGATTTAATCTGGATGACACAAAAATTCTGTTAAAGTAATTAAGTTGGTATAACTGGAGCCAGTTCATATGTCTGTTTGTCAAGATACATTAATAATGATTTATTAACATCAAAAAATAGCACCCATGTAAAATGCGTGTATTCTTCTTTGGATTAGTAATATCTTTCTTAATTTTATTCATAATTAATCTAAGCTGGATAATTAGTACCATTTATTTTGCCGCCATTTATGGCTTGCAGTTTGTTTTACATCATAAAAACCTCCTAGAAAGTGTGGATACATCTATTTATGTAAAGTGGATCTTGTCAGCAGATTGCATTTGGATAATCCTTGCCTTGATTTTTGCATTAACAAGAAAAAAATACAAAACAGATCTCGATCTACACTACTTACAGTATGATCCTCTGACTAATCCTTCCATATGTATAATTTTACCTGCACATAACGAAGAAGCATCGATTGAAAAAATAATTCAAAATTATGCTGCACAAAAAAATGTAAAATACATCATTGTGATTGATGACAATAGTACTGATAATACATATAACATTGCCGAGAGATGTGGGGCGAGAGTAATAAGGAAAAAAGAGAATCAGGGATTTGCGCATACATGCTTTATGGGTTTGAGAGAGGCTCTAAAAACTGACGCAAATATTATTGCGACATCGGAGTCTGATGGTACCTATAATGCATATGATTTATCAAAAATGCTTCCTTATTTGGATAATTCAGATATGGTAATAGGAACTAGACAAGTTCAGATTTTGACAGAAAAGGGTAATCAGAATAGCATAATTCATGTTTGGGGTAATCTCCTAGTTGCAAAACTCATTCAATTAAAATATTTTAATTTACTACATATTGGAATTATTAATCTGACCGATGTAGGATGTATGCATCGATTAATAAAACGTAAATCGTTGGAAAAAATTATAAATAAATTAACTCATCCCGATACTGATAGACCACTTGCTGGTGATTCTATATTTCTACATCTAACTATGTTAGCGGTAGAAAATGATATCCGAATTGTAGAAGTGCCAGTTACTTTTAACAGACGTATAGGAGTCTCAAAACTTGAATCAAATAAAAAATTAAAAGGCATAAAATTTGGTTTAAAGTTTCTTTGGTTTGTTCTTATATCTTAGAAAATCCACCTTTCATCAATTGACTATTCTTATTTCTCTCCAAGTCCCTATGATTCATATCTGTTGTCATACTATTACAAAATTAGATGAATTATCAAATGTCTTTTTGTGAAGGTTAATTGCATCCAATTAATAGAATATCTATATTTAATTAGAGAACTAATTAACGAATATATAAAGATGAAACAACTTGACTCAAATTTCGATTAATTTCTTAAAAAGTCCATCTAAATCTTTTGTACTAGCTATAATTACTGCCGCAATCCTTCGAATTATTTTCGATTTAAATTTATCTCATAATGGTTTCTTTTTTTTCACATCTGCATATGATTCTCTTTCAAGAACTTATTTATCGTGTATGTGGGCTAATCATCCTTTTTTTTCTACACCTCCAGCTATTTGGACACCTTTTCAATTTGTTATAGTTGGAACAATTTTCAGAATAATTCATCCATTTTATTCAGATTGTTATCCTCTTATTCCTGCAGTCGTAAACTTTGTATTTTTCCTTGGTTCAATTTCGATAATTTACTATCTTTCCTATAGATTTTATAGTTCTCTGGCAGGCTGGATATCTGTTCTTATAATAACCACTCAAGCGTATGATGTGTGGGTAACATTCTCTGGTCTATCAGAACCCATTTCAATTTTTTTTATGTTAATGATCATTTTGCTATTCTATATGTATGTCAATAGCAAACATAAGAAAAATTTATTTGTCTATTTGATGGGCATTACTGCCCTAATTTTATCGGCAACCCATACTTCTGGTTGGTTTTATTCCATTTTTGTTGCAGGATTTTGTAGTATTTTTATTTTTAAACAATTGAGAGAATTTTATAGTGAGAATAAACAAAGAAAACCTCAACAAAATTTAAAACCATATTTCATCACAGTTTTTCTTTCTCTAATATTTCCAGTTATTTGGCTTTATAATAATTGGATTGTGAATCATGGACATATAGTAACATTAGATCAGGGTTCTATGAGAGTCTTTGAAGCAACTATTGGTTCAATGTCGATTCTTACACGTCTTGTATTAAATTCAAGCGTGATATTTGCAATTGCTCCGGTGTTAATGATTTTTGGTAGTTATGTTATTGTTAATATGATGAGAGAAAAGTCAAAATTTTTGAAATATTTGATACCATCTTTTATTTACGTGGTATTTTTCTTGACTACTGCGGTTATGGGTAGAGCTGCCCCATATCAGGAACCACGTTATTTTGTAATACTGATTTGGTCGATAATTCCATTCGTTTCAATGAAAATTTCTTATTTGATTAAAAATGAGCATAGAAGTCATAAGGTGATAGGATATGTTATTTTGACTGCATTAATTGGCATGGGAGTTTTACATACTTTTGAATTTCCAAATTATCCGCATTTTGATGAGATTGTGCAATTTATGAATGGTTGGTTACAAGACCATTCAAAAGATAGCAGAATTTTTATTGAAACAAATGGTTTGAAAGAACAAACATTAATTCCTGTGGCATCTGGTCATCCTGATCTATTCACGTTTCCTACTAAAAATCAAATCGAAAACTATTCTGATAATACACTAATATCGCAATTTCATAATCAACGCAATTTGATAATTGTAACAAATATAGATACAGTTGTAAAATTAAGTCCATTTGTTAATTTCACCGGAGTAGATGATTATTTTGTTATCAATAATAAAGAAAATAATAAATCACAAATTAATTCAACAGTTCTATCTTGGAAACCATTAGAGAGAGGACAATTATTTCTTCCTGTGCCTTCAAATATTGTCATATTTGGTTTTCATGATGCAGACCCTGTTAACAGAGAACAAGTAGGTATTGAAAAAAACTTCGATACCTATGTAAACAATTGTTACACATTAAAAGTTAAAGTACGAGATGGATATTCTGACAAAAATTATCCGGGACGTATTGAACAACAAATTCTAATCGATGGAAAAACATATTGGCAACATGACATTAGCGGAGATCCTGTAAATAAGGGTCCTCTATTGTCAATGTTTCAGAATAGTTCCTTTATAAAATATGATGTAGAGCCAGCATTAATCAGTACTATTCCAATAAGTACCTATGAAGGCTGGCAGAATCTTACAATTAATTTTACTGCTGCAACAAATACTACTAATGTAAAAATTCTACTTGATGCAAATAATGTGGAAAAGGGTTGGGCATGGGGTTCGGTTAGCCAAACTGTGATAAAGGATCCTAATTTGCTGCATTGTTAATATGCAATAAAATTTTATACAAATCTCAAAGTATACATCTTAGTGACAGATCTTAAACACTTACTGTTTTTGATATCTTGCCCAATAAATGGGTTAAATTATTAGTAGATCTCAGAAAAGATGAAATAATGTCTAAACGATCATCATGCCCCTTTTGCAACGGGGATCCAATTTCTCATTTTAGACGAAAGGATGGAGTCTTGACAGTTAAATGCTCACAATGTGGTCTAATTTTTGTTAATACTCTTTTAGATTATATGTTAGAGGATGCATATAAAAAAATTAATTATTTTGAACAAAATACGGAAACTGGAATTGGTTACAAAGAATATGAAGAAACTCCTCTTACTGAATTTATATGGCAAAAAGCCATCGTTGATCTTTTTGTTGTCAAAGATAAATCCACACTTCTAGATGTTGGATGCGCAACAGGTAAATTTCTTACATTATGTGAGAATAGTTATGATGTCGTTGGACTTGATATCTCTGATTACGCCATAGACTTGGCATTAAAGAAAGGACTTCATGTGGAAAAAAAAGATGTTCAGCAGATAGATACAAAGTATGACATTATTACCGTATGGGAAACAATGGATCACATAATAGATATAAAAAAATTTTTTGAAAAATTAAAAACAATTTTGAATAAAGGTGGAATTTTTGTTTTTTCTACGCCTGACGCTGATTCAGAATATGCAAAGCAAGACGACTGGCCTGGATTTAATCAATCCTTTGAACATGTTAATTATTTTACAAAAGAAAGTCTTACCTATATGCTCTCAAAAGTTTTTGGTAGTAAACCAATTATCTATACATTAGGAAATCCGTATAACAGAAAATATTCTCTATTGTTTGGCTATGTTAGATTAGACGATATCAGTGATCATGATAAAAAAATTCTGGATCTTTTTAATTCAAAATTCTCGGATGAGAGTATTGTCCGCCTGGTAGACAGAATATCTTCAATAATTACACTAATGATAAGAAACGAAGATCCAAGATGGACAAATTATGTCCATTTCTATATGCAACAGTCTATGAACGATCCTTTTGAAGAAGTAATCCTCAAAAATTATTTTTTCAATAAAGAAGGATATATTCATGAACTTAAAACAAGACTAGAAGAAAAGGACTCGGCAATCACTACTATTACTCAGAAGATGAAAGAACAAAACCATCTCATATCGGAAAAGGACTCGGCAATCACTACTATTACTCAGAAGATGAAAGAACAAAACCATCTCATATCGGAAAAGGAGAGCATCATTTTAGATCTTAAAAACTATGTGGAAGACAAAGAAGTATACATCGCCCAACTTCAATCCTACATTAAAGATAAAGAATTGTACATTACACATCTACGTAAATATGTTACAAAATCAATTTACTGGCATGCAGCTAGACTGGTTGGAAAAATCAAAACAAGAGGAATTTCATATTTTATAAATAAAATAAATCATCATTTCTTACATGGCGCATCTGATCCACATCTTCGCTTCACTTGCCTCAAAGAAATCCCAGTACTCTTGTTGGAGACTTCAAATATGAAATCTGATCTGACAACAAAATTTTCTGCAATAACTACGATAAAAAATGAAAGTGATAGTATCAAAGATTGGATTATGGCATTAGAAAATCAGACCCTTACACCTGATGAAATCATCATTGTAGATGGAGGTTCTACTGATAGTACACTGGAGATTATAGATAATTATATAAAAAAATCCAAATTAAATTATAAATTGATAAAAGAAAAGTCAGCTGGAATTTCAAAAGGACGAAACATTGCTATTGCGCAGGCAAGAAATGATGTAATTATAAGTATCGACGCAGGCTCGATTCTCGACAAAGACTATTTCAAAAACATGATCAAGGCATTTGAAGCAGATCCAGAAATTGATATGGTGGTTGGAATTTACAAGTCACAAAACAAAAGTTTCTTTGATCGCCTCTTAAGCAAGTATTTTATTCCTGATTGGAACAATTTTGATTATAACAATCTGCTTCCATCAGCACGCTCTGTGGCCTACAGAAAAAAACTTTGGAGAGAGATTGGTGGTCATCCTGAATGGCTACGAACTGGAGATGACACTCTCTTTGATTTGGAATATCGAAAAGTCTCAAGAAAGTGGGCTGTGACAAAGGATGCATTGGTATATTGGGAATTTCCAGCAAAGCTTGGCTCTATATTGAATCTGGCATATCGATATGGAAGGGGCGATGGCGAATCTGGTTTTGGAGATAATATCTTGTACTTTAAGATGAAATTACTAGAAAAATTTAGGAAAGAAAAGAACCCCCTCAAATTTTTGGCTATAATCTACTTGTTATTTTCTACAATTAAAAGAACTTCCTTGTTATTCCCATTAATTCACTACTATTTGCTCAAAGGATATACTGATGGTCGTAAAAGAAGAATGGAAGTAAATCTTGCAAACAATAGAATTGACAAAAATGTATTGATTCTAACTGGAGTACCCATAACAGACATTGGGGGAGGGCAGAGATATACACAACTTGCCCTTGCACTGATGAAAAAAAGGTATAAGGTAACCTACGTTAGTGTATATCCCTCACACGAAGAAAACAAAAAAATTTTTTTGAATACAGATTTCACTCTACTCGAACTTGAACAATTTAATCTCTTTGACATAGATGAATATCTAGAAAGACATGAACAAATTTTAGACAAGACTTTTGTTCTAATAGAATTTCCTATTCCTGATTTTATTTCAATTATTGAAAAAATGAAAGAGAAACAAATTCCTGTAATATACGATTGTGTTGATGATTGGTCTACTACACTTGGTTGGATCTGGTATTCGGAGGAAAAAGAAAAGGAAATAATTAAGAAAAGTGATATCTTGGTTGCAACTGCACAAAATCTCAAACAAAGAATGAAATTCATGTCAAATGACAGAGAAATAGTTCTAATTCCAAATGCTGTCAATACAGATGTTTTTCAAAATACACAAAGTTATGAGAGGCCAAATGATCTACCTTCCGCAAAATCTGTGATTATGTATACAGGTTCATTGTGGGGAAAATGGTTTGATTGGAGTATTATTAGGGATATTTCCAGTGAATTTCCAGAATCTGCAATTGTGCTTATAGGTAATTATGACAAATACTGTCCCTATGATAATCTGAAGAATGTATATTTCCTAGGGCTGAAACAACAAATAGAACTACCCGCATATCTTTACCATGCGGATGTTTGCATAATACCGTTCAAGATAGATAAACTAGTTGATTCTATTAATCCTCTTAAAATTTATGAATATCTTGCAATGGTAAAGCCTGTGGTGGCTACCAATATGAAGGAGCTTAACGATATACCTTACACATATCTTGCAAATACAAATAATGAATTTGTTCAATATCTGAAAATTGCCCTGAAACAGAAACCAGACAAAAAAATAATTGATGATTTTATAAAAGAAAATTCATGGGAAAAACGTATCAATGATTTAATGAAATTATTATATGATGCTAGGTCTAGTTGATATAAAATAATTTAATGTGAAAATCTTTTTAGATTGGAAGTTTCAACATATCGTTCTAGACCTTCTTCCAAGGTTAATGGTGTTATGTCTAAGACATTTTTCAGTAAGCTTGTATCTGCAAGAGTATTTTCAAGATATTTTGTTGGTTTGTCGATGTATTGTGGCTGTATCTCTTTGCCAAGAATATCATTTATCAATTTGATAGCAACATTGAAAGAATATGATTTACCTATACCTACATTGATAACTGGAGGTGTTTCTCTTTCGGCTGATTTTATTATGGCATCAACTACATCACTTATATAAACAAAATCTCTTGTTTGGTTACCATCTCCGTAAACGATTGGCTGTTTATTTTCTAGTATGGATTTTAAAAACAAAGTAATAGGGCTTGCAATATCTCCTTTGTGTTCTTCTCCAGGTCCATAACCAGCAAATATTCTGAGACCTACACTATTAATGTCCGAATAGAATCTAGCAATCTGTTCGCATGCTAGCTTGGCAATAGCGTAAAGATTGACAGGTCTTGGTACTATGTCTTCTGATTGAGGTGGTGGTGTTGAACCATAAACACTACCAGATGATGGATAAACAAGTTTTTCTACCTTCTTATCTCTTGCCAAACTCAAGACATTAAGGAAACCTCCAACAGTATTGTTAAATCTAGCAGAAGGGTTTTCATTAAAAAGAATTACAGATGACGGCGCACCAAAATGAAAAATTATGTCAATATCATCCTTAACCAAGTTGACAAGATTTTCATCGCATGTACTGGCACGGATCACTTTGAATACATCTGATTTTTTTTCAAATTGTTTACTTGAAAAATCATCTAATATGGATATTGTTGCACCAAGGTCAGTTAGTTTTCTAACCAAGTTTTGACCTATAAATCCAAAACCACCAATTACAAGAACACTTTTACTATTCCAATTCATATTTATCGTGTCAATGTGGCAGAATTACTCCAGTATATCATATTTGTATTACCATAATTCCATTTTATAATCTATATATTTTATATGGAAATCAATTCATTTTCATTTGTTAAACTTATTAGTGTAAAATTCTATTACTTTTTCTGGCTCTCCAACTATCTGAATTTTTCCTTCATCAAGAAATATGACTCTATCACAATCTTTCCTTATTATATCCATATTGTGAGTGACTACAACAATTGATTTCTTACGTTCTTTAAAAGAAAGAAAAGTTTCATAGCTCTTCTTTTGAAAAGTAATATCTCCAACAGAAAGTATTTCATCAACTAATATTATATCTGGATCAACCTGAACTGCTGTTGCAAACGCCAATCTAGCTGCCATCCCAGACGAAAAATTTTTTATCTTTATATCTTCGAACCTTTCTAATTCAGCAAATTTTATTATTTCTTCTTCTTTCTCCGTAATTTCTTTTTTAGAAAATCCTAACAATCTACCATATATGATTATGTTATCTCTTGCAGTAAGTTCTGGATTAAAACCAAGACCCAAACCAAGGAATGGAATTACTGTTCCATCTGTTATTATAGTACCAGAATCAGGCTGGTATATTCTTGATAATAATCTCAGAATGGTTGTTTTTCCCGCTCCATTTTTTCCGATAATTCCAATCATCTCTCCTTTTTTTACATCAAAGGATACATTGTCTAATACTTGTATCTCTTCATAATGTGTATTTTTTTTTAAAAAGCCAGTAACAGCCTCATAAATTGAATTTCTACGTTCATGATGCAATCGAAATTTTTTACTTACATTTGCAACTTGCATAGATATATCTGTCATTATAATTCCTCTATGATTCTCATGTTTAGCTTTCGAAAAATTGCATACCCTACAATCAGAATTAAGAATGTGGTTCCTAAAGATATCTCAACGCTCTCTATGGTAGGAAGCTTGCCGTATAGTGTAGCATCTCTTGCCATGTTCATGATTTGCACCATTGGACTAAATACAATGATTCGACGTATCTGTTCTGGTAGTATATTGGTATTGTAAAAAACCGGAGTAAGAAAAAATCCTGCCTGCAACAAAACTCCCCATACAAATTGCGTATCTCTAAATTTAATATTAAGTAATGATAGCGGAAAAGATAATCCTGTGACAAGAATGAATTCTAAAATGAAAATTAACGGTAGAATTACGACGGTCGCTGGTGGGATTAGTCCAAATACCACTAGAAAAGTTCCGAAAACGGCCATCTCAAATGTTAACATCATTAATCCTGTTAGTGCAGCGCTAATGGGTAAAATCTCTCTTGGCACGTAAATGTGGGATAAAACCCCACTTCTTGATAAAATACTATTAAGACCAAACTGTGTACCTCTGGCAAACATATTCCAAATAATCAAACCTAATAACAAAAAAAGAGGAAAATATTCAATCTGTGATTTGAAAATATTTGTAAATACTACATATAATACCAATAGAAGTAAAAGTGGTTCAAGAAAAGTCCAAAAAAATCCTAAAATGGAATTGCGATACCGCAACTTCAAATCCATAACTGCCAAATCCCAAATTAACGTCTTCCTTTTCCAAAATGTATTGTGGTCTTCCATTCGACTAGTACAATTCTAAAGTTTGTTCATATTAGTCTGTCTCTTATCTTTGTCATATCTTTAGTTCGAGTTATATAATTGGAACAGGGAGTAATATTTGGTAATTTGTCTGACAGTAATAAAAAACAAAATGATGACAATACATTAGAAAATCATGAGGAAGAGATTCAAAAACTGCACCTATTACTCAAAGAAAAGGATAAACAAATTGTTAGTTTACAAAAGGCGTTAGAAAACTCACAAGAACTGATTGTAAACATTCATCAAAGCTTACCTCTCAGAATTTTCCATAATTATGATTCAAGTATAGGGAAAATAAT
>Ga0070711_100001282_pt1 | contig 13655 bp, 11 predicted proteins | sample LARL53metaG_FD_65452 | JGI IMG/M metagenome (GOLD analysis project Ga0070711, IMG submission 65452) | Corn, switchgrass and miscanthus rhizosphere microbial communities from Kellogg Biological Station, Michigan, USA - LAR L5-3 metaG | ecosystem: Host-associated > Plants > Roots > Rhizosphere ... | reverse complement strand
CCACGTGAGCTGCCAAGATTTGCTCCGTCATCTCCTCCAAGTGGGAAATTTTGTTCGCTACATACGAATGAATGGCAGCTGTCAGAACCAGATGCCGAGGACTGAGATGAATGTGCATGGGCCGTATCCTAATAAGCAAGAAAGAAAGCTGCGAGAAAATAACCAATAGTCTTCGTCGGCTGGAATCATAAATGGGCGTAATTTTCTCTATAATTAGCGGAAAGCCGATGCCCTAAATCAATGTTAGGTGGTGTAATAGCACCAATAGTATTTTTTTCTTTCGGAGAGGATAACGTGATCAAAGGGTAACTTACCAAATTGATCTGCTGAGTAGTTTTTACTTAAGTCCTTCCTAAAGTGATGAGAGAGGTCCCCTATCCAAACTAAAAATCTTTCCTGATGCGTGGTCAGGACACGCGCTGTTAGGGCGTGCACTATAGTAATCAGACGCCCTCCAAATCGGTCTCTCTGAAAAAGGTAGCCTAGACGCAGTACAGAGATCTGTTATCGTATAACATTGTAGCAACCTGGGGATCTTTCACTTGGTGCAGGAGGCACATGAACTTCTCAAGAAGCCAAACGAAGGAAGCCAACGGCAATAGTGAGGTCCTTCAAGGGTAAAGGTCAATCGTCTCGGTCTCCTTTCTTAGCTAGACGAGATAAACCCCATTCACAAAATCCGTCTGAGATGGAAGCTCATAATTCCAACTTTGGAATGGACCTATGAGATGCAGGAGAGGAGACGCCAACTTTCTGGTAGGCACGTGCAGTGGCAATACGCCCATGAGCCGTGCGCTGGAGATATCCCTGCATAATTAGATACGGCTCATGCACCTCCTCTAGCGTTCCAACTTCTTCTCCAACAGCCACAGCAAGTGAGTTAATCCCGACCGGTCCTCCATTAAATTTGTCGATGATGACCTCTAGAATGTGCTTGTCCATTCTGTCGATGCCCTCCTCATCAATTTCCAGCATTGTCAGGGCCCGGTCAGCTACCTCTTGAGTGACTATGCCAGAAAATCGAACTTGAGCATAGTCCCGCACCCAGTGGAGCAAGTTATTGGCAATGCGCGGAGTGCCACGGGAGCGACGGGCAATTTCCAATGCACTAGCTGCATCAATGGGAATATCTAGCAAACTGGCGCTACGCTCCACAATCTTTTGTAGGTGGATAGTGCTATAGTAATCCAGTCTACAGGTCATATCGAACCGGGAACGTAGTGGGGATGAAATCATACCAGAACGGGTAGTAGCTCCAACGAGTGTGAATTTAGCAAGATTGAGACGGATACTGCGTGCACTAGGGCCTTGGTCGATAACAACATCTAACCTGAAATCCTCCATAGCAGGATAGAGATATTCCTCAATAGCAGGTTGTAAACGGTGTATTTCATCAATGAACAACACTCCCCCGTGTGGTATATCTGTCAAGAGCCCTGCGAGATCTCCCGCTTTTTCAAGCAGAGGCCCGCTAGTGGTCTTGACGCTAGTGCCAATAGTGCTGCCAATAATGTTAGCCAGCGTAGTTTTTCCTAGACCTGGCGGGCCACTCAGAAGGATGTGCCGCAGGACATCTCCACGCTTCTGCGCAGCCTCCACCATTAGTCGCAATCGTCCTACAGTCTTTTCTTGGCCATAAAATTGTTCAAATACGGAAGGACGTAGAGAATCTAGCGATGTGTTAGGCATTTCTTGATGGCCTTTCATCCGAAAGAAGCAATCTCCTGATGAGGAGTGGCGGGAATGAGTAGCATAAAACAACTGTTACCTAGGGATCGACTCCTGCCCTGTAAAGGAACAACTTTTAACAGAGAAGGAAAGCATAGAGTAACTGGAACAAGGCAGAAGAACACGCCTAACAGGTTCACCAGTTCCAAGCAAGATTAGTAACAAACTGCGGCTGCTCAGCATACTCCAAGCTAGCCGCGAAGAAAAGTAGGAAATACACACAAGCACTATGTCTGGGGATGAAACTGGATTACAGTAGCTTTGGGGGGTAGCCAGCAGTTGCAACGGGAAAGCAAACAAGTGCCATTCTGGGTTTCCACATGTACCCCTCCAAGAAATCTAAAATGAAAGCCAAAAAACGAGCAAGAAACGGCTCAGCCTGGTGAAGCGGGGTAGAAGAAGACCCCATCGCATTTTCTCTTAATAGGCTACGGTAGAAAAACTCCAAACAGGCTCGGGGATAAAAGATAGGTTTAGAAGAAAGCTTATTCTCACAATGGCAGGAATGCTACCAAAGCGGCTCTGTCCAGCAAGATGAGGAGTTTTTGAGGAGGACGCATGGGCCAATACTAATACCAGAAAGGATAGAAGTCTCTTTTGGTCAGGGGGTCATCGTTGCACTCCACTCGAAATAGGGGATCGCACAGTATCATCAAGAAAGCAAGTGGAGAAATCTGTCCTAATCTACAATGCTCGGGGTGATGGATATATCCCCCACACCACCATGCAAGAGAAGACTAAAGAATATTCTTCAGACCTTCCAAAGCCGTAAGTGAAGTAAGTTGCGCTGCGAACGTAAGTACCACCATTCGTGGTTTTAGGACAACAGCAACCGGTACTTCTTCCTCGGCTGAGGCCAACTTTCTCCAGTGTGTAATTAAAAGGTCGGCATATCCCGAAGGTACTAATAGCAGCTTAAGGCGAGAGAATAGCTAAGACGGCATTTCCAGCAGGAAGAAAGAGCAACCTGGTTTGCTTGGAGGTCCCCTGTGGGGGTTTTTCATCCCACGGCAAGACAGATGCTACAGCCGTCAACTACAAAGGAGAATCACTTACCCTTAGCTTTCAATGTAGTGGTGGGCATCCTTCGCGAGCAAGGTAATGCTCATAACAAGGTCATGACACCAGGCTAATGTCATTGCCAGCAGGAAAGTTGTCTTTCAAAGTCCGTGAGACTTGCCTGCACCCCTAGATTGTCACGAAGTAACGAGGTACCGACCAGGGCGGCTTGAAATTTCCTACGCACACAGCCAAGTGTAGAGGGAGAAAGCCCACTTTCCGCTACATGGATAGCTGTCTCCGGCAGCTTTTCGACAAGCTGAAAAGCATCTAGATTAATGCTAAGGTCTTCCTTCGAAGTACCGGTAATACCAACAAAGTCTCTTTTATCCTTAAACCTTCTGCTGTTAATTCCCACTATCCGTGCGTCTGGTGGAAGGAAATAGATTTCTTCATTAGTGTGGACCTCGAAAAGAGCTTCCATACCTAACTCTCGGCATAGATTGTAGAAGCCACGAAGGCGCGAGGCATCTAGTACATTTGCCATCAGTAGCAAGGCATCTGCACCAAAGGCGCGAGCCTCCCAAATTTGGTACTCGTCTATTATGAAATCCTTGCGCAAGATTGGTTTCGAGGAAGCCTTACGAATCTCTCCTAGTTTCTGAATAGACATACCAAAATAGGAAAAGTTTGTAAGTACAGAGATAGCATGCACGATAGAAGACTCCTCGTAAGCTTCTGGTGCGTTTTTAACGTTTTCATCACGCATAGGTCCCACGCTAGGAGATTTTTCTTTAATTTCAGCAATGAGACAGAAACTGCCCCTCAATTTCTGATCTAATGCAATAACTGGCGGCGCATCCGCTACCATTGACCGTAGATCTGCAGACGTACGTTGTATTTTCGCCGAATTGAGCTCTTCCTGTACAGCCATTAGGATGTCTTCAAGGATAGTCATGGAAAGTTCATCTTTGTAGCTCCGTGGAGGTTTCTGGAGAGTTGCGCATTTTCCAAGCAAACGGAAGGTAAGGCAACAGAATTGCCGCCGGCCGCATCTTCCGTGAAAATCGGCCGCCACCCAAGTCTAAAATTCCCCATAGGAAGTTAAAGTTGCCTTCAGACATAGGCTGAACGCTCATGGGGGTGTGTGTGGGCGGAGATGGAGAGAGAGGGGATGCGGCCCCCCCTTAAATTCCGGCCACACAAGGAGGCCCAGAAGACATTAATTGCTGAACCAGGAAAAAGTTTGTACGCCAAACAATACAAAGAAAACAGACATCAAATTGCAGGAGAAAAAAGGACCATGGACGTCGTCTAATTTCTCCTGCAGTTGTGAATGGATACAGCAGTGCCTTTATCCTTTGGGAAGCATGCAAGTGTGAAGAGCTGCGAGAGGGATACGGTTTGTGTGGGTTGCTGTGCTTCCTTCCTTAGTTGGCTATCCTAGAGGCAGTGTGGGAGCATCTTTGAAAGCAGCGATTACCAAGCCTGTAGCTTTTCCATACCATTCATTCCTCTTCAATTTGTATGCAAGATTGCTTGATCCACATAGCATAGGCAGCAAGGCAGCAGTCTGCCTCAAACGACAGGATTTCTGGCACGCTATAGGGATGCACTTTCTGAATTTCAGTCTGAAGTCTCTCCACACAATTCGCAGTGGTCTTTAGCAGAAGAAGGCACTCCTGATTTTCTTCTAGATTGCCATTCCAGATATAGACAGAGACTGCTTTTGGAAGGAGAGTGCCACAGGCCGCTAGACGAGCCTGTATAAGCTGTCGCGCGATTTGTCGAGCCTGAGTAGAACTTGGGAACGTTGTTAGAACAAGCCGAATCATGCAGACATTTTATTGCGACAAATCCAACCACCACCTTTCACCTGATCATGATGGTAGAAAACAGCAGCTTGGCCAGGAGCAATCGCGCGCTGTGGCTCTTGCAGTCGTACCAAAGCGTGCTTGCTACCCGTTGGATGCAACATAGCCGCCGAGCCACAGTGAGTAGATCGAATTTTGACGCTCACTTCTATACTCCTCTCTGGAGGAACCCCAAGCCAATTTATCTCTTCAACCTCAAATTCTTTCCGAATCAGCTCTGTCTCAAACCCCACAATGACTCTAGAGGAGGCAGGATCAATGTCTACCACATACAGAGGTTGTGGGGATCCTCCAGGTAAGCCCTTACGTTGGCCCACGGTATACATTTCAATCCCGTCATGGGGTCCTAAATACTCGCCGGAGGTATTATAAATGCCTCCTGCACGGAACTCATCCTTGCTAAGACGACTTTGGAGAAAGGCCTTATAGTCATTGTTAGGTATAAAACATACTCCCTGGCTATCCTTTTTGTCTGCAACCTTCATACCCAACTGACGCGCGATGCCACGAACCTTGGCTTTGGTCATCCCCCCTAAAGGAGTCAAAACCCTCGTAAGCTGCTCTTGGGAGAGACTGAAGAGAAAATAGGACTGATCTTTAGACAAGTCCGCTCCCTTGCACAGAATGGTTCCAGCTTCTGTATGGTGAACAGTAGCGTAGTGTCCAGTGGCAATGAAGTCGGCATCTAAAAACTTGGCTTTTTCCCAAAGATTTCCAAACTTGAGCTTCTCATTGCACATAACGCATGGATTAGGCGTACGCCCTGCGCGGTACTCTCTGGAGAAGTAGTTGATCACTAAACGCTCAAAATCTACGGCTTCGTCTACTACGTAGTGAGGTATGTTAAGACGATGTGCTACCCCGCGTGCATCTGCAACTGCCTGTGGCCCGCAACACTTGTCCTCCGCACGAGATAAACAGTCCTGTGGCCATACTTTCATGGTGACTCCGATTACGTCCCAACCTTCTTCCTTGAGCAAATACGCAGCAACACTAGAATCCACTCCGCCACTCATGCCAACGAGTACACGCCTACCATGTCCTACACCTGGATGGGGAAAAGCCTTCGAACTCTGACTAGTACGCATGAGGGAAAAGTATCCGGAGAAAATCTAGAGGTCAATCATCCTCCTGGCCTATGATTTTTCCCATGGGCGCGGCGGCCCCAACCCCTCCACCTGACTCGACGGGAGATATGTAATAAAATGTGGAAGTACAATTGATGAAGCAGACAGCTGTAGCAGTCCAAGCTATTTACGCTTGGACCTATGCTTCTGGTGTAGACTAGATAGAAGGTATGGGGTGTGCCGCTAGACTAAAAAGCAACAAGCAAAAGGAGGAGGTATTAGCCTGGTAGCATCAGAGCCCAGGTTCAACGGGTTAGCTGCCTGGACCAGCATCAAAAGTCTACCCCCTGCTTCCCGTATGGACAAACGACCAGTACTAGAAATCCACGGGCACCCTAGAGCATTAACTGATTCTATGTCAGAACGCACTCCAGGCTGTGACCAATGTTATTCTATCAAACATTAAATCTCTACTAGATTAACGGATATGACACTCTCCATCCTTAGCAGGATAGCTTTCATTAAGTTGGCTAAGAGACGAATCGGAATCAAAGAATACATCCGTGTATCCTGTGATGACGATCCAACTTATCCCCCTTTGTTCTTCCCCCCTAGAGAAAGAGTGTTCTATGTCGTGTGCGGGAATCCCTCTCCAACGTTGGTCGCCAGCTTAAAATGCTATTTTAGCAGACTTAAGAAGCTAGAGCAGCGCAGGTGTTAGGCTCCTTAGAACCATTGCAAGAGACCACGTTCTAATCCTTCCAATATTCCCCATTCATTTCGTTCCGAAAATTCTCTCGCCAGAAAAACATGTCTTTGGCCATCCCCCGCCCGAGGAGATGTGCCTGCGTGAATTAAATAATGATAATGGATTTGCTCCTAGCACAATCCCCTCCTCTTCATTCTTTAGGTTAAAGAGGCAGGAGGAGGTGTACTGCTAGAGCTGCCTGTATCTTTTGCCAAGTTTTTTCTATACACCAACCAAGCCCTCCCCCTTTAGGCCGCTACGCTACATTATCTCCTACTTTTATATGTCAGAAGTAGAGAGGGATTTACTCTGATGAGTGCACCGTGCACGAGGCAGTCACCTACAGTTTTTGATACACCATTTTAAGATCCTTATCTGCCTTCTCTTCATTTTGTCAGCTTGCAGTGTGGTATGGTCGCTATAACCGCTGAGATGTAGGAGTCCGTGGATCAGGCAAAAAGCAATTTCTATCGTTGGAGAATGCCCGTAAAAACCACTGTTGAAGGAGGCAGTTTCCGCACTGATAACGACCTCTCCATATGGAAATGTTATGACGTCTGTGGAAGAATCTCCATTAAGAAATTGTCTGTGGACTGCCGAGATAACAGCGTCGGATACTATGGCTACTTCGACAACTGAAAGGCTTGACAAGACGGATTTAAATTCACCTCTCTTGTTGGAACAGTGAGGCAGAGCCAGGACTCCAATCCGCCTTAGGAGTGACGTGTCTACGCGCACTCCTCGCTGATGGTTGACTAAAACCAGGCGAGTACCGGCTCGTTTCCTTGAACCACGAGCAGGCTTATAAGCTACTTTCTTTTTCTCGTTATTGACGTCGCGTGGGCACACAATGTGTGGAGAACGGGGGCACTTTAGCAAGGCAATCGGAATACTCCACCAACTCCAGGGTAATTATATAGCGCACTTATTTTCCGGAGGCACTGATTTTCCGAGAAGCGGGAGCGTTCCGTTGGGCTAAAAAGGCTCCTTACACAGTCAGCGCGAGACAATGATGGTGTTTTATTGGCCGTAAGCTAGGACGAAGTTACACCAATTGATAGAGTTGTTTTTCTGCGTGTTGCAACTTATCCCGGCGAGCAAGCCCCCATATGGTCCCCTACTTCCCAGCAGTTACATCGGTTTACAAACTGTACAGGCCTTCCAAAACACACACCCTGACTAGCTAATAAGTTGGAGGTTTCCATGAATTTGGGTCCAAGATCTCTGCTAGCAACGACGGAAAAAAACACAACGTAGGGAGGAAAAACCCACACCTGCTTAACAAGCATCTCCCTTATGGATTGGGAGGCTACTGCAGCTGAATATTAAGTTCAATGCAAAGATCCTCTAACGGAGGAGCCATAAGAAACGAGTCTGTGCAACACAATATCCATTGAGGTCTTGAAAAATTCTTTCACGTGAGTTGTCCCCCCCCCTTGCAAAAAGCCTCGCAGAAAATACACATAAGGTGCGCAGACACTGCAATAGGATCATTTCGTCACTATCCGCGCAGAGGGGTGCCATCCAGCTTTCCGTGCATGGAGATTTGAATGCTAGCTGCAAAATTGGACTAATAGCAGACGGAGGAGCCTTGCTCCACCCTTGGTACATATTCACCCCAGACTTCTGAGAAGGAAAGCATTAGCATCTCCTAAGCGTAAATTCTCCTTGGGAGACTGCCCCCCTCTAGTCACACTACTCTTGTGAAGGGTAGAGGGAATGAGAACCTTCTCTTTCAGAGTCTCCAGAATCTCCCACAAGCCCAGCTACCTCTTCCACTGTACTGTGGAAGTTTTTCACTGTTCCACGATAGGCCTGATAAGCACGTATCACAGGCCGTACAAGCGGATGTCGCATGACATCCGTTTCAGAGAAGTAGTGGAATTCGATCCCCCGTATTCCCTTTAGAGCTGCTAAAGCCTCAAGGAGACCACTTCTTTTGTTTCTCGGTAGATCAATTTGCGTTCGATCTCCAGTAATGACACACTTTGAATCTAATCCTAAGCGGGTTAGGAACATGAACATCTGTTCCGTAGTCGTATTCTGAGACTCATCCAGTACAACAAAGGCATGACTGAGAGTACGTCCTCGCATGTAGGCCAAAGGAGCAATCTCCACCACACCTTTGCATATGCTACGCTGAATTTCGTCAGCTCCCAGCATGTCATGCAGGGCATCATAGAAGGGTCTTAAGTATGGAAGGATCTTGTCTTGCAAGTCCCCGGGTAAAAACCCAAGAGCTTCTCCTGCCTCAACCGCCGGACGTGTAAGTACAATCCTGCTGGTTTTATCTTGTTTCAGTGCGGCGACAGCCAGCGCCATAGCCAGATAGGTTTTTCCAGTGCCGGCGGGCCCTAGCCCAAAAGTAATATCAGAACTCTTAATGGCCTCTATATATGCTTTTTGCCCTGCTGTCCTCGGAACAACTGGAGGTTTATTGGGAGAACACTGTATCTTTGATTCCACGAGCTCAGAGAGCGTATTCCCACCATGTGGCCTTGTAGAAGAAAAAAGCGCGTGCTGAAACTCATGGCGTCTGATAGTAACTCCACGCTTTCTGGCATTTTCCAACTCCCGGAAGACGGAACACGCTTTCTCTACGGCAGCCCGCTTACCTTCAATGCGTATCCACCCATCTCGAGTTGTCATCCGAACGCCAAGTTTGCTTTCCATATCATACAGAAAACGCTCCTCATCCCCGTAAAGAGACCGTAGTGTGCGGGCGTTGTCGAATTCTAGGATTAGCGATTCCATACTGGATTATACCATACCCTTTGCCCACTTGGCTATTTTCACCTCCAAAGAGTCCCTTTTTCTCTCCATGTATAAAAGACCTTGCGCGATTCCTTCTTGAAGAGGTCTTTGCAACCTATGAGCAAGAAGCAGAAGGCATACCCGTAGGCCGATTGCGCTTATGGCAGTGCAGCAAGAAGAAGTGTAATAACATCCACCTGAGACTGTGTACTAACCCCATCGTAACTCTCTCGTTTGACAAGGGGCAGAGGGGATTTTCATCCAGCAGCGAGACACCCTCTGCAAACATCGTCCAGAAGGTTAATTCTGCGGGTGGCCCTCTCGGTGCACGATGTCATTAAAATTACCGGCCTTACGACGTCAAGGCAGCGAAGCGTCTTCCTACGGATTGCTGGGCTCTCCTAAAAGGAAAAAAGCCTATTTCTCACGAATAAATTTGCGTAATCCTGACAGAGTCTTGCACCTACCGGATAACTCTCGCGCGGGAGCTCTATCCATTATAACTTGCATTTGCAAGGCGCGCCCGATTTTCTACATACGGTTCCTCCTTCAGGAAAGTCTCTACACAAATCCGAGAAAGATCTGCAACACGGCGGAGAGGGCAGGGATGAGCTGCCAGAACGATCCTACCTTGTGACCAGGCGGAACCCATACCGGCTTGTAAACGCCTCTGTTCAACTGCCTTATATCTAGTAGGAGTAAGCTAACTTACTTGCGTAAGCAGGTTTAATTTTTAAGTTAATTCAAGTAACCTTCTAAGCGGTCATGCCGCCGTCGTAACAGAGTAGTGCCAGTTAGGTCGATGAATATCCACAGATTGCAACAACTTCTTTGCACTTTTGCTACCAAGCGACTAGCTGTTATCGGAGATGTCATGCTGGACGAGTTTGTCTGGGGAAAGGTTTGTAGGGTCTCTCCAGAAGCGCCTGTCCCAGTAGTAGAAGTTCAAAGCGAATCTCATTATCCTGGCGGAGCTGCAAATGTAGCCAGAAATCTTAAGCCATTTTGTCAATCTGTGTATATTTTTGGTCTTATCGGCAGGGATTTTGCAGGAGATTGCCTAGCCAGACTACTAGAGAGCGAGGGCATTTTAACGGGCTGTCTTGTTAGGCAAAAAAACCTTTCCACGATCGTGAAGACCCGCATCATCGCCCTCCACCAGCAGATAGTCCGAGTCGACAGGGAAAACAAGGCTTTTTCCGCTACTGATAGAACGATAAGTAAACAGGTCATAAAGATGCTCAAGCAATTGTTGCCCTCACTGGACGGAATCATCTTCGAAGATTACGGCAAGGGATTTCTCGATCAAGAGTTGAAAGATCAGTTGTGTCATATGGCTAGCAGGAGAGGTATGATTATAGCTGCCGACCCAAACTCTAGAAATCCTTTAGATTGGACTGGGGCGACCGTTATAAAACCGAATCGAAGTGAGGTTTTTGATTTTGTAGGCGTTCCGTCTCCACCCGTTAACACTTTTAACCCAGTAGAAGATAGACAATTGCTACGAGCCTGTGAAAAGCTGCAAGCGCGTTGGAAGCTTCCACAACTGCTGATTACGCTAGGTGAGCAGGGTATGCTTCTGATCCAGCCTGGATCGCCTCCCTATCATATCCCTGCTCACTCCAAGGAGGTCTTTGATGTTTCCGGAGCGGGAGATACTACTATTGCTATGTATACTCTAGCATTATGTGCCAATGCTGCACCTAAGGAAGCTGCTGAAATTTCTAACCATGCGGCTGGCATAGTAGTTGGAAAGTTAGGTACAGCTACCCTGACCATAGAGGAGCTAAGAAGAAGCTTTGAATAGCAAGATGGAAACTGGAAGTCACAACAAACAACCTGCTGTTTTTTTTGATCGTGATGGGACATTGATGGAGGAAGTCCATTTTTGCCATGATCCCAATGATGTGCATGTCATCCCAGGTCTGTGCGGATCACTCCGTCGATTGCGGATGTGTGGATGGCTAGTTTTTGTTGTTACCAATCAAAGTGGCATTGCATATGGGAAGATTTCACTTTCCGAGTATGAGGCAGTTCACTGCGAGTTAATGCGGCAACTAGATTACCAGGTCGACGCCACCTACTTTTGTCCTGTAATTCCTGACGAGGGGATAGAAGAACAGCGTCGTAAGCCCGATATCGGAATGATCCTTGAGGCCACAAAGACCTTTTCCATAGATTTACCGCGCTCTTATCTCATCGGTGATAAAGCTACTGATATCGAATGCGGAAAACAGGCTGGTATGACCTCCCTCCTTGTAACTACTGGATATGGCACACAACATCTGAGTTGTGGAGCCGACAAAATTTTTGAAAATGCTGTATCAGCTGTAGATTTCATTCTACGGAAATCGGCACTATCATGAGGCGCCTGGTCACTGTTATCCCGGCAAGGTGGGCTTCTACACGCTTTCCTGGAAAGCCTTTGTGCCTTCTTGCTGGGAAGCCCATGTTGCAACGTGTGTGGGAGCGGTGTTGCCGTTGTATGCCCATGGATAGCGTCTATATTGCCACGGATGATGAGCGGATCTTTCAAGCAGCGAAGAGCTTTGGTGCACAAGTCGTCCACACTGCCCGTACACACCTTACCGGAACTGACCGTGTTGCCGAAGTGGCTGCTCGCTTACCAGAGGCCACCCACATCATCAATGTCCAAGGCGATGAACCAGTCCTAGATCTATATCTCTTACATCGCCTTGTACGGGCCCTCCACGATTCCAATCACTTAAAAATGATCACAGCAGCAACTCCATTCCCAAAATTTGCCGATCCAAACGATCCTCACATGGTCAAAGTGGTCATTAACAGTCAAGGATATGCGCTCTATTTTTCTCGCAGTGCCATTCCATTTGCTCAGCATGAAGGGGATCGTCCCCACCGGCTGCTACATATAGGGATATATGGCTTTGAAAAAGCGTTTCTTTTGAAATTCGTTTCTTGGAAAACTTCTCCACTAGAACAGTGGGAAAAATTGGAACAACTTAGAGCACTAGAAAATGGCGTCCAGATTCAAGTGCTCCTTACGCAACATGCCTCTATAGGCGTAGATATCCCCAGTGATGTTAAGAAAGCAGAAGAAATTCTGCATGCAGAACACAGGTTGGACAATGCCTTCTGGAAGGCTAGTTAAAAAATTGAACAACTTCTCCATTTTGGTTGTGAGGAGGTCTCCACCAACAACCCGACTTCATTGCTTCTTAGTGGCTAAGCCTGATTAGCCTCTGTAGTCGGAGGAATGCCTCTCCAGAATCGATAGCCTCAGAAGCGAGTTCTGCGCCATGAAGAAGATTGGTTGCAATTTTACAGACGCAGAGGGCGGCAGCAGCATTTGCTAGGACCATACTCCTTCGGGGACCACAGTCTGATCCCCTTAGGATATCCAGGAGTATACGCGCGTTTTCCGTGGCATTTCCGCCTAGAAGATCATTCAGACGAGCCGTAGCAATCCCAAAATAGTGGGGAGAGAGCTGAAAAATCCTCTTTCCCCCATCTTGCTGGAGAGTACACACCATTGTTTGCCCCGCTATAGAAACTTCGTCCATGACTTTGTCTGAAGATTCAATATTTCCGCAAACTACCCATGCCGCCTTTCTACCGAGCAAGCCTAAAATGCAAGCGTAGTTCTCCATTAACAGTGGGTCAAAAACCCCTACCAACTGGTAGTTGGGGCGGGCAGGATTAAGAAGAGGACCCAAAAAGTTAAAAACAGTAGGGATATTTTCTTTAGATAGGAGGTGACGTACTGTAGCAACCGCTCGAAACGCCGGGTAATAGGCCGCTGCAAAAAGGAATACGCAGCCAGTAGACTCCAGCACTACAGGAACCCTCTTGGCAGGCATAGATATGTTGACCCCAAGAGCTTCCAATACATCTGCACCGCCACTACGCGAGGTAAAACCCCGGTTGCCGATCTTTACTACCAGAGCTCCACATGCTGCAGCAACGAACATTACTGCGGTTGAAACATTAAAAAGCCCAAGCCTGTCTCCACCTGTCCCGCAGACGTCCAGAAGAATGTTAGAATGGCGGATAGCAGCTGGTATGGGGTTAACACTCTGCTCCAGTAATACTTCTGCAAATAAAGCTATCTCCCTTGGAGTTTCTCCACGGCGATGCAATTCGCGCAAAAACTTTGCCTTCATTTCAAGAGCACTTTTCTCGTCGAGGAGCATACAACATGCCTCCTGTATTTCTCGTCGACTTAGCTCTTCCCTGGACAGGATCCTCCTTGCCCATATGTCGTTCATGATCATTACTGACTAACGGTAATTATCCAATTACTAGGCGACCCCAACACTGATTGAGGTACAATGCAACTAATGCCCATAATTTATAGCTCCTGTAAATTAATCCGGACTGGCGTTTATCTTCCTAATGAAAAGTACACTTGCCACCCCGTGTTAAACCTTGCAGCCATCAGTTTACATCGGGCAATACGATTCTCGGCGGTTATCTACCTGTAGTATAGTGGAGACGTGGTTATAC
>Ga0070711_100001280_pt1 | contig 13667 bp, 10 predicted proteins | sample LARL53metaG_FD_65452 | JGI IMG/M metagenome (GOLD analysis project Ga0070711, IMG submission 65452) | Corn, switchgrass and miscanthus rhizosphere microbial communities from Kellogg Biological Station, Michigan, USA - LAR L5-3 metaG | ecosystem: Host-associated > Plants > Roots > Rhizosphere ... | reverse complement strand
GGTGCCACGCCGTCGTTGTTGCACTTCGTCCCGTCCGGGAGGTCCACCACGAATCTCCAGAGTCCGTTCCACGGATGGGCATCCACGGTCCAGCCGGTGCTGTCCGCGATGCGGGCGCAGTCCGGTCCACACGACGTGACGACCCAGGTGGACTGCAGACCGGGCCCGTTCGGGACGAAGGTGCCGCTGAAATCGTCGGCCCGGGCGGGGCTCGCGAAACCGATGGCGACGCCGGCGAAGACGGCGGCTGCTGCTAGACCTCCTGTCACGTTCATGCTGGCTCCCGTTCGCTGGCGGCGTCCAACCATTATTTGCCGGCAAGACCGCTCAGTCAGCCTCGTTGATCAGCAAAACATGTGGTGCAATCAACGGTGATGCGCGCCTACGCACGTGTTACTGCAAGCCGGGGCATAGTCGTGGTGAAAAGCTCGCGGTGACCGCCGCTGCGACTGTCTTGGAACACCCGCGCGACTGGAGAGCAGATGCCCGATGTGACGTATGAGAACGACATCACCGGGCTTTTGGTGATCGATCCATACAACGACTTCATTTCCGAGGGCGGAAAAGTGTGGGATCGCCTTAAGGGAGTCGCTGAAGCCAACGGATGCATCCCTAATATGGCGGCCATCCTTGAGGCCGCGCGGAGCGCAGACATACGAGTGTTCTATGCGCTGCATCACCGATACCGCCCCGGCGATTTCGAAACATGGAAGTACGTAGCGCCGATTCAGCGGGCGGCGTGGATGCGCAAAACATTCGAGTACGGCACATGGGGCGGCGAACTACGCAGCGAGTTCGAGCCTCAACCGGGCGATGTTGTGGCCCAAGAGCACTGGTGCTCCAGCGGGTTCGCCAACACCGATCTCGACCTCCAACTCAAAAAGCACGGCATCCACAAGCTGATCGCGGTGGGCCTCATCGCGCACACCTGCGTGGAGGCAACCGTTCGATTCGCCGCTGAGCTTGGCTACGAGGTCACGATGGTGAAGGACGCGACGGCCGACTACTCCGACGAGGAGATGCACGCCGCCCTCGACATCAACATCCCGAACTACGCGACCGCCGTGGTGACCGCCGAAGAACTGGTGCGGGCGATTTCTCCTCGTTAGACCGCCCTTGGCTCACCTGTCAAGCGTGGAACACCGCAGTCGCCGCAGGCAACATCAGCGACCACTTCGTCGCACGAGCCAATGACCGCGCCCAGTGCGCCAAACCCGGCGTCCGCACAAACCGTGCTGCAGTTCACCGATCTCGAAAACCCACAGGATGTGGCCGTCGACGCCGAAGGCAATGTGTATGTGGCCGACCTACATCAATTTCAAAGACGACAAGGGATTTCCCGACGCGACGACGCGGGTGATCAAGCTGGCGGCCGGGTCTGACACCGCAGTCGTGCTGCCGCAGTTCGTTCATGCCGGTCTGATGGCCGATTCCGCAGGAGCCGTCTGGGTCAAGGATGCCGGAAACGACCGGCTGGTGAAATTGGCGGCCGGGTCGGATCGCGAAACCCAGCAGCCGTTGCCCTCGGCGGGCGCGGCGATGTCATGGCGGGGCGGACTGACACCGTCTGGCCGTAGAGATTGGCCGCGAGCGGCGTCCCCCCCGTTCGCCGCTCGCGGCCTGTTCTATGAGGATGTCGTGCGTAAGCGAGATGGGCATGCGTAGTCGACTACTCGAATTTCCGCTGCCGGTCAGTACGGTGGGCACATGAAGTATCTCGACGTCGACGGAATCGGAAGAGTCAGTCGGATCGGTGTGGGCACCTGGCAGTTCGGCTCACGCGAGTGGGGCTACGGGGACAGCTACGCCTCTGGCGCCGCGCGCGACATCGTGCAGCGAGCACTTGCTCTGGGGGTCACGCTGTTCGACACGGCCGAGATATACGCGATGGGCAAGAGTGAGCGCATCCTCGGCGAGGCACTCGGCGACCAGCGTTCCACGGTTGCGTTGGCCAGCAAGATCTTTCCGGTCGCGCCCTTCCCCCTGGTCATCAAACAGCGCGAGCGCGCCAGTGCACGGCGGTTGCAGGTGGCCCGCATTCCGCTCTACCAGATCCACCAGCCCAACCCCGTGGTCCCGGACTCGGTGATCATGCCCGGGATGCGCAGCCTGCTCAACAGCGGCGACATCGGGGCGGCCGGTGTTTCGAACTATTCGCTCGGTCGATGGCAGAAGGCGGACACTGCACTCGGACGGCCGGTCATCAGCAACCAGGTGCAGTTCTCCCTCGCCCGCCCCGGTCCGCTCGAAGACCTGGTGCCGTTCGCCGAGCGCGAGAACCGCATCGTGATCGCCTACAGCCCACTCGCGCAGGGACTGCTGGGCGGCAAGTACGGAGTCGGCAATCGCCCCGGCGGCGTGCGGGCGACGAACCAGCTGTTCGGCACCGAGAACCTGCGGCGGGTGGAGCCGCTGCTGCAGACGCTGCGTGACGTTGCAACGGAGGTCGGCGCCAAGCCGGCGCAGGTCGCGCTGGCCTGGCTGATCAGCCTGCCGAACGTCGTCGCGATTCCCGGCGCATCCAGCGTTGAACAACTCGAGTTCAACGTCGCCGCCGCCGATATCGAACTGAGCCCTCAGTCCCGCGCTGCGCTCACCGACGCCGCCCGCGCGTTCCGCCCGGTATCCACCGGTCGCTTCGTCGCCGATCGGGTTCGAGAGAAGCTCGGCCGTTCTTAATCGCTGTCCGGGGGCAGTGGACACTCTGACGCGATGACATCCAATGACGTGTACGAACGGCTGGGCGTCCAGCAGCCGGTTGCCGCCGGCGACAAGATCGGCGCCGTCAAGGCCTACCGGGGCGAGGCCAACGTGGATCTGGCGACCGCGAGCCGGTTCATCGAGTCGCTCTGACGCTTCGCGTCTGTTGCTACCGCAGCACATTGACTAGCGCCCGGCTCCAGTGGCTGCACCTTTTCTGATGTTGGGATCGGTAGCCCCGCACGCCATGTCAACTTGGCACAGCACCGCAGCAACCGCGTGCGGACGAAGACGAAGGAACGTGCCAATGAACAACAACGAGGTAGTAGCGATCGTGCTCGGGGCGGTCGCCGCTGTGTTCGCCCTGTCGCTCCTGATGGGCTTTGTCCTGCTGAGCGAGTACGGCGTGCCCGGTGGCTGGATGTACTTCGGGCTTCCGATCGGAGGGATCGGCCTGGTTGTGCTGCTGCTGCGCCTCGGGCTGCTCAACTTCGGAGGAAGGTCGGGCGGCACGATTCAGCCCTGGCACTACAACAGCGGTATGCCAACGCCGCCTCGTGTGTCTCGGCCGCCCGCCGCATCGGTTCCTCACCGCCTCCGGCAGCTCGAGACCATGCGCGAAAGCGGCGCGATCTCCGACGCGGAATACACCGCCAAGCGTCAGCAGATCATCTCCAGCATCTGAACCGCGACGCGTAGGTCTGCGAAGTTGACGGCTCGTTGCTGCCGGGACAACGCCGCCAATCCATGTCGCCATCGCTACGCGGCCGGCGGACCCCACTTGCGCGACGTCCGGTTCTGGTATGACTGAGCTGAGCTAAATACAACCCCCGCGGGGAGGAGTCCCACCGAGGTGCCCAACTGGTGCGTTCAGCGGATGACGACCTGGTGAGCGCCCCGACGATCGAGCCCGTCATCCCCGCCGAGCAGCCGCGGAGAACCGGCGTGGCCAGGTGGATCCGCCGGTTAGCGATTCCGATCATCGTCGGCTGGATAGCGCTCATCGCAGTCCTGAACCTGGCCGTGCCACAGCTCGAAGTCGTAGGCCAGATGCGGTCGGTGTCGATGTCCCCGAAAGAGGCACCCTCGGTGATCGCGATGATGCGCGTCGGAAAGGTCTTCGAGGAGTTCGATTCCGACAGCTCAGCGATGATCGTCCTGGAAGGCGACCATCGCCTCGGCGCGGATGCCCACCGCTTCTACGACGACATGGTCTACAAGCTCAGGGCCGACTCCAAGCACGTCGAGCACATTCAGGACTTCTGGGGCGACCCGCTGACAAGCGCTGGAGCGCAGAGCGAGGACGGAAAAGCCGCATACGTGCAGGTGTATCTGCGCGGCAACATGGGGGAAGCGCTCGGCAACGAGTCAGTCACCGCGGTTCAGAAACTCGTTGCGGGATTGTCTCCGCCGCCCGGGGTCAAGGTCTTCGTGACCGGCGGGCCCGCCCTACAGGCAGACCAACAGATCGCCGGCGACCGCAGCGTCAGAATTATCGAGTCGGTGACGGTCATCGTCATCATCCTGATGCTGCTGTTCTTCTATCGATCGATCATCACAGTCCTGCTCGTGTTGGTGATGCTGGTATTGGGGCTGTCGGTGACCCGTGGTGTGGTGGCGTTCCTCGGCTACCACGACCTGATCGGGTTGTCGACATTCGCGACCCAGCTCCTGGTAACCCTCGCGATCGCCGCAACGACCGACTACGCGATCTTCCTGATCGGGCGCTACCAGGAGGCCCGCACCATCGGGGAGGACCGGGAGTCGGCCTTCTACACGATGTTCCGCGGCACCGCCCATGTGGTGCTGGGCTCGGGCATGACGATCGCGGGAGCGACATTCTGCCTTTCGTTCACCCGGCTGCCCTACTTCCAGACGCTGGGCATCCCGCTCGCTGTCGGAATGGTCGTCGCAGTGCTTGTGGCGCTGACTCTGGGGCCCGCCATAATCACGGTCGCGAGCCGCTTCGGACTATTAGAGCCCAAGCGCGCCATGCGAATTCGTTTTTGGCGCCGCCTGGGCGCCGCCGTCGTTCGATGGCCGGCCTGGATACTGCTCATGACGATCATCCTCGCCCTCGTTGGCCTACTCACCCTGCCGGGCTACCAGCCGAGCTACAACGACCGAAAGTACCTACCAGCCGACCTGCCAGCGAACCAGGGATTCGCAGCGGCTGAGCGACATTTCCCCATCTCCCGGATGAACCCTGAACTGCTGCTCGTCGAAACCGATCACGACCTTCGCAACTCGGCGGACTTCCTGGTGATCGAGCGGATCGCCAAGGCCGTGACCAAGGTGCCCGGCATCGGAAGGGTGCAGTCGATCACGCGTCCTGAGGGTAAGCCCTTGAAGTACAGCACGATTCCGGCTCAGCTCAGCATGAGCGGCACCTTTCAGACGATGAACCGGTCGTACATGCAAAGGGTGATGAACGACATGCTGGTGCAGGCCGACGAGATGCAGAACACCGTCGACACGATGAACCGGATGATCGGGCTGATGGAGGAGATGAGCTCGACGACGCACAGCATGGTGGGCAAGACCACCGAAATGGCCGTCGATGTTGCCGAATTACGCGATCACATAGCCGATTTCGATGACTTCTTCCGACCGCTGCGCAATTACCTCTACTGGGAGCCGCACTGCTACGACATCCCGATGTGCTGGTCGCTCCGGTCGACGTTCGACACGCTGGACGGGGTGGACACCGTCACTGATCAATTCCAGAGTCTGCTGCCGGACCTGAATCGACTCGATTCCCTCATGCCCCAAATGATTGCGACGATGGGGCCGACGATCGACACGATGAAGAACATGCGGACCATGATGCTGAGCATGCACTCCACTCAGGCAAGCCAGCAGGATCAGACGGCGGTGATGAACGAGAATCAGTCCGCGATGGGTGATGCGTTCAACGACTCCCATAACGATGACACCTTCTACTTGCCACCGGAGATCTTTGACAACAAAGACTTCAAGCGTGGCATGGACAGCTTCATCTCACCGGACGGCCACGCGGTCCGGTTCATCATCTCCCACGAAGAAGACCCGCTGTCCGCCGACGGCATCAAGCGCATCGACGCCATCAAGAGCGCCGCATTTGAAGCCATCAAGGGCACGCCATTGGAGGGATCCAGGGTGTACATCGGCGGCACCGCCTCGACCTTCAAGGACATGGAGGAAGGCAACAGATACGACCTACTGATCGCCGGCATCGCCGCACTAACCCTGATCTTCATCATCATGCTGCTCATCACGCGCAGTGTCGTGGCAGCAGGCGTCATCGTCGGCACCGTGGTGCTATCACTCGGCGCATCCTTCGGGCTGTCGGTTCTGTTCTGGCAGCACCTGCTGGGCATCGAATTGCAATTCATGGTGATGGCGATGGCGGTCATCATCCTGTTGGCGGTCGGCGCGGACTACAACCTGCTGTTGGTGGCGCGGATGAAGGAAGAAATACCGGCCGGGATCAACACCGGAATCATCCGTGCCATGGGCGGCAGCGGATCCGTCGTGACCGCAGCCGGCCTGGTGTTCGCGTTTACGATGATGTCGATGTCGGTCAGCGCCATGGTGGTGGTCGCCCAGGTCGGCACCACGATCGGGTTGGGCCTGTTGTTCGACACCTTGGTGATTCGGGCATTCATGACGCCGTCGATCGCGGCGCTGCTCGGTCGCTGGTTCTGGTGGCCGCAGGTCGTGCGGCCTCGGCCCGCGCCGGCAAGGCGATAAGACGGCGTCGCCACCAGCGAAATCGACAACCCGTCACTGATGACGGTCAACACGGCGGTTCCTGCCGCGGATCGGACACCGATGGGGTACACCGTGGTGGACTGTTCTTCGAGCGCGAATTGGTGGAGTGATGAACCGCGGTAATACAAAGGTTTTGATCATAGGGGGTGGCTTCGGCGGACTGTTCTGTGCGCGCAGGCTCGGGCGTACCGACGTCGAGGTGACGCTCCTCGATCGCGCGGCCTGCCACGTGTTCCAGCCGCTGCTCTATCAATGCGCCACCGGGACTCTGAGCATCGGGCAGATCAGCCGGTCGCTGCGCGAGGAGCTGGCACGGCACCGGAACGTCACCACCCTGCTAGGCGAGGCGTTCGACCTTGACGCAGACGCGCGCCGGGTCACTGCCCGCCGCCCGGACGACACCACGTTCACGATCGATTACGACGTGTTGGTCGTCGCCGCCGGAATGCGGCAGTCGTATTTCGGCAACGAGGAATTCGCACAGTGGGCGCCGGGGATGAAGACACTCGACGATGCATTGAGCATCCGTCGACGGCTGTTCGGTGCGTTCGAGATGGCCGAAACACTGCCTCCCGGATCCGAGCGCGACGCATGGCTCACGTTCGCCATAGCCGGTGGCGGACCTACCGGAGTCGAGTTGGCCGGGCAGATCCGAGAAATGGCTACTCGAACTCTGGCCAAGGAGTTCCACAGCATCGAACCCGAAGACGCGCGGGTGCTGCTCTTCGACGGAGGCAGCTGCGTCCTCGGCAGTTTCGCGCCGGACCTTACGCACAAGGCCACCCGGATCCTGCAGAAACTGGGCGTCGAGCTCCACATGGGTGTGCATGTCACCGACGTTCGTCTCAACGGCGTGACCGCCGTACCAAAGGCCGGCGGCTCGTCCGAGGAGTACGCGGCGCGGACGGTCCTGTGGACGGCCGGTGTCGAGGCCGTGCCCTTCGCACGACGCGTCGCCGAGGTTCTGGGCGCAGACTCCGACCGCGCGGGGCGGATCACGGTGGAACCCGACCTGTCCGTGGCAGGCCATCCCGAGATCTTTGTCGTCGGCGACCTTGCCGGCCGTGACCACTTGCCGGGCGTTGCCGAGAACGCGATGCAGGGTGGCATGCACGCCGCCGCCTGCGTCCGTCACGATCTCGAAGGCACGCCCCGTCGGCCCTACCGGTACCGTGACTTCGGCTCCGCGGCTTACATCAGCCGGGGACACGCGTTGCTGCAAGCCGGTCCCGTGAAACTCGCCGGATTCGTAGGCTGGTTGGGCTGGGGCCTCATCCACATCGCGTTTCTCACCGGGTTGGAGAACCGCATCAGCACCGTCGCCACATGGCTGGCCACGATAGCCCGTGCCCGTCGCACCGACCGAACGTTCACCCTCGGCAACACCACCTCACCCGAGCATCCCTACACCTGGTTGAAGTTCGTTCACCCCAACATGCTTCGCCCGAAGCGGGATTCCGATGAGGCCAAGCCAATGGCGTGAGATTGGTTCGGCGCTACTTGCGCGTCCCGCCCATCCCTGTCAACGTCCGTCGAAACGCCTAATAGGAGACACCGATGAGCGGTGAAATCACCTCTGCGTCAATGCAACGCGCACCGGAGCTGCTTGGCCAGACGGTCGTTTGTATTGGTGGGAGTGCGGGTATTGGTCTAGAGACCGCTCGACGGGCCCGCACCGAGGGAGCCGAGGTGGTTCTTACCGGCAGGAGTCCCGATCGGCTCAAGCGAGCGGCAGCCGAAGTCGATGCGCAACGGACCGCAGCCTTCGACGCCACCGACCCGGCCGCCCTGCACGACTTCTTCGAGGATCTGTCTGGACCGATAGACCACGTGCTGGTCACCGCCGGCGGCCCGCGGTACGGTCCGCTGCTCGAGATGGACACCGCCGATGTGCGCGAGGCGCTCAGCGGACACGCGGTGCTGGGGCTCGAGGTCGCACGAAACGCCAAGGCCAAGATGCGCCCCGGCGGCACCCTGATCCTTATGGGCGGCACCGGAGGACGGCGCATCGATCATCGCCTCGGGATCGTGTCCGCCGCAACCGCGACGTTGCCGCCATTCACCGCGGCACTCGCCCTCGAACTCGCGCCGATACGCGTCAACCTCATCGCCGCGGGCTTCGTCGACACCCCGCTCTCAGCGTCCCTGCTTGGCGATCAACTCGAGGACCGCCGCACCGAGCTGATCTCGACATTGCCGATCGGACGGGTCGTCGGGCCCGAAGACGTCGCCGCGCTCGCCGTCCACTTGATGGTCAACACGGCACTGACCGGCGCCACCTACGACATCGACGGCGGACAGCAATTCATCTGATGCGGGGAGCACACCGGCCCGTGCGACCGATCCACCGGCCCGGCCTCTGCTCGGCCACGCTCAACTCCCTCATCTAGGGGAGTGTCAAGAATCAACCGAAACAACTGTCAAGCACCAGCCGATGTCAGTGAAGGACGATCTGTCGCGCGGGACACGAGCACAGCTCCCCGGCATTTGATGTCACACGATCCGATGCGAGACACTCGCTGCATGCCACTAGACCCGGGCCGCAGACAATTTCACGCAATCGCCGGGAAGTGAACTCATTGAGCCACAACCGTGTCGACGCCACGCCGCTTCTCGTCGTCACAATCATGCTCGCACTCGTCGGCTGCTCAGAGCCGAACAGGCCGTCAGCGACAACAACGGCGACCGCCCCAGCGACCACCGTCTCACCTGCGCAGCCGCGGCTGGCATCGGAACCATTGGAGCCGCTGTTGGCATCCGACCCCGCGCACCTGGCCGACGACCTCGTCGCCGACGAGAAGGCGCTGCGCGACCCGTCATCATCGGCGGCTGTGTTGATGACGGCGGCCCACCGCCAGCAAGCGGCCTACCGTGCCCTCGGACGCCACCCCGAGTGGGACCCGATCGCGCGCCCGCGAATCCCGCCGTCGCTCCTCGAAATCTACGACCGCAACGTCGACGCGCGTCGGCAGCTCGCTGCAATGAGCCGAGCGAAAGACACGCTGCCTGCGTGGCGCATCGTCCCGCCGAGGCCGGCCGACGAGCTGCTCGGTGACTACCGCGAGTCGGAATCGGCGTCCGGTGTCGACTGGACATACCTGGCGGCGATCAACCTGATCGAAACCGGCTTCGGCCGCGTCGCCGGGGTGAGCACTGCTGGCGCGCAAGGCCCCATGCAGTTCTTGCCCTCGACCTTTGCCGCCTACGGCGAGGGCGACATCCTGTCGCCCCACGACAGCATCATGGCGGCCGGCCGCTACCTCGCCGCTAATGGCTTCGCCGACGACCGCGATTACGCCCTGTACCGGTACAACAACTCGCACCAATACGTGCAGGCCGTCAACGACTATGCGACGGTGCTGGCCGCCGATCCCGCTGCGTTTGCGGGTTACTACCGGTGGGACGTGTACTACAACACGACTGCCGGTGACGTGGTCCTGCCCATCGGCTACTCCGCGATCTCATCGATCCCCGTCACGGACTATCTGGCGACCCACGGCACAACGTCGCCGGCCGTTCGGATCTCCAGCCAGAGCGAGCAGATTCTCCAAACTCTGCTGACTGTTAGTAACAACGCCTCACGCGCGGGACTTTCAGAGCGATCCGAAACAGTGTCACGGCAATTCCTGGGGGTACCTTATGGCGCGAATACTCTTATTGGTTCCGCGACTGAGCCCGAGCAGCTTGTTGTTGAACTGCAGAAGGTCGACTGTTTCACCTATGCCGACTACGTCGAAGCGCTGAAGCGGGCGAAGAACCGCGAGGAGTTCATCGACAGCCTAATGAAGGTCCGATACAAGGACGGAGTCGTCGGATTCGAAAACAGGAAGCACTTCTTTACGGACTGGTCCGTGTCGACACCTGCGATAGCAACCGACGTCACTACGAGTCTTAGCGCCAACTCAATTCAGGTAACCAAGAACCTCAACCAGAAGGATTCCGGCGGGGTGTACTTCCCCGGTTTACCAATTGTTCCGCGAACCATCTCGTACATTCCAAGTCAGCAGGTCGATAGCAGCGTCCTAGGCCGACTGCGCACCGGGGACTACGTCGGGGCATACGCAGAAGACGGCGGCCTCGACGTCACGCACATCGGTATCTTCATAGACACACCCGACGGACCTGTCATTCGAAACGCATCATCACTGCGCGCAAATAACAAGGTGGTCGACGGTCCCCTCCTCGACTACCTACAGACCGTCCCTGGAGTAGTAGTGCTCCGGCCAGTTCAATGACATTCGATCGCGGCGTAAGGGCCGGCCGCGGCCGTAACAGGACGCATATCGCGGGAGAGTCGAAAACTGCTTGTCTTACCTTGCATACCAGGCGATTTCGCCTCTGAGGCCCTTCCGTCAGCACACCGGTAACTCCGCCCGGATCTCAGTCATTGGCGGCAAATATTCGGTAAAGCATCGGGCGGGGTCGACCAACAGCAGATCGAGCAGTTCCCCGACGGGACCCTGACGGCGATGTTGGTCAGTAGCTGGACCACGCTGGTCGAGATCCATTGCGAGGCTGCCGCCGGCTGCTGATCGAAGCAAACATGGCACTCTAGATACACATCACAATCGTGCACGGTCGATCACGCATGTTCGTAGCAAGTGTGGGCAACATGTGGGCACCAACACCTCGGTTGATTGGCGCATCGGCGCGACAGCCGCTGCCTCGGAGACCCAGCCGACGCGGTTGCCGTGCGGCAAATTCTTGAGAACCGCAGGCGAGAGACAGCGTCCTCGTCGGCACCCCTGTGCTGTCCAGCCGCACGATCGCCCCGTCCACCACCAAACGTTTGGAACCGTGGGAGGCTCGCATCGAGCGAAGAACGACCACCTGAGATAACCGCTTTTCGACGATGATTGGGGCCCGATGATGACTGATTCCCACGGCACTGATGCCGAGGCTGTTGACCGGGAGGGACGCTGGGCGCAGCAGGCCGAAGCTCGCCTGTCTAGCCGCAGGCACCAAGAAGAGATCGATCGCGGTCTGGCCTTCGGCCTGGAGGCCGCGGACTCGATCACCGACCGCACACTGCCGACCTTCGCGCGAGGCGAGATCCCGCACTTCGCGGGTGAACGTGGCACCTTCCTCAAGACGCCCTATGTCGAGAACGTCCACGAAGTCGGTGACGCCGAGGTGGCGATCTTCGGAGCGCCCCTAGACGCCGGCACGACCTATCGGCCAGGGACCCGATTCGGTCCGCAAGGTATCCGCCGCGCCACCAACCTTTTCGGTACCTACAACTATGAGATGGGTGTCGACCTGCGGGAGCAACTCAACATGGTCGATATTGGCGACATCTGCACGATCCCAGGCAATCTGGAGAAATCGTTCGATCAGATCAGCAAAGGCATCGGCCACGTCGCGTCGCAGGGCGTTTTCCCAGTGGTCCTCGGTGGCGACCATTCCATTGGCTACCCAACCATCCGTGGACTCGCCCCTTACGTCGACGGGAACATCGGCATCATCCACTTCGACCGCCACGTCGACACTCAGGAACTCGATCTCGACGAACGGATGCACACGACACCGTGGTTCCACGCCACAAACATCCCCAACGCTCCGGCGACGAACCTCGTGCAGATCGGTATCGGCGGGTGGCAAGCTCCTCGGGCCGGGGTGAAGGTCGGACGGGCCCGCGGCACCACCGTGATGACCGTCGGCGACGTCGAACGCGTCGGCGTGGAGAAAATCGTCGAGACCGCGCTGGAACTTGCCTGGCAGGGAGCAAAGGCGGTGTACCTGTCGTTTGATATCGACGTCATCGACTCCGGTTTCGTCCCAGGCACTGGCTGGCCCGAACCCGGTGGCCTGCTTCCCCGCGAAGCGCTCGCCTTGGTGCGCGGCTGCGCCGAGGGCGGCCTGTCCGGCATGGAGATCGTCGAATGCTCACCGCCCTATGACTGGGCCGAGCAGACCTCACTCATCAGTGCTCGTGTCGTACTCGACGCGCTGGCAAGTCTGGTACGGGTGGGCAAACTCGGTAACAAAGCGGCCACCCGCCCCGACGCCTGGGGGCCCTACCCGGGCGATGCACCGCGCGACCCGACGCAGAATTATCCCGCCGGCCACTACCCGCCGCGGCGGGAGGGCTGATCAACGTCTGACTCGCTGTAGATGGGGTCGACTGGTCTCCTCGAGTCAACGCACGCTGTGGGCCGGGAATCCCGAAACCTGCTAGGCAGTCTGCTTTTTCGATCACTCCTCCGAGTCGCCGTGTGCCCATCCGTCGGAATCCCGAAACAGCGTGACAGATCGTCGCGCCGACCGAGCATCGATCTGTTACTGGTAGAGCTCGTTGAGGGAAAGGCTTGCTTGTCGACGAAGGCCGAACCGCGCAGATGTTGGTCGACATGTCCCTTGAGCGCCGAACAAAGTTCTGTTCCCGACGTCATTCGTCGTGAGCAACTCGACCACTGCGCATCCTTCGGCGACTGGGCCGGCAGCACCGCAACCTCGGAAGGCGCGTCGCGGGCTCAAAAGGCTGGCGTCCGAAACAGATCCAGTTACCCGAAGCGTAGATCTCGATCACGAGACGTTAAAGTTCCTTGGCGCCGCGGGCGACCCCAAAGATTCCGGCGGCTACAAACGGCACGGGCGAAAGAATGGCGATCAACGCGCTTCTGGTGTCGGGAAGAGACCTGCTGCTGGTGAGTCCTGCGATCACGTCGGCGCTGTCACTGAGTAGACCCATCGATGCCCAGCGTCGAAACTCCCCGCCGGCACCGGCGGCCAAGGCGGCACAGGCACCCGTCCCGATGACTACATCGCGGATCCCCACCGTGCGCATGAGTAGCGTTTCGGTACCCGACGCCTGCTTAAAAAATCGACCCGGCACCAATACCATTGCCACACCCACGCAGATACGGGCCGCCGCAACGGTGACCAGTGCCGAGGTGCCCAAAGAATTTCCTCGTGCCATCCGTCAACACTAGCCAGGCATCACGACCGGCAAACCAAGAAATCCGAGGGGAATTGGTCGCCGGCCAGAGCGCCCCCTGCGCCGTGTTGCGCGTGCGCAGTTTGGCGGTCCCGGGCACGCTCAAAGAAGGACCTGAATCCCGATGTGGTCCGCGCCGCCTCGAGGTGGGTGCGCAGGCTGCGCTCATGACGTCACCGCGGTGGGCACGATCTCCAGACCCATGATTAGGTCGCCACGCGGGGTGAAGCGATTGGTCAGATCCACCTGGCCGCCGGGAAAGTTGCCCTCCAGATGG
>Ga0070711_100001277_pt1 | contig 13671 bp, 10 predicted proteins | sample LARL53metaG_FD_65452 | JGI IMG/M metagenome (GOLD analysis project Ga0070711, IMG submission 65452) | Corn, switchgrass and miscanthus rhizosphere microbial communities from Kellogg Biological Station, Michigan, USA - LAR L5-3 metaG | ecosystem: Host-associated > Plants > Roots > Rhizosphere ... | reverse complement strand
GCCATATCGTGCTTGGCGATGCCGGAGGCAGAGGTTATGGCTAGGCCGATGAAAACTCTCCTTACGATGGTTGCGGCACTGTTCACGGCGGCCCCCGCTCAGGCCATCGTCGGCGGCGCGCCGGCAGCACCCGATGCGATCGGCCGCTCCGTGGTCACGATCGTCGGCTCGCGCGGCAATTTCTGCAGCGGCAGCCTGATTGCGCCTCACCTCGTGTTGACGGCGGCGCATTGCGTGCAGCCCGGCGCCGACTACAAGATCGTGCAGTACGACGCCGAGCGGAATGCGGAACTGCGGGACGTCAAGACCGTCGGCATTCATCCCGGCTTCAGGATGCAGGAGATGCTGGGGCATCGCGCCACCGCCGATGTCGCGCTGTTGCGGCTTGCCGTTCCGGCGAAGGGAAAGATCCCGGCACGGCTTTCGGTGCCGCAGCCTCCCTTGGCGCCCGGCAATGCCTTCACCGTGGCCGGCGTCGGCGTCACCATCCGCGGCGACGGCAAGAGCGCCGGCATCATCCGCACCGCGGCGCTGGTCGCGACCGGCAAGCCCGGCACGTTGCAGATCCGTCTGGTCGACCCGGCGGGGCAGGGCGCGACAGCGGGGCTTGGCGCCTGCACCGGCGATTCCGGTGCGCCTGTGTTCGAGGATCAGCAGGGCGGGCAGGCGATCATCGGCGTCGTCTCCTGGTCCACCGGGGCGAACGGCAGCGACGGCTGCGGCGGCCTGACCGGCGTTACGCCACTAACGCTTTACCGCGACTGGATTTTGCAGACCGCGCGGCAATGGGGTTTTTCGCTGTGAAGACGCAAGACGCAAGGGCATGATCCGGCAAAGTGTGCAGCGATTCTCCCTCGCGACAAACGCGGAACGCGTTTGCGCGGAGATCATGCCCAAAAAAGAATCCAGGGATTCAAACGCTGTTTGATTATTTGCGTTGCGCCGGGATGGGTTGACCGCACCGGTCAATCAGGTTCAGCCTGCGTCAAAGCTCAAAATCGTGGACAGTCCAATGAACGTAGAAGCCGCCCGCAAGACCTTTGCGTCCGCCGCACAAGCGTCAGAACATTTCGACGTGCTGATCGTCGGCGCCGGCATATCCGGCATCGGCAGCGCCTATCATCTGACGAAGCGATTGCCGGACACCAGCTTCGTGATCCTGGAAACCCAGGAGACGTTCGGCGGCACCTGGTGGACGCATAAATATCCGGGCATCCGCTCCGACAGCGATCTCCACACCTTCGGCTACAGCTTCAAGCCGTGGGTCGGACCGCCGATCGCCACCGCCGCAGAGATCCTCGCCTACATGAACGAGGTGATCGAGGAGAACGATCTCGCCAGGCACATTCGCTACAAGCATCGCATTTTGCGAGCGAGCTGGTCGAGCGAGGCCAACCTCTGGACCATCGAGGCGGAGAAGACCGACAGCGGCGAGGGCGTGACGATCACGGCGAACTTCCTCTGGATGTGCCAGGGTTACTACCGGCACTCCGAGGGCTACACACCCGAATGGGACGGCATGAAGGATTTCAAGGGCCAGATCGTGCATCCGCAGACCTGGCCGAACGATCTCGCCGTCGAAGGCAAGCAGGTCGTGGTGATCGGATCGGGCGCGACCGCCGCGACGCTGATCCCAAACATTGCGGACAAGTGCGCGCATGTGACCATGCTGCAGCGCTCGCCGACCTTCTTCCGGCTCGGCCGCAACGCCATCGACATTGTGGAGGAGCTGCGGCGGCTGCAGGTGAACGAGGAATGGATCCACGAGATCGTGCGCCGGAAGATCGTGTACGAGCAGGATGCGTTCACAAAACGCTGCATCGCCGAGCCTGAGCAGGTCAAGAAGGAGTTGATCGGCCAGATCAGCGCCGTGCTCGGGCCGGACTACGACGTCGGCACACATTTCACGCCGAGCTACCGGCCGTGGCGCCAGCGCATCGCCTTCGTGCCGGACGCGGATTTCTTCCACGCCGTCAAGGACGGCAAGGCCTCCGTCGTCACCGACGAGATCGAGCGCTTTGCCGCCGACGGCATCAAGCTCAAATCCGGCAGGACGCTGCCCGCCGACATCATCGTCACCGCGACCGGCTTCAATCTCTCGATCCTCGGTGACATCGATTTCGCCATCGACGGCAAGCCGCTCGATTTCGCCGGCACGGTCACCTATCGCGGCATGATGTTTACGGGCATTCCAAACATGGCGTGGGTGTTCGGCTACTTCCGCGCAAGCTGGACCTTGCGTACCGATCTCGTCGCCGAGTTCGTCATCCGGTTGCTGACTCACATGAAGAAAAAGGGCGCGAAGAGGGTGGTGCCGGCGCTGCGCGCCGAAGACCACAACATGCCGCTGTTGTCATGGATCGATCCGGAGAACTTCAACCCGAACTACCTGATGCGCGACATGCACCGCCTCCCCAGGCGCGGCGACAAGCCGGAATGGCAGCACAGCCAGGAATACTGGACCGAGCAGCGCGAGTTCCCCGGCATCGATCTCGACGACACGGCGTTTGTGTATCGTTGAGTTCGATGTGACCCCATCCGCGCTGTCGTCCCCGCGAACGCGGGGACCCATAACCACAGGCGGATGTTGTTACGAGCGCGTGTCGACCCAGGTTGCTCAAGAACTCCGGCCTGTGGTTATGGGTCCCGGATCGCGCTCGCTGACGCTCGCTTGTCCGGGACGACAGCGGGGAATATTTCTAGCCTCACGTATTCTTCTTCGCCGTATTGGCCGCGATCGCCGCCGCGGCGGTGCGATTCTCCACCCCGAGCTTTGCGTAGATCTGCTCGAGGTGCTTGTCGACGGTGCGCGGACTCAAGCCCAGGATCTGCGCGATATCGCGGTTGGTCTTGCCCTTGGACAGCCACGACAGCACTTCGCCCTCGCGGGTCGTAAGTCCAAGTTCGCTCGAGAAATCGGCGGGAGCATTCGCGGCGGCGTCCTTTGAAAGCCGCAGCAGCAGCTCGTTGGGGCCCGCATTGCCCATGTAGTGAAGCTTGAGCGCCGATTGGTTCGGAAAGAACGAGGGCTGCGCCGTGGCGCCCTTTCCCTTCTGCGCCTGCTCCAGCCATTGCAGCAGCGGCTCCGGCAACACCAGCTCGTCGGCGTCGCTTTCCAGGCAGTCCGTCAGCAGTTTCTGCGCCTGCGGCGTCGACCACATGATCCTGCCCTGGCGGTTGACCGCGAGCAGGAAGCGTCCGGACGCATCGAGCGCGGCGCGGGCGCTCTGCGTCAGGCGCGCGTTGGCGAGATGCACGCGGATGCGTGCGAGCATCTCCTCGATCGCGATCGGCTTCGTCACGTAGTCGACGCCGCCCGCCTCCAGCCCCCGCACGATGTGTTCGGTCTCGGTCAGTCCTGTCATGAAGATGACCGGCACGCCGCTCAGGCCGGTGTCGCGCTTGAGCCGGCGGCAGGTTTCAAAACCGTCCATGCCGGGCATGATGGCATCGAGCAGGATGATATCGGGCGTGATCTGGTCGACAATCCGCATGGCGGCGGTACCGTCAAGCGCGACCATGACGGTCATGCCGGCGCCGTCGAGGGCATCGGTTAGCAATCGGAGCGTCTCCGGGGAATCGTCCACCACCAGCGCGACGTCGCGCTTTTTCGGCTCAGTGATCATACGAATGCAGTGTCTTGAGGGTTGCCATGTATTGATCGAGATCGAAGCGGTCGACGAGGCTGCGCATCTGCGAGGCGAAGTCCGCGAGCTCGGGTTGTGCGCCGGCGATCTCGTCGAGCTTGAGCTGGATTGCCCTGACGTAGCCGATCTGTCCAAGGCTGATCAGCTCTTCGACGTGCTTGACCGGCGGACGCGCGCCGGTCTCCGGCTGCCAGCGCGGCGCGACGACCTCGTCGGTGCCGTAGGTCCACTCGATCCTCAGGAGTTGGCGGATCGTCTCCAGAAGCCTCGGAATGTCGATCGGCTTCATCAGGTAGCCGTCGTGATAGGTCTGCGCCAACAGCGTTCCATGCGCCTCCAGCGCGCTCGCCGACACCATCAGGATACGGGCCTCGTGATGTCCGTTCGCCCGCAAGGTCTCCGCGACTTTCCAGCCGTCCATCCCGCCCATGGAGATGTCGAGCAGGAAAAGGTCGGGTCGGCAATGCTGCGCCAGTGCGAGGCAGGCCGGACCGTCGGGGGCACTGAGCAGGATGAAGCCGAGCGGTCCCAGCACTTCGCGCATCAGGTCGCGCTGGACCGGATCGTCGTCGGTGATGAGAACGGTCTTGCGTGGGCCAGGATAGCCGGCCACCGGGGCCTCGACCGGTGCGTGGTGCCTCGGGTTGGTCACTTCCGACAACAGCATCTTGACGTTGAAGGTGCTGCCCCGGCCCACCGTGCTCGTCACCTTGATGTCGCCGCCCATCACGCCCGCGAGCAGGCGGCTGATGGTCAGCCCGAGGCCCGTGCCGGTCTGCGGCTGCGACGCGCCCATCGCGCCGCGCTCGAACGGCGCGAAGATGCGCTCCAGATCGCCGAGTTGAATGCCCGGGCCGGTGTCGATGACCTCGAACTCCGCGACAGGGCTGCGGTAGTGCACCAGGAACTGCACGCTGCCTTCCTGCGTGAACTTGATCGCGTTCGACAGCAGGTTGATCAGGATCTGGCGGAGCCGCTTCTCGTCGGCATAGATCACGAGCGGCAGGACCGTGGGCCGCTTGAACAGGAACGCGATGCCCTTGGCGGCAGCCTGCAGGCGGAACATGCCGACGAGCTGATCGAGGAACTCGCTCAGGCGGACCTCGTCACGCGACAGATACAGCCGCCCGGCCTCGATCTTCGAAATGTCGAGAATGCCGTCGATCAGGCCGGACAGATGATCGGTGCTGCGGCGGACCACGCGTACCTGATCGCGTGATTTCGGGTTGAGCGCCGCATCCTGCTCGAGCAGCTGCGCGTAGCCGCTGATCGCGTTCAGCGGCGAACGCAGTTCGTGGCTGAGGCCCACCACATAGCGGCTCTTGGCGAGGTTGGCGGATTCGGCGGCTTCCTTGGCGCGCTGCAGCTCGGCATCGGTGCGCTTGTGCGCGTCGATTTCCTGGATCAGCAGCGTGGTCTGGCGCCGTGTCTCGGCTTCCGCGGCGCGGCGGCTCTGCTGCGCCAGCACGAACAGCCATGCGACCACGCCGATGATCAGCGCGAGCGAAAGGAACACCTTCCACAGCACATCGGAAACCAGCAGCCGGTCGGCCGATCCTCCGGCCGAACTTTCGAGATAGATCAGGCCGAGCGTCAGCGCCACGAGGCCGAGAGAGGCCGCGAACACACCGAGATAGTGACCGAGCTGGGAGTCGATCCTGGCGTAGATCGGCTTTGGCAGCAATTTGCCGAGTGACTCCGACACCTGCGCCTGGATCCGTGCATGCGGCTTGCAAAGGTCGTGGCAGCGCGCGTCGAGCGAGCAGCACAGCGAGCAGATCGGACCCGCATAGGCGGGGCAGGAAGTCATGTCTTCCGGTTCGAAATGATGCTCGCAGATGCAGCACTTGATCTGCTCGATGTTCTGCCAGCTCTTCTTCGGCTTGCGTGCGATATAGAATTTGCCGTCGGTCGCCCAGGCAATCAGCGGCGCTGCGATGAAGGCGACAGTGAGCGCAACAAAGGCCGACAGCGCTTTCGCGACGGGGCCGAACACGCCGTAGAAGGCCGTGATCGATGCGATGGTCGCGATCGTCATCGCACCGACCCCGACCGGATTGATGTCGTAGAGATGCGCGCGCTTGAATTCCATCTGGGAGGGGCGCAGGCCGAGCGGCTTGTTGACCACGAGGTCGGAAACCAGCGCGCCGACCCAGGCGATCGCGACGTTGGAGTAGAGCGCAAGCGTCTGCTCCAGCGCCTTGTAGACGCCGATTTCCATCAACAGCAGGGCGACCAGCACGTTGAACACCAGCCAGACCACGCGGCCCGGATGGCTATGCGTCAGGCGGGAGAAGAAATTCGACCACGCGATCGAACCGGCATAGGCGTTGGTGACGTTGATCTTGAGCTGCGACAGGATGACAAAGGTGCCGGTCAGCGCCAGCGCGAGATCCGGCTGCGACAGCACATAGCGGAACGCTTCGAGATACATGCTGGCGGGCTCGGCGGCATGTTCGGTCGAGACGCCGTGGCGGAGCGCGAAGAAGGCGAGGAACGAGCCTGCAAGCAGTTTGAGCGAGCCGAGGATGATCCAGCCGGGGCCGGCGCTGAGCAGCGCGATCCACCAGGCCTTGCGCGAGGTGGTGCGGCGGTCGCGCGGCAGAAAGCGCAGGAAGTCGACCTGCTCGCCGATCTGCGCCACCAGCGAGAACACGACGGAAGCCGCCGTGCCGAACAGCAGCAGATCGAGTTGCCCGTCCGGACGGCCGTGCTCACCGGCGAATGTCGTCCATTCCGCGAAGGAATGCGGATTGGCCCAGGCGATCGCGGCAAACGGCATGATGTGAAGGATGACCCAGAGCGGCTGCGTCCAGAGTTGAAAGCGGCTGATCAGGGTGATGCCATGCGTCACCAGGGGAATGATCACGACCGCGCTGATCAGATAGCCGATCGGCCGCGGGATGCTGAAACACATCTCCAGCGCGGATGCGAGGATGACGGCCTCGATCGCGAAGAAGATGAAGGTGAAGGACGCGTAGATCAGCGAGGTGATGGTCGAGCCGATATAGCCGAAGCCTGCTCCGCGCGTGAGCAGGTCGATATCGATGCCGCCTTTGGCGGCGTGATAGGCGATCGGCAGCCCGCAGCAGAAGATGATGACGCTGACGACCAGGATCGCGGCCGTGGCGTTGGTGACGCCATAGTTGAGGGTGATGGTGCCGCCGATCGCTTCCAGGGCCAGAAACGAGATGGCGCCGATCGCGGTATTGGCGACGCGGGTGGCAGACCATCGCCGCGCGCTCTTGGCGGTGAAGCGCAGCGCGTAGTCTTCCAGCGTCTGGTTGGCAACCCATTGATTATATTGGCGCCTGACGCGGTCTATCCGCTGCCGCCCTGCCACCACCACACCCCCGACCCGATCGCGACCTCACAAGACGCCTCGCAAGTTCCGGGCCAGAACCTACGTCGCAATTTTGCGGTGCAATATACGCGATCTTGCGTATCTGTGCAGTGCACAAATTTAGGCAATCCTCGCCTGACCAATAAGCGTGTCCTCGAACCAGATGGGGTGCTCATGTCAGACGAGATCAAAAAAGGCCCGCAATCGCCGCTTCGGCGCAGATTGCTGATGGGAATGGCGGCGGTGCCGGCCCTTTCGATGCTGCCGAGGGCGGCTTTTGCGCAGGCCCCCGCGACGTCGGCGGTCAACACCACCGGTCTCGCGGTCACCGACACCGAGGTGACGGTCGGCATCCTGCACTCTGCCACGGGCACCATGGCGATCTCGGAAACGGGCTCGATCGAGGCCGAAAAGCTCGCGATCGAACAGATCAACGCCGCCGGCGGCGTGCTCGGGCGAAAGATCAAGTTCATCCAGGAAGACGGCGCCAGCGACTGGCCGACCTTTGCGGAAAAAGCCAAGAAGCTGCTCGTCAACGACAAGGTCGCGGCGATCATGGGCTGCTGGACCTCGGCATCCCGCAAGGCGGTGCTCCCGGTCGTCGAGCAGTACAACGGCATGCTTTACTACCCGACCTTCTATGAAGGCCTCGAGCAGTCCAAGAACGTGATCTATACCGGCCAGGAGGCGACGCAGCAGATTCTCGCCGGCCTGAACTGGATCGCAAAGGAAAAGGGCGCGAAATCGTTCTTCTTCGTCGGCTCCGATTACATCTGGCCGCGGACCTCGAACAAGATCGCGCGCAAGCACGTCGAGAATGTGCTGAAGGGCAAGGTCGTCGGCGAGGAATATTACCCGCTCGGCAACACCCAGTTCAATTCGGTCATCAACAAGATCAAGCTGACGAAGCCCGACGTGATCTTCACCGACGTCGTCGGCGGCTCGAACGTAGCGTTCTACAAGCAGCTCAAGGCGGCCGGCATCGACCTCTCCAAGCAGCCGCTGCTGACGATCTCGGTGACCGAAGATGAGATCGACGGCATCGGCGGCGAGAACATTGCGGGTGCCTATGCCTGCATGAAGTATTTCCAGTCGCTCGACAACGCGAACAACAAGGCCTTCGTGCCGGCGTTCAAGAAGATGTGGGGCGAGAAGACGGTGATCGGAGACGTCACGCAAGCCGCTTACCTTGGCCCGTGGCTGTGGAAGTTGACGGTGGAGAAGGCGGGCTCCTTCGACGTCGACAAGATCGCCGCGGCGTCGCCGGGCGTCGAATTCAAGGGAGCTCCCGAAGGCTATGTGCGCATCCACGAAAATCATCACCTCTGGTCGAAGACCCGGGTGGGACGCGCCAAGCTCGATGGCCAGTTCGAATTGATCTACGAGACCGCCGATCTCGTCGAGCCCGATCCGTTCCCGAAGGGCTACCAGTAAGGCGCGGCGTCGGCCGCGGTCCCTCAAAAACAAGCCGTTTCCTGAACCAGGCCGCTCCCTGGCGTGGACCGTCGATCCGCGCTCAAGACCCCCGCGTCGCGGCATTGCTCGCGACGCGGGGCCCTATCCCCCGATGGAGGACTTCGATGTTCGGCGACTACTCGATTGGTGACCTCGGCTCCATCTTCGTCATGCAGGGCTTTGCGGGACTGATCCTCTTCTCGGTCTATGTCCTGATGGCGCTCGGCCTTGCGATCATCTTCGGCCAGATGGGCGTCATCAACATGGCCCATGGCGAGTTCATGATCCTCGGTGCCTACGTCACCTGGATGACGTCGAACCTGTTCCAGTCCTACCTGCCGGGCTTGTTCGCCGGCTACTTCTTCCTGGCGATGATCCTGGCCTTTGTCGCATCCGGCGCGCTGGGGATGGCGGTGGAATGGGTGCTGATCAGGCATCTCTACAAGCGCCCGCTCGACACGCTGCTTGCCACCTGGGGGCTCAGCCTGATGCTGCAGCAGGCCTATCGTTCCGTGTTCGGTGCGCGCGAGGTCGGCGTCGAGCTTCCGCAGTGGATGCTCGGGTCGCTGCACATCACCGATGGAATCGAGGTGCCGATCAACGGTGTCTTCGTGATGTGTCTCACCGTCCTGATCACGATCTGCGTGGCGTACGTGATGTACAAATCCCGCTGGGGGCGCCAGGTGCGCGCCGTCGTGCAGAACCGCGTCATGGCCGGCGCCGTCGGCATCAACACCGAGAAGGTCGATCGTTACACTTTCGGCCTCGGTTGCGGGATCGCCGGCGTAGCCGGAAGCGCCTTCACGATGATCGGCTCGACCGGGCCGACGTCGGGACAGCTCTACATCGTCGACACCTTCCTGGTGGTGGTGTTCGGCGGCGCCGCGAGTTTGATCGGCACCATCGCCTCGGCCTTCTCGATTTCGCAGACGCAGTCCACCCTCGAGTTCTTTATGTCGGGCTCGATGGCCAAGGTCCTGACGCTGCTCGTCGTTGTCGGAATCCTGATGCTGCGGCCGCAAGGGCTTTTCGCTCTCAAGGTCCGCAAGTGAGAAACTGAGGCAATGTCATGACCGACAATCGTTTCTTCAATCGATCGGAGTTCATCGGAATTCTGGTGCTCGCGGCCCTGCTGGTGGTGATCCTTCCGCTCACCCTCGATGTCTTCAGACTGAACCTGGTTGCAAAATACCTGACCTATGCCTTCGTCGCGCTGGGGCTGGTGATCTGCTGGGGTTACGGCGGCATTCTCAGCCTCGGCCAGGGCGTGTTCTTCGGGCTCGGCGGCTACTGCATGGCGATGTTCCTCAAGCTGGAAGCTTCTAGCCCGGAGAACACGAAGATCCAGTCGACGCCCGGGATTCCCGATTTCATGGACTGGAATCAGATCACCGCGCTGCCGTTCTTCTGGAAACCGTTTCACAGCCTCACTTTCACGATCGCCGCCATTGTTCTGGTGCCCGGCATCTTCGCCCTGATCATCGGCACGGCGATGTTCAAGCGCCGGGTCGGCGGCACTTATTTCGCCATCATCACCCAGGCGGTTGCGGCCATCCTGACCATCCTGATCGTGGGACAGCAGGGTTACACCGGCGGCATCAACGGCATGACCGACCTGCGCACGCTGAAGGGGTGGGATATCCGGCCCGATCACGCCAAGATCGTGCTGTACTTCTTCGAAGTCGGATGCCTGTTCGTCTGCATCATGATCGCGCAGTTCGTCCGGCACTCCAAGCTGGGACGCATCCTGGTCGCGATGCGGGAGAAAGAGGACCGGGTTCGTTTCTCCGGCTACAGCGTCGCGAACTTCAAGGTCTTCGCCTTCTGCATTGCCGCGATCTTCGCGGCAATCGGCGGCGCCATGTTCGCGCTCAATGTCGGCTTCATGTCACCGTCCTTTGTCGGCATCGTGCCGTCGATCGAAATGGTGATCTACACCGCGGTCGGCGGCCGGCTCTCCATCCTCGGCGCGATCTACGGCACCCTGCTGGTCAATTTTGCCAAGACCGGCCTGTCGGAATCCTTTCCCGAATTGTGGCTGTTCGGATTGGGCGGGCTGTTCATTGCCGTCGTCCTGGCCTTCCCGAACGGCCTCGCCGGAATCTGGGGTGACCATGTGCAGCCGCGCTTCGGCTCTCTCATCGCGTTGAGGAAGTCGAAATCGGGGGACGGCTGGACCGACAGCTCCGTCACCGACAGCGCTCCGGCGGAGTGAGGAGATCGTCATGCTCATTGGTAACCAGCCCAAGGAATTCCTGCTCGCGGTCGAGGCGCTCACCGTGTCGTTCGACGGGTTCAAGGCGGTCAACAATCTTTCCTTCTATGTCGACGAAAACGAAATCCGCGTGATCATCGGACCCAACGGCGCCGGCAAGACCACCGTGCTCGATCTGATCTGCGGCAAGACCAAAGCAACGTCAGGTTCGATTCAGTTCCGCAGCCAGGAGCTGACCAGGATGAAGGAAGATCAGATCGTGAAGGCCGGAATCGGCCGCAAGTTCCAGAACCCGTCGATCTATGACGATCTCACGGTCTTTGAGAATCTGGAAATCTCCTATCCCCGTGGCCGCTCCGTGTTCGGGGCGCTGACCTTCACCCGCGACGCCGCCGTGCGTGAGCGGGTGCATGAAGTCGCCGAAATGATCTTCCTCAAGGATCGGCTGAACATGAGTGCCGATCTGCTCAGCCACGGCCAGAAGCAATGGCTCGAGATCGGCATGCTGTTGATCCAGGACCCGGACCTGTTGATGCTCGACGAGCCCGTTGCAGGGATGAGCGTATCCGAACGCGCCAAGACCGCCGAGCTTCTCAACCGCATCATCAAGAACCGCTCGGTGCTGGTGATCGAGCACGACATGAAGTTCGTCGAGGACATCGCCCACAAGGTCACGGTCCTGCATCAGGGACAGATCCTGTCGGAAGGCACCATGGAGAAAGTCAAGAACGATCCCAAGGTCGTCGAAGTCTATCTGGGGCATTGAAGATGAAGTCAGCGCAAGGCGTACCCGCAAACTCGATGTCGTCCCCGCGAAGGCGGGGACTCATAACCACAGGCCGTCATTGTTGCGCTGAGCTGGGGCGGCCAGCGCGCCGATCGACCACGGCCTGTGGTTATGGGTCCCGGATCGCGCTTCGCTTGTCCGGGACGACGGAGGCCTGCTTTTGCGACCTGCTCTACGGATAGGAGACATATCGATGCTCGCAATTGCCGACCTTCATGTCGCCTACGGCCAGAGCGAAGTCCTGCACGGACTCAACGTCTCGGTCGCGCCCAACGAGATCGTCGCGATCATGGGCCGCAATGGCATGGGCAAGACGACGCTGATGAAATCGCTGATGGGCATCCTGCCGGCGAAGTCCGGTTCCGTGTCCATGGATGGCGCCGAGCTGTCGTCGCTCAGGAGCTACGAGCGCGTCGCCAAGGGTCTGGCCTACGTGCCGCAAGGCCGCATGATCTTCTCCACCATGACAGTCAAGGAGAACATCGAGACCGGCCTTGTCGTGTCCGGAGGCTCCGAAGTGCCCGGCGACATCTATGAGCTGTTTCCGGTGCTGCTCGAGATGAAGGGACGCCGCGGCGGCAATCTGTCGGGCGGCCAGCAGCAGCAGCTTGCGATCGCCCGCGCGCTTGCGACCAAGCCGAAGGTGCTGCTGCTGGACGAGCCGACCGAAGGCATCCAGCCGTCGATCATCAAGGACATGGCGCGAACGCTGAAGCGCATCCGCGACGAGCGCGGGCTCTCCATCGTGGTGTCCGAGCAGGTCCTGAGCTTCGCGCTCGACATCGCCGACCGGGTGCTTGTGATCGAAAACGGTGAGATCGTCCGTGACGATCCGCGTGACTCGGTCGATGCCGCGCAGATCTCGAAATATTTGTCGGTCTGAATCTTTTGCGAATTGGCCAGTAACAAGGGGAGCCATCGATGCCAGAGACACTGATCAAGGTCGATCTGACCAAGTCGGCCTACGAGAATGACATGATCCACAACCGCTGGCATCCGGATGTGCCGATCGTGGCGTGGGTCAAGCCGGGCGATGATTTCATCATCGAGACCGTCGACTGGACCGGCGGCTTCATCAAGAACAACGACTCGGCGGACGACGTGCGCGACATCGATCTCTCCATCGTGCACTTCCTGTCCGGTCCCATCGGGGTCAAGGGCGCGGAGCCCGGCGATCTGCTGGTGGTCGACCTGCTCGACGTCGGTCCGCTGAAGGAGAGCCTGTGGGGCTTCAACGGCTTCTTCTCCAAGCAGAACGGTGGCGGCTTTCTTACCGATCATTTCCCGCTGGCGCAGAAGTCGATCTGGGACATCAAGGGTCTCTACACGTCGTCGCGCCACGTTCCCGGCGTGAGCTGGGCCGGCCTGGTTCACCCGGGCCTGATCGGCTGTCTACCCGATCCCAAGATGCTGGCGGCCTGGAATGCCCGCGAGGCGGCGCTGATCGCGACCAATCCGACCCGCGTGCCCGGCCTCGCCAATCCGCCCTTTGCCCCGACGACGCATGCCGGGCAGGCGAAGGGAGATGCGAAGGCGAAGATCGCCGCCGAGGGCGCACGCACCGTGCCGCCACGCGAGCATGGCGGAAACTGCGACATCAAGGATCTGTCGCGTGGTTCGAAAATCTACTTCCCGGTCTATGTGCCGGGCGGCGGTCTGTCGATGGGCGACTTGCATTTCAGCCAGGGAGACGGCGAGATCACCTTCTGCGGCGCCATTGAAATGGCAGGCTGGCTGCATCTGAAGGTCGACGTCATCAAGGACGGCGTCGCGAAATACGGGATCAAGAATCCCATCTTCAAGCCGTCGCCGATCACGCCGGCCTACAAGGACTATCTGATCTTCGAGGGTATCTCGGTCGACGAGGCCGGCAAGCAGCACTACCTCGATGTCCACATCGCCTATCGCATGGCCTGCCTGAACGCGATCGAATATCTGAAGAAGTTCGGCTATTCGGGCGCACAGGCCTATTCGATCCTCGGCACCGCGCCGTGCCAGGGCCATATCTCCGGCGTCGTCGACGTGCCCAACGCCTGCGCCACGCTATGGCTGCCGACCGAAATCTTCGATTTCGATGTCATGCCGTCGGCGGCCGGGCCCATCAAGCACATCAAGGGCGATATCCAGATGCCGATTTCGCAAGACAAGTAGCAGCTCCCTGCGCGAAGGATGCGGGACGGTGCGTATTTGCCGCCCCGCATCCGGTAGCGCAGAGCAGATCAAA
>Ga0070711_100001274_pt1 | contig 13682 bp, 9 predicted proteins | sample LARL53metaG_FD_65452 | JGI IMG/M metagenome (GOLD analysis project Ga0070711, IMG submission 65452) | Corn, switchgrass and miscanthus rhizosphere microbial communities from Kellogg Biological Station, Michigan, USA - LAR L5-3 metaG | ecosystem: Host-associated > Plants > Roots > Rhizosphere ... | reverse complement strand
TGTTGCGTGAACATCCACCGGGCCTCAAGCCGCAACCTGCAGCGCCCGACCGGGTGCACCACAAGAAGCCATGAAGATCCGGTGGATCGCGATTAGCGTCGTCGCGGCGGCCGCGTGCAGCCGGCCGCCGGTCGATCCGACGCTCGGCCGCTTCATCGCCGGGATCAGGGCGATCGACAATCACACGCACGTGGCCAGCACGGCTCCGGTGGACTCGGAATCCGACGCGCTACCGCTCGACGGATTGCCGCCGTTTCCGTTCCCCGCGCGCCTCAGCCCGGACCATCCCGATTGGCTTCCGGCCTACCACGCGCTGTACGGCTACAAGTTCAATGACGTGGCGCCGGCGCATCGCGCCGAACTGCGAACCGCCATGGCGCGCGTCCGGCGGGAGCAGGGCGACCACTTTCCCGAATGGGTGCTTGACCAGATCGGGACGGGCGTCATGGTCGCGAACCGGATCGCCATGGGGCCGGGACTCACTGCACCGCGATTCCGCTGGGTTTCGTACGTGGACGCGCTCCTGCTGCCGTTGTCCACCGCCGCCGAACGGGAAGCAACCCCGGACTATCGCGTTCTGTACCCGCTCGAGGAGAAGCTGTTGCATCGGTATCTCAACGACCTGCACGTCGCGATGCTGCCGCCGACACTGGACGAGTACCTGCACGACGTGGTGACGCCGACACTGGAGCGGCAGAAGCAGGGCGGCGCGATCGGCGTGAAGTTCGAGGCCGCTTATTTGCGCGCGCTCGACTTTGACGATGCGTCGCGCGACGACGCCGCCCGGATCTATGCGCAGTACCTGGCGGGCGGCGTGCCTCCGCATGCCGATTACAAGACGCTGCAGGATTTCCTGTTTCGCTACATCGCGCGTGAGGCCGGCCGGCTGGGAATGGCCGTGCACATTCACTCGTTCGAGGGAGGCGGCGGGTTCTATCGGGCCGCCGGCAGTGACCCATTGCTGCTCGAACCGGTGCTGAACGACTCAACATTGCGAGGCACGACGTTCGTCGTGCTGCACGGCGGCGGAAACGCTGCGGCGCATACGGGGGCACTCTTCTGGAAGCCGAACGTTTACGCCGACATCTCGTTCATGGCCGTGGACTACCCTCCATCCCGCCTGGCGCAGGTCCTCAGCATGTGGCTGGTCGAGTTTCCGGACCGGGTGCTGTTCGGGACTGATGCCTTTGACAGCGGTCCGGACGCGGGGTGGGACGTTGCGGCGTGGGTCGGCACCACGACGGCGCGCCGGGCGCTCGGGATCGCCCTTACAGCGCTCATGCGCAATGGCGAGATGACCCTCGAGCGTGCCGAAGCCGTCGCCACGATGGTCATGCGGGGTAACGCCGCGCGGCTCTATCATCTGGGGACCGGCAGCTGATTTGTGACTGAGACGTCCGAGCGCCTCGCCGTGGCCCTTGCCGGCCGCTACCGCATCGAGCGCGAACTCGGTTCCGGCGGGATGGCCACGGTGTGGCTCGCCCACGACCTCAAGCACGATCGCAAGGTGGCGATCAAGGTGCTCCACCCTCATCTTGCTGCCCTCGTCGGCGCCGACCGGTTCCTCAAGGAGATCAAGACCACCGCCAACCTGCAGCACCCGCATATCCTGCCGCTGCATGATTCCGGCGATGCCGACGGCCTGCTTTTCTACGTCATGCCATTCGTCGATGGCGAGACACTGCGACAACGCATCGTCCGCGAGAAACAACTGCCGATCGCCGACGCCGCCCGCATCACGTCGGAAGTCGCCGCCGCGCTGGACTATGCCCATCGCCAGGGCGTCATTCATCGCGACATCAAGCCCGAGAACATCCTGCTCCACGAGGGCTCAGCGCTGGTCGCCGATTTTGGCATTGCTCTGGTGCCGGCCACCGGCGACACCCGGCTCACCGAGACCGGCATGTCGCTGGGTACGCCGCACTACATGAGTCCGGAGCAGGCGCTGGGTGAGCGCGAACTGGACGCCCGCAGCGACATCTACGCCGTGGGCGCAATCCTGTACGAGATGCTGACCGGGTCGCCACCGTTCACCGGACCGAGTGCGCAGGCGATCGTCGCGAAGGTCATCAGCCAGAAGCCGGTGCCGCCCGCCCGGCTTCGCAAGGAAGTCCCGGCCACCCTCGAGAGCGTCACCCTCACTGCGCTTCACAAGGACCCCGCGAGCCGGTTCGCCACCGCCGCGGCGTTGCAGAGCGCATTGGCGGGAGGCGGTGCACCACGAGTCGGGGGCGGTATCGGCAAGCGGCATGCGATGTGGGGGATCGGCGCCGGCTGCGTCCTCGTACTGGGCGCACTGGCGCTGCGCACCAGGCAAGGTGGGCGTCACGAGACCGTGCGACATGTGCCGGACACCGCGGCCGTCAGGCTGGTCAAACTGGCCTATCGTGATGAGACCCAGCGTGACCCTGCGAGCTGCGCCAGGGCGATCGCGGGGTATTCGAAGGCGACCGATACGGACACGCTGTACGCTGAGGCCTGGGCCGGCCTCGCGAAGGCCTACGCGCAGTGCTCCATTTGGGGTGGGTTTGATCCGAATGAGGCGTTTGCTAACGCGAAGGCCGCGAGCGGACGGGCGCTCCTGCTCGACAGCGCGCTGGCGGACGCCTATACGGCGCGCGGCATGGGAGAGCTATTCCACGAGCAGGATTTCTCCGCCGCACAACGTGACTTCACGCGGGCGATACGGTTCGATTCCACCCAAGCGCTGCCATGGCTCTATCGTACCTGGTGCTACGTCGCCGCTGGTCAGCTTGACTCCGCGCTCGCATCCATACGCCACGCCTATTCCCTGGACCCGGCCCAACCCATTTTCGGCCTCCGTCTAGCAACCGTCCTTCGCTTTCACGGCGACACCGCCGAAGCCGAACGAGCCATAGCGGACGTGCTCCAACGAGAGCCCGCCAACACAATGGCTCATAACGAGCTCCTGGAGTTCTACGACGCCAGTCAACAATGCGACAAGGCGCTGAAGGAAGCCCAGCAGGTGGGCGACAATTCGTACGCCGCCTACGCGTGGGCGTCCTGCGGCCACCGGGAGCGCGCACAACACTTTGCCGACAGCGTCCTGGCGCAGGGAGGGCGATACAGCGCCTTCAACCTGGCGACAGTCTACGCCGCGTTGGGCGACTCGGCTACGGTGTTTCGATTGCTCGACCGGGCGATCACGGACCACGATATCTTACTTTTCTTTCTCGCCAAACACTACGCGTTTACCCGATACCACGGCGCGCCGGCGTTCGCAGCGTTACTGAAGCGAGTGCACGAGAAGGAATGACGGAAACGTCCGAGCGCCTCGCCGTGGCCCTTGCCGGCCGCTACCGCATCGAGCGCGAGCTCGGCGCCGGTGGCATGGCCACCGTCTGGTTGGCCCACGACCTAAAACATGACCGCAAGGTTGCGATCAAGGTCCTGCATCCGCATCTCGCGGCCCTGGTCGGCGCGGATCGGTTCCTCAAGGAGATCACGACCACCGCCAATCTGCAGCATCCGCACATCCTGCCGCTCTTCGATTCGGGGGAGGCGGACGGACTACTGTATTACGTCATGCCGTTCGTGGACGGTGAATCATTGCGGCAGCGGATCACGCGCGAGAAGCAGCTCTCGATTTCGGACGCGGTACGGATCACCTCGGAGGTCGCGAGCGCTCTCGACTACGCCCATCGCCAGGGCGTGATCCACCGCGACATCAAGCCCGAGAACGTCCTACTCCACGACGGACGGGCACTCGTAGCCGATTTCGGCATTGCCCTGGCGCCAGCCACAGGCGATGCGCGGCTCACCGAGACCGGGATGTCGATCGGCACTCCGCACTACATGAGCCCGGAGCAGGCACTGGGAGAACGCGAGCTCGACACCCGCACCGACATCTACGCAGTGGGGGCGGTGCTGTACGAGATGCTGACCGGCACACCGCCATTCACGGGGCCGAGTGCGCAGGCGATTGTCGCAAAGGTCATCAGTCAGAAGCCAGTGCCGCCGTCGCGACTACGAAAGGACGTCCCACGACAAGTCGAGGATGCCACGCTCACCGCGCTTCAAAAGGAGCCGGATAATCGCTTTGCGACGGCCGCGGATCTGCAGGCTGGGCTGCTCGGGAGCGGATCGGCGCGGATGACCCGGGCGCGACGCCGCAGCGTTGTGCGTGGCGTTGTCGTGGCGGCCGGCCTCGTCGCCATCGCGTTTCTCGCCACGAGAACGTGGTCCAGGCGCGGCGGCGCCGCCCGGGGACATGTTCCCGACACTGCGGCGGTGCGGCTGGTGAAGCTAGCCGCGCACTTCGAGGCACTCCGGCTACCCTGGTCGTGTGATTCGGCGAAGCAGACCTATTCTGATGCGACCTATCGGGATTCCCTGTACGCTGAGGCGTTCGGAAGTCTGGCGCGCGCTCATGCGCTCTGCGCCATGTTCGGCGCCGAGGACCCGCGCACCGAATTCATGGCGGCCAGCATCGCGGCCGACAAGGCGTTGCAACTCGATCCTGGCCTGGCAGTCGGATATACCGCCCGAGGCATGGCAGCTCTCTTCGGCCAACAGGACTTCGCCTCGGCGCTTCGCGATTTCCACGAATCGATCCGGCTGGACTCGACGCGCTACGAGCCGTGGCTCTACGAGACCTGGTGTTTCGTGGGGTCCGGCATGTTCGACTCGGCTGTTGCGTCCATACGCCACGCATTCGTTATTGAGCCGACTGCGCCGATCGTCGGCTCGAGGCTCTCGCAAGTCCTCCTCCTCCACGGTGACACCGCAGAGGCAGAACGCAGCGTCAACGAGGTGCTGGCTGGCGACCCGACGAACGGCATCGCGCACGCGCAGCGGCTGGAGCTGTACGACGCCACCGGGCGGTGCGACGCAGCGCTCCGCGAGGTCAAGGGCGTGGAGCGATCATCCCTCATTTTCAACCAGGCGCTCGTCGCCTATGCGCTGGCGACCTGCGGTCAACGCGATCGCGCCATCCATCTTGTCGACAGCCTTGCCCAGGTTGGAGCCCACAACGGCGCACTCCAGCTGGCGATCGCGTTCGCCGGCCTCGGCGATTCGGCTCGCACGTTCGCCGCGCTCGACAGCGCCGTGGCGAATCACAGCTTTCTGCTGTTCTTCCTTCCTCACTACTTCGCTTTTGTGAGGTATCACGGCACCAAGGCGTTCCAGGACGTGCTAGCGCGCGCCCACGTCAAGAGCTGAGTGACAACGACTCCTGAACGCCTCGCCGCGGCACTCGCAGGCCGCTACCGCATCGAGCGCGAGCTGGGCGCCGGCGGGATGGCCACGGTCTGGCTGGCTCATGACCTCAAGCACGAACGCAAGGTCGCGATCAAGGTGCTGCACCCGCATCTCGCCGCCGTGGTCGGCGCCGAGCGGTTCCTCAAGGAGATCAAGACCACCGCCAACCTGCAGCATCCACATATCCTTGCGCTGCATGACTCGGGTGATGTCGATGGCCTGCTGTTCTACGTCATGCCCTTCGTGGATGGCGAGTCGTTGCGGCAGCGGATCGTCCGTGACCACCAGCTTCCGGTCGCCGATGCCGTCCGCATCGCATCAGAGGTGGCGGGCGCGCTCGACTACGCTCACCGCCAGGGCGTCGTCCACCGCGACATCAAGCCCGAGAACATCCTCCTCCACGAGGGCTCGGCGCTGGTAGCTGATTTCGGTATTGCCCTGGCGCCAGTCACGGGTGACATCCGGCTAACCGAGACCGGCATGTCGCTGGGCACCCCCCATTACATGAGCCCGGAACAGGCCCTGGGTGATCGCGAGCTCGACGCACGCACTGACATTTATGCCGTGGGCGCGATGCTGTACGAAACGCTGACCGGCAAGCCACCGTTCACCGGTCCGAGTGCCCAGGCGATTGTCGCCAAGGTGCTCACCGAAAAACCGGTGCCGCCGTCGAGGTTGCGCCGTGAGACGCCGGTCCAGGTTGAAAAATCGGTACTTCGCGCATTGCAGAAGAAACCAGAAGACCGGTTTGCCAGTGCTGCGGCTTTCCAATCGGCGCTCTCCGGCCAGACTCCGGTTCCGCGCCAAGGGCAACAGTCGAACCAGCGGGCGATATGGATGCTCGGCCTCGTCGGTGCTCTCGCGATTGCCGCCGTGATGCTGAACCCGTGGCGACACCAGCCTCGCGTAATTCCGCGACATGTTGCGGACACTGCCGCGAGCCGACTATTCGCCGTTGCAGTCGAGGCGGCCAAGCGCCGTGATCCGGCAAACTGTGACCGGGCGATCCAGTCGTTCTCGCAGGCGGTCGAGAAGGACTCGATGTATGCCGACGCGTGGGGCGGCCTCGCCAAGGCGAATGCGCTGTGCGCCCTCTTCGGCTCTGGCGATCCCGCCGTGAGCTTTACCGCTGCAAGAGTCGCCAGCCAACGTGCTCTGAGTCTTGATAGTACGCTTCCAGGAGCCTATGTCGCGAGTGGAATGGTCCACCTGTTCCGCGAGCAGCAATGGGCCGAAGCGCAACACGATTTCACCCAGGCGATAGCTCACGACTCGACGCAGTACGAGGCGTGGCTCTTCCGGACCTGGTACTACTTCGCCGTCAACCAGCTTGATTCGGCGGTCCGGTCGATGCGCCGGGCCAAGTTGCTCGCGCCCACCGAACCGATCGTCGGGGTTCGGTTGGCGACGGCCCTCCGGTACGCGGGCCATCCGGCGGACGCCCAGCGCGAAATCTCCGAGGTGGCGAGCCAGTACCCGGGAAACCCGATGGCCGTGGCAGAGCAATTCGAATTCGATGCCCACTACAAGCACTGCACCGAACTGCGCAACAACGCGCCGCTCATGGAGCACAACCCCATGGCCTATAATCGGGCCCTCGCCGCGTACGGCCACGCAATTTGCGGGGACCGGCCGCGGGCACAATTCGTTGCCGACAGCGTCGATCAGTTGGTAGCTGACGGGAAGTACGTTGACTTGTTTGGGCTAGCGGTCGTTCATGCCGGGCTGGGTGATTCCGACATGGTCCTTCACACGCTCGATCAGGCCGTGTCCACGCACGCCTGGGCACTCTTCTTCGTCGGCCAGTTCTTCGCGTTTCAGCCCTATCATGGGAACCCCAAGTTCGAGGACCTCAAGAAGAGGGCGAACATTAACTGAGCGCGCCGGAGCGCTTCCGCGCCTATTGGAGCACAAACACCGCCGTCCACTGGAACCGGTCCCACTCCATGACCAGCTTGCCGGTGTCCGTGCCGGTTTGCATCAGGCGAATCGTGAACGTCTCGACCGGCGTGGCGACCCACTCGGCCCTCATCGGCGCCCGCGCCAGGTCATGCGCCGCCACGTAGTCGGTGCCCCACTGCCCAGTCTCGCGGTTGACGATCAATGTCGGGCCGGCCGCGGTCAGTTTCACCCAGAGCGTGTACCGTCCGGGCTCGATCGCCATCCCGGCGAGGGCGATCGGGACGGTCGTGCTCAACTGCGTCGCTTCATCCGCGCCGGTACGCCAGACGGAATCGATGGGTACCAGGCTACCGATGACGCTTCGGCCGCGAAGCTGTGGCCGGCTGTACTGCACGGTCAACACGCCCTTCCCGAATCTCGCGCGCACGGTATCGCGTGCACTCCAGGCAACCGGGACTCGACCGGTAGCCGCTTCGGCCGCAACGAATCCGTCAGCGATCGCCTCGACGTCCGGAGGCGTGTCGAGTCGCGTGAGGCGAACCTTGTTGGTCGTGCGTTCGCCCGAGAGCGAGGCGATGCGCCCATTCCTGTCCAACTGCACCATGATCGGCATCGCGAGGTAATCGACGGATGCCGAGTCATGACCGTACCGATGCACCGATGTCGGGAGGAGGCCGGCAAGCCGCCCGGCGGGCAGGTAGAGAATGACCGGTATGCTGTCGCCCGGTCGCCCGAGCGCCGCGAGCACCAGTTGCTCGGTCGTGCCGTACGTGCTGGTGAGCCACGGCATTGCCAGCAACCCCGCGGTTGGAAAGGCGGTAACCCTGGCGTCGTCGCCGAGGCCTGCCGCGACGCGCAGTGAGTCGCCGAGGAAGTCCACGCTCACCCGCTGTAACGGAGATCGTCCGGGCAGCGGCGTCCCTCGCCGGGAGTCCACGGTGAAATGGAGCACGCGACCATCGGGTGCGAGCACCGCGTCGTAGTGGCGCACGACGACCGCCGGAGTGCGCTCGACCACGTCGCCTGAAAGGTGATCGGCCGACCGGATTACTCGTTCCACTGCCACAGTGTCCCGACCGAGCCGAACCACGAATCCGTAGGACTGTTGTGCTGCCAGCGGTGCATGCGGCGCCGCGGCAGCGAGCGAAACGATCACACACAAGAGGAATTCGCCCGCCCGCCGCGAGAACCGCTCCATTCGCGGCTCAGAACCGTCGAGAGTAGCCGGCATAGACGACATAGTCGTTCACGCCGCCTGCGCCGACCCGGGTGGTCCCGTTCGAGAGCGTAGCAGTGAAGTAATTCGCACGGACGCGAACCGGAACACTCAACGTGAACTGATTCGGACCGTTCGTCCACGCCATGCCCGGCTCCACGTACATGTAATAGCCGGCGTCGCGCTTGAAGTCGTCTCGTCCGCCGATCAGGTCACTGCTTGTCGTGCCATCGATCCGTCCGCCGAGCGACACCGAAAGGCCTTGATCCGGGGCCACGCCAAATGCCAGGCCTGCGCGCGCCGAGTAAACATCAGGCACCGAGACCACGACCCCCTGGAACGTCGCGTCGGTGTGCTCCCGCGTGCTCGCGGAATACATGCCCGAGCCATACACCGACAGGCGACCAGCCATCTGCTGAAACGCCTGCGTCTGCGCCAGTATCGCCCAGCCCCCATCACCAAGCTGCAATGTGGGGGTGAGAAACGGTTGCGTGACCGTGCCGGTCGGACCATAGAACGCCCCCGTGGCCTTGTACCCACCGGTCGGCGCCTTCACGCCGAGGCCCAGGGAGATGTTTCCATTCGGGTGCCGCGTCGGTTCAGCCAGCCACATGTTGGCCGTCGCCGCGATATCACCAATTCCGCTGTTCGAAACCTGGTGACGGTTGAGGTCCGCGTTGGCGTTCTCGGCAGTGCCGTAAAAGAACGGAACCGTCACGGTGAAAGTGGTGCGGTACGACGCAGCATACGTGATGCTCGCGTCTGCGGAGTTGAGCCGGAGGTGCAACGGTTGGCCGAACGGAGCCGACGCCTCGTTCTCCGCGTCACCGACGAAGAACTTGTCCGTTGCCACCCGGCGGATCGCCACGCCGACCTGCCACTGGCCCGAGTGCAGGAAGGAGATTCCCTCGCCTCCCAGGCTCGGCGTGGTGAAGTGGAGGGGCATGCAACCCTGTCCCGAGGCCGCGTGAGTCGTCGCGATCAGCATCGCGGCACCCACCGTCACGCGGACCAATGTTCGACCCGACTCCGATCCGTTCGCGAAGCGCATAGTCTACTCCTGGTGCTGTGTGGGGATGATCGCGCGGATGCCATCCGCAAATTCGACCGGCGTGATGGCGCCCTGGTGAATCGCCCGCACCACTCCGCCGGTGTCGACAAACAGCGTTGTCGGTAGCACCGGCACGTGGTACAGCCTGCCGACATGTGAATGCGGGTCGACCAGGGTAACCAGTTCGTGCGACACGGAAAGCCCGGTGAGGTAGTGGCGCATCCGTTCGGGCGGGTCCTCGGCGTTGATCGCCAGAACGTGCAGCCCGGCATCGAGGTGCTCCTTGCGGGCGGCGACGAGTTCCGGCATCTCGGTTCGGCAGGTCGGACACCATGTGGCCCAGAACTTCAATACCACAGGCTGGCCGCGGAACTGCGACAACGTGACCGAGTCGCCGTCGATTGAAGCAAGGGCAAATGCTGGCGCCCGTTGGCCGACCTTCGGAGCCTGGGCCTGCAGGCCGCACCCAGTCATGACGGCAATGGCGAGCAACACCCTTCCCATTTGGTCGGACATGCGGACTCTCCCTGGTCGTGAACCTCGGGCATCGCCGCGACCCCGCATTGGAGTGACGGAGACCGAGCCGGACTTGGACAACTGGAGCGAACCGGCGGACCGGGCGGGCGCCCGGTCCTACCCCAGCAACGCCTTGAGCGCCGCGGAAACGCGGGACCGGCTGGTGGGTATGGGAATTGACGTCGCATGCCCGGTGCTGGCGATTTCAAGCGCGGCGCGGCTGACGAAGGCAAGGTCGGGCCAGCGGGCGTCCGGATCGACGGCGATCATCCGTGCAATCAGCGTCACGAAGGCCGATGGACAATCCGGGGCCTGCGATCGAATCCGGCGGCTACTGCTCCTGGTCCAGCCGCGCCAGTCGTCGCTGTCGGCCGCCGGTGGAACCGTCCCGGTGATCATCTGCCAGGCGACGACGCCCAGCGAATACTGATCGGTCGCGGCAGTCACTTCCCGGTCGAACGCAAACTGCTCCGGGCTCATGTAGGCCGGCGTCCCCACCGTCGTTCCCGTCGCGGTGAGACGGCTCGCTCCCACGATCTTGGCGATACCGAAATCGCCGATGAGGAGGCGGTCGGAGCCGGCGGCAACCAGCAGATTCGCCGGCTTGATATCCCGATGAATCACGCCGGCACCGTGAGCGTACGCGAGGGCGCTGGCGGCCTGGCCCAGCAGGCGTGCCGCACGCCTCCAGTCCAGCGGCCCGTTCCGGAGCAGGCGGTCAAGCGGCTCGCCGTCGATCAGCTGCATTTCGATCCAGAGCACCTTCCCGGCCTCGCCATGCGCGCGAACTTCGACGATATTTTCGTGGTGCAGCTGGCCCATTGCCAGCGCCTCGATACCAAACCGTTCGACCACGCCATCTTCGTAGCCAAGTTCCGGGCGCATCACCTTGACGGCAACCGGATCGGCACCGTCCGTGCGGCGGGCGCGAAAGACCACAGCCATCCCCCCGTGGCCGATCTGACCCTCGATCCGGTAGCGATCCGCGAGGGCCGCCTGGACCTGGGCCATCAGGCGAGCACGACTTGGCCGAGCGGAGCCGGAATCGGTCGGCGTGATAGCCACTCGATTGTTGAGGTGGGCGTACCAGTAAGCTACTCGCCGGGCGGAACCCGGCAAATCCTCGCCGAGGTGAAGACCGATGGACCCCGACCAGCTTTCGGCACTTTACCGCAGCTATTCACCCGAATTGATCGCGTCCCTGCAGCGGCGCTTTCCGTGGTCGAGCGACGTCGTCGAGGACGCCGTGCAGCACGGATTTCTCGCGTTGCAAACCGCCAGCCCGCCCCCCGACGAACCCCGCGCGTGGCTGCGGGTCGTTGCCCACCACTACATCATCGATCGCTTGCGCGCCGATGGCAAACTTGTCAGCGATGAGGGGGTGATCGGCGCCGCCGCCGCCGAAACCGGTTCGGCGGGTTCGACCACCAGTCCCGCCCTCACTCCATCACTCGTTCAGCGCGCGCTGCGGATGCTCACCGGCCGCGCGCAGCGACTCCTTCGCGGCAAGTACGAGCAGGGGAAAACCTACGGAACGCTGGCGCGCGAAGAGGGCCTCGCAAAGAGCGGAATGGGCCGAATTCTCTCCAGGGCGCGCGACCGTCTGCGCCGCGCCGTCGATGAGCTGCGACGGCCGGAGTGACGCCTGTTTCCCGTGCGGCGATCAGCCGGTGAAAACGTTCTGAATCGCAACTCTGCCGCACGCCGGTGTCGCCGCAAACTATTATTCGGTGCGCACTCTCGCGCATCTCCCACAATGGATTCGATCAAGATGATGAACCGCGGTTTCTCTCCCCGCTGGCTGGCCGGATTCACTATGTTGCAGATTGGGCTCCTCACCGGCGCCGCCGTGCGTTCGCCCATCGACCCTCAGCTGTTCAACGGCCTGGTCTGGCGCAACATCGGGCCGTTTCGCGGCGGCCGCGTCGCGGCCGTGACCGGTGCCGTCGGTCAGCCGGGCGTCTTCTACATGGGCCTTCCGCTCGGCGGTGTCTGGAAAACGACCAGCGCCGGCACCACCTGGTATCCGGTGTTCGATGCGGTCAAGGAGGCGTCGTCCGTCGGCGCCATCGAGGTGGCGCCCTCCGATCCGAAGGTCATCTACGTCGGCATGGGCGACCTGATCACCGGTGGCGGCATCAATGAAGGCAATGGCGTGTACAAGTCCATCGACGCCGGCAAGACCTGGCAGCACCTCGGCCTGGACGACACTCGGCAGATCCCCTCCATTGTCGTCGATCCGCGGGACCCGAACATCGTGATGGTGGCCGCCCAGGGGAACATCCACGCGCATTCCGACATGCGCGGCGTGTTTCGCAGCACCGACGGCGGCAGGACCTGGAACAAGACGCTGTACGTGAATGACAGTACCGGCATCCAGAAGCTCGCCCGGGCCAGCGATCAGCCCGATGTCGTGTTCGCCACCTCGGTGGCCCACTACACCAATCCGCTGGCGGCTCGTGGCGGCGGTGCGCCGCCGGTGGCGGGTGCGCCACCCGGCGGACGGGGCGACCGCGGCGGGGCGGCGAGTCCCACCAATACCAAGGCGTTCAAGTCGCTCGATGGCGGTGCGACCTGGAAGGAGCTCCCGAGCGCTCCGCCCGGCCTCAATGGCCGCACGTCGATCGCGGTGGCCAACCATACCAACGCCCAGCGGGTCTTCCTGGTCGCGAACAACGGGCTCTTTCGCTCGGACGACGGCGGCGCCACCTGGCGCCAGATGGACGCCGGCGACACCCGGATACGCAATGGACAGGGCGGCTACAACTGCGGCGTCTATGTCGACCCCGGGAATCCCGATATCGTGTACGTGCTGAGCACGTCCAGTTACCGGTCGCTGGATGGCGGCAACACGTTCGCCGGGTTCAAGGGCGCTCCCGGCGGAGACGATCCGCAACAGATGTGGATCGATCCCACCGATGGCAAGCGAATGTTCCTGGGTGTCGACCAGGGCGCCACCGTTTCGCTCGATGGCGGCGAGAGCTGGAGTTCATGGTACAATCAGGCGACCGCCCAGGTCTACCACATTTCGGTCGACAACTCCTACCCCTACTGGGTCTACGCCACCCAGCAGGACGCCGGCGCCATCGCGACCCGCAGCCGCGGCGACCTCGGCGCCATTACGCCATTCGACTGGTACCCGACCGCCGGCTACGAGTTCGGCTCGATCGTCGCCGACCCGCTCAATCCAAAAATCGTGTACTCCGGCGGGCCCGCCGCAGGCATCGTCAAGATCACCTATCCGAGCGGTCAATGGATCAATGTCTCCCCGAACCTTGATGCGACGGCCGGTCTCAGAAAGGTCGGCAACCAGCCGCTGGTCTGGTCGGCAACCAATCCCCACGAGTTGCTGGCGGGTTTCCAGTTCCTGATGGCGACGACGGACGGCGGCATGCACTGGCAGAAACTCAGTCCCGATCTTGGCTACCCCAAAGGGGTCACGCCGCCGCCACCCACCGCGGGTGGACGTGGCGGCCGCGGCGGCGGGGCGACGGGAGTGCCGGCGGGCGGCTCGATCGAGTCGATTTCACCGTCCAGCGTGGCCGCCGGTGTGATCTGGGTCGGTACCAACAACGGCCTGATCAAGCTCACCAGGAACCATGGCGTTACGTGGGAGGATGTCACCATCCCCGACCTGCCCAATCCGACTCGTGCCGACATTCAGGCCATCGACGCATCGCACCAGGACCCGGCAACCGCCTATGTCGCGATCGACTACCACGTGATCGGCGACTACACGCCGTACTTCTATCGCACGCACGACTACGGCAAGAC
>Ga0070711_100001273_pt1 | contig 13682 bp, 11 predicted proteins | sample LARL53metaG_FD_65452 | JGI IMG/M metagenome (GOLD analysis project Ga0070711, IMG submission 65452) | Corn, switchgrass and miscanthus rhizosphere microbial communities from Kellogg Biological Station, Michigan, USA - LAR L5-3 metaG | ecosystem: Host-associated > Plants > Roots > Rhizosphere ... | reverse complement strand
CGCCGGCGCCGAACGCACGCTCATCGAGCACTTCGACGGCACTGCCTGGGCCGTGGTCCCGAGCCCGAACCCGCGCACCGGCCCCGGCGCCTCCGACGAGCTGAGGGGCATCGGCGGGACCTCGCCGGGCGACCTGTGGGCGGTCGGTGAGTACTCCGACGGCCAGCAGTTCAACGCGATGCTGTTCGTGCACTTTGACGGCACGGCGTGGAGCTTCGTCAAGGAGCCCGCGGCCCTGCACAACAGCGCGTTCGGCACGGCCGTGACCGTGCTGTCGCCGACCGACGCCTGGGCGGTGGGCCAGAACGGCTTCGCGGACGCCACGCTGTCGGCGCACTGGGACGGGACGGCGTGGTCGTTCGTCAAGACCCCGTTCCCGCAGGACGGCCCGGTGCCGCAGAACTTCCTCACCGGGGTCACCGCCACCGGCCCCGGCGACGTCTGGGCGAGCGGCTACGAGGGCAACGTCAACCAGCAGAACTTCAGCTTGCCCTACGTGCTGCACTGGAACGGGACCGCGTGGTCGCTGACCGAGACGCCCAACGCGGGCACCGAGGGCAGCCTGCTGGCCGGTGTGACCGCGCTGTCGCCGACGGACGTCTGGGTGGCCGGGCAGACCGGCGAGTCCGACGGTGCGCTGCTGACGTTCACCGAGCATTTCAACGGGCAGACGTGGTCGAACGAGCCGAGCCTTGATCCGGGCGAGCTTGGGGACGCGCCGGACAGCACGTTCCAGGCGATCGCGAGCGCCGCGCCGCATGTCCTGTTCGCCGTGGGAAGCCAGGAGACGCCGACGTTCTGCTGCCTCGCGGCTCTCGCCGAGCGGAGCATCTCGGGATAAACCGTAAGTTACTCGCCAGTTGACAGCGGCTGTCGCGTGGCCGACCCTGGAGCGATGACCGCTGGCCAGACCACCGATCGCACCGGCGGGCTCGGCGGGGCGCCGGGCCTGTCCCGGTGGACCGACCTGAACGGGCCGGTCCGCTACCTAGACTTCGGCGGCCCCGCCGACGGACCCCTCATCGTCTGCGTGCACGGGCTCGGCGGCTCGGCGGTCAACTGGACGGCGGTCGCGCCGCTGCTGACGGGGACCTGCCGGGTGCTGGCCCCGGACCTGGCCGGCCATGGCCTCACCCAGTCGCTGGGCCGCGGCACCGACGTCGGGTCGAACCGGGCCCTGCTGCACCGGTTCGTCATGTCGATGACCGGCGGCCCGGTGATCCTCATGGGCAACTCGATGGGCGGCATGATCTCGCTGCTCGAAGCAAGCGCCGCCCCGGCGGCGGTGGCCGGCCTGGTCCTAGTGGACCCGGCGCTGCCGTTCGTGCCCGCGCGGCCGGATCCGCTCGTCACCGCGATGTTCGCGGCCTACCTCACCCCCGGCCTGCGCCGCGCGGTGCAGGCCAGGCGCCGCCGCCAGGTCCCGGCCGAACTGGTGTCCAGCATCCTGCGGCTCTGTTGCGCGGACCCCTCGCGGGTGGCGCCGGAAGTGATCGCCCGCCATGTCGAGGTCGCGGTGCAGCGGGCCGCCTTCCCGACCATCGAGGCCGACTTCGCCGCCGCGATGCGCTCGGTCGTCCGCACCGCCGGCTACCCACACGGGCGCGCCTACGGCCAGCGGGTCCGCTCGGTCACCTGCCCGGTGCTGCTGATCCACGGCACAGCCGACCGCCTGGTCCCGATCGGCGCGGCACGCGCGGCCGCCCGCGCCAACCCTGCCTGGTCGCTGCGGGAGTTCGGCGGCGTGGGCCACGTGCCGCAACTGGAGGCGCCGCAGGACACCGCGAACGCGGTGCTGAGCTGGCTCGGCTCGGCGGGCCAGCAGGCAGGACGCGCGGCCCGGGCGGCGCGTACTCCCGGGCCGGACGCGGACGGGTAAGAACGCCATGCGCCGCGAGCTGGCGGAAGACACCACAGGTTAACCCCGGCGTATCAGGGCAGCCGCGCGGGAATCTATATATAAGATCTGCATCTAACCGCCTGGCGGGGCTAAGCGGGCAATGCGGATGTGTCTGGGGCCCTGGAGGTGCACATGGGTCTGAAAGCGGTGCCTGGGCGTTCCCGGCGCCGGGTGGGGCTGGTCCTCGGCGCTGGCGGGGTGCTCGGCGCGGCCTGGATGACCGGCGCGCTGCCCGCCCTGCAGGAGCGGTTGCCGCGCCCACTCGGTGACCTGGACCTGATCGTCGGGACCAGCGCGGGCAGCGTGCTGGCCGCCGCGCTGCGCTGCGGGATCAGTATCGATCAGATGGTCGCCCACCAGCGGGGTGAGGCCGTCGGGCCGCTGGAAGCCTCCGCCGTGGACGGTCTCACCGGAGGCCCCTGGCCGCCCGCGCCCCACTTGCGCCTCGGCTCGGCCAGGCTGATGCTGGCCATGGTGCTGTCGCCGCACCGGGTGCATCCCGGCGTGCTGGCCAGCGCCTGGCTGCCACTGGGCCGGGCGAACCATGACCCGCTCCGCGACATGGTGCACGCCCTGCACTGCCACGCCTATGGCCTCCCTGCGTCGGCCGAGCCGCCGGCCTGGGTCCCTCGTGAGACCTGGATCGTGGCCGTGGACTACAGCTCTGGCCGCCGCGCCGTCTTCGGCCGGCCTGGCGCCCCGCCCGCCCAGCTGCCCGACGCCGTGGTCGCGTCGTGCTCGATCCCCGGCTGGTTCCAGCCCGCGGTGATCGACGGCCGCCGTTACGTCGATGGCGGCGTCCGCTCACCAACCTCGCTGGGCATGCTGGCCCGGGCCGGCCTCGACGAGGTGTTCGTGCTCGCTCCCATGGCCAGCGTCGTGGCGGACCGGCCGCGGATGCCGCACGAGGTGCTGGAGCGGCAACTGCGGGCCCTGATGACCATGACGCTGCTGCGGGAGGTCAGGACGCTGCGCGCGGCGGGCATCGCGGTCACCGTGCTCACCCCCGGGCCCGAGGACCTGGCCGTGATGGGCGTGAACCTGATGGATCCCCGCCGCCGGCGCCAGGTATTCGAGACCTCGCTGCTCACCTCGGCGGCCGCACTGGCGGGCCCGGCAGGCCGGGCGGCCGTGGCCTAACCCCCCGCAGGCCGGCTCACTCCATCCGGTCGAGGATCTGCCGCACCAGGTCCATCGACGTGTGCGGGTGCAGGAACGCGAACCGGGCGACGGTCTCGCCTTCCCAGGCCGACGGCGGCATGAACGCCACCTGATCGGCGAGCAGCCGGTCGGCCCATGCGGTGTACTGCTCCGGTGCCCACCCGCGGCGGCGGAACAGCACGACGCCGAGGTCGGGCTCGCGGATCAGCTCCAGGTAGCCGCGCTTGGTTATCTCCGCCGCGGTGCCGGCGGCCTGCCGGATCGCCGCCTCGATCGCCTCGCTGTAGGCACGGACCCCATGTACCGACAGCGAGAACCACAGCGGCAGGCCGCGGGCCCGCCGGGTGAGGTGGTAGGCGTAGTCGGTCGGGTTCCAGTCCGCGGGCTCCTCGTGGATCACGTCGAGGTAGGACGCGTCCTGTTTGTGCACGGAACGGGCCAAGGCAGGCTCGCGGTACAGCAGCGCGGCACAGTCGAACGGCGCGAACAGCCACTTGTGCGGATCCAGGACGAACGAATCGGCGTGCTCGACGCCGTCAAAGCAGCGCCGCGCGCTGGGAGCGAACAGCCCGGCGCCGCCGTAGGCGCCGTCGACGTGGAACCAGAGGCCGTACTCGCGGGCGACCTCGGCCGCGCCGGCCAGGTCGTCGACGATCCCGGCATTCGTGGTGCCCGCCGTGGCGACCACCGCAGCCAGCGAGGCCGGGTCGCCGTCGGCCTCGATGGCGGCACGCAGGGCCGCGCCGGTCAGCCGGTGGTCGGGGGTGGTCACCGTCAGCGCGCCCATCTCCAGGATGCGCAGCGTGTTCCCGACCGAGGAGTGGGCGTCGCCGCCGACCACGGCGCGGAACCCGCGGTCCCGGCCGGCCCGGCGCTTGGCCACCTCCCTGGCGACCATCAGCGCCGACAGGTTCGCCGCCGAGCCACCGGACACAAAGCACCCGCCCGCCGAGGCTGGGAGCCCGGCCCGGTCGGCGATCAGCCGCAGCACCAGGTTCTCCGCGTGGATCGCCCCGGATGCCTCCAGCCAGGAGATGCCCTGGATCGAGGCGCAGGAGACGAGCATGTCGAACAGCAGCGCCGCCTTGGTCGGCGCGGCCGGGATGAAGCCGAGGAAGCGCGGGCTGTCCGCGGAGATCACCGCCGGGGCCAGGACCGAGGCGTACGCGCCGAGCACCTGGTCGGCGTTGTGCGGTTCCTCGCTGGGCAGCCCGCTCAGCACGGCATTGAACTGCGCCGGGTCCCGGCGGCTCCCGTCCAGGGGAACCGGGTCCAGCCGCAACCGGTTCTCGGCGTACGCCAGCACCGAGCGGATCATCTGCTCGGTCGTCGGATCCACACTGTGCATGGGCGAAACCTAGTGCACCACGTCCGGTGCCGAGCGCCCGGGGCTGGCAGGATGTCGGCGTGGTGGTGCGGCTGTGCTGGCCCGGGGGAGCGACCCCCCGGAACCCCCCGGGGCGCCGATGGCGCCTGGCCGGCAAGCCGGCAGGCCCCATCGCGCGTAGGCCTGGAAGAGCGAGCGAGGAGGTGGCACGCTGAGATTTCACCGGCTGCGGGTGCTGCGCCGCCTGCCCCATCCCGGGCGAAGCTTCACCCAGGGCCTGATCGTCGGCCGGGACATGGTGTGGGAGAGCAGCGGCGGATACGGGGAGTCGGCGGTGCGCCGGTACCCGCTCGGCGCCCGCCAGCCGGAGGGGCAGGCCGCCTTGCCAGCGGACCTGTTCGGCGAGGGCATCTGCCCGGCCGGCGACCAGATGTGGCAGCTCACCTGGCGGGAGCGGGTCGCGCTGCGCTGGGACGCGTGGAGCCTGGAACTCGTGGAGACGATCCCGTTCAACCGGGAGGGGTGGGGGATCTGCGCCGCGGATGGCATGGTCCTGACCAGCGATGGCACCAGCGAACTGATCTCGCGCGACCCGGGCACGCTGGCGCCGCTCGGCCGGATCGAGGTCCGCTGCGACGGTGAGCGCGTGACCGAACTCAACGACCTGGAATGGGCCGGGGGGAGGGTGTGGGCGAACCTGCTGGGCAAGCGCTACCTGGTGGGCATCGACCCGGGCAGCGGTGAGGTCACCGACATCGTCGACGCCAAGGCGGTGATGGAGCGCCACTGGGGTGACCCGGAGGCGGTGCTGAACGGTGTCGCGGCGCTGCCTGGTCCCGAAGAGTTCCTGCTCACCGGGAAGAACTGGCGGTCGATGTACCACGTCCGGCTGGCCGAGGACCGTGTCCCGGAGGAGCCCGCCCAGTTGATCGGCTGAGCGCGGGCGCCGGCCAGGCCGTTGCGGCCGAGGTCGTGGGCTCAGGCGCGGTACTCGCGGCCGGTGAGCTCCAGGAACACGTCCTCCAGGGTCGCGCCGGACACCCGCAGGCCGATGAGCGCGTCGCGGTCGGCCAGCCCGGCAAGCACGGCGGCGGGCTCACTGGTCGCGATGGTCAGCGAGACCCCGTCGTCGGTGACGCTCTCGGCGTCACCGGCCCCGGGCAGCAGGGCCCGTGCCTGCGCCACCGAAAGGCTGCCCGACTGGACGCTGATCCGCAGTGGCTGATCCAGCTCACGGATCAGGCCGGCGGGCGGCCCGATCCTGAGGATCTTCCCGTGGTCCATGATCGCGACGCGGTGGCAGAGGGCTTCGGCCTCGTCCATATGGTGGGTGGTGAGCACGACCGTGCGGCCTTGCGCGCTGATCTTCCGCAGCAGGTCCCACAGGTTCCGCCTCGCCTGCGGATCCAGGGCCCCGGTCGGCTCGTCAAGGAAAAGCAGTTCTGGGTCGTGCACCAGTGCGCAGGCGATGGACAGGCGCTGGGCCTGGCCACCGGACAGTTTCTCGGTGCGGATGCCGGCCTGGTCCTCCATCCCGACCACAGCGAGCATGGCGTCCGCGCGCTGGGCGGAGATCCCGTACAGCGAGGCGAACGTGCGCAACTGCTCGCGCGCGGTGAGCAATTCGAAGAACGACGACGCCTGCAACTGCACGCCGATCAGCGGCAGCAACGCGGGGTTGCGCGGCCACGGCCGCCTGCCGAGCACGGTCACCTCGCCGCTGTCGGGCTCGCGCAGGCCCTCAACGATCTCCAGCGTGGTGGTCTTGCCTGCTCCGTTCGGGCCCAGTATGCCGAAGAACTCGCCCTGTTCAACGTCGAACGTCACGCCATCCACGGCGGCTACTTGGCCATAGGACTTGCGCAGGTCCCGTACCGAGATCGTCGCTGGCATGCGCGCCACTGTACCGGCCTGGGGGAGCGACCCCCCTGGAACCCCCCGGGGCCCCGCCCGCCTCCCCTCTCCCCTTCACTGCGCCTGGCCGGCAAGCCGCCAGGCCCCATCGCGCGTACCGGCCTGGGGCGGCAAGCCGCCCCCCTGGAACCCTAGTGCTGGCCCAGGGGAGCGACCCCCTGGAACCCCCAGCGGCACAGGGCAGCCCGGTCAGCGATCCTGCCGCGGGGCAACCGCTGACGCGGGCGAGGCGGCTCGCGCGCGGGCGGCCTGGCGGACCAGGTGGTCGCGCTCTGCGACGTTCGTGGCCCGGCGGGCGGCCTCGGCGTAGGCCGAGGCGGCGGCGGGCAGGTCGCCGTCGAGTTCGTACAGGTGGCCGCGGACGGCGTGCCACCGGTGCCGCGCGCCGAGCACGTCGCGCAGCCGGTCTGTTTCGCGCAGCCCGGCGGCGGCGCCGAGGACATGACCGACCGCGACCGCGCGGCCGAGTACCGCGGCGGGGTCCTGGCGCACGGGGTCCACGGTGAGCGCGACGAGGTCGTCGTACCAGGCGAGGATCTGCGGCCAGTCGGTCTCCCCGGCGCTCGCAGCATCGTCGTGCAGGGCAGCGATCGCGGCCTCGACCTGGTAGCGGCCCGGCCGCCGTTGCTCCGTCTGCATGGCGAGCGCCGACTGCAGGACGCGCACGCCCTCGGCGATCTCGCGGGTGTCCCACAGGCCGCGGTCCTGCCGGTCGAGCGTGACGATCCGGCCCTCGGCGTCGAGCCGCGCTGGGAGCCGGGCGTGGTTGAGGAGCATCAGCGCGAGCAGTCCGCGCGCCTCGGGCTCCTCGGTGGCGAGGGTGAGCTGGCGGGCGAGCCGGATCGCCTCGCCGGCCAGGTCCACCCGGGCCGCGTGGCCGGCGGTGTAGACAAGGTAGAGCACGCGCAGCATGACGGCGAGGTCGCCGGGCTGGTCCAGGCGGCGCCCGCGCAGGGCGTGCTTGGCGCGGCTGATCCGCTGCGCCATCGTTGCCTCGGGGACGTAGAACGCATCGGCGATCTCCCGGGTGGTGAGGCCGCCGACGGCGCGAAGGGTTAGCGCCACCTGGGACGCGGGCGCGAGGTCGGAGTGACAGCAGCAGAAAAGCAGGAAGAGGGTGTCGTCGCCCTGCTCGGTGGCGGCCGGCGGCGGCTCGGCGTGCGTCGCCTCCTCGCGGCGGTGCCGGGCGACCTCGCTGCGGCGGGCGTCAACGAGCCGCCGCGCCGCGACAGTGGTCAGCCACGCGCGCGGGTCGCGCGGCGGGTGCTCGGGCCACACCCGCAGCGCCTCCAGCAGCGCCTCCTGCAGCGCGTCCTCGGCGGCGTCAAAGTCTTCGCCCCGGCGGACCAGGCCCGCGAGCACCCGCGGGACGAGGGCGCGCAGCGCGCCCTCATCCAGGCGGTGTACCGGCTCGTCGGTCACGCCGGGGTCATTCCTCCGACGGCGCGCCGGACATGACCTCCCGGACGTCGATCCACTCGTACATCGGCTCGCCGCCGGGGCCGGGCTCGGAGGAGACGTACGCCGCGACCTCGACCGCGCGCTCGTAGGACTCAACGTCGATCATGTACCAGCCCGCGACCAGGTCGCTGGTCTCTGGCAGCGGGCCGTCGGTGGTGACGGGCGCCGCGTCCGGGCCGCCGTAGCGCACCCAGGTGCGGGCGGGCGTGAGCGCCTGTGCGTCGACGTACTCGCCGTTCTTCTCGAGCAGCTCACCGACGTGCCTGAGGAAGGCCATGTGCGCCTCCACGTCCTCGGGCGCCCACTGGTCCATCGGGGGGAAGGGATGGTGCGGCTCCGGGCCGCCGCGGTAGTGCTTGAGAAGCAGGTACTTCGGCATCGTGGTCTCCTGGTGTCATGGGCCGCGCCTGTCGAGGCCCTTCACCTGGTGAGCGGAGCCGGTCAGACCTTCTCGACATGAAATCACCAAATCGAGCTCGGAGACCGTCGCGCAGCGGAACCCGCTGGCCCGGGTGGCCTCGGGGTTTGCTCCGCTGGCCTCAGCGTCCCTTTACGCCATCCTGGGGGGTTGACCCCTGCTGGCCCGGGAGGGCGGTCGGGCTAGCGGCCACTGCGGGCCGCGCCGGGGCCATGATCGCGCCGTCCGGGCGATGCTCCGGTGGGACCAGGCCAAGTACCCGGTAGACGGCGTCGCCGTCCACGGTCTCCTGTTCCAGCAGCAGGGCCACCAGGCTGTGCAGCTCGGCGCGGTGGGCGCGGAGCAGGCTGACCGCCTCTTCCTCGGCCTCGCGGAGCAGCCGGGCGACCTCGGTGTCGATGGTTGCCTGGGTGGATTCGGCGAATGGGCGGCTGGACATGCCGGGACCACCGGCACCGAGGAACACCGAGCCGCCCTCGGGGTAGCCGACCGGGCCGATGGCCGGGGACAGCCCGAACTCGCGGACCATCTTGACGGCGAGATCGGTCGCGGAGGCAAGGTCGTTGGCCGCGCCGGTCGAGCCCTGGCCGAACTCCACCAGTTCGGCGGCCCGGCCACCCAGGCGAACGGCCAGGCTCTGGGTGAGGTAGTCCTCGCTGTACAGGTGCCGCTCCACCAGAGGCAGTTGCTGGGTCACGCCGAGCGCCTGGCCCGCCGGCAGGATGGTGACCTTGGCCACCGGGTCGGCGCGGGGGGACAGCGCGGCGACCAGGGCGTGGCCTGCCTCATGCACGGCCACGGCCTGTTTCTCCTCGGGGAGCAGCACGTTGGAGCCCTCCCGGCGGCCGAGGATGATCCGGTCCCTGGCCGTGTCGAAGTCCTCGGCGGTGATCACGTCCCGCCCACCGCGGACCGCGTTGATGGCCGCCTCGTTGACCAGGTTGGCCAGGTCGGCGCCGGAGAAGCCCGGCGTGCCGCGGGCCACGACCTGCAGGTCCACGTCCGGGTCCAGCTTCTTGTCCCGGCAGTGAACCTTGAGGATGGCCTCGCGTTCGGTCAGGTTGGGCAGCGGGATGGTGATCTGGCGGTCGAACCTGCCGGGCCGCAGCAGCGCCGGGTCCAGCACCTCGGGCCGGTTCGTGGCGGCGAGCACCACGATGCCTTCGGTGGGGTCGAACCCGTCCATCTCCGTCAGCAACTGGTTGAGCGTCTGCTCGCGCTCGTCGTTGGAGACGACCGCACCGGAGCCGGCCCGCCGCTGGCCGATCGCGTCCAGTTCGTCGATGAAGATGATGGCCGGGGCCCGCTTACGCGCCTCGGCGAACAGGTCCCTGACCCTCGCGGCGCCCACACCGACGAACAGCTCCACGAAGCTGGAGCCCGCGACGGAGAAGAACACCACGTCCGCCTCCCCGGCCACCGCCCGGGCAATGAGCGTCTTGCCGGTGCCCGGGGGGCCGACCATGAGCACGCCGCGCGGCGGGGTCGCCCCCGCCCGGCGGTACCGGTCCGGGTTCCGCAGGAAGTCCACCACCTCGACGATCTCCGCCTTGGCACCCTCATACCCGGCGACGTCGCTGAACCGTGTCTTTGGACGTTCCGCGTCGAACACCTTCGCCCGGGACCGGCCGACCCCTAGCACGCCCTGCAACTGCCCGCCAGCGCCACGGGACAGCCGCATCCACAGCCAGCCGAACAGCAGGAACGGGGATAGCAGGAGCACCCAGGTGAGCACCTCGGAGCCGAACGACGGACCCGGCGTGCTGGCGGTGATCTGCACGTCCGCCGCCTGCAGGTCGTTCAGGAACTGCTGCCCGGCCTGGCTCGGGATCACCGTCTCGTACGTGCTCCCGTTCTTCAGCGTCCCGCTGGCCTGCCCATTGGCGCCGAGCGTCACGGTCTTCACCTGGTGTGAGCTGACGCGTGACAGGAACTCGGAGTAGCTGAGGCTGACCTGGTTGGCGTGCACGGTGGGCAGTACCAGCCAGAGGAGCGCGAAGGCGATCAGCGCGACCGGCCACAGCCAGTGGCGCCAGCGCGGCGGCGAGGGCGGCGCCGTCGGCGCCGGTTTGTCACCCGGCGGCGGCGGAGTCACCTGTTTGCTCACACCGACCTCCTGTCCACGCGCACGTACGATTCAGACTAACCCTGGTCAGTACGGCGTTAGTGTGACGGCGGAGGCAAACCGGCCCGGGCTAACGCGACGACAGGACCTCGGCGATTTTCGCGGCGGCCGCCGAGGGGTCATCGGCATCGTGCAGTACTTCCCCCCAGGACCAGCGGTAATACCAGCGAAGGTGTCCCCGGTCGTCGGTACCCGGAGTGCAGCCGATGCTTTCGGCCAGCATCGTCGCGCCCGGTGCGAAGATGTGCAGGGCGGCCGGGTAGGTGGTCTTCACCGTGGCGTGCAGTCCCTGGGTATCAAGGGCGGTCGCCAGCCGGTGCAAGTGGTACGTGCGAGCGTGATCCCGTGCGCGGTCCACCGTCTCCTCTGCCGTGCATTAGCGGTTGTCGGGGTCGCCATATTGTCCGCGCCCGGCATACCGGCTTGTCAAGCCTGGGGAGGGTAGGGAGCGTATCCCCCTGACGCGTACGGGTCGCCCGAGTAGCCCGCTTCGTAACCGGGAGCGTAGCCACCCGCGCTGTACTCATCCTGATAGCCGGACTGGTCCGCGTAGGGCTGCGCCGGGTAGCCGTCGGTGTACGGCGCGGACCCGGCAGGCGGCAGCGGCGCGGCCAGGTAGGCACCGGGGCTGGCGGGCTCGGCGTAGGGGGCAGGCGCCTCGTACCCGGGCGGAGAGTACACGCGCAGCGGATCGGCAAGGTAGTTGTTGTAGCTGCCGGTATGTGCCGTGGTGGCGTCGCCGTTACCGGAGCCGTTGTGGGCGTAGGGGTTCCCGTACGCGGGCGTCTGTGCCTCGGCGGCACGGGCAGCCGGCGCGGGGGGCGCGCTGTACCAGTCCGCGGCTGCGGCCGCTGGCGCGGCAGGCGGTGCCGACTGGTAGGCGTAGCTGGGGTCGGCATAGTCGGCCGCCGGGTAGCCGCCGCTACTGTGCCCATTGGCACCATGGCCGTTGCCGTTGGCGTGGGCAGCCCCGTTGGCCGCGGCCTGGTCCGCCGCAGGCGCGGTCTTGGCATGCTTCCTGGCGTTGCTGTAAGAGCGGCTGTCGTTGGCCGGCACCGCCTTGAGGGAGAACGACGGGCTGGTCAGCGGGTCGTTCTCGAGCGCGCCGGGGATGGGCGGTGGCGCGCTGGCGAGCCCGGTGAGCATGGCCAGGTCTCGATCCCTCGTGGGCTGGGGCCCGGTGGTGTCCCGCCGCCGGGGCTCGAGCCTGGGCTGGGGTCCGGTGTCCCGCGCCGGATGTGGCCCGGTGTCGCGCGACGAGCGCGGCCCGGAATCGAGCACCGAGCGCGGCTCGGGGTAAGAACGGCTGGCGGCGGGAGCGTCGGCCTCACGCCGGGCGGGCGGCAGGGGAGGCGGGGCCGGGCGGGCGGCGCGGACCGGCAGGCGCTCGGTCACCGGCTCGCGCTGGTCGCGCTCCTTCCGGCTCGGCAGGTCACGCTGCAGGTCACGGTCGGACGCTGGCGGCCGGGCAGGACGGGAATCCCGCGGGCCGGGCTTGGCCTTGGCGCTGCCGTTGGCCGCCGTATCGCTCGCGGGCCTGCTCGGCCGCGCCATGGTCGAAAGTGGCTTGTCGGCGGAAAGCTCGGCCCAGTACTGCTCGTCGGAGAGCTTGTCCCACTCCGAACTGGGCCAGTCGTCGTCATCGTCGCGCTTGCCCCGCTGCCGGGGCCTGCTCTTGCCGCTGGCCGACGCGCCCGCCGCTTTGCTGCGCCGCGAGTCCGGCCGGTCCCTGGGGCCATCCATGGCCGCGGGGAACTCCACGGAGGGCTGGTCACCGGTTGCGTAGCTTTCGGCCGGGCCCAAGTCCATGGACGGGTAGTCGGCCGAGGGGAAGTCGTCGGCGGCGGGCCGCCGCGAGGGACCGGTGTCGTAGTGGCCCCGGGCCTGAGCGGACGCCCCAACAGCGGAGCGGGCAGCGGCCGGCTTTGGGGCGGGGCGGCGGGGTGATGAACTAGCTTGGGTGGGCCGGTGGGGTGATGAACTAGCACTGTAGTCGGAGGAGTCGCGGGCTGGCCGCCGTGGTGCGCCGTCGTAGTCCCGGCCGCGCGGCGCCCGGTCCCTGGTCGGCCCACGGGAACTGGAGCCCGGGTACTCGCCGCGCCCCCCGCGGCTTCCATTGGAGGACGCCCGCCGGGCGTCCCGGTCCTGCCAGCGCTCGTCCTGGTCGCGCCGCCGGTCGCGGCCGCTGGACCTCAGGTCCGGCTCGTCGTGCTCGTCACCGCGCCCCAGCCGGATACTCAGAAAGACGGCAATGAGGACCACCACGATAACGGCCACCAGGCCGACCACAAGCAGGATCATCGCACCACCCAACTAGCCATGGCCATCTGGGCAGCGCTAGCGAGGCGCACGCGGCCACGGCGCGGGCCTTCCCCAGTGTCGCTAGCGGCTTGGGAACAACTCTTGGAGCGAACTCCTTGAGCAGTGATTCTGGCGGACCGGTATGGCCCGTGTCACGCGTTTAGAGAACTTTTACAGATGTCGTTTACTCAACGCAACCAGTCAATTACGGGTTGATGACGGAAGCGAGCCTGCCACGGGCTATAGCAGCCCCTGCTATAGCCATCCAGGCCGTTTTCGCGCTCGTCCCGCCGAGCAGGGAGAGCTTCCTGTCAAGGGCGTAAACGGTAAACCTGTAAACGTGCCCGGGATTCGCCGGGCATGGCGGATCATAGCCGATGCTGCCTTTGCTGTTGTCCGCTTGACGCGCCCCTGGCGGAAGTCGCCCCGCTGGAATATCTGAGGATTGCGGGTCTATGTCGAAGACGATCCAGAAGATATATGGCTTGATCGGCGCGGCGGAGTCATCCATGACCAGCGCGAGTGACTTTGTTCCGGCCGGCGCGCCGGACCAGTGAATCACCGGATGCTTGCCCGGGCCCCGGCAACCGAAGGCTGTGCCCATCTGCTTCCCGTTGAAGTCCGGGCTGGTCACCGTGATGTTGTTGGGAACCGCCACCAGGACCGTGCTGGGACCGCCGATCAGGCCACAACCACTGACAAAAAGGAGAGCTGCGGCGGCGGCGACCGCCGGAATCCATCGGCCGGACATGCCCGCCAACCGCCGCACCCGCCAATCCTGTCTCGCACCCACGCGCCTCGTCCGCAGCGATCGTATGCGGAGGTGAGCGGTTCCGTGGCCGACCCGCCGAAAGCGGACGCCGGTTCCAGGTTGCGGTTCAGACGACGCCGCGCGGGATCCCGGGCGCTCAAGATCACGAAGCCGGACGATGTGGAGACCGGCACCCAATGGGGCTTTACAGATCGCGGCGGGGCTGGCCTGGTCCGGGAGCGACGCCACCATACGGGGGTCGGGGGGTCGTCCCACCGGCTACAGAGGTTGAATTGCCAGGGTTCCTGTAGATGCGCCGACGGG
>Ga0070711_100001272_pt1 | contig 13682 bp, 11 predicted proteins | sample LARL53metaG_FD_65452 | JGI IMG/M metagenome (GOLD analysis project Ga0070711, IMG submission 65452) | Corn, switchgrass and miscanthus rhizosphere microbial communities from Kellogg Biological Station, Michigan, USA - LAR L5-3 metaG | ecosystem: Host-associated > Plants > Roots > Rhizosphere ... | reverse complement strand
GACATCGGCATGTCCAGGCAGAACGTCGAGCACTACATGCGCTTCAAGGATCAGATGCAGGTCGCGGCCCAAGGGCAAAAGCGGCTTCGGCTAGTCTCGAACGAGGACTAGACCGCGAACGTTTAGACGGCTATATCACCGCTGCCAGACGCCTGATTTGGAAAACTCCTTGGCGATCTTGGAAAACTTCCGAAAAAAGTGCTGTAAAATCAGCCGCTTCGGTGGGGAATGGTGTAACGGTAGCACAACAGACTCTGACTCTGTTTGTCTTGGTTCGAATCCAGGTTCCCCAGCCACTTCAGATCATCGCCGACCGGGCAAGGGGTCCGTGCAGGCTGATGCGCGACGTCCTGAACGGGGCGTACAAGTCCGGTTGAATTTTCAAACAGCCCTAAAGACGACCGGTCACCTTCCCGCTGCGCGATCGCGCCCGGGTTGCTGGCTTGGCTTCACCCTCTGAAATCAGAGGGCGCAGGGAATGCCGGGCGACGGCCTCGCCCATGGCCCCCGTGCAGTGAAAAAAGCACGGGGAAGGAACCACAGGTCCAGCCGGATCCACCCGGCATTCCCTGCACGATGGTTTTAACGCTTATGGCGCGCTCTCCCTGGGAACCGGGCTTTTTTGCTCCCATCGTCGCGCGGCTCGTCACCACGCAACTTGACCTCAGCGTCGGGAGGCCAGGACCACGCGCTTTTGCGTCCACGTCGGTATCGTTCGTCTGCGCAGAAGCGCTGCGACACCATCGCGTCCACCGCATCCCGCTTTCAACGTTCGTGACGATCGCGAAGCGCCCCTCCGTGTAGGAAGCGGGACGCATCGACCATACTTCTGATTTTAGGAACAGGTCAAGCCCTTACTTCCGAAAATCGGCACAAACATCACTGCGACAGATTGGCACGACGGGCAGCATACGCAGGGGCGTCCAGGCGCGTCTGCCCGCCGAGCGACGGTCGATTTCCGTTTCCCGGAACAGGCTGCGTCGCGATCGACGGCTCACGCCGCCGTCGTTCTGGACGTTGACGCCATGATCGGCGGCGGATCGATCCACTAACGATCAGTTCGCGAGGAACAAGGGCGCGGCTCACCCCGCGCCTTTTTCTGTATCCGCCGATCGGCTCTATCGCCGGTCATCTCACAGCCGGTCCCATTTCTTAAGTTGCTGATGGACTGACATCTCAGCCGCGAGAGAACTTAGACCGTTCTTAAGAGCCTCTATGTCCTTGATCAAAGGGACAAGATAGTCCATGTCGATCTCGATCGCGTCCTCCACAGCCTTGATGACGTCATTGAAATTCAGCGGCTGAATCCTGAACGACCGATCATCTCGGCCTGTCAACCACAAGCCGTGCGCGAGCAAGTTGCGCCGATTCTGAATGGTCTGGAGCAGATCAAGCCGACCGACAAGGAGATCAATGTATTGCTGATACGAGGTTCCGACAGACGCCGAAACCTCTTCTCGCACTATCTTCTTCCGGGCTTGGATGGACCGAGGCGCGAAGAGCATTTCCGCCCAGTCAGTGGCCCTCTTGTAATCGATAGCCTGCAGGACGCAAAACAGCAGATATTCAATGCCGCCCCATTCCAGAGTAACCCGGGAGATGCAGTGAGCGAACTCATCTCCCCACAGGTCGCCGCGCCGGAAGCTCGTTACCTGTGTGCTCAAAAGCTCGAAGTTAAGGCTAGTCATATCAATGAAACCCTGCGGCTAGCTAAAGGCCAAAGAACCGATCTTTCATTTGAGAACAGGCGCCGTCTAAGCCAGGAAATAGAGAGCCAGCGTTGACGCCCATCAAATTGAGCTCTCCTAAAACCTCCTGCCGTTGCGCCAACGGAAGGTCGATCGCTTGAAGATATTTTCGATCCTCCCTTTCTTTGGTTCTTATGTAATCCTCGATGTCTTGCATTTGTCACGGTCGATAAAGCTTGCTGTGGAATTAGTCGAGTGTTGTTTATCGCCAAAGCATCGATCATTGAAAAATGAAGGCGGGCCGGCATCAATCTTTGCAGTTGCCTCCAATCCGCCATCCACTGACTACGATCAAAGATGACGATCCTGACCTTCTCGATTGGGCGCACTAGCTCGTTTGAACGCGAAGTAAGCACCTATGTAGGGGGAATAGGCCCAATCGAGCAGCGGGGTTGGATATCCGTGGTGCTGCACCAGACTAACAAACGCTGCGTATTCGATCGGAGAAAGGAAATTGAATATATGATCCGTCAGGCTACTTAGGTGACGATGCAAGGCATGGATGTCAATCTCCATCCAACGGACTAAGTCGGAACGTTCCGTTCGATGAAAAGCTGCGCGAAGCCTCCAACTATTGTTTTCCTGCCCCCTAAAGATGTATCGATACGGCTCCAAGTCTCGGACATAGCGTCGAAACTCATCCCACGTAGCTATATTCAGAGGCACAAGAGCCGATGGTCTACTGCCGTCAACCCTGTTCAGGGTGCCGCTACCACTAGTTCCGATGCTCGTTGTCCAACTAACGGTTATTGCGGTGGGGCTAAGATTCCAGTCAGTATCAGCGTCACTGGGAAAGGTTACACCAGGAAAGCGATTCTTGATGTTATTCCAATCTGTGAATTCGCCACTTATTGGATCAAGTGCTGTCAATGGCAGTTTTTGTATCTGATGCGTGGTTACACCGGACGGAAATTTCACAAATGCCGCAGTGGATGGCATATCCGTTCGATCATCCCAAACGTAAACCCTCCCCTCATAATTTTGGTTCACTGCGTCGAGTTCTAGAATAGCGTCTCCGGTGTTGGTTCCGTTGTATCTTCCAGTCCATTGTCCTTGCAGCATGTAAGCCCCTCATCCCGATCCGTCGCCAAATCAGTCCCAGCTCGAGCACCGGTTGTAGAAGGAAAGGAGACCACCTCATTCATTTTTGATTCGCTCGCTCAGGATAACCTGAGGCGGGATACCATGGGTGCACGATCAGAAATTATAACCAATGGCGTCGATCATTTTCACACGGTCCTGCAGCGGCCCCTCCGGCAGCACGCCCTATCGTCCGGTCGTGCTGGCCTTGGTGTGGCCCAGCAGCACGCCATCCTGTTCATCCAGGTAACCAGCCGCGCGGAAGGCATCGGTGACGTTGTGCCTGAGCGAATGGAAATTGTTCTTCCGGTCGGTCTTGACGCCGATGGTTCGGAAATAGTCGTTAAAAAACGACGACGCCGTGCCGCTGATGTAGCCGCGGGCGTCCTTCAGGCACGATCGCATATGCCGCGCCAATCATGGCCCGTTACAGCAGCCGGCAAGTGCCACGCGTGCTCCGAGCACGTCCGTCGCCGGTCGATTTGCGCTGTCGACCACGCCGCCTGCGCACCAACCCAAGACTATGTCGCACCACGCCTCTACAAGGTTCGAACATAGACCTCACGGCGACGCGCGCGGGCCGTGAACGAAACCCTCATCGTGAGAATGCGGCCTCAAGGAAAAATCAAGCCCGTCTCAAAGCCAAATTCGTTGGCTTGTTCCCTCCGCGAGGTTACCCGTAGGCTCACCACTTTTTCAGCTCCGCGAGTCCCGCTTGACCCACACCTCGCCCCAACTTTGTCCGCCTACGCCCGTCAGCCGGATGCTCCATGCGACGCCCGCGCTGGAGAACCACATGACCGACACCGGTTCGCGCCGCATCGAGCCGAGGCGCGCGATACCGAGTTCCACACGTCAGCGTGTGACCGATCTGGACGGCCGTGTCGTCCAGTTCTCGACCGAAGACATTCCGGAACAGGATCGCGTTGCATTCTGGCGCGAGCAATACGGCCGCATCATGCTGCGCGCCGATATCGAGCCGGCGCGCGATGCGCCGTTCTGCGCCCGCAATCGCTGGCTCTCGCTCCCGGACCTGCAGCTATTGGATGTCGCATCGTCTCCGGTGCGGATCTCCCGCCGCAGACAACATCTTGCCGACGGCAATGACGACGTCATCGTGGCGATCAACTCGACCGGGTCGATCGTCGTCGCCTCGGGCGGTCGGGAACAGACGTTGCGCGAGGGCGAAGCCATCGTGCTCTCCGGGGCCGAGCCGTTCGCCTTCGAGCGATTGAGCTTTGGACATTCGTTCAGCTTTCGCGTGCCGCGGCGCGCATTCGAAACGACGGACCTCAGCATCGACGAGGCCTTGATGAGGCCGATCGGCCGTGATCGTGGCGCGCTCAGGCTCCTGGCGCATTATGCGAGCTGGCTGATGCATTCGACCGGCACGCTCGACCGGCCGCTGCTCAATCTGTCCTCGCGACATCTGAACGACCTGCTCGTGCTCGCCATCGACGATGCTCCCGATTTCGCCGCGGCGACGCGGGCGCGCGGCCTCCGAGCCGCCCGCCTGAAGCTGGCCAAATCCTATATCATCTCGCACAGCGATCGGCGCGACATATCGATCGGATCGGTCGCAACGAGCCTTCACGTCACGCCGCGCTATCTACAGCGCCTGTTCGAAGCTGACGGTACCACGTTTTCCGAATTCCTGATCCGCCAGCGCCTGGCCCGCGCGCATCATCTGTTATGCGATCCCAACGTCCAGACACTCGCCATCAGCAGCATCGCCTATGACGTCGGCTTCGGCGATCTGTCCTATTTCAACCGGCGTTTCCGCCGCCAGTACGGGCTGACGCCCGGCGAGGTGCGGCATGAGAACGGCTGATCGATCCCGCCCGAGGTCTGCCGCGCCCATGAGGCTCGCGGGAAGTCGCCGATGAAACTGCGCGCGATGGGCACCCTCGCAGCCTGCCTTGCGATGGTGCCGCCCGTTCATGCCGACGAGCAGACCGGCCTGCTCCGCCGCATGTCGTGCTCGGTGATCCGCTTCTACATCGCCAAATACAGCGCCCCCGTGGCGGAGCAATGGGCGCGAAGCAAGGGAGCGACCGATGCCGACATCGAAGCCGCACGACGCTGCCTCATGCCGGACACCCGAATTGCAAAGACGTGATTGCGGCCGGTCGCGACAAGTCCGTACGGGTCGAAGCGCCGGGGCGACAGGGAGTTTGCAGGTCCCAAGACATTGGTCGCAATTGTACGAGCGATTGTCGCAATAGGCCATGGTCCGACAATTGAAATCAGAGCAGGCAGGTCCCACTGTCTTCCCGCTACTGCGAAGAAGTGGAGCCACGCCGCCTTTGCGATTTCGTCGCGCCCTCGATGAACTGGACGTATGGAGCGCAAGCAGCGACCGCTATTCGTTCGTGATCAGCTACGGAAGCCGGAACGGCCCGGGATTCAAGGGCAGCCCCGGCTATCTGGCGAGTTGGCGCCCGGTCCATGCGAACAGCTTTGCGATCAAGATCATCGGCTCGCCGTTCAGCATTTTCTCGACTGCCGCGGAGGCATGCAACCGGATGCTCGAGATGCTCGACGAAGACAGCTGAAGCGGGCCTGGAATCGAGCTGCGCAAGACGTCGCGAACACCCCGCCATGGGCCCCCTGGACATTTCGCCATGAATTTTTCCTGCCGGTTCCTCGTTCTGGTCGCGCTGCTGGCGGTCTGTCAACCGGCGTTCGCCGAGAAGCGCGTGGCGCTGGTGGTCGGCAATTCGCACTATGACAATGCGCCGCTGCTTCCCAATCCGACCAATGACGCCGCCGCGATCGCGGCCACCCTGAAAGGCGCGGGCTTCGACGTCGTCGAGTCCAGGCTCGATCTCGGTTCCGTGGACATGCGTCGCGTGCTGCGCTATTTCTCCGATCAGGCGCGCGATGCCGACGTCGCCGTCGTCTATTACGCGGGCCACGGCATCGAGATGGACGGTACCAACTACCTGATCCCGACGGACGCCAGGCTCGAGCGAGACACGGACATCTATGACGAGGCATTTTCGCTCGACCGCGTCCTGCTGGCGATCGAGCCCGCGCGGCAATTGCGGCTGGTGATCGTCGATGCATGCCGCAACAACCCCTTCGCCGATACGATGCGACGAACGGTCAGCTCGCGGAGCGTCAGCCGCGGCCTCGCCCGGGTCGAGCCCGCGACGACCAACACGCTGGTCGCTTTCGCGGCCAAGGCCGGCCTGACGGCACTGGATGGCAATAGCAAGAACTCGCCCTATGCGGCGGCGCTCATCAAATATATCGCGCAGCCGGGACTCGATCTGCGCAAGGCTTTCGGGTTCGTCCGCGACGATGTCCTGCAGGCGACAGGAAACCGGCAGGAGCCCTATGTCTATGGCTCGCTCGGCGGCGCGGATGTTGCCCTGGTGCCGGCCAAACCCGTTGCAGCGCCGTTGGCCTCGCCGCAGTCGGAGGACCGTCACGATTACGAGCTGGCCATGCAGGTCAACAACAAGGAGGCCTTGAACGCCTTTCTTGCCCAGCATCCGGACGGCTACTACGCGCGCCTGGCCAAACTGCAGCTCGCGAAGCTCATCGCTGAAGCGCCAAAGGTCGCGACCGCCGATCAGGCCGGACAAGACGGTCAGGGTCAGGCGCGCTTGACCGGCCAGGGCGACGCACCGGGAACCGCATCAGGCCAGGCTGCGCCAAGCCTTACCGCGGCACCGGACGCCAGCGGCACCGCCAAGGCGCTCGAGCCGGCGCAAGCCGGCGAGGCCGCCGATCAGCAGATCGCCACCGGGACGCCGGCTGCTGGACCGACGCCGCAGACACAGGTCGCGACCAGTGCTGCAGGCTCGAACGACACGTCCGCCAGCCCTGCGAGCCAGGCCGCGAAAGACATGAGCGTGGCCTCGCCTGCGACCGGACCATCGCCCGCCGAGATCGCGAAATCGGCACAGAGCGAATTGCGCCGCGTCGGCTGCCTCACGGGTGCGGCCGACAGCGACTGGAATGCGGCCTCGGAACGCTCGCTGGCAAAGTTCAACCGTTATGCCGGCACTAAATTCGACACCAAGGTCGCAAGCTCCGATGCGCTGGATGCGATCAGGCAGAAGCCGGACCGCGTCTGCCCGCTGATCTGCGAGCATGGTTTCCGGGTCGACGGCGACCACTGCCGGAAAATCGTCTGCGCAGAGGGCACCTTCCTCAACGACGACAATGAGTGCGAGAAGCGGCGAGGCAAGATGCGCGCCGAGAAACACAGTCCCGCTCTCTCGTCGCGGAGCACGGACGAACCGCAAGCGCCGCGGGCGCGAAAGCAGCGCTCGGTTGCGTCGAGGTCATCGGGCCAGATCATCTGCGACAGCCTCAACTGCCGCCCGGTGCGATCCGGTTGCCATCTCGACAACGATCCGCGCTACGCCCTCAAGGGAAGTGGCGGCATTGCCGAGATCTGCAACTGAGATCCGGGCAGACCTTGCTCGATGAGCGCTGAGGCGAACATGTTCCACCCGCAATGGCTGCTTCGGACCGTCATCGCCGGATCAGCCGCTTGCCTGGTGGCCTCGGCCGCGGCCCAGGACGCTGTGGTGCGGGAATTTCCGATCGGCACCGCGGCCGCGACGGTCGGCATCGCCCCGGCCGGCGAAGACGTCGAACTGACCGGCCCGCAGGCTCTGACATCCGATGCGCAAGGCCACCTGTTCGTGCTCGATCAGATCAATGGCCGCATTCTCGGCTTCGATCCGAAACAGCCCGCCAGCGATCCTCGCATCCTGAAGATGCCGACCGACATCAAGCCGAACGATCTCGTGATCCGCAAGAGCGACATCCTGGTCTGGGATGGATCGATCCGCACGCTGAAAGCCGCCGACGCGCCGTCGACGCGCGGCATCGACGACGGCGAGGTTCAGCTCGAAGAGGACACCACGCGGGGCACTGATGATCAATTCGCCCTCTCGGCTTTCGCGCAGATGGGGTCGCAGCAGCCGGGTACCGCAGCCGACCTGCTCGATCAAAACAGCCGCGCCGCGGTCGTCAGGAAGGGGCGCCAGGCGGACCGCCAATGTATCGCCTCGCGCGGCAAGGGCTCTGTCATCGCCGATATCATGCCGGGCAAGGGCGACAGCAGCGTTCGGATCGAGGTCCACACCATGGACAACAACGAGACCATCGCGCAGCTGAGCCTGCGCGTCCCGGACCGGCTGGGTACGGTGGAGTTTCTCGAAATCGACAACAGCGACCGCTTCTATGTTCTCGGCGAGAACGTGCCGGAACAGGGGCGGCAAGCCTCGACCTTCGTGGCGCGCTACACCTCTGGCGGCAAGCTCGAAGGTGTCTATGAGCTGCCGCTGGAAAACACCCCGCTGACCCGCCGCTTCGTGACGATATCCGGCGATGGCGACGTCTATTTTCTGCGCACCAGGACGGATGGCGTCGACGTCGTCGGCGTCGGCTTCCGCGCGCTTCGCGATGCGACCGTCATCGACCTGCGCCGGGCGCGCACGGCGGCCAAAACACCCTCTGATGGGACCACGGGGGGCAGGTTCGATGCCGTCGCGGCGGTGCGGCCCTCCAATCGCCAGCAGACCATCGAAACGGCCTTCGCCTTCGAAGGCCTGCAATGGCGGCTGACGCCGGCCAATTATGGCGCCGATCCGGATACGGCTTGCACCGGCTTCAGCCGGATCCGCCGCCCCTGGTACCTGCAGGGCAAGGTCAATCAGGAGGTCCGCGGCGTGCCCTACTGCTGGGGCTGCCATGGTTCGCTGGCCAATTTCCGTTCTCGCATCGAGGCGGGCACCAAGGCCGGCAATGTCTGCACCCGCAATGCACCGCGCCCTGACGTCGCCGGCGTGGATTGCTCGGCCTTCGTCAGCGCAGCCTGGGGACTGTCGGTTCACTACACGACATCAGCCATTCCGGCGATCGCGAAGCGCGTGGAGAATCCCTGGGATCTGAAGCCGGGCGATGCGCTGAACAAGCCGGGCTCGCATGTCATGCTGTTCCTGCGCTTCACCTCCGATCGCAAGGCCGAGGTCATGGAGGCGTCGACCGGCGGCTGCAACGGCCGTGTCTGTCGCAACGTCTACCCGCTCGCCGCACTCCTGGAGCGCGGCTACGTGCCGGTGCGCTTCCGCGCCCTCGCCGAGGACGCGACGACGGTGGCGGCGGATGCTTATCAGGATGCGCCGGCCGGGCACAGCAAGGCGCGGCGCACCGCGAAACGGTGACATCAGGGACATGAGAATTCGTCGAGGACCAAGCATGCCGACCTGGAAGATCATGTTCACCGCCGCCTTGATCTGCACATCGACCGTCGATCTCGACAGCGCGGCCGCGGCCACTGCCCTGCAGCTCAGCAATCCCGACGGCGGCGAAGTGCGCGCGCTGGTGATCGGCATCGACGACTACCAGCACGTCCGAAAACTGAAAGGTGCCACAGCGGACGCGCGCGACATCGATTCGAGCCTGAGGACGATGGGCATCCGCGACGTCACCACCCTGATCGATGCGGACGCTGACCGCTCGAGCGTGCTGCGCGCGATCAGCGCGCTGGTCGAGCGGACCAGGACCAGCGACATCGTGTTTCTCTCGATCGCCGGCCATGGCGCCCAGGAGCCCGAGCGCATCAAGGGATCGCAGCCCGACGGCATGGAGGACGTGTTCCTGCTGCCCGGCTTCGAAACCACGCCGACCGGCTCGCGGCAACGCATTCTCGGCAGTGAGTTCAATCATTTCATCCGCCAGCTTGAGCTGCGCGGCGCCAAGGTCATCTTCGTCGCGGACACCTGCCATGGCGGCGGCATGGTGCGCGATATCGATCCGCGTGCCGCCGAAATGAGCTTTCGGCAGATTCCCAACTACACCCTGCTGGTCGATGAGCTGAAACCGGTTTCCGATCCGGCCGATCCTCGCTCCGAACTCGATCTCGACCACACCGTGTTCCTGGCCGCCGTCGATCGCAATGCCAAGGCGCCCGAGGTGCGCGTTCCCGGCGTTGAGGGGCTGCGAGGCGCGCTGAGCTACGCCGTCGCGCGCGCCATCGAGGGCAACGCCGACACCGATCACGATGGCAAGGTGACGCTTGCCGAGCTGTTTTCCAACGTCAAGCAGGTCGTGTACCAGTTGTCGGATCAGCGGCAGAACGTGGTTGCGATGACTTCGCCGACCCGGTCGCCCGATATCGACGTGGCTTTCGGCCTGACGCGCGGCGTGACGCTGATCCAGGGTTCTGAAGGCCCTGCTCCATCGCCGCCACCGGCGGTCTCGCCCGCTCCGCAGGCCTCCGCTCGCCCAACGGCCGCAGCCATCGTGCAGGCCTTGTCCACACCGCGGATCGCCGAGGCGGCGAGTACGCCGGTCCGCCTTGCCGCGCTCGACGGCAAGACCAGCTATTTTCCTGCCCTGAAGTCCCGCGACGCGACGTTCCAGGCGGTGCAACCCACCGACAATCCGGATCTGATCTGGGATCCGGTTTCGCACGACGTGATCGCCTGGGGCGATGTGGTGGCCTACGGTGTCCCCCTCGCGGATCTCCCGACCGTCGTCGACAGGACCGCGGCGATCCGCTCGCTCAAGAGCATCGCGACGCAGTCGCCCCAGGTCATGCGCGTCTCGCCCGACGATCGTCTCCACAACAATGGCCAGACGATCGAGATCGATCTGTCGGACGTCGCCGGACGCGCTGTCGTGCTGTTCAATGTGTCCGGCGACGGCACGATCCAGATGCTCTATCCGCTCGGCGCGGATGTGTCCCCGGCCCGGTCGGCCAGCCTGCGGCTCCCCTTACGCGTGCGCGAGCCGTTCGGCGCCGAGCAGGTCATCGCCGTGACGTCGCAGCAGCGCATGGGCGCGCTCGAGAATGTGCTTTTGCAGCTCAACCGCCGCCATGCCTCCGGTGAGGTCGTCAAGAGCCTGGAGCGATACATGCCGCCCGATGCACGTATCGGCTCGGTCGGCTTCTTTACGGTGCCCTGATGCATTGGGAGCGAGACCATTGATGCTGCCGAAGTGTCTGCTCCTCGTCTGGCATCTGGGCGTGCTGACGGTGTCGATCGCAAGCTCTGCGGCAGGATCGTCTGCCATCGATCCGGCAAGCATTCTGGTTGCCGAATCCCCGTCCTATGACGCCTTTGAAATTGCGATGTCGGCCTCGCCCGCCGAAGCGCGGCCCGCGATCAGGATCGCGCAAAAAACCCCCGATCGAAACGGTGTCCCGGCCGCCATTCCGAACGCCGCGAACGTGTCGCTGCAGATGACGCCCGGTCAGTCCGTCAGCGTCGGCACAAAAGTTTCGTTTCGCGTGACGACGCGAAAGCCCGGCTATCTTCTGCTCGTCGACATCGACCCCGGCGGAAGAATGACCCAGATTTTTCCCAGTCCCGAGATGGTCGCTCAAGCGCCTGAAGCGGCGACGAATTTCATCAAGCCGGGCGACGAGTTTCTGATCCCGAACGCCGCGGCCCGGAAACGCGGCTTCGATTATGTCATCACGGCGCCCGCAGGCGATGCGGCTGTCGTCGCGATCCTCAGCGATCGTCGCGTGCAACTTCTCGATCTGCCCGACGACGCGCAGACGGCGCGGACCGGAGCAGAGGCTGCCGGCCTGCTCGCAGGATGGACCAGGGAATTGCGGGTCCCGGACGGTGACAGCGGGAAGCTGCAGGCAAGCCAGTGGTCGTTCGACGTCAAGCCATATTCGATTGCGCCTTGAGTGACACGGCCGGTGGCCTCCGGCGCCGCGTGCGTCACACGCCTTGCCAAGCCGACGCAGGGCGGGACGGAATTGCAAGGCACCACAATGCAAAGGAGCGGTCACGGTGGGGATGAAACTGAAGCTCTACTTCCTCGCAGCCGTTGGCGGGACGCTGGCCCTAGGCTGCGCGGCGCGCGCCAATGATTCTGCCGCAGAGCTCGCGATCGGCGGGCTGCAACTGGTCCGCACGGGTGATGTCGCGATCGAGAGCGAAGATCTCAGGATCTCGCCCGATCGCGTGGTCGTGCGCTATCAGTTCGCCAACACCTCCGGAAAGCCGGTCACGCTGACCGTTGCGTTTCCGCTTCCCGACATCGATCTTGCGGAAGCGGAGACCATCGCGCTGCCCTCCTCCGATCCGGTCAATTTCGTGGATTTTGAAACCAGGATCGATGGCGTTGCCGCGCCGTTCCGGATCGACCAGCGCGCGACGGTCGGCGATAAGGATGTCAGCGCCCTGCTCGCTCAATTCAAGCTGCCGCTGCTGCCGATCGGCAGCCGCGAAATCCGTGTCGCCGACCTGCCCGAAGCGACCCGCACCAAGCTCGCCGATCAGGGTTTGCTGATGCCGGCGGGAACCGATGACAGGGGCCACCAGCGTTATGCCGTGGCCTGGATCGCCAAGACATCCGCCGTGCGCCAGCAGACGTTTCCCGCCGACCGCAAGGTCGATGTCGAGCACCGCTACAGGCCCAGCGTCGGCACCAGCTCCGACACGATTCTGCGCGCGGCCCTGCGTCGCAACAGGCCGCTCGCCTCGGAAGTGCAACGCTACCGAAAGGATTATTGCGTTTCCGACGCGTTTTTGGCGGAGCTCGACAAGCGTGCGGGCGACAAGGCGGTCAACGCGGCAATGATCCAGGAGCGGCGGATCAATTACGTGCTCAAGACCGGCGCCAACTGGGCCGGCCCGATCGGCTCATTCAAGCTGACGATTGATCCCGGCGCGGGCGATCGCCTGGTCAGCTTCTGCTCGGGTCCTCTGCAACAGGCCACGCCGAATGGGCTGGAGTTCACCGCAAAGAACTTCAAGCCCGAAACCGACCTGAAGATCCTGATCGTGGGCCGGTTTTGATGCCCGACCTGCCATTCACGCTTCAATTCCTGAGGCGGACATAGCGGCCCACCGCGGCGATCGCGAGATTGCGGCGCTGCGTCTCGCTGAGCGCCTGCAGGAAGAAGGTGTCGGCGGCCATGGGTTTCGGTTGCCGCAGCGCCTCGATGACCTGCGGCGTCGCCACCGCCACGACCAGTTGCGGCCCCTCGCCGCGGCGCTGCATGGGGATGGAGAACGAGACTGAATCGGTGCCGGGCTTCAGCAGATACGACATGTTTTGCACCTCCCCGCCATCGGACACCAGCAGCAATTCGAGCACGCGATTGGCAAAGTTCTCGACGGTGCCGCTGAGCGATTCTCCACTGCGGACCTCGGTGGCGCTCAGGCTGATGCGCGGCGCCCGCGCGCGATTGCCGTTGAGCTGGGCGAGAAACTTGATCGCCGGACATTGCGCCTGCGTGACCTGCCTGACGCCGATCGAGGCTTCAAAGCCGAGGTCACGCTTGAACGCCTTGTCGAGAGCGTCAAACGGTACGGTCGACGCGCCAAACCCCTCGATGACCGCGGCGCTGGCACTGACCGCGACGGGCATGATGAAGAAGCAGTCGCCGCCGTCATACTGCTCGATATACCGGCGCACGCGATCGGTGCGGACCGCCGCATCGCTTGCGGACGATGTCGGGGCGACCGGCGGCGGCACAGGCGGGGCCGACGATGGCTTTGGCGCCGGCGCGGTGGCTTGCGGCGTTGCGGTCAGTTGCGGCAGCGGCGGTACGTTCACGACACCGGGTGCCGACCAGACCAGGGCATAGAACGCATAGCTCCCCGCCGCGACCATGCCCGTCAATCCGGCAGCAGCGAGGCCGAGCCGGAGCGCCTTGCGCGGTCGTGTCGGCTGTGCAGCCAGGCGCCGCTCAGCGCCCGGGCCGGCATCTGCGAGTTCATCGCTGCGGCCTGAGCGTTGCGGCGAGGACGATGCAAAACGCCAGTCGGCGATTTCAGCCATTGTCGCCGGCCGATTGGCGGGATCGGGCTGTAACATCCGTTCGAGCAACGGCCGGATCCGCAGGTCGACACCGCC
>Ga0070711_100001269_pt1 | contig 13702 bp, 7 predicted proteins | sample LARL53metaG_FD_65452 | JGI IMG/M metagenome (GOLD analysis project Ga0070711, IMG submission 65452) | Corn, switchgrass and miscanthus rhizosphere microbial communities from Kellogg Biological Station, Michigan, USA - LAR L5-3 metaG | ecosystem: Host-associated > Plants > Roots > Rhizosphere ... | reverse complement strand
CGGCGGCGGAATCCGCCGGCGGTCCCTGGTATTGCGGTGTCGCCTCCGGCCAGTTCAAAAAGGGCGGCCGGGTTCTCCTATATGAATCTCACAATCTTCGCGAGTGGAAATATCTCCACCCGCTCGCCGAAGGCGAATGGACAGGGCACGAACACAGCGACCCTGTCGGCTCCGGCGAAATGTGGGAATGCCCCGACTTTTTCCAGCTCGGCAAGAAATGGGTTTTGCTTTACTCGACGGCAGGCAATGTGTTTTGGGAAGTTGGCGATCTCGATCCGAAGGAACTCGTATTTCATTCGCAGAAGCGGGGCATTCTCGATCACGGCGCCTACTACGCGCAAAAAACGCAAATCGATGCCCATGGTAATCGCATTTTGTGGGGGTGGATCACCGAGAAGCGCCCCGACGCCGAGTTGCTTTCCGCAGGGTGGGCCGGCTGCATGTCGCTGCCCCGTAAACTTTCACTCGGTGCAGACAACGATCTGGAAATGGTGGTCGCGCCGGAAGTCCGCTCGCTCAGGCACCAGGTGTTCGAGATACCGAACGAGCTATCTGCATCGGACCGCTCTTCGCGCGTCGCGGATTTCGAAATCAAGAATGTCTGCGGTGAATTTTTCTGGATGAGCGATGCGCAGAAATCGCATTTTGCTCTCGCAGATCAGAGCGGACCGTGGCTCGTCGTGTCGCTCGACACCGGGCCGGATGGGCCAAAACTAGGGATCAATGACAGGACCATCAAAATTCCCCCGACGACCAGACCGCTGCGAGAATTTTCCCTGTTTCTTGATGCCAGTGTCGCCGAACTCATTTGCGACAGGGAACATGCCGTGACCATACGCATCTATCGCAAACCGAACGGATCGCTAAAAATCTCGTCAGCGACATCGGTCGCGAACTTATTTCAATTGAGCGCGTGGCAGCTTCGCCCAATCTCCACAGATCGCCTCACGACGCCGGCATAGGCTGCTTGCACGGCGACGGAACGTCGGCGGGAACTTCAGAGGCTAAAGCCCCCGTTCCTGGATAGACCTAATGTCGCGGCTGAAGCGCTCCGTTCACGCGGGCGGTGACAGCGCTCAACGTGCGAGAGGCGGCCGCAAGAAGTGAGAGAAGGAAGCGCATGCGCCTCCTGATCCGGGAATCGGCCTGCCGAGAGGCCGATTGACCATCAACTGGAGGCGAAGAAGATGGGTGGCTGGGCGGCTACGGGCGAGATTGCCAAGGCGCTACTTTGAGGAGGCGGGCTCTCTTGCGCCTAGGAGGTCAACTAGAATTTGGTTGAGTTTGGCGCGGATTTGGTAGCGGTCGTGGGCGTTGGTGATGTAACGGACGGCGATTTCGGTGCCGCCGATGGCGGGGCGGACGTTGATCGCGGGGGCGGCGGAGAGGCTGCTGAGGTCAGCGGATTTTGCGGCGCCCTTCCATTCGCGCTCGGCTTTTTGCGCGCTCTCGGCGGTGGCCTCGGCCACCTGCTTCTTCATCGCGTCGACGATCGGATACGGATCGTGGCCCGTGGGGAGAACGACCTGGAGTTCGTCCCAGAGCCACTGGCCGGACGTGGAGAAATTGAAGTAGTGACCTTCGATCGCGTAGCTGTTGGTGAACGTGACGCGGCGGCCGGTGGGGTGGCCGGAGTCGGTCCAGTTGCCGGTTTCGAGCAGTACGGTGTGGAACATGCCGAGTTCGGCGACCTCGCCGGTGACGCCGTTGATCTCGACCCAATCGCCGAGGCGGATTCCGTTTTTGCCCATCAGCACGAACCAGCCGATGAAGCCGACGATAAAATCCTTGAGGGCGACCGTGAGGCCGGCGCCGGCGAGGCCGAGGAATGTGCCGAGATTCGGCGGCGGGCCGAAGATTACGAGCAAGATGAAAAGAACGCCAACGACTTGCAGCGTAACGCGCGTTACGCCGCGCAGCGTTTCGACCTGGCGGCGGTCGAGTTTTGTGCGCGCGAGCAGACTGGCGATCCACTGATCGAAGAACAGGCCGAGAAGCAGGATAGCGAGAATGATTGCGATTCCGCGCAGAGCGCGGTTGAGGACGGTGCGCTGCTCGGTTGCGACCAGATCAATCCATTTCGAGTAGAGCGACGACAATTCGTTTTCGTCGTCGATGCGCTTGTCTAATCCAGCGAGTTTTTTCTGGCGAGCGGCGCGATCTTTTGTGGCCGTGACAACGGCTTGGGCATCGTTGTCGTTCCACGCGAGCCGCGCGGCCGGCGCCAATGCGGTGCCCTCTGCAGTTGCGCCGGCCTTCGATTTATCGGTCTGAAGCTCTTTATCGAGCGCGTCGTGCCGGGCCGAAAGTGCACCGATGGTGTTTGCCGTGGCTGCTTTCGCGCGCCACAGCAGCATTTGCTTTTTATGCAGCGCCCACCACTGCGTGGCGCGATGAATCAGCCCTCGTTCTTCCGCAGGCATCGTCGCTGCGGCCAGCGCCGTTTCGGTCGCCTTGGTCGAAGCCTCATGCTCCTTGACCATCGCCTGGATGCGATCCTGGGGATCGCCGCCCGCGCGGATCAGATCCTGCTTCGCATCATCGACCTCGTCCTGGTCGAGCTCTTGCTGCGCTTCTGCAATATCGAGTTGATCTTCGAGCGAATCTTTCTGATCGCCGGTGGCTTTCGCGATCGCTGCGTTGAGCTGCGCCACCTGCGCCTGGTCGGCGGTCAGGCCGTGTTCCGCTTTCTGCATCCGCGCCTGAATTTCCTTCGCTTCCGGGCTCAACGCCGGCGGGTGCAAAGCTGCGTCGCGCAACGCGGCCGTGAATGCAATGTCGACTTCATGGTCGGTGAGGCGGATGGCTTCTGCGGCGAATTGGCGTTCTCCGGGCAACCTGGCGAGCGGGGCTAATTCTTGTGCGATTTTTAGCGGAGTCTGATCGACGACCTGCGGCTGCACTGGAGCTGGCGTTGGGTGCGACGAGGAAGTCGCCGTTGGAGCAGGCGTGGTTGTGGCCGCACCGGTCGGCACGGAAGGCGCGACCGGCTGGGTCTTGAAAATGCCATACGCTGCCCCGGCAAGAAACAACACCAACGCGACACCGGCAATCTTATGGAAGGTTTTCATGGCTCAAGACGATGCGGTCATTCTATTATGCATGGCCAACAAAGGCACCACGGGATGTTCTTCCAGCGAACGAGGAGCCAATGGTCACCACAAAGGGTTTGACGACGATGAGAGCGCGCGAGCGGCGCAAGGTTCGCACGCCTCAAGCTGTCTTCCTGCTTCTCGTCTTTTTCGGATTTCTTCAGGCTCGAAACTTTGCCGCGGGGATGCCCGGAGTGATGGCCACGCATTTTGGCGCTTCAGGTGCGGCGAATGGATGGCAAACCAAAGGGCAATTCTTCATCGTCGAGCTCGTGATGCTCGGTGTCTGCATTCTGATCGGTTTCGGAGTTCCGTGGATCATCGCCGCCGCGCCACCGGCGTTTGTAAATCTTCCAAACAAGGATTTTTGGCTGGCTCCGGTCCGCCGCGATCATACGCTTTCGGTATTTCGCATGCAGATGGCGTGGTTTGCGTGTGGGCTGATCACATTTCTGATCGTCGTGAATCAACTCGTGTATAACGCCAACCAAATTAGCCCCCACCACCTGAACGGGCCTCAATTCACAATTGCGATGATCGCGTTCCTGGGCTTCGTGGCCGTCTGGACCATCCGCCTGATCACGTATTTCTCGAAAACCGGCTCATGAGAGCGGCGCTCTTTTTCGCAGTTCTCGCTGGCGAATCCCGCTCCTTCACGGGCCTGCGAGTGGTATTGCAAAAACCGCGGACTAAATGATCCGAAGGAAATGGAGCGAGAAGCCAAGCAGTGTTTGTCGGCGAAGTGATAGAAGAGCACGAGGCTACCCCGGAAGAATTGAGTCACCATGCGGCGCCATTTGTGTTTCGCATGCGCGTCGAGAGCTAATCTGAACGCGCTCGGACCTGGCAAAACGTTCTCGAAATAGAAACGCCGCGATTTTGGCCGCGGCGTTTTTCTTTTCCAGTTTAGTTTCGGTTCTTTCTAGAGGTAATCGCGCGATGGGCCTTCCAGGAAGGCGCGGAGTTTGCGCGAGCGTGATGGATGGCGAAGCTTGCGCAGCGCTTTCGCTTCGATTTGGCGGATGCGTTCGCGTGTGACCGCGAACGATTGGCCGACTTCTTCGAGCGTGTGTTCGCTACCGTCATCCAGGCCAAAACGCATCTTGATCACCTTTTCCTCGCGCGGCGTCAGCGTCTTCAAGACCGAAGAGGTTTGTTCCTTCAGGTTGAGGTTGATGACCGCGTCGGACGGCGAAACGACAGCCTTATCTTCGATGAAGTCGCCGAGATGCGAATCTTCCTCTTCGCCGATCGGCGTTTCGAGAGAGATCGGTTCCTGCGCGATCTTCAGGATTTTGCGCACCTTGGACACCGGAATGTCCATGCGCTTGGCGATTTCTTCGCTGGTCGGCTCGCGCCCCAATTCCTGCACGAGCTGACGGCTAGTGCGCACGAGTTTGTTGATCGTTTCGATCATGTGCACCGGAATACGGATGGTGCGAGCCTGATCGGCGATCGCGCGGGTGATGGCCTGGCGAATCCACCAGGTCGCATACGTTGAAAACTTATAGCCGCGGCGCCACTCGAATTTATCGACCGCTTTCATCAGGCCGATGTTGCCTTCCTGAATCAGATCGAGAAATTGCAAACCGCGGTTGGTGTATTTTTTTGCGATCGAAACGACCAAGCGAAGGTTGGCTTCGATCAGCTCTTTCTTGGCTTGTTCGGCTTCCGCTTCGCCGCGATGGATGATCGTGAGCGTGCGCTTGAGTTCGGTGAGGCCGACTTCGCTGGCTTCCTCGATGTCTTTGACTTCGGCGCGACGCGTGCGGAGTTCCTTGCGGGCTTCGGCTGCGACATCCCCTTTTGCGACATCAACGCGGCGTTCGAGGCGCCCAGCTTCGCGTTCGAGCGATTGAAGACGCTCCACAGTGCCGCGCATCTTGTCGATGAGCCGCTTTTTCTCAAACGGGTTGAAGTCGATGTCGCGGACGGCGAGCGAAATTTCGACGCGAGTTCGCGCCACATCCCACTTCGCGCTTACCCACTGCTTCTTTTTTGCCTTCGGTGTTTTTTCAAGCTTCGCGGCCTGCTTAAGGCCGGTCTCGTAGAGCTTTGCGATCTTCTCGATGTGCTTGAGCGTCTGCTTCGTTTTGTTCGCAATTTTTTCTTCGGTGAGTTCTTCATCGTCGAACTGGACGATTTCCTTGATCGACCGGCCGCCCTTGCGCAGATCGTCGCCGACGGCGATGAGTTCCTTGATGACGATCGGCGAGCGCGTGACCGACTTCATCACCACGAGCTGGCCGCGCTCGATGCGCTTGGCGATGGTGACTTCACCTTCGCGCGTCAGCAAAGGAACGGTGCCCATCTCGCGCAGATACATGCGAACGGGATCGTTGGTTTTTTCGAGCGAGCCGGGCGTCAGGTCGAGATCGCTTTCGCCTTCGTGACCGTCACCTTTTTCGGCGGCTTCGCGTTCACCGGGAACGGTGGACACTTCCACGGCGCGCGCCGCTTTGGCGGATGCCTGATCTTCGTAAATCTCAATGCCGTTGCGTTCAAACGTCGTGAGAAGGTCGTCGATTTCTTCCGAGGAATGCACCTCCGCTGGAAGGGAATCGTTCACTTCATCATAGAGCAGGTAGCCACGTTCTTTGCCAATGGCAATCAGCTGGCGTACCGCATCATATTTTTCTTCAAGGCCTACTACTGCCACAGATTCCTCCCGCAGTTCGACGACAATCCGGCGTTCCCAGACACACACGACGCGCTTGCAGACAAATGAATGCCGGGGGATGAACAGGCTGACGCGCAGGCGCAAACTGACGGAGAATCTCCCCGCAAGATCGCAAATTTTTTGGCCGCTGTGCGGAAACTCGAAGAGTTAATCCGCGGTGCGGTCGCCCTAAACGTTGTGAGAAATCCTCTGCCCTGCGCCAGTTGCCGCCGCTCGCCCCGTGCATCGCCCGCAAATCGCGTTACCGTGATTCCGATCCTTGTCGCTAACCGCAAAGTTTAGATGCATTTAGCGGCAAAACCGTTACCCGGTAAACCCTAATACGCTACACGGGTAAGTCCGTTGGCGTCAATGATTTAATTGATGGACAGGCTGTGGACGGCACGCGGGTTGGTGGAAAAGTGCCAATCCGTGGGCACCCGATTGCCTGCCCGAGTCGGCCTTGCCGCTTTGGTCAAGCGGATTGCTGGCGGGACACCGCCATGCGCTTCATCAGTTGTTGCTTGCGTTCGAGGAGGGTGCGGAGGTCGGGGCCGACCGGGTTGGCCTCGATGCTGCGCTGAACTTCGGCGAGTTCACGCTCGGCACGGCGCTGCTGGAGGGCTTCGAGGCAGCTTTCGGCTTGTTCCCAGGTCAGCTCGCTGGGGTCCTCGAAGAGGATTTCGAAAAGCACGCGACGATCGCGATCGTCGAGGTTGGCGGCGACCTCCGTGGCTTGGATCGGCTCGGCGGTGGCGCTAGCAGCGATCAGGGCGGCTAGGATTTTCTCGGTTTCGAGACCGATGTGAAGCTGATCGTGGTCGATTCGCTGGGCGAGTTCGTGGCGGAAGCCTTCGCCTTCGACGAGCATGCGGATCAGACGGCGCTCGGCCGGTGTCGCGCTGCTGCGGCCGATCAGTTCGGCTTTGACCTTTACTTCGCTGCGGCGTTCGGCGGCTGCTTTGGAAAGCTCGGCGCGGAGGACGGGTTCGTCGAGGCGGAGTTGCTGGGCGATGCGCGTGGCCCATTCAGAGCGAAGCAGGCGATTGGGAATTTTTTGAACGTAGGGGAGGAGAAAATTTACGGCGTTGCGCTTCCCTTCCCCGGTGGTGAGGTCCATGCGGCGCGCGCGGGCGATGAGGTAGTCGACGTAGGGAGGAGATTCTTTCAGAACTTTGAGGTAGGCGTCTTTGCCCTGCTCGCGGATGAATTTGTCGGGGTCGGCTTTGCCAGGAAGCGCGAGAACGCGGACCTCGAAATCCTGTTCGAGGAGAAGAGAGATGGAGCGCTCGGTTGCGGTCTGGCCGGCGTTGTCGGGGTCGTAGTTGACGATGACGCGGCGCGTGAAGCGGGAGAGGAGTTTGATTTGCGGCTCGGCAAGGCTGGTGCCGCAGCTGGCCACTACGTTGCTGATCCCGGCGCGAGCGACCGCGATCGCGTCCATGTAGCCTTCGACGAGAACGGCAAAATCGGAACGGCGCAGCGCCTCTTTGGCGCGGTCGAGGTGGTAGAGGACGTTGCTCTTCGAATAGATCGGTGTTTCCGGCGAGTTGAGGTATTTCGGCTGGTCGTCGCCGAGCGCGCGGCAACCGAAAGCAACGATTTTTCCGGATTCGTTGGCGATGGGGAACGTGATACGGCGGCGGAAGCGATCGAAGAGGCGGCCGCCGCCTTGATCGCGCGAGATCAAGCCGGATTCTACGAGAAGCTTGTCGGGGTATTTTGTTTTGAGGATGCGGAGGAGTGTGTCGCCGCCGCTGGGTGCGTAGCCGATGCCGAACTGTTCGATCACGTCTTTGGCGATGCCGCGATCTTCGAGATACGCGCGCGCGACTTTGCCTTCGGAAGTATTTTCGAGGTGCTTGGTGAAAAATGTCTGGGCGGCACGATGTATTTCGACCAGCAGTGTGCGCTGCTGATTCTCGCGGCGCTCTTCGGGTGAGCGTTCACGCGGCGCCGGGACGGCGATGCCGCATTTTTCGGCGACAATGCGAATGGCTTCAGGAAACCCGCACTTTTCCATTTCCATGACGAACTTGAAGACGTCGCCACCGACGTTGCAGCCGAAGCAATGATAGATCTGGCGCAACGGATGGACGTTGAAGGACGGCGATTTTTCGGAGTGGAACGGGCAGAGTCCGCGAAAATTTTGCCCAGCCTTCTTCAGCTGGACGTATTCGCCGATGACGCGGACGATGTCCGCCTGCTGCTTGACGCGATCCGCGAATGATCCAGCTTCCGCCATTATGCTCGCAACTCGACTACGGTGACGGCTTTGCCGCCGCGGTCTTCGGTCTCCGCGGCGATCTTGCGGACCAAGGGATGAGAAGACAAAAACTGCGCTAGGCCTTTGCGGAGCGCTCCGGTGCCGTGCCCGTGGATTATGCGGACACTTTGGCGATTTGCAAGCGCTGCTTCGTCGAGGAATTTGTCGACGCGGTTGCTGGCTTCTTCAACGGTGGAACCGATGACGTTGATTTCGGCGCCGGCAGGATTTTCGCTGGGACGGGAAGTTACTGTGACGTTGAGGCGCGATGGAGCGGAACCTGCTGACTTGACGCTGGGCGGCGGACCCTCGACACCCGTGATTTGCTCGACGGCGACCTTCATGCGGAGCGGGCCGGCTTCGATTTCGGCAGTCGAGCCCTCGATGCGGCGCAGGAGTACGGGATTGCTGAAGCCGCGGACGCGAATCCTAGCGCCGGCCTGAAGGCTCGCGGCGCTCGGGGCGGAATTGGCTTCGCCGCTGGAGATGCCGAGATCGGACTGCGACTCGGATAGCGTTTGGACGACGGCGGCGTTGAGTTCGTCTCGGGCCTCGCCGCGGACTTCCTGCAGTTTTCGTCGCGATGATTTTTCGAGTTGACCGCGCAGTTCGCGGTCTTTGACGGCTTCGACGACCGCGGCCACGTTTTCGTCGAAGCGCTTTTGCATCTCGGCGAACTTCTCCTCGAGATCCTTGATACGGCGCTGCTGGCGGTCGACCCATTCCGTGCGGAGTTTTTTTCGTTCCTCTTCGAGCGCGTGACGCTCGGCGGTCATCTGCTTCTGCATGCGATCGAGCTCGTCGCGGCTGCGATGCAGGTAGGCGATGAGATCGGCGGCTTCGCGCGATTCGGGAGCAAGGAGAGAACGGGCGCGTCCGATGAGCGAAGGCGGGAGGCCGAGGCGCTGGGCGATGGCGATACCACTCGATCCGCCGGGAACGCCGACCATCAGGCGATACGTCGGGCGGAGGTTCACATCGTCGAACTCGACGGCGGCGTTCACGACGCCGGGAGTCGTAGAAGCGTATGCCTTCAGGCGATCATGGTGAGTGGTGGCGAGAACGAAACAATTTTTCGCGCGGAACTCGTCGAGCAACGCGACAGCGAGAGCGGCGCCTTCTTCGGGAGCGGTGCCAGTGCCCATTTCGTCGACGAGGACGAGCGTTTGCGGCGTGGCTTCGTCGAGCATGGATTTGAGATTGAGCATGTGCGCGGAAAACGTGGAGAGATCGGCGGCGATCGATTGTTCATCGCCGATGTCGACAAGGACGCGATCGAAAATCGGGAGGATGGCGCGCTGCGCGGCGACCGGAATGCCGGACTGCGCGGAGAGCGCGGCGATCCCCGTGGTCTTCAATGCGACGGTTTTGCCGCCGGTGTTGGGTCCGCTGATGACGAGGAGCCGTTCGGCGCCGAGGCTGAGCGACATCGCGACGATTGGGCGATTTTGGCGGCGAAGTTTGTCCTCGAGCATGGGATGGCGCGCGGAGTCGAGCCGAAGCTCGTCGGCATCGGAAAATTCGGGCGCGGTCGCATCAAAATCGTGCGCAAAGCGGGCGCGAGCGAAGGCACCGTCAAGTTCGGCGATGGTTTCGGCAGCCGCGGAGAGCGGCTCACGCACAGATTGCAGGCGTTCCGTTAGCGAACGCAGGATGCGAACGATTTCGGCGGCTTCTTCCTCGGCGAGTTGAACGAGCTGATTGTTGGAATCGACCGTTTCGAGCGGCTCGAGGAAAACGGTTTGGCCGGTGGCGCTGGCCCCGTGCATCACGCCGGGAACCGCGCGGCGCTGTTCGGCGCGAACCGGGATGACAAAGCGATCGTTTCGGAGCGTGACGTAGTCTTCGCCCGCTTCGGCGTTCCGCGATCGGAGGATTTGCTTGAGCGTTTTCTGTATGGACGTGCGAGTATCGCTGATGCTTCCGCGGATGCGGCGCAGCGCGGGCGATGCATCGTCGCTAATTTCGCCGTTGGGGAGAATCGAGCGCCGAACTGCGGTGAGCAGATCGCGAAAATCGGCGATGGTTGCGGCGCGCGCGGCAAGCAGCGGAAACTTTACAGCTTCCTCTTTGAATTGTGGCTTGAGCCAGCCCGCGGTTTCGAGGAGCGTTGCAGCGTCCAGAAATTCGCGAGGCTCGAGAACGACGCCGGGGCCTTCGATGCGCTCAAGCCATTGCTGCGGGTCGGCGAGGCCGCCGAATCCAAGTTCCCGGCCCGAACGAAGCCACTCGCGCGCTTCGCGGATGTGCGCGAAGGCGGAATCGAGAACGACACGATTGTTGATCGGCGTAAGCGCGTCGATGTTGCGGCGCCCCGGTACGCACGTGGTGCGGAGCCGCAAAAGTTCACGCAGCTTGTCGAATTCGAGGACGTCCTGAGCGGAACGTGACATCGCTTTCTATTTTAGGTTGATGTAAAGAGTAACACCACTCTGCGAAGTTTACGCCGGGTCGCGGCTCGCTCCAGCGCTTTAGTGCGGAGGATGCGAGCCGGTACGCGGATGGGCGGGCGGCTTGCTGTCAAATTCCTCGAGCATCGCAACGCAGAGTGCATCGAGCGCATCGGTAGCCTCGTGATTCTTGCCGCCCTGGTTGTTGCTTAGGAACGAAAAGATCAGCGTGCGGCCGCCGGGAGTCTCGGCGAAACCCGAGCGCGTGCGGACATGCTCGACCGACCCCGTCTTCGCATGGATGCGTCCGGCTGCGATCGTAGTGCGCATGCGATCTTCGAGCGTACCGTCGACCCCCGCTACCGGCAGCGATTCAAAATAACGCGCGAACCACGGCTGCGCCTGCGCGTACTTCAGTAACGCAACAACGGCACGCGGTGTAACGAGATCGTGACGCGAAAGACCTGATCCATCGGTCTGAAGGACATCGTCGGGCGCGATGCCGGCAGCGGCGTAGAAATCGAGAGGAAATTTCATTAAGTCTTCCGGCTTCCCCCAAATGCCGGACTGACGGGCCGAGGTGCGCAGCAGCATTTCGGTGTGGAGATTCTGGCTGATTTTATTGACGAGCTTTACGGAATCACCCAGCGGAATCGAGAGGTGTTCGGCGAGAACGGCGCGCGGCGTTTCGGCCGGCGCTTCCGGCAGGTGGACCGCGCGCGGATTGCCCGTTATCTTCACGCCCCGATCCGTAAGCAGCTTGCTGAGAACCGTGGCCGCATGCAGTGCCGGCTCGTGCACGGCGAGAACGAGCTTTCGCGGCGTGCTGTTTGCGGGTAGCGTGCCGCGGACGACGACAAGCTGCGCGCCGGGTTCGCGCGTGAGCGTGAGATCGGACTTCACATCTGCGGCAGACGTGACGACATCATTCTCGACATAAAAATCGGGCGTGGCCGGCGCGATCTCCGCCTGAACCGCATCTCCCGCCAGCAGCCCGGGCGTAAGCGTGAGCGCGACGGTGTTGTCGTCGATCACGATCGAAGAAATCGCGGCGCCATATTCCCAGACCATGTCGCCGATTTCCCAGCCGTCGGGATACGGCTCGCGCGGAAAGTAGCTGTCGTCACCGACGACATCGCCTTTGATTTCCTTAACGCCCTTAGCGACCAATGCATCAGCGAGTTCGGCGAGCACCTTTTCCGGCGCGCCGTCGAATTCCTCTTTCAAATTGTAGGGAAATTTGCGATTGGAAAGGTTCGGATCGCCGCGGCCCACGAAGAAGAGGTCGCCGGAGAGTACGCCCCCGGTAGAGAGCGTGCCGCGCGTTTCAAGCGTAGTGTGAAAGCGATAATCGACACCGAGCTTAGACAGCGCGAGCGCGGTGGTGAAAAGCTTCATGTTGGAAGCGGGAACGAAATACTTCTCGTCGTTCAGCGCGTAGAGCGTCTCGCCGGTCGCCGCATCGGCAACGAGCAGGCCCCATTCGCCCTTGCTGGCGGCGGAACCCGAGAGGGTAACGTTAACGCGCGCCGAGAACCGATTTGTTGCGGCAGTGTTACGCGCCGATTGCGATTTCGTCTGCCGGGCGGCGCCATGATGCGAGGAATTCGCGGGTCCCTGTGCTTGCGCTTGCGCGCATCGAGGAACAATCATGCCCGCCAAGAGCGCTGCAGCAAAAACCAGATTCGGCCGCCTTGACACCGCGCTTTGTTTCACGATGCATCCTTTGCTGGCATATTCAACGGATAGAAAGTATAGTCGAAACCCCTTAGAACATTTCTTCCTCCAAAAGCGATGGTCGGAATCCTTTGGGACAGCGGGCGGGGAAATTCAATGTCGAATCTCTGACGGTGCGCCGAGCTGTGGGGACTCTCGAACTGCTCCGCAAATAAAATTGACTGAGGTGAGAATAATGAAGAAGCGTATCGCGGTTTACCTGATGAGTTTCGTCGTGGCGGCCGGATTGCCGCTCTCCGCAGCGCAAGACAAGAAGGAAGCAGACCGCCTGCAGAACTGCGGCACAGTTCTGAAGGAGATTTTGGATATTCCCGACAACATTCCACAGGATCTACTCGACAAGGCGGACTGCGTGATCGTATACCCGTCGGTGCTGAAGGCTGCATTCGTCATTGGCGGAAGCTACGGTCGCGGCGCGATGACCTGCCGGACGGGGGAACACTTCACCGGACCATGGAGCGCGCCGACGATGATGGCACTTGAGGGCGGCAGTGTTGGTTTCCAACTCGGCGGTCAGGCAACCGACTTCGTGCTGCTCGTGATGAATGGACGAGGGGCGCATTCGATTCTGAACAGTAAAGTGAAGCTGGGCGCGGATGCCTCGGTGGCGGCGGGCCCGAAAGGACGCACCGCGGCGGCAGCGACAGACGTTACCTTGCGCGCGGAAGTGTTGAGCTATTCCAGGTCGCGCGGCTTATTTGCGGGCATCTCGCTCGAAGGCTCGACGGTTCGGCCGGACAACGATGCCAACGAACGTGTGTACGGCAAGAAGTTGGAAGCAGAATCGATCATCTTCAAGGGCGCGGTGGCCGTGCCGCCACCGGCGCAACGGCTGGTTTCGTCCTTAAACCAGAAATCGCCCAAGAACCTAGGCTCTAACAACGCCCCAGCACAATAAGGAACGAAAGACCGATCGAGGAAGCGAAAGGCCCCGACGTCGGGGCCTTTCTGTTTTTGAATCCAAGAAGCAAATTCCTTGACTGTCAGACATCAATGACCTATAGTCATATATGAGCATAGGTCAATGACAGATATCACCGAATCGCCCTCCGCTCGACCGGTACCATCCGAGAAAGACCTCGGCGACCGACGTCAACGGCGGAGCGCAGAAACCCGCGAACGGCTCTTTCACGCGGCAGTCCGTCTATTCGCCGAAAAGGGCTTTGCCGAGACCACTGTCGAAGACATCACGAATGCCGCCGACGTCGGTAAAGGCACCTTCTTCAACTACTTCCCGAGCAAAGAACACATCTTGATCGATTTCAGCGATATGCAGCTCGGAAAGCTGGAACGCTTTGTCGAAATGGCGCAGACCGGCAACGAGCCGATGCCTTCCTTCTTTCGAAGGATGTCGCGCGAGATGACCAGCGAACCGGCAAAATCTCCCGACATGGTTCGGGCCTTCCTGCAGGCGAATCTCTCTTCGCTTTCCGTGCGTAACGTGATGCGCGAGAAAAACACCCGAGGCGAGAGCCTTCTGGCGCAACTTGTGCAAATCGGCCAGGAGCGAGGCGAGTTTCGCCCGGACGTCCCAGCGCTCGAGATCGCGCGCGTTTTT